>Ga0129308_1001813_pt1 | contig 20412 bp, 18 predicted proteins | sample L827metagenome_FD_94440 | JGI IMG/M metagenome (GOLD analysis project Ga0129308, IMG submission 94440) | Ring-tailed lemur group fecal microbial communities from Wisconsin, USA - L827 metagenome | ecosystem: Host-associated > Mammals > Digestive system > Large intestine > Fecal | place: USA... | reverse complement strand
GAAGCAGACCGCTGAGATCAGCGCTCCTGCGCACAGAAACAGGTTGGCGTCCAGCGCCGCGGCCAGCGGTCCCACGATGGGAAACGCGATGGCGGCCAGTCCCCAGAAACTTCCGGAAGCGAAGGACAGCAGTCCGATCACCACGAATACGGTGACAGGCAGCAGCGCGGGACTCACCGTCTTCAGCGCCACGCCCACCACGAAGTCGATGAGCCCCAGCTGACCGTTCACCTCGATCAGCGTGTAGGACAGGATGATGATGAGCAGCGTGGGGAACATATCCACCAGACCGTCCATGATGCATCCGAAAAATCTCTTCACGGACATCAGACGCTGAGGGATATACATTACAAAGCAGAGGGCGATGGCGGCGAACAGGCCCACGAGAATATCGTCGGCCGATATGGTCAGAATGCAGACAAGCAGAATGGGAAGCAGGAAGTTCAGCGCCCTGCACTTCTTCCCCTCAAACTTTTTTTCCTCATCCGGCAGATCCACCAGGGCGGCGCTGGACTCTTCCGACAGGACCTTCCCGGTTTCCAGCGCGCGCTGCTCCGCCTTCTTCATGGGGCCGAAGACCGGCAGTATCCCGGTGGCGAAGAACGGCACCAGCAGTACCGCCAGCCAGCCGTAGATCACGAAGGGCACTGTGTGGATATAGGCCGACGTCACGGACAGCCCCCCGGTCATGTCCGCCGTCTCCATCTGCGCTCCCATGAAGGCGGACCAGGTGGAAAAGGGAATGATGGCGCAGACGGTCACGCCTGTTGAATTGATAATGTAAGCCAGCATTTCTCTGGAAACGCGGTGCTTGTCCGTAATGTCGCGGACGGCGGCGCCCACGGCCAGGCAGTTCAGGTAATCGTCCACAAACACGATGATCCCCAGTATCCACGCTCCCACCACAGATGATTTCCGCGTCTTCAGATACTTCTGCGCCAGACGGGAGAATCCCAGCACGCCGCCGGACTCCCGCATGAGCATGATCAGCGAGCCGAACAGTCCGCACAGCATCAGCACCCAGGCCGTATTGCTCTCCGCCATGACAGTGTAAAGGCCGTCCAGCAGTCCGTTGAACGCGTCGACGGGATTGCCGGAGCTCACCATGAGAAAGCCCACGGCCACGCCTACCACCAGCGATATGAACGTATCTCTGGTGATGACGGCGAACACGATAATTACGAGAACAGGAATAAGACTAAAAACTCCGAATGTATCCATGATCATCCTCCTTTATCATACTTCTCAGATATTTTTTATCGGAACGACTCTTCCGAACAGGCGATCTTCTCAATGGTCAAAGCGAATATTTGGGCGTTGGCCATCAGACTCTCAATGGAAATATACTCGTTTTCCTGGTGGCAGGTGTCCTCCTCTCCGGGAAAGATGGGCCCCCAGGACACCACGTTTGGCATGGCCTTGGCGTAGGAGCCGCCATAAGCCAGCACGAATTCGTTTTCTGTACCGGTGACTTCCTCGTACGCCTGAGCGCAGGCCTTGAGAAAAGGCCTCTCCCTGCTCACATAGACAGCAGGCAGGACCGACTGGTTTTCCAGCCGTCCTCCGCAGCTCTCCGCTGTCCGCCGCAGTCCCTCCAGTATCTCCCGGGGGTCTGTTCCGTAGGGGAATCTGACGTTGATGTGCACCCGCGCTTCCCCTCCTTCTGTGCGGAATATGGTGGGAGAAAAGACATTTCTGTGGACGAACTCACCGTTGTAGTACTCGCTGCCGCTCTCCATGCCCAGGGCTTTTCCGTACAGATCCCCGAATTTTTCATCCACCATGTACAGCAGCCGCAGCAGCTGGCTGTCCTCCGGCGCCAGGCCGTCCCGCTCCCTTTTTCGCAGCTCCCGCGCCATGAGAAAGATGGCGTTCTCTCCTTTTTCCGGCTGGCAGGAATGGACCGCTTTCCCAACGGTCCGGACCTCCCGGCGAATCTTCGTTTCCATTTCTTCCAGCACCGCGGTGCAGCTCCCCGGTACGATGTTCTGAGCCGTGCCGGCTTCCAGCGAGATCAGCCGGAACCCCCGTCCGGTCTGTTCGCACGCCGTGTCCTCTTCCCCCAGCGGAAACATCAGATCCACGTCCACGCCGCCCTTTTCAATATTGCAGATCGGGAATTCGCCGTCCGGCGTAAAGCCGTAATCCGGCAGCGGGTACTTTTTTACATAAGCCCGCATGTCTGTCCAGTCCACCTCCTCCTGCGTCCCAAGGATCAGCTGGACCTTTTTGCGGAAAGGTCCGCCGCACTCCGCCGCCGCTTTCATGGCATAGAGCGAAGCGATGATGGCTCCCTTGTCGTCCAGCGTGCCTCTGCCGTATACGGAGCCATCCCGGACGACGGCCTGAAAAGGCTCTGTCCTCCACACCGACCGGTCTCCGGCGTCCACCACATCCACGTGGGCCAGGATCCCCAGGACCTCGTCGCCGCCGCCGGCTTCGATAACGCCTGCCTGTCCGTCCAGCAGCGCTTCGGCGTGAAATCCCATGGACGCCCCCAGCTCCAGAATAAAGTCCAGAGCTCTGCGCACGTTTTCCCGATCGTTGGACACGCTGGGGATCTCCACAAAACGGCAGAGGTCGTCCAGCATTCGGCTGCGGTTTTCCCCCAGCCAGCTCTTCACCTGTTTTTCCTCCATACTCCATCATCCTCCTTTCCTGACTCCGGTCTTTTCTTACAAAAAAGAATAGACCCCGGAGCAGGTCCGAGGTCAAGATTTTTTTCAGATTTTTTTGTCTATTCACTTTTTCCATCTTTTTTTCGGATCTCAGGCCCGTCTCCCCGTACCATGGCGAGAAACTCGTCGTGATCCCCGATCTCCGCCAGCAGCCCGGCCCGCCGTATGGCCGAGATCCGCTCCGCCAGTCCCCCTCCGGTAAAATCCTGGCAGTGGGAGTGGAACACCACAGGGACGCCCAGCTCTTCAAGCCCCTGCAGATTATTGATATTGGCCGCTCCGAAGGGAATGTCCGCCACCAGAATGACGTCGGCGTCTTTCATCATCTCAAGATTCTCCCGCTGTTTTTCCTCCGATATCATGGTAAAGGGCCTTTCCTCCGACATGGGAATGCCAAGGGCCCTGCACACCGCCCAGTCGTCGCTCCCCTGATTGAGTACGCCGGCGCTGACGTCGTGTCCCATCTCGTCCAGTTCCTCCAGCACGCGGCCCGCTCCCGCTCCGCCGCAGATCACGTGGATCCGCAGCGGGCGGTCCGTGGCCGCTCCGGAGAGTACGCGGATCGGCAGGATCTCCGGACAGTCAAAAACGGGATGTTCCCTCACTATCACCTTCATATTGTAGATCTGATTCAGGTTTTTCCTGGTCACTACCTCCCGGGGGCTTCCCTCGGCGATCCGTTTTCCGCCCTTCATCATGACCAGTCTCCGGCAGTAGCGCGCCGCCAGATTGACGTCGTGAAGCACCGCCATGACCGTCATCCCTTCCTCTGCGGACAGCTGCCGCACCAGCTCCATCACCTCGATCTGATGGGACAGATCCAGCGCGGAGGTGGGCTCGTCCAGCAGAATGATCTCCGGTTCCTGCGCGATCGCCCGGGCGATGATCACCCGCTGCTTCTCTCCGCCGGAAAGCTGGGAAAAGAGCCGCCCTGCAAATCCGGCCGTACCGGTGCGCTCCATGGCCTCTCTCACGATCCGCCGCTCCCTCGACGCGCTTTTCCCCTTTTCTCCCGCGTAGGGGTTCCGCCCCATCGTCACGATATCCTCCGCGGTAAAATCGAATTCCACATTAAAATTCTGCGGCACCACGGCCACCTTTCTGGCCCGGGCCGCCGGTCTGAACCCCGCGTTGTCCTCCCCGTCCAACAGGATCCTTCCTGAAGTCAGCGGCAGCAGTCCTGATACGCAGCGGATCAGCGTGGATTTTCCGGCTCCGTTGGCCCCGATCAGCCCTGTAAGATCACCCGGCTCCAGCGTCATGGAAAAGTCGGAGAGCACCTGCGTTTCCCCGTAGGACGCGCTGACGCCGCAAAACTCCAGTCTGCCTCCCATATCAGCCACCCGCCTTTCCCGACCGTCTCAGCAAATACAGAAAAAACGGTCCTCCAAAAGCCGCCGTGATGATCCCCACCGGGATCTCCGAAGGACTCAGACTTCTGGCCAGCGTGTCGCAGATCACCAGGAACGTCCCTCCGAAGAGCAGTGAAAAAGGAAGGAGGATCCTGTGCTTCGGCCCCACTGCCAACCGCACCACGTGGGGCACCACCAGACCCACGAATCCGATGATCCCCGTCACAGAGACCAGTACCGCCGTGATCACCGACGAGGAGATCAGCACCTTTTTCTTCAGCCGTTCCGTATCGACCCCCAGCTGTGTGGCCGTCTCTTCCCCCATGAGCATAATATCCAGCTCACGTCTCATGGAAAGCAGCACGGCGGCGCCTGCCGCCAGCCACGGCGCCGCCAGCATCACCTGGGGCCAGCCCTTTCCGTTCAGACTTCCCAGCGTCCAGAACATGATCTGATTCATGCTCTGCACGTTGAAGATCATCACCAGCGACATGAGGGCGGTCAGCGACTGCCCCACAGCGATCCCCGAGAGCAGCAGAGAGGCGACGGGAACGGTCCTTCCTCTGCGAGAGATATGGTAGACCACAAAGACCGTGGCGAAAGCCCCCGCGAAGGCCAGCAGCGCCGTGAGGGAAAGTCCCGCAAAACCGCCGGACCCGTGCATGATGATACCCAGGCTCGCCCCCAGCGCCGCTCCGGAGGAGACCCCCAGTATGTACGGATCCGCCATGGGATTTCTGAAGATGCCCTGATACGCCGCCCCGCAGACGGAGAGTCCGCCGCCGGCGAGAAATCCCAGGATCACGCGGGGCATTCTCACTTTCCAGATGATCGCTTCGCTGCCCGCATCCACGGCGCCCGCCCCCGCGCCCAGCAGCTTTGAGGCCAGGATCCTGTTGATCTCCCCCACCGGTATTGAAGTGATGCCGGTGATCGTGCAGATATAGATCAATATAAGGCAGCCCGCCGCGGCCAGCGCCACGATCCCTTTTTTTCTTCCTTCTTTACTCATCAGGGCTCCTGTCTCTTCCTTTACTCTTCTCTTCTTTCATCCGAAGACGCTCTCTCCCGCCATCCAGCCCTTGACTGCGCGGCATTGTCATTGGAAAGCTTCCGGTACGATATCCTTTGCCAGCTGTTCCAGACCGTCCGCGATCCGGGGACCGGGACGCTGGACCAGATCGCTTTCCGGAGAAAGCATTTCATAGTACACGATCCTGTTGTTCTTTACTGCGTCGACCGTATCAAAGCCCGGCAGCTTTCTGATCTCCTCCGGCCGGGTATAAAAAGAGACGTAAACGTCGGGGTCTGCTGCGATGATGGACTCAGCCGGCAGCTGGGGCCACTGCATGCCCGTATCGGCGGCGATATTTTTCAGCCCGAGTTCCGAGAGCAGAGACCCCAGAAGGGACCCTTCTCCCGCGCTGTAGAAATTGCCGATATCGATGAAAACGGACCGCTCTCCCTCTGGCGCAGCTTCCTTCAGCGCCGCCTTTACCTTCGCCGACACGGCGGCGCGCTTTTCCTCCATGGCCCATATCAGAGCCTCCGCCTGCTCCGGCGTTCCCGTAATGCTTCCGGTCTTGCGGATATCCTCTTCCACCCCTTCGATGCCGGCCGCGTTGTAGACGATGACCGCGGCCCCCGCGCTCTCCAGCTGAGCCCGGATATCGTCCTGAATAAAGTCCGTGGCCATCACCAGATCCGGCGCCATGGCAATGATCTTTTCCAGATTTGGCGCGTTAAAATCGCCCACGGAAGGTACCTCCGCCGCATCTGCCGGATAGTTGCAGTAGTCGGTCCTCCCCGCTACCTTCCCGGAGAGCCCCAGGGCGAACAGGATCTCCGTGTTGGCCGGGGACAGAGACACGATCCGTTCCGGCTCCCGTCGGATGGTCACCTGATTTCCCAGATCGTCGGTGACGGTCACCGGAAACAGTCCGCTTTCCGCGGTCTCGTCCGCGCCCGCGCCGCCGTGATCCGCCGTCTGCCCGTCGCTCCCGCAGCCGGCCAGAGACGGCGCCGTCAGCATCAGCAGTGCGATCAATATGAGAACCGCCGGCCTGCAGTTGATGCGGCCGCGTTTTTTCCCTTCAGTATTCAAACTTCATTCCTCCGTTCCCGCTCTGCGGACCTGCGCCACGATGGGCGCGTAGATCCGGTACAGCGCCATCCGCTTTCCATCCACATAGTAATTGGTGTTTTCCCGGCCATAGATCTCCCCGCTGAGCCGGTAACCGTTCTCTTCCGCGTAGGCTACCAGCGGATCGATCATCTCATGCACGTCGTCGCTGTAGTGCACCTCTGTGTAAATACAGCGCTCAGCGCTCTCCTCGATCACGTCGTTGTCCGTATTTCTGGCGGCGTTGGCCGCCGTCTTGCTCAGAGACAGATAACGCCTGAAATTCAGATCTTCCCCGCCGATATTGCAGCAGAAAGAGAAAGAGGCGATCATCCAGTCGTCCTTGCCGATATTCAGGCCATTTTTGATATAGTGGGCAATGTGATCGGATTCGTCGTAAAACCCGTCCTTGCGGATCTCCGGCGGCATCCTGCCGATGCGAAACTCGTTCAGCAGCTCCAGTTCCTCGTAATACCACTCGCCCCAGAACTGATTCTTTTCCAGGATCTTTGTGTATTTTTCTATATTTCGAATGGCGTCCATCTTTTTTTCTTCGATGATCTCGCCGATCTTTTCCAGTTCCAGCCCGCCGAAAATGCGCTTGATATCGCTGAGGGACAGATCCAGATTGCGGTAAAACAGTATGTCCGACAGCAGCATGACGTCGTCCGACGAATATTCCCAATAATTGTTTTCCCTGTTCTGCCGGGGCTTGATCAGCCCCTCTCTCATGTAAAACCGGATCATCTCGCTGGACATGCCCAACGCCTTGGATATCTCGCCTACCGTCAAATACATTTTACCGCCCCCTTCCACAGGATCGCCAAAAAAGAAAAATTTTCCGGATGAAACTCCCCCGGGACTGAACGGCCCGTTTTACAGCGATGGCAGGACCGCAGAGCGAATGGCCGGGCCTCCGTCCGTCAAAAGATCGGCAGCACCTGCTGTTCGTACTCCCGATGGCTCTGCAGCATCGGATTTTCCTTCGCCAGTATCTGCTCCAGCGCGCCGTCCTCGCAGATCCAGGTCTTCAGCTCGTCCCGCTCCAGGATCAGCGGCATCCTGTCGTGGACCGGCCGCACGGAACCGTTCGCCTGGGCGGTGAGAATGACGAACCGTTCTTCCGTCTCAAAAACACTGTAAAACCCCGCCATGAAGATCACCGGCTGCTCCGGCTGCCGGAAGGTCACCTGATTTTTTCCGGCGTCCCACTCATAGAAATATCCCGCGGGAATGACGCAGCGCCTGTGCCGCACGCTTTCACGAAAGGTGGGACGCTGCAGCGCCGTCTCCGCTCTGGCGTTGATCAGCAGCCCCTTCCCCGCCCTGCCGGGGAACCCCCAGCGCATGGTGTCCGCAGTCAGACCCGTATTGGGACCTGCAGTTTGGCCTGCATTGGGATCTGCAGTCACGCCTGCGGTCTGACCTGAAAAAGAGCCGCCGCGGCGGATGACCACCGCTGACTGAGAAGGGCGCACATCGCCCCCTGCCCGGTCCCTGATGCTCCCATCAAAACTGTCCACCACTCTCATGATCTCATTTATCATTTCACTGTCCGCATAAAATCTGCCGCACATATCCCGCTCCCTTTTTCTTTTACGCCCGTATCCCACAGGGGACAGGCGGGCATCGTCTGTCCAGCCATCTGAATATATCCTCGTAGACCAGCATGCGGCCCGACTCGTTTAGCAGTTCGTGACGGCAGCCGGGATACAGGCGGATGATCAGATCTTTCGATCCGGCAAAGGCCAGACGGTCGTGGACTTCTTTCACACCTTTTCCATATCGCCCCACCGGGTCCATGGATCCGCTGAGCAGCAGCACAGGCAGATCCGTCGGCACCTCCCGCGCCCAATCTCTGCGGGAGATATACCGCAGCAGATGATAGAGATCCAGAAAACCGCTGAGAGTAAAAACGAAGTTGCAGCGCGGATCATCCCGAAAGCGTTCCACCTGCTCCTCATCGTTGGACAGCCAGTCGTACTCAGTCTTCTGGGGCCGGAATTTCGCATTGTAGGTCCCAAACGCAAAGTCGTTGACCAGACGGCTCCGGAAGCGGTCCCCTCTGGTTCTGCTCATCGCTTTCACCAGCGGATATGCGGCGGAGGACAGCGGATTGGACCCGCTGGTGCCCATAAGCACCGCCCCGCTGTACTCGTCCCCGTAAAGGCTGATACAGGCCCGGGCGATAAAGGAGCCCATGCTGTGGCCCAGCAGAAAATAAGGCGTCTCTGGATACTCTTCTTTCATTCTGACCGTCAGCCTGTGAGCGTCCTCCACCAGACAGCGCCATCCGTCCCGCTCTGCAAAGTAGCCGAAGTCCTCCCCGCTGTCCACAGAGCCGCCGTGGCCCAGATGGTCGTTTCCGCAGACCAATATTCCCCGATCGTTCAGATAGGCGGCGAAATCCCCGTAACGCTCCAGATATTCGCACATGCCGTGAGAGATCTGAACCACCGCCCGGGGCGCGGGTCTCATGCCGTCTCCGGCGCCGGGTCTGTCCGCTTCCGTTCCCAATGTTTCCGGGCCTGCCGCCGGGCCTGTTGTTCCCCACGACGCCCCGGCTCCGGGTTCGTACACATAATAAGCGATGGTATTTCGCCCATTGCTGCTGGGATACGTTCCTTTTCTCATAGGTCTTTCCTCCCCTCCCGCCTGATTCTTTGCCGCTCATGCAAAAAGACGAAGCTCTGCCCGCCGGTGGGCAAAGCTTCGTCCCTGTTCGTCCCCTAACCCTCGTGCTCTTCGATCAGGCGATTTTTTAACTCCCACAGTTCCCTGGACAGATCCACGTAATAGATATGCGGGTATTCAAAGCGCAGGATCTCCTCCCACAGCGTGTCGACCTGGTCCAGACAATGCTTTCTGATGTCGTGGACCGACGGCGACTTGTAGATCAGTTCGCCCTGACGGAATACCTGCACATGCAGCTCTTTCGCATAGAAATCTTTCAGCTTCTTGCGCTTCCACGTGGCCTTTGGATTAAATATTTCATAATCCTGTCCCGCCGGAGTATCCTCATGGTGCAGCGTGATCACATCGGCAAAGGCCTGATTGGTCGTCTTGTCAAAGAGGCGGTATACCTTTTTAAAGCCGGGGTTCGTTATCTTTTCAATATTTTCACTGATCTTGATCTTGGGAATGACCTGGCCGTTCTTCTCCATGCCGGACAGCTTGTAAACGCCGCCGAAGACAGGATCGGATTTGGCTGTGATCAACCTCTCGCCAACTCCGAAGGAATCGATGCAGGCGCCCTGACTGATCACGTCCCGGATCAGGTATTCGTCGAAAGAGTTGGAGACCACGATCTTGCACGCCTGCAGCCCCGCCTCGTCCAGCATTTTTCTGGCCCGCTTGGTCAGATAAGTGACGTCGCCGCTGTCGATGCGGATGCCCATATTCTCCGGTTGTTTCTCCAGAAAGACCTTGATGGCGTTGGGCACGCCGGACTTCAGCACATTGTAGGTGTCCACCAGAAGCGTACAGTTCTGCGGATAGAGCTCCGCATACTTTTCAAAGGCTTCCAGCTCTGTGGGAAACATCTGCACCCAGCTGTGAGCCATCGTTCCCAGCGCCGGGATGCCGTATTCCTCGTCGGTGATCGTGCAGGCTGTGCCCACGCAGCCGCCCACATAGGCCGCCCGCGCTCCGATGATGGCCGCCGCCGTACCGTGCGCCCGTCTGGAACCAAACTCCATCACGCCCCGTCCCTGGGCCGCGCGAACGATCCGGTTGGCCTTCGTGGCGATCAGACTCTGATGATTGACGATGAGGAGAAGCATTGTCTCGATAAACTGAGCCTGGATGATCGGCCCCCGTACCGTGATCAGCGGTTCGCCGGGAAATACCGGCGTTCCCTCCGGGATCGCCCACACATCGCAGGTAAATTTAAAGTTTCTCAGATATTCCAGAAAATCCTCGTGGAACATCTTCTTGCCCCGAAGATAGGCAATATCTTCATCGGTAAACCTCAGGTTCTGCAGATATTCAATGACCTGCTCAAGACCGGCTGCGATGGCGATTCCGCCTCCATCGGGAATCTGACGGAAAAACAGATCGAAATAGGCGATTTCCTCTCCGACTCCCTGTTCAAAATAACCGTTCGCCATGGTGATCTCATAAAAGTCGGTCAGCATGGTCATGTTTCTTCGTTCCATGTCTCTTTGTCCTTTCTTTTCGCGGAGTTGAGTCCGCAAATTGCTGCTTATCTTTACTAGTTTAACAGAAAGCACCTGCTGTTGACAAGACACATGCAGTCTTTAGTGACAAATATTTCATTATTTAAGGTTTTTTCAGACTATTTTTCATATCATTTCTCACATTATTTTACACATTTTCCCGGCGTCCCGCGGGCCTGTCTCCATCTCCCGACAGCCCGGCTCTCCTCCCGAAAACTTCTAAAATAGCGGCCGACTGCTTTCAATATTCATCCTGCCAACTTATTTTTTCCACGTTCAAACGTATTTATGCAGCCGCAAAAGCGCCGTCACACGGAGGTGAATTTGAGGGCAAACTCTATTTCGTTACAAACAATCAGAAAAAGGTGTATCAGCAGATTTTTATTATGAACATGGTACTGCTGCCATCTATTCATTTACCTCTGATCCGAAGGTAATTGAACTGTAATCAAATAATAAATAGCAACGCCGGACAAGGCATTTTAGCCTCGTCCGGCGTTGTTCAATGATTATCAAGATAATTAACCGTCTGTGTATCGCCCCGAATTACCTCATGACCGGCGGCAAACCACTTTTCCGAACAGCTCACCGTCTCATTTCGTCTCTAAGTCGGGACATTCTTTCCAGTTTCCAAGGCCCGCGCCCAGAAGCCGCATTCCATTCAATGTTCGGATTTCCTGGCCCGGCTTGCCGTTTACGAAGGTCACCGATACAAGGGAAAACGCCATCACCTTCCCGGTTTCCATGACGACCCCGATATGATTCATCACGGTTTCCAGTTCCGGGCCTTTGTCTTCCACAAAGAGGGAATTGGGAATGTACTTCCCATCCAGAATATCCAGGTCCATATGCAGATAGATCATGTCGACTTTGTCCGCCAGCCGCCTGACATTCTTTTCCCATGTTTGTGTATCATTGAAGGCCGCCGTATCCACTACGGTCATATCCCCTTCTTCGATAGCCTGCTTTTCGGCAGCATCCAGGTTCCTTCCGTCAGTCAGGATAATGTGTTCGGTGGGGATGGCTGATTCCAGCCCTGCTCCTTTGCGCCAGACGTCGCAGCCGAGTCCGGCGGCCACCGCTAAGGGCATACCGCCAGGTCGGCCGCTTTCGCTGGTTTCAGGCGTATTATAATCGCCGTGGGCGTCCATCCAGATCAGGCCGATCTTCTTGTCCGTTCCAAAGGCCTGCTGGAGGCCTCCCAGGACGCCCACCACGTGTTCGCAGCCTCCGCCAGTCAAAAGCACGCACTCTCCCTTTTTCAGCCCGGCGGCTGTCTCCCTGCAAATGCTGTGGGAAAGCTCGCCCAGCGCCTTGCTGAACACTTCCGGATCGCTGTCAAAAAAAGCGTCCTTTTCTAAAGGATATTTTTCATGATCATAGGATACCTGAGCTACTTCAAAGGGCACATCGGCCTTGTAGTACAGGCCGCACAGCTTGTAATCATCAAATTCCCGTCTATAATAGACCCGCTTCATATTGCGGTAAGGCACTTCTACAACTTTGATCCCGGTAACCGGTCTTGCACTCATTTTGATTCTCCCTTCCTGTTATTAAAATGGGCCTCCCGCTTATGGATAAACGCGTCAACGCCCTCTTTGGCGTCATCAGAGGCCAGGACCTGGCTGATCAATCCCAGAGAATACCGGATCCCCTGAGACGGCGGCATCTCAAAGATATCATCGACTCCCCGTTTAATGGCCCGCAGAGATTGTCGGGGCATTTCCGCCAGCTGCCGGGCCAGAGCGATCCCGCGGTCTAACACGTCTTCTGCGGGAAGAACTTCGTTTACCATGCCCATTTCCTTCGCTTCCGCGGCTGTGATCATATTGCCAAAGAACATGAGCTCCTTGGCCCTGGCGCGTCCGATCAGCCTGGGCAGGCGTACCAGTCCGCCGCTGCCTGGGAACAGGCCGATCTTTATTTCAGGAAACCCAACCTTAATGTGATCCGCCATCAGGATGTAATCGCAGCACAGCGCCATTTCCAAGCCCCCTCCCAGCGTAATTCCATTCAGGGCCGCAATGACAGGCTGGGGCAGATCCGCAAGTTTATTCAATACATGGCACTCAAATCTCAATTTTTCAGAGACCATCGTGCCCTTTTCCACAAAGGTTGAAAACTCTTTGATATCGGCTCCCGCGGAAAACGCCTTCGCGCCTGCCCCCGTCAGTATGACAACGGAAATGCTGTCATCTCCGCCCACTTCATCCAGGATCTCGTTCAAGCGCTCATTGAGCCCGACCGTCATCAGATTAAGGGGGGGCGTATTCAGCGTGATTTTCCCTATCCCCTTTTCCATCCTCTCAAATAATACTGTATCAGCATTCATCAAACATCTCGCCTCCCAGATCCCGCCGTCTCATTTTTGCAGTAAATGTATCGCAAATCCTCCGATCTCCTCTTTCAGGTAGATCGTCCTCAATCCGCCGTCGTCGTTGTATTGCCGGGAAGAATCAAGAAACTCCACGCCTTTTCCTTCCAGGTAAGCGACCGCTGATTCAATGTCATTGGTGCGTATGGCCACATGGCCCTTTCTTCCCGGACAGGGAGGCTTCACGCATTCAAATAGATCGCCCACAAACAGCGACGGCTTCCCTGGAATAAGAGGCAGTCCAAATAATTGGCTTAAATAGCCGGCCTCCCTGCAGGCCTGGTCGTCGCTGTCAAAATGAAAGCCTATGTGCCCGATTTGAAATTCCAGGAGAACTCCCTGCTCCATTGCGTCATTCATCCGTTTTTTTCTCCTCTCTGCGGGTTACCCGTTCAGCAGACCGCTTTCCACCAGGGCCTGGCGAATTCTTTCCTGTTCTTCCGGGACGATCGGCGCCAGCGGCTCCCGGACCACGGCGCGCTTTTGACGGCCGAGCAGCTTTAACGCTGCCTTCATCCGATTGTGCATATCCAACAGCGGTGTTCGATAGAAGACCTGCATCAGCGGGAACATCTTCTGGTAGACCTCTCTGGCGGCAAAGAGATCGTTGTTCTCAATTCCATGAAATAATTGGGCGAGAAGTTCCGCAATCACGCTGCCGGAACCAGAAATAATGCCGTCGCCGCCGATGGCCAGGCTGGGCAGAAGCTTGGTGTTATTGGTGCATAGGATCGAGACCTGATTTTCACACCTGCGCAGAGCCCGCAGGTTTTCTTCGTAACGCTGCAGATCATCGGATCCTTCTTTGATCGCCACGATCGACGGGATGTCTTCCACCAGACTCACCAGGGTATCCGTGGTATAAGCGATTTTAGATTCGACGGAAAACTGGAAAAGAACGATGGGGATATCGGCTTTCTCCGCAACGGTGGAAACGAACCGGCGGGGAAGGTCCGACGTGACGGTCCCCCCCAGTCCGAACACGTTGGGAGGAAAGAGCAAGATCCCGTCGGCGCCTGCTCTCTGGGCGATCCTGGCCTTTTCTGCCGCGGCCTTTGCCGTCTCGCAAACCACGCCGGAAATAATGGGAAAATCCTTGCCCGCTTCATCCTTTGCGACTTCGATCACGCGTATGTACTCCCCGTCCGTCAGCGCCGTCACCTCGCCGGCGTGGCCATTGGAGATAATGGCGTTCACGCCGTCTATGCCGGCCAGATGGGAAATATGCCGGCGCAGCTCGGTCTCATCTAGGCTGAAATCCTCCCGAAAGGGCGTAATGTGGGCCGGAATAATGCCTCGCGGCTTGAATGCTTGATTCATCACAACCTCCTGATCTAAAATTCTGCACGGATCGGCGGTTCCACATCTTCCACGATGGCCATCCCCGCCATATCCTTCATCAACGTTTTGATATTGGAGTATTTCGTATCTCCTTTTCCTCCGTCTATCATTTCCCTCATGCGTTTCCCAACAGCAGCTGTACAGCACACCGGAACGCTGTATTTGTCTGCCAGGCGCTGAATGCACGCCATATGCTTTTCGGCGGTTTTCACCTTCCATCCCGGAGCGGATTCCTCCTCAAAGGGCAGTCCAGCCAGATAGCCGTTCCAGGCGCAGGCCTGGCTGAATGCTTGCAGCATGGTAGATACGCTGATTCCAGCCCGCATTCCTATGGAAATCGCTTCAATATTGGCTTCCTGGATCACGCCGGACAGCAGGTTGTTGATCAGTTTCATGGTGTGACCGGCGCCCACGCCGCCGCAGCAGATCACGTCCCTTGCCACTGCGTTTAAAACGGGCGTCGCCTTTTCTATGGCTTCCTGCCTGCCGCCGGCCAAAATCAACAGATCTCCTGTCTCCGCATGTTTCGGGGAACGGCCCACCGGCGCGTCGATGAGACTGATGTTCCGTTCCTCCGCCTGCTTGGCCAATTCCTCCGTTATAAAGGGATCGCCCGTAGTCATGTCGATCCAGACGCTCCCTGACCTCATGGCGCAAAGCAGTCCATCTTTCCCTGCCGCCACCTTCACGACCGTTTCCGCATCCGGCAGCATGGTAATCACTACGTCGCAATCCAGACCGATCTCCCGGGGCGTTTTCCCGGCCCTCGCCCCATATTCTTTCTCCATGATCTGGACCGGCGCGGGGTCGATATCCAGGACAGACAGCGAATATCCGCTCTTTCCAATATTTTTTGCCATGGGAAGCCCCATGGCGCCCAATCCAATAAAACCAACTCGCCGAGCCAACTTTCATCCCCCCTGTCCATCCTTTTTATCCCTGCTTTACAACACCGCTCTGCACAAGCCCGCGAATCTCCTTTTCGCTGTACCCCAGTTCCCGCAAGATCTCATCTGTCTGCTCACCCGGCATAGGCGGCGCTTTCTTCAGTAAAGGCCGCTCCCCGTCAAAACGGATGGGGTTTGACATGAGACGGACTTTTCCCGCCACAGGATGCTCCATCTCGAAAAACACGTTGTTCCACTGAATCTGGGGATCCTTTTCCACATCATCATATGTGTTTATGAGGGAATACCAGATGCCCGTTTCATCAAATTTCTGGATCCAGTAGGCGTTTGCCTTTCTGGCCATATGCTCCGCGGTCTTTTCGTTTATCTCTTCCCGTTTCCCGAACTGGCCGTCCTTTTCCCACTGGAGGAACGTGTCGTCGTCAAATACAAGGGCCAATTTGTCCAGCGAAGTCATGGACAGGCATATAAAATCATCCGCCGTCTTAAAAACGCCGTAGGGCGCCTGCCCAAACCGGGAAGAAATACCGGACCGGCTTCTTTCATAGAGGGGATAACCGTTCAGATGAATATTAAAGGGTTCAATTTGCAGGTCCAGAGCCGCGTCCAGCAAATTGCTCTCGATCTTTCGGCCTTTTCCCGTTTCCATTCGATCGTACAGCGCTGCAAGAATGCCGCTGGCCGCCAAAACAGCTCCGTGAATGTCGACGACCGGCGCTCCCAGAGCCATGGGCGGATCGGTTTTTCTGCCGCTCAGCGTCATCAGGCCGCTCTTGGCCTGGGCCAGGAGATCCTGCCCCGGGGCCTCTTTGCAGGGACCGTTCTGCCCATATCCCGAACAGGAGCAGTAGATGAGACCTGGATTCCTCTCTCTCAGGGTCTCATAACCAAAGCCCAGACGCTCCATGACGCCAGGCCGGTAATTCTCGATCAACACATCCCCGTCTTCTATTAATCTGTAAATGACTTCTTTTCCTTCTTCCCTTTTTAAATCAACGCACATGCTCCTTTGATTCCGGTTTCCCAGCAGGAAGTTTATACTTACGCCATTGAGATAAGCGTTGCACCCGGACCAGCGGCGTTCAAAAGCGCCGGCCAGGGGCTCGATCTTAATTACATCCGCTCCAAAATCCCCCAGTGTCTGCGCCGCCAGCGGCCCCTGCAAAAAGTGGGTAAAACTAATTACCTTAATCGATTCAAGCAAAACAATCTCTCCTTACCATTTTATCCGCACCATTTTATCCGCATTTCACCACCATGCTTTCAACAAGACCCTGGATTTCTTCCTGGGAGTATCCCAGATCCCTTAAGATCTCCTGCGTGTGTTCCCCCAGGCCGGGCGGCAGTCTTCTCAACTCCAGCCGGCGGCCATCGTATTGAACGGGGTTCGCCAGCACACGCACTTTACCGGCTGTGGGATGGTCGAACTGAGTAATGCTTTCATTCCATTGCACCTGAGGATCCTTCTCCACATCATCATATGTATTTATGAGGGAATACCAGATTCCAAGCTCATCAAATTTTTCCAGCCAATGGGCGCTTTCCCACTGCCGCATATGATCTGCCACCCTTTGATTGATGTCTTCTCGGTGGTCGCCGTGGTCCTCGTCCTACAATTGCAGGAACCAGTCGTCTTCAAATACCGCGGCCAGTTTCCCGGCCGAGATCATGGAGAGGCAAATATAGCGGTCCTTCGTCGGATACACGCCGTAGGGAGCCTGATGCACACGGGTGGCGATGCCTGAACTGCTCCTGTCGTAGATCGGCACGCCGTTCAGGTGATAGAGCAGAGGCTCCATCTGCAAATGCAGGGCCGCATTCAAGAGACAGTTGTCGATCTTTTTGCCCACGCCCGTTTTCTTCCTCTCGCACAGCGCGGCCAGGATGCCCATCGCCGCAAGCCTTGCCGCATGCTGGTCGGCGATGGCCGTGCCTACCGGGACGGGGGGATCGCTCTGCCTGCCGTTGATGGTGGTAAATCCACTCAGGGCCTGAGCCAACAGATCCTGACCTGGCTGCTTACTATACGGGCCGGTGGCTCCAAACCCGGAGCACGAGCAATAGATCAGGGATGGATTGATTTTTTTCAGCTCCTCATAGCCGAATCCCAGTTTCTCCATTACGCCCGGCCTGTAATTCTCAACGATCACGTCTGCCTGGCCAGCTAAATTGCGTATAATTTGTTTTCCCTCCGGCGCCTTTAGATCGATGCTCAGGCTTCTTTGATTTCGATCCACTGAAAGAAAATACACGCTGACGCCGTTGAGAAAGGAATCGATCCCGGACCAGTGCCGCTCAAACGCCCCGTTGAGAGATTCCACTTTGATCACATCCGCTCCCAGATCGGCCAGCGCCTGAACAGCGGAAGGACCCTGCAGATAATGAGTGAAACTTAAAATTTTAACTGATTCTAACAAAAATCATTCTCCTTTCCGCCTGCACGCTCTATGCAAGACCCAGGTATTCCTGCTGAATAGAGGGATCGTCCGCCAGATCGCACGCCAGACCTTCCCGGACGATCTGGCCCGTCTTCAGGACATAGACCCGCTTCGACACCTCCAACGCCAAAAACGCGTTTTGCTCAACGATTAAAATGGCCTGATTCCGCAGGCGGTTGAGCTGCTGTATTTTTTCAAATAGCTCGTCGATAATGATCGGAGCCAGACCCAGAGACGGTTCATCCAACAGCAGGAGCCTGGGACGCGCCATCAAAGCCCGGCCCACTGCCAGCATCTGCTGTTCCCCGCCGGACAATGTGCCGCTCATCTGATGGATGCGCTCTCTCAACCGCGGAAACAGTTCCAGCACTTCCTCAAAATCCTCTGCGATGGAGTCCTTGCCATCTTTGCGGCTGTACGCGCCGACCTTCAGGTTTTCCTTTACCGTCAAATTGGAGAAAATCCGCCGCCCTTCCGGGACAAGTGAGATCCCCCTCGACACAACAGCATGGGACGCGTTGGGCAGCCGCTCTCCCTGAAACGAGATGGTTCCCGACTTCGCTTCCTTGTCTCCCGCTATCGTGCGAAGCAGCGTGGATTTTCCCGCGCCATTGGCGCCGATAATGGAGACGATCTCGCCCTCATGAATGCGCAGCGACACGCCGTGAAGGGCATGAATGCCGCCGTAATACACTTCTAAAGAATTGACATCTAATAAAACACTCACTGTTTTGTCCTCCGCGAGCCCAAATAGGCCCTTACCACTTCCGGGTCAGACTGGATCTCTTCCGGCGTGCCCTCAGCCAGCAATTGGCCAAGGTTAAGCACATAGATTCTATCGCAGAGCTTCAGTACGAATTCAATGTGATGCTCGATGAGAATGACGGTGAGATCGTAGTTTTTATAGATCCGCCGCAGAAGCTCCGCCAGCTCGTTGCACTCGTCGTTATTCATGCCTGCGGCAGGCTCATCCAATAACAGGAGCTTGGGGGAAGCCGCCAGCGCCCGGGCGATCTCCAGTCTCCTCTGAAGGCCGTAGGCCAGTGTTCCCGCTTCCCGGTCTTTGTATGCTTCCAGTCCCAGATCACTCAGGAATTCCAGGGCCCGCTTTTCTGTCTCCTTCTGCTGCCGCGTGACTTTGGACAAGCCCAGCATGGCTGCCCACATCGAATAGGCAGGCTCGCTGTGCATGGGGATGGTCACGTTATCCAGTACCGACATCTTAGGAAAAATACGGATGTTTTGAAAGGTCCGGCTGATGCCTAAACGGGAAATCTGATCGGGGCGCTTCTTTGTCAGGTTGTGGCCGTCAAAGACAATGCCGCCGCCAGTAGGGCTCACATTGCCTGTAATGGAATTGAAGAACGTGGTTTTTCCCGCGCCGTTAGGCCCGATCAGCCCCACGAATTCACTTTTATTTATCTGGATGCTCACATCGTTGACCGCCTTTAATCCGCCGAAAGCGATGGTCATGTGATCGATGTCGAGCAGCGCTGTTTTGCCGTCCATTTTATCCCCTCCCCGTCCTTTTCTGTCTTTCACCTATCCCTGCTTTTATCTTGTGATACAGCCTTCCGACCCATTTGAAGGAAATCTCTCTATAACCAAACAGGCCGTCGGGACGAAACAGCATGATGAGAATGAAGGCCAATCCGTAGAAAACAAGGCGCCAGACGGCGAGAAAACGAAGGATCTCCGGCAGTATGACCAAGATCCCGGCAGCCATGAGAGGCCCGGACAAACTGCACATGCCGCCGAGAACCACCGCCGCCAGCAAGTCGTTGGACTTGGCCTCCGCAAAGGACATGGGCGAGATAAACGTGGCGTAGAAGACAAAGAGCCCCCCTGCCACACCGCCGTAAAAAGCGCTTATCATCAGGGCCCGCAGCTTTGTCCGAAGGGGATTCACGCCCACCATCTCCGCGGCGGATTCCTGTTGCTGCACTGCCATGCAGTTTTTCCCATAATCCGATTTAATGAAATTTCTCATGCAGTAAACCATGATCACCGTAATGAGAATGACAAGCCAGACAGAAGACAGCCTGGGGATGCCGGTAATGCCTATCGCCCCGCCCAGTACGGGCTTGATGTTGGAAATGGCCACCCGAACCACGGTAACAAAGCCGAGCATCACAATGCCGAACGCATCTCCCTCCAGCTTGTTTCGCAAGGCGGGATAACCCAGGATCACGCTTACGATAACAGCGATAAATCCGCCCAGGACCACGGCCAGCAAAAATGGAACGCCCAGGTTTTTATACAGAACAACAGCGGCGTATCCGCCTACCGCCATGAAGCCCGCGTGACCAATGGAAAATATACCTGTATAACCGGTCAATAATGAGAGCCCGCTGACAGCTATCCCATGAACGCAGACAAAGACGATGATAGAAAATATGTATAACAAAATTCGCTCCCCCTTTCTTATAGCTTATCCTGGACTTTTTTGCCCACGATGCCGTTGGGAAGAAAGATCAGTACAAGGATCATGATACCAAATGAGAACAAGTCCCGAAGAGCGGAGGATATATAGCCGGAAACCATGGTTTCAATGACCCCCAGGATAAAGCCGCCGAGAACGGCGCCGGGAAGGCTTCCCATTCCTCCGATCACGCTGGCGATAAATGCTTTGTTGGCGATATCTCCCAAATTCGGATAGACCGTATACTTCATGCCCATAAAAGTACCGGCGATTCCCGCTGTAATGCCGGAGATCGCGAATACGATCAGGGACACCTTGTTTACGTTGATTCCCATCAGTCCCGCCGTATCCGTATCGTGGGCCGCGGAGCGGATCGCCAGTCCCTGTTTCGAGAGGTAAAGGAAGACCCAGAGAACTGCAAGGGATATCAGAGACGCGAAAAGCGAATAAACATCCAGGGCGCTGACCACGATACTGCCCATATGTATGGAGTCCGTGGAAAAGGTGGATGGGAGATAGCGCACATTGGCGCCCAGCAGCACCACCGCCAGGTTCAGAAGGAAAATGTTGAACCCCATGGCGGTGATCATCAGATAAAG
>Ga0129308_1001811_pt1 | contig 20420 bp, 12 predicted proteins | sample L827metagenome_FD_94440 | JGI IMG/M metagenome (GOLD analysis project Ga0129308, IMG submission 94440) | Ring-tailed lemur group fecal microbial communities from Wisconsin, USA - L827 metagenome | ecosystem: Host-associated > Mammals > Digestive system > Large intestine > Fecal | place: USA... | reverse complement strand
GGTACGGGCGGACGGCTACTCCTTACCCGACAGGTTTGCCCTGCTGTGATGTTATCAGCTTACAAAGACTGCTCGCGCAGTCAGTGGAAAACAGTTCTTTGCTGTTTTCGCAGCTCGCACCATGCTTCTATTATACCACATTATAATCTGATTTTCAAGTAGGACTGCTATACTTTCCACATAGAGCGTATCGCCCTCACGCACATAATCCAGCATAGCTTTGAGCTGAGGACGGTCTGCGTTCGCTCCTGAGAGCTTCTCGGAGAAGATGCGATCAACCTGATAGTCGCACATGATCTCCTACTGTCTCTTGCTGTCGAGATAATTTCGCACTTGTCGTGTGTACTGCGATGCCGCCTGTTTCCTTGCGAGGAAAGCCTTTTGTTCGGGTACCAGAGCATTATATTTTTCTTTCAGTTTGTCGGACTTTGCCTGCAAATCGCTTTGTTTAGGCGGTTTGCCTTTGATGTAGTAAGCCTTGATATGCTCGGTGATATACTTGTCGGCTTCTTCATAAGCGGCGATAGCGGCGGCGTTCTTCTTGCGAAAATGGCTCTGCGTAAATGCCGAACGCTCCTGATACTCCTTATATGTAGCGGAATGCTGGGTACGCTGTTTCATTATCTTGATGAGCTTTTCAATTGGCTTGATTTTTGCATTCAGTTCGGCAAGCTCGTCCGAATGGTCATCATCGTGGTGAGTATTCCAGAAAAAGCTCCTGAGATCGTCAAGCGATGTGATACCGTTTGTTTCAAGGTCTGCAATTATTGTATCAGCATTACGCATACCCCTAATATCTGCCCAAACATCTTCTTTCTTTTCAAGTGGCTTACCTTCGGTCGGGTTAGGCGCAGGAATTTGTGTTGTTGACTTATCATACAGCGGTGCAAGAAATTCCTCCGCAGTAATAACAGTCTTCTCGGTGTCGTGCTTGGGTATGGGCGGTGCAACAGGTTTTTCAGCATTTTTCTTTTCAGCAAGCCTTCCCATAACTCCACGAGATTTCTGTATCTGCTCAATCTGTTCGGCTATCCGTTCAGGAGTATAGTCTGCTCCTAATGTATCGGCTCTTGTAAACTTCTGCTGTCCCTCGTCTTTTAATCGGAATTTCAGCTTGACTTTTCGGCTCGGAGTGTAGGCATACTTGATATCGCTTTCACTACACCTTTGCAGGGAGTCCGAAAAGTCCTTGCTATAAAATGCAACCTCGGCAATCTTCGCCCTGAGTTTATCTTTCCATGACTTGCCCTGTAACTGCATATCTCGCTCAAAATGAGAAACGCTCTGTCCCTTTTCAGGCTCGGCAATGACAGATAGATTATGCTCACGGCAAATATCATCAGAAATTGCCCTTAACTTCGCCCACGCTCTTTCACGCCTGCCGCCTTGATTTTCTTCGTATGTAAAGCTCAACCCATTATACACGTTGGTGTTATTGAAAACTATGTGCGTGTGCAGATGATCTCTATCGCTGTGAACGGCAAGCACATACTAATAGTTGCCCTTGAGATATTTATCGCATAATTACTCGCTTACAGCTAACGCCTGTTCGGGTGTGATTTCATCGGGTTTGAACGATTGAATTATGTGGTATCCGAGGATTTGTGTCCATCCCGTTCCTTGTTCTCGCACTTGTCGGAAGTCCTTGGCTGCACCTCTGCTGTCGGGTCTGCATAAATAAGACGAGACATATAAGCCGTTGACGGTCTTATCTTCGTTTGTGATGTAGTCGATTGCGGCTGAGATCGTTGCCTTGATTGAATGGATAGAAGTAACTGCCAAATCTGATTTACACCTCTCTTTATCTCGGTTATATCCTCGGCATAAATACTGCCTGTGCTATGAGGTCTCACGGCTATCTGATTGATGTTCCTGCCGATAGCTTTTATCTGACGATTTGTTTCAGAGAAATCGGCTCGGTCAACAGGCAAATCAACTCTTGCCTTTATACAATCACGGACATAGGTTGATTTGCTCTTGTAGCCGTACTGTTCACACTTATTCTCGATGTCCCAATACTCGCTTTCTGTGAAACGAATGTTGAGTGTTCGGGACTTGTTTTCTTTCTGATTTTCAAGATATTTGCGTTTGTCCCCAGTAAGCTCGTCCTCGGGCTTGTGTGCAATGGTATTGTCAAGCTCAGACTTGACCTGTTTATCAAGGGTGTAATTGATAACTCCCTCATAGGTCATGCCGTCTGTTTCGGCTGTGAAGATTTTGGGCGGTCTGCCACGCTTTTTCTTTTCCATGATTTTTGTCTCCTTTTATCTCTCTGATTATCGGCGTAAGCCGATTTTTTTGACCGCTGTGCGGTCATTTCGGGGATTGGGGTGTCCCCAACAAGCGAAGTTAATTAAGCCCATTTTGTGGCGCAATTAACAATGCTTGCTATTTTTCCTGCATTTTAATGCAGTTATCCCGTCTGTACGGCGTAATGCCGTTCAGACTTTCGCTGTTCCGTCAGCGAATTTGGAGCTATGCGACTTATTTTTTTATCTCCGCCGATATGTCAGCTTAGATTTATGTTTATAATGTGAATAGATTGAGCTGCCGACAGGTCGCATTGACCTCTATATATACAAGTACACAAATCGTAAAATCGGGAAGGATTTTACGATTATTTTTGGCTCTGCGATCATATTTCTCCAGCCTTCATAAAATCATTACGACTGATTTGTATAGTATGCGATTAGGTATTCAAGGTTCAGAATACTGTTATCTGTTTCGCAAGAGGTATGTGCAGTACGGTCAGCAAGAGGATTTTCCCATAAGATTTATGCTCACGATAGAACCTTATCGGCAGTCATATCATCGGCATAGTAAACAAAATTATATGCCTTGATTTATGCACATAGTAGAATTTCAGATTTTTTGGAAAGAAATTTCTTAAAATCTGTGTCCAAAACCGATTTTTCTCGGTAGTAAAATAGAGCAACACCATTAAGCTAAGGATAAGAGATGAACAAAATGTAAATTTTGCAGAAAAGCCCTTGACAAAACGAAGAAAATCTGAGGTTTCATTGCATGTGGCAATGAAACCAATTGAAATAGGTGTATGTTTTTCACTATTTCAAGGAGGTTTTCTATATGAGTTATGTCGGGAAATTACGAAAGAAGCTTTTCGGTGTCATTGATGCTGTCTGCACTCAGTGTGAAAAGTATTTTGTTTCATCGAAAAAGGATTTCACTCGCAAGGGCAAATTCATGCCGCAGGATATTTTCAAATCGCTCCTACTCATGGAAAGTAAATCACTTTCTCACGAATTACTGCCGTATTTTGACTATAAAAAAGAAACTCCCACACCATCTGCTTTTGTACAGGCTCGTGCTAAAATAAAGCCCGAAGGATTTGAAGCTGTCTTTGCTGGATTTGTTTCGGAAACAACAGATAATGATGCAAAATACCTGTGTAAAGGCTATCGGTTTTTTGCAGTTGACGGATCGGATTCTCATGTTCCCGATAATCCTTATGATCCCGATTCTTACTTTCCGAATCCAAACGGCAGGCAGTACAATCTGTTTCACATCAATGCGATGTATGATCTCCTCCGACATACATATACCGATGTTATCATTGAGAAAAAGCGTACAGCAAATGAAAGAGCAGCGTTCATTAAAATGATTGAAACACATCGTAACGATGATATTCCCATCATCTTTATCGCCGATCGTGGCTATGAAAGTTACAACGATATGGCTCATGTTACAGAATGCGGACACAAATTCGTGTTCCGTGTAAAGGATATTGACAGTCAGGGAATCGCAGCTGATCTCGGATTGCCCGACACCTATTTTGACAAGTGTATGACCTTAAAACTGACTCGCAGAGCTACACAGAAAATAAAAGAAATGAAAAAGACCGATGCTCGTATCCGCCATATTATGGGCGATTTTGATTATCTCCCAAAAGATTATGATCGTAAAGCGCCTGCACAGTTTTACGAACTGCCCATAAGAATCGTTCGCTTCAAGGTTAAAAACACAACTGAAGTTATTATGACAAATTTGTCTAAAGAAGAATTTCCTGTTGGAGAAATCAAGAAAATTTACGGTATGCGCTGGGGCATTGAAACATCATTCAGAGATCTCAAACATACGATCGGATTGAATTATTATCACGCCAAAAAGTCCGATAGTATTCTTCAGGAGATATACTCACGTATGGTGATGTACAATTTCTGCCAGTTGATAACAAACAGTGCAAAAATCAAGCGTCCCAAATCAAGAAAAGGCAGAAAATTTGCGTACAAAATTAATTTTTCGCAATCCGTGCAGATATGTCGGGATTTTCTGAAAAATAAAATCAAGTGCGATGATGTTCTGATTCTGATCGAAAAATATATTCTCCCGATACGTGGAGGAAAAGATCACCCACGTACAAAAGCTCCTCGGCGAGAGATATATTTCAATTACCGATTAGCCTGAGCCGTTTGAATTGATACATTTTTTTAGGCAGTTTTAATCTGTCAGCTTTGCTGCGCCCTGTGATACAACGTTCACCTTTAAACTGTCAAGTGCTTTTCTTCAAAATTTACATTTTGTTCATCATTTTTCCTTAGCTTAATGGTGTTGTAAAATAGAGGGATATTTTTAATCAGTCACCTGACAGCTATAGTGAAGCAACCTAAATGTATATTTTTTCGTACTTAAATTATAGAGGGTGGGGTGTCGTGGTATGACTTCTGATAATAATAGACAATCTGCCTTTTGCTTTTTTATGCAGAAAGTAGAATTTGAGATTTTTGAGTAATTATTTTCAAAAAAATTTGAGGAAATATTCAATTTTTTCGGTATATATATGAGAGGTTTTTTAGGGGTGATGTTCGGAAAGCCGTAATAACATCTTTTCCTCGGATAAAATACACCGAGCAGAACCCGAAATTTCTCAAAAATTCGTGCGCTATTGCGGCTGGACAAATGGCGTAACAGTGCGCTATAATATTATTATTGGGTTTAAAAATATCCTACGATACCAAAACAAAGCGAGGTGAAATGAATGGGTACAGCTACTTTAAGTACAAACATCAAGAAACTTGATGATGTTGATGCGATCATCAAATCGGCTTACGAAAAGAAGCGTAAATTGATTGAACAGAGCAAAATTATTGCCTATGGTGAAATTGCAAAGCTCTACGACTTAGAGGGACAGCAGTTAATTGATGCGGTCACTAAGGAACATACGCTTATTAGCAAGTTTACTGCAAGCGGAATGTCCTACGAAGATATTGAGGAACTTGCTGATAACGGCAGACAAACTTCTTTCTTTGAAAGTAATCATTCCTATTCGGAGTAACATATATTCCGACAACAAAACAAACATAGCCGTGTAAATACTCAAATCGGCTATCGTGCTGATTCTGCACGGCTATATGAGGGTAAGAGATAGAAAGCGATGCCCTCGGCTCTAATAGCTTAGAGATAGAGATGCTAAGGAGATAAATTCGCTATGAAACAGAAAACAATGCAGGAGCTGAATGAGCAGTACAAAGACTGTCCCGTTCAGGTCAACACTTATGTGGTGGACGGCAGAACATACAGAGTTCACAGCCACTACATCGGTGACAAGGACATCAACGATGTGATTTTGAAGTATGCCGAGAACAAAGTGATGAGCGAAATGCTCGGCACTGTTCCGTCTGCGGTAACAGCCTGATAAAAATTTCTGAAACCTATTGACTTTGCCGATATATTGCGCTACAATGGATATATCGGTAAGGTCGCTTTGGGAGAAAGGAGTTTAAGATGTTACCAAAGCAGACCGAATATAAAGTTGGGATTTATATGCGACTTTCAAAAGACGATGAGAGATGTGGAGAATCCCTTTCAATCGAAAACCAGAGAAAGATACTCACCGACTACATCACCGAACAGGGATGGACACTTTACGATGAGTACATTGATGACGGCATTAGCGGCACTACGTTTGACAGACCGGGTGTCCAGAGAATGCTCGATGATGCCAAGACAGGAAGGATCAATCTGATACTCTGCAAGGATTTGAGCCGTTTTGGAAGGAACTATATCCAAGTGGGGCAATATACGGATTATATATTCCCAATGTACAATATCCGTTTCATCGCTCTGACGGACAACGTGGACACTGCCAATTCCGCAAGTGCAGGAATGGATATGATGCCAATAATGAACGTTTTTAACGAGTGGCATAGTGCCAACACGTCTAAGAAGATCAGGGCGGTCGTTGAGTCGGGTGCTAAGTCGGGCAAGTACAGAACAACGTTTGCTTCCTATGGATATTTTAAGGGTGATGATGAAAAACGTACACCTGTCATTGACCCAGTTGCCGCTGCTGTTGTCCGCCGTATCTTTGAGATGAGGGCATCAGGCTACAACATGAAGCGAATCGCCAAAGTGCTGAATGACGAGAACGTGCTTACTCCCGATGATTACAGATACAGCTTGCTGAACAAGGAAACACCGCATTACAGCCTTCACCTGTGGAGTGTGGAAACGATAAAGCGATTGCTCCGTAATCAGATCTACATAGGAAACCTCGCCCAGCTCCGCACGACAACCGTGAGCTACAAAAACCACAAAGTTATTCAAAAGGACAAGGACGATTGGGTAATCGTTGAAAATAATCACGAGCCTATCATCAGCAGAGAATTGTGGGATAAAGTCCGTGAAATCGAGGCTTCTGTAAGTACAGGCAAGATGACCAAGCAGGGCATCACACTTCCGCTGACAGGGCTGTGCTACTGTGCTGACTGCGGTTCAAAGTTCAAGCAGGCTGGTTCTGCCAAGCGGAAAAACTCTGTTACAGGTTATGCCTGCGGACAGTATGCGAGATTTGGCAAGAAATACTGCTCCTCACATTTCATAACCGCACACGCACTTGAGGATATTATCCTTGCCGATATAAAACGGCAAATTGACTTAGTGATGAACGATGATAAGGCGAGAGAAAAGTATCTTGCAAGGAAGCAGGGATTTTATGCAGAACAGCACATCGGTGACAAGAAAAAACTCCGTGACATCAGCAAGCGTATTGCAGAGCTTGACAGGTTGATTGCAAGTGTATATGAGGACAAGGTGACAGGTAAGATGCCTGAAGAAATTGCTTTTACACTGCTTGACAAGTATCAGACTGAAAAGAAGTCTTTGCAGGCAGAGAGCGATGAAATGCAGAAACGAACCGATATGGCAAAGCAGGACGAAGCCGATGTGGACGAATATATCCGTCGTCTGAAAAGCTATGCAAGTGCAGAGGAGCTTACTCGGCAGATGGCACTTGACCTAATCGAGTATGTGACAATAGATGCCAATCCGAGGAAAAAAGCTATCCCTCGTGACATTCACATCTATTATAAGCTGATTGACAAACCGCTGAAACATAAGAATAATGCCCTTGCTGACTAAGCAAGGGCAGACACCAAAACAAAGATTGATACTCAAAAGCTATTTTGTTGGATTGAAGAATTGAATACTACCCATAGTTCACAATTACATTGTCCATAGCCTCTAAGAAGAAATAATCGTGGAGCTTGTTTGCACCGTGTTTTTCATCTTTGAAGCCTAAATCCCCGAACGGCACATTTCCAACAGCCACATCAAAACAGCCATTCTGAAAACTGTTCTTTTCAAATCCTTCGATAGTAATATCCGCCTGCGGATAGAGAGCCTGTGCAATTCTTCCCGAAATGCTGTCGATTTCAACGCCGTAAAGATTAGATTTCTCTTGCATTTCAGACGGCATACAGCCAAAGAAGTTTCCGACACCCATTGACGGCTCTAAGATATTACCACCCTCAAAGCCGAAGTTGCCGAGTGCTTCATAAATTCCCTCAATAATAGTAGGACTTGTATAGAACGCATCACCGACAGTTGAACGAGCCTGCCTGTACTCCGCAGGAGTCAGCAACTCTACAAGTTCCTGATACTCAGCCGACCACTTTTCATCGGTTTTATCAAAAGCCTGTGGAATACTACCCCAGCCAACGTACTTTGACAGCGTTTCCTTTTCCTCAGCCATTGCAGGACGCTTTTCACGTTCAAGCGTTTTCAGCGTTCTGATTGCATCGACATTGGCACGGAACTTCGCTTTAGCGCCGCCCTCACCGAGAGTATCATCGGTAATGGTGAAGTTGTCGCCCTTGTCATGAACTTCTGCTGTTTTTGGCTCAATTACAGTGAAATCTCCGTTTTTCAGGAATTCATCTGCAATGAAAGTAACACGGGAGCTAATTTTCGGAATATCTTCAAGAGCCGCATCAGTCAGCGTAATAAAGCCGTCCATATCAAGGCTCTCGACCTTGTACTCCTTGCCCTTGTATTCAAGATAGTCACCAACTTCAAGAGTAGGTGCGGTCTTTTCGGCAGATATTTCAGACTCGTCAACAAACTTTTCAAGCATACCCACATCTACAAGAGCAAATGCGAGTGCCGCAGTTTCACGGTCACTTGAAATAATATCACCACGCTGGTCGGCAAGTTTGCCTATAAATTCAGGATTATCCTTGATAAACTCATCACCCACAGTGATCGCTTCGGCATAGCCCTCCACCTGATCGCCGTTCTGATACATTTCATCGTAATGCTCACCGAACTTTTCAATCACCTGAGAAAGAAATATTCTGTCTGCTTCAATATCCGCTTTGGTGGCATTGCTTTCTTCCATGAGTTGATGAAAAACTTCCATTCTTTCTTCGTGGCTTACATCACCGACAGCAGATTGTATAGTCTGCTCCTGCTTGTCGATCATTTCATCAAAAGTGCCGGACATTCCCTTGAAAAATTCGGGATTTACTGCAAACATATTTTTGAAAAGATCGTCATACTGTGACCAATCAATTTCACTATCTGGAGATGTCTGTTTATGCGGCATTTCTTCAACAGTATCGTTTTCTTTAACCGTTTTTTCTGTTGCCTTTTCTGCATCATCAACGAAATGAAAGCTCATAAGCACATCGCCATTGTCGAGCCGAGAAGTCATCTCACCGTTATCAAAACTCCAGTTTTTCGCACGGTCAAATTCCATGTGAATATCCTTGCCGAATGGTTCGCCGTTTTCATCGAGCTTGCGTGAAGTAAAATCAACAGTAGTTACCCCTGTCACGATCCTGCGCTCACCGACACATTCAGGACGGGAGTGCGCTGTGATCTCAAACATCATTCCAGACTTAATAGCTTTTTTAAGTTGAGAGAGATTTTTCGGGTCAGGCAGAGAAGTTGGCTCTGTCTCAGGCTTTTCAACCTCGGCAGTCCGTTCGGAATCCGTCACTCTCTCAAAGTAATTCGTATCCAACAGCCTGTCAACAGAAATATTCTCCGTAGTCGCATAGCTGCCCTTATCGGTGGTGACGGTAACATCGTCCGTCTGCCACGGAACAGCACCCTCTAAGGAAACGACCTCCGACACATCGCCTGTCATTTTATTGCGAAACTTATCGCCAACATTGACGATATTATCATTTTCGTCCAACCTTGAATCCACTGGGTTCAAGGTTGATTTTTCAGCCCTGCGCTGTGCATATTTCACCTGCTGTTCTGCTGAAAGATATGTATTATCTTCAAGCCTTGCCTTAGTCATTGTAGCGACATTGTACCAACTGTGACGGAACTTTTCACCGTTTTCAAAGGAAAAAATCAGTCCCTTGCTGTCGTAATCAACAAAAGAAATATTCCCCTCGCCACTGTGACCGCCGATGCCGTATTCTTTTTTCAGACGGTCGGCTAACTGCTGTGTAGTAGGGTGATTATTATCGTAAAACTCCTGAACACGGAGCTTGCCGTCAACAAAGCCTGTGCCACGGTCAATTTCAGCCGCCAGTGCTTCATACACCTGAACACCGTCCACAACCGGACCTTTGGCAAATTCCGATTTCGGCTTCTCTGTTTTGTTCTGTTGAATAGGCTCAGGATCACCGAACAGGGAAAGCTGTTCGCCCTCAATATCGGGAGTTTCCCAAAAGGAAGTGTCAGAGCGTTCATTACGCTGAATTTCGTCAATAACAGAATCGTCAGTAAATAGCGGTTTGTCAATATCCGCTGTTTCATCTTTTGCACTATCCTTGACATTAAGCTCGTCCTTGCCCGTATGCTTTTCAATAACACTGTCGGGAACAGAAACAAGGTCATCGAAATCAAGCCCTGTCAGACCGTTCTCGATCATATCCTCAATGCTGTCATACTGTTCTGTATTGAACAATTCTCCGTCAAACTCGTAGGTAATCTTATAGTCCACAAGGTCAGCCGTTACCTGAATTGGTAGCTCATCATCAGTCAGAGTAGTAAATGCAAGCCCGATATTATGCAGATCGGAAAAATTAGCTTCCTGCTCGTATTCTCCCTCACAAAACTCATTGATAAGATACTTCGCCTTATCAAGCGGAGTTTCAAAAGTACGCTGAAAGTCCATGATTTCAACAGGCTTATCGGGATTGTGTTCAAGTATTGCAGTACGCAACAGTGCAGGAAATGCAGTAAGCTCACGGTACGGCTCAATCTCCATTTTATCGCCACGGTTATAAATTCCGCAGACAGGATCACCGTCATAAAACAGCTCACCGACCTTATCGCCCTCAGCGACAGACAATTTCCATGTGCCGTTTATTGTTTCTGCAACAGAACAATCTGTACCGAAATATCTGTCAACCACATCTTGCAGAGAATGACAGAGATTTTCGGGAATTTCCTCTATATTATTTTTAACATCAAGATTATGCTTTTCTGCATAATAAAGAGCATCGACAATTGTGGTGAAAGTCTGGATATGACCGTCGGTATCTTCATAATAGTCGATAAAATCACCGTCAGCATCGACCTTAGCAATACAATACGGCTCATCAAAAGCATCGGAAGTGGTGCTTATCTCAAGCGTACATTCCTTATCACGCTTCGAAGGATTCAGTTCAAATGCCTGTTCGATAAGTACAGAATATCCTGCTTCTCTCAGCCTTGCCGAGTATTCGTCCTTGACATGAGCCGGAAATCCGACCATAGGCTCACCGTGTTTTGACAGCATATGCAGTCCGAGGACTTCCACGCCGATCTCCGCATTTTTGCCGTACATCTCATAGAAGTCTCCTGCCTTGCGGAGCGTAACCGGCTTATCGTCCACCGTTCTCGATTCAGGAACATTTACCTCGATAGACTTTCCCAAATGCAGCCCCATAAGACTTTCATAAACAAGCCGGGAATTCTCCTTATCCCTTGCAAATAAAGTGTCGATAACGAACTTGTCTGCCGTTTCGTGAATTGTGCAGAAAGGTCTGTTAAATTCATAGACAGTCGCATCAGAGTCCTTGTCACCGACAGCAATTTTCCATTTGCCGTTAGCAGTTTCCGCAGTCTCACAATCCGTTTTGAAAAACTTATGGAGAACATCGCTCAACAAAGTTGGATTGGCATAACGCTCTCTATCCATTTCGTCCATACGAGCCTGCACTTCATTTGCCATTTCGTGCATACCGTTAATACGGAGTATATTGGGATTAAAGGCTTCATCAAGAGGAAAATCGCCCTCAATATGCTCTATTTTCTTAGTTTCCTGATTATATACGGAGAAACCGAGATAACCGTCAGCAATATAATCTCTGCCAGCCTTAACAGCTTCATCGACCGTTGCATACTCCATTTTATCATCAATACCGCCGTCGAAGCCTGCATTGGTGATTACCTGATGAACTTTCTTTACTTCGGGAGCATTGACAACAGACTCAGACTTTTCAGCTTTAGAGAGAATCTCAAAGCCCTTGCTTTCTATATCCTCCTGCCAGCCGTCATAAGACAGCACCTCGGACGTACCGAGCAGAATACCGCCGTAGTCGGGAGCATCAAGGTCTTTCAGAGAAATACTCTTTTCGCTGATGTTTTCAATCTCACGGCGAGCGCCGTCATACATTATAATGTCACCGACTTCAAGATCAGCGACAGTAGGGTTGTGAGACTCCTGCATAAAATCAGAACCAAATCTGGATTCAAGCATCTTTGCAGACGGAACATTCAGATATACCCCATTATCCTGAGCCGTTTCTACAAGGCGACGCACATCTTTCACATCAGCATTATCGTTGATAACAACAGTTAATGTATCACCGTCAACAACAGTTGTACCGAAAGAATCATTATGTGTTACAGCCTTTACAGCATCAAAGCCATTGTTTTTGCCAAGAAAAGTAATTTCCTGAACTGCCGACTTTTCATGTACAACTTCCTTTTCAAGGAAGAACTCAGGCATTTCTGCAAAACCTGCCGTATCGCAATAATACGCCGTCTGCCTACCCTCTGTTTCTACGACAATTACATCGGAAACAGACAGAGAATGTCCCGTGAAGTCCGCAGGGTGATCGGTGTTGAACTGAGCGAAAAGGGATTCAAGCGTTGCATTACCCCTGAAATCATCAATTTTTCCCTCATAAACAAGCTCATAATCATTATGATTAAGCTGAATGCCATCCTTTTTAAGCTGTTCCATACCCTCGAATCGGATACCGTGGTATTCGTCGCCGCTTGGAAGCTGATATATCTGGAACTTGCTCTGCACCTTTTCCACATCATCATATGTGCGTATCGGGTGCTGTGCCTTGAAATTATCGAAAATACGCTGTTCCTCAACAGTCAGCTCAGAATGTGCTTCAAGGAAAGGAATAAACACATCAAGGGTATGCTTCGCTCTTTCCTTGTATTCCGGCTGATTGAACGGGTACTGAGTGTATTCCATAATACCCTGATTATAGTCACGAATATGGTCGATCAGAGAGCCGCCGCCCGTACCCTTGCCGTCACCAATGTCAAAGCGACCGTCATAATTAAATTCCTCGCCGTTAATAACAGCATGAATGGTGAAATCAGTTTTCTTATACCAGCCTGCTTTCAGCTCAGGGATTGAACGCTCCGAGTGCTGTTTTTCGTCAAGATATTCAGCGATGGCATTACCGAGGGCAAAACTGCAATCGGGGTGTGCAACAGCGAAATCGTGCATCAGGTCACTTTCGCTGATCCAATCATCGCCCTCTTTGCCGAAGCAGAAAGACAGGCTATCCGGCTGAATTTCGGGCTTTTCTGTTTCAAAATTCACGTTATACTTATTTTTTGCAATACAAGCAAAAGCCTTCTCGGTCTGCTCCTCATCACCGAGAATATCGTTGAGAGCTTTCTTGATACGGTTAATTTTCGGCTGATTATCGCCACGCTCCCAACCGTGCAGAGCTGCGCCGTCAAAAGCCGTTATAAGCTGCTGCACAGTTTCGTCTGTAATATCAGGAATATCGTCCCTGATATAATCAAGAACACGCCAATACATCAGATCTTCAAATTCTTCTTTGGTTTTATCGAGAAACGCCTGTCCAATTTCCTCAAAGGAAACAAATCGCTCCATACCGCCGAAACTGCACATATAGCCGTCCTCGGTTCTCTCAGTATGCAGGGAGTGGCGGAGATTTTCGGCGTAGTAATAGGTACGGTCAGAAATTTTGCCGTCCTCAAAGACAAATTCAATATCGTCCGTCTTGCTTTGGTGCATAAGTCCGAGAGCAAGCTCTTTCCGAATATCATCGCCGTTATGATAACGGCGAGCCATGTCGTAAAAATCGTGTTCGCTAAGACCATAGCCAAAGGAAAAATTATCGTGTGATTTTACACGGTCAATATATCCGTTTTCAAACAGCGGATATGCCATATCTTCCCATTCATCTGAGGAAAGTGTTCCGCTTGCAAGAAACATCGCAAGGTCAGCTTTGGGGAACAACACTTCTTCCTCAGTCGGCACTCTGTTTGCGTTCTCCCTGTCAATGACTGACTGCTTGTGTGCCGTCAGAAAGTCTGCTACATCGGACTCCTGCAAAGCATTATGAAGAATTTCATCATACGCCTGAATATCCTCGACAGTGAAAGTCTCGTCAATGCTGTCGATTTGTCCTCTTGTTACATCACCGACAAACATTTCCGTAATCGCAGCTCGCTGTTCATCGGAAAAATCATGCTGAGAAAAGAAGTCGGAAAGCTCGATAGCACGGTCAAAACTGGACTTTGCTTCAAGCATATCATTGAGTTTGCTGTTCTCGCCGTATCGCTCCGCTGGGGCTTGCGATAAGTACGCATTGACAAGCGACAGCATTTCACCGAACTGTGCTTCATCATAACGCTTATCGAAAAAGTCTGCAAGATTCAGCTTCATATCCTCAATCGCAATACGATGTATCGTAGGTGATAATGCGACATTCTGCTCCATTGTCAGACCGAGATCGGACATAGCATGAAGCATACCAACCTCACGGACGGCATTGTCCAAAGCACGATGAAATGCAGGAGCGTTCTCCTTATCAAGAGCAAAAGCGACCTTGCCGTCACGGGAAACAGCGTGATAGTTTACGCTTGTTTCAAGAAAAGGCTTGACCTCCTTGAACTGCTCCGGCGTGAGTTTCGACATATAATAATGTGTATCACGGTTCGCACGATAGTCACGATTGCCGACTTCCTGCGCCTTTTCGGGACTTGCGAACTGTTTACGCATTTTTACAACTTCGTCCCTGATATTGCGGACGGCAAAAAGGTCGGCATGACTTACCGTCAGCGTACCCTTGCCGGACGGGTAAACTCTGCCCGAAAACTGCATACCTCTCCGAGCCATGATCTCAGCCATTTTCAGGACTAAATCACGGTCAGCCGAGAAGTATTCCTTTTGTGGAATATATCTGTACTCCGCTGTACCGAAAATGTTCTTTTCGGGCGGAGAATACGGTCTGTTTGATTTACGGGTTGCAAGATCGGGAGTGCCTGCAATTCGTTTGAACCACTCCAAATCCTTGTCGTTGATTGCCATAACGACGGAATTATCACGGGCATAGGCATAGTAGTTAATGCCCGAATTATCAAGCTGTTCCTGCAATTTTGCAAAGTCCGCATACTGAATTGACACAAGACTTTTGTCTCTGTTGTCCGTTGCCTTGTTCCACATTTCATTGCCGTAATACTGCATATTTTTTCTGTCAGCCTCCTTTTTATTTTCTTGTTCTGCAACTTTTGGAATACCTCTGAGCATATCGTTCCAGTCTTTATATGTATCGGGAGTTACGATACGCTTCATTTCGGGATACTGCTCCTGCAAACGCTGTGCAAATTCATTGCCTGCCGTATCGTTGTCGGAGCATAAAAATACATTCTCAGGGGAGATGTTATGACGGAGCATCGTGTCAAGCACAATGTTCGGCTTTACGCCCATCATCGAAACAAGTCTGCAATTATCAAGCTCCTTATCGTGCATTTGCATATAAGAAAGCATATCAATAGCACTCTCAAAGAAAAAAGCCTTTTCGCCCGAACCTCTCACAACTTCAAAGCCGTGACCTGCCGCCGAGCCTGTTGCAATGCCCTTGAATTTATGCTCCGTTGAAGTGCCGACCTTTTCAGCGCCGATCACTTTTCCGTCAGTATCAAAATATTTGAAAAGAACATTGCCCGTCTTTTCTTCCTGAGATACACTTCCACCACGCACAAGAGCCGATATCATATCATAGTCCAGTCTTCTTGTTTTGCAGAGATACGCAAATACACGGCGAGCGTTATCAGCTTCGGCAAGGGAAAGCTCCCTTACCGTTTTCTGTACGGGTTTTGGCTCATAAGTACGGGACGGAGTGTAAGTGCGGTCATAGTGTTCACCGTTCAGCGCTTCGACTGCTTCAACGAATGACATTCCCATGTATTCACGCAGGAAACCGATATTATCACCGCCCTCGTTCGTGCTGAATCTGTGCCATACCCCACGTTCGCCTGGACCGTTATCCTTGATATGTAGGCTGTCATGCTCCTTCCACACATATTCCTTGCCTACACGCTTTAAATCAAAGCCGTGCGACATAAGAAACTGCGGAAGATTAACGAGATTTGCCCTTTCTTTCTGTTCATCGGTTATTTTCATCATTCTAACCCCTGATTATTTCTCTTTTTAGGTGTCTGCTGTTTTTGAGGTGACGGCTTGCCCTGTCCGCTGATACGCTGTGCGTCCCTCTGCATTTTTCCACGGGAAAAGAAAGCCTTTCTGCTGTCCTTTTTGGCTACTGTCACAGCCGACTTTTCACCGCTGTATACCGCAGAATGCTCCACACCCTTTGCTGTCAGCTCTGCCGACTTATTACGAGCCTGTCCCTCGTCCATACGCTGAGTGAAACGCTCCTGTTTCGGCAGTTGCTTGAAAAATTCGGGATTCACAAATTCGACAGCTCTTTCGCCCTTGACATGATCTGAAATCTGCTTAAATGCCTGTGCATTCTCCTTTGAAACGGTAATCGCTACCGTATCATTCTTGCGGACAACCGCAGAATAAGGTATCTTTTCAGCAATCAAACCCTTGACTATCTCACGGGCAACGTCCTTTGCTTCGACACGGGAATGTCTCTGCTCTTTATCAAGCGACGCATAGTATTCAGGATTTATCGTCTGATACTTGCCTTTTTCGCCTTTGCCTGCGTTTTCTTTTGCCGCTTGCGTGTGTGCGATCTTGCCAATGGCGGAATACATTACATCATTTAATGCAGGAACATCACTCTTTGAAACAGTAATGCCGACCTTATCTTCGCCCTTTGTAGCAGCGGAGAACTGCACTCCTGCTGACGATAGAGCCGACATGACCTCAACAGCTTGAATTTCTGTCATTGTCTCAACATGACGGTCATTACGGGGAAGTTCCTTGTAATAGTCAGGATTGACCTTGAAACCACCGTCCTCGGTGACAACTGCATTACCGCTTTCAATCGTATCCGACAGCCAATTTTCCACCTCAACTTCATCGTGCATATTGAGAAGTTCAAGCTGATTTTTCATTTTTGCAAGTTCCGAAACGGCATTGTCCCTCATTTCCTGTGGAACAAAGGGATTATTCGCAAGGCTCTCCATGTTTTTGATACCTTCGGAAAGCTCTGCCTTTGCCTTGTCAATATCCTCTTTACTGCCGTTGTTGATGATATTGTCGATCATGTTGTAATCATCTTCCATTGCCATTTCTGCACTTGCAAGAGATTTTTTACCAAGCTGATCGGCAATTTCAGCGACTTTTGAGCGGTCAAGCGTTTCGACCTGCTGTGCAGCCTGAACAGCACCCTCCGCAAGTGACGGCATATCCGAAACACCGTCCTGCACCATTTGTCCGAGCTTATCTCCGGTCAGTTTCATAGAAGCGTCAAGCTGATCGTTCGTCTGCTCCGCATAGTGCGTTTCAGGACGGGCGAGCTTCATAATTTTATCCTCAAGCGTGGAAATACGGTCATTGACAGCATTGATCTTCTGCTGAATTTTGAATTTATCCACCGTATTTGTTGCAGGATCGTTGTAGGTCTGTATCAGTGCATCTTTCTGAGCGACAAGGGCATTTTTCTTATCGGTCAGACAGTCAACTGTTGCACCGTTCAGCCGTGCCATTGCATCGGCAAAGGCTTCACGGCGTTCCTTATTAAAGCCGATAGAAAAGCTCCTGATCGTATCATTGAGCGCGATAACACGATTCAGCTTGTGAGAGATACGGTCACGCTTATCGGTCAGGGTGTCGATTTTCTTCCAACCCTGATCTATCTTTTTCTGACGTTTCGGTATCTTGACCTCACGAATTTCCTTGATACGCTCCTCATTTTTGCGTATCATACTCTGCACAAGAGAAACACTGCCGAGCGTGGCTTTCAGCATACGGTTTCTATCTTCGAGCCTGTCCGCTTTGTTGGAAAGCTGTTCGACTTTTGCCTTGTTTCTGTCGATCTTGTCAGTCTGGTTGGCTATCTTTTCATCAAGGGAGTCGATACGGCTCTGATGATGTTCAGCTTTCGCATTCAGGATAGGAAGAAGTTTTCCCGACTTCTGTACGCTTGTTTCATCTTTCTGCTGCTCCTGCGCTCTTGCCTGCTGTTTGCGAAGTTCTTCCTCAGCATCAACAACAGGCTGGTCGGCGGTGCGCTTATCGTCATTATCCTGTACGGGCATCGACTATCCCTCACTTTCTCTTTTTTACGATGATGATTACTGCTGCGGTTACTGCTGTAACAACAGCACTTCCGATGATAATAAACTTCTTCATGATTCAAGTTCCTTTCTATTTCTTATTTTTCTAATCAGTATTCGCTTATACTTACAGATCAAATAACCGTCCGCATTGTCAGCCTTGTAATAGGTACATTGCGGTTTTTCCTTTGACAGCATCGCTGCTGAGTCATTAACCTTAGAGCCACACATTATTTTCCCGTCCCACCGATACTGTATCGGGTTTATATATGTCTTGGATAGTTCGTCATTACCGTTTGCAATGCCGATGATCTCAAATCTTTCAGGATCGTGCTTTAACAGATAGGTGATCGGTACACCCATCAATCCGTTATAGTCACATGGGATATTGCTTACCTTGCCCACTTCAATAGCGGGATAATTGTCATAAACGGGATAGCGTTCGGGAGAATAATGTTCCCGTAATTCTGTCAGCTCTGTGTGCTTTTCAATCGGAATATTGGTGTACCAATATACATTGCCGAAATTACAGAGCGAGCCGTCCGGAGCTGAAAAGGATTTTACTGCTGTATGCCCAAAAGTTAGATTTCCGTCCTTAAAAATAGGGAAAATATCATCGCAAACTACCATATTCATATTACCGACTACTAAAAACTGTTTTTCATGCTGATAAAGCAAACTCAAAAATACTCGAAAAAGAGAGAACGGAGGATTGGTTATTACAATGTCCGCAGATTTCAAAATTTCAAGGCATTCAGCGCTCCGAAAATCTCCGTCACTTTGTAAATCAGATTTAACAAAGCCGTCTTTCTCCGTCATTTCCAGTTTGTAAGCATCTTTTCCGTACTTGATACAAGTCAGCTTTTTCAAATAAAGATGATGAAAATTGGCAGAAAGATATTTCCAGAAAGCACTGTCCTCACTGTCATTGCAATTACAGAGAATAGCTTTTCCACGCAGAGCATTGGTATAGTAGGACAGTTCGCTTTCTATGCTTTCTTCAAGAGTATAAAATTCATCATTTTTCAGCGTTTTAGCACGGGATAAATTGATATTGGTCATTTCCTTTTTCTTTCTATTTCTTCTGTCTGAACTGTTCGTTCATGTTCATCCTGCTGTCTGCGCCGAGCAATTTCAGACAGATGTTTGTGATTTTCTCTTGTAAAGTGTGCATAACTGTTACGGCGAAAATAATCGTCTGCAATCTCTGAAAAAGTTGGCATATTATCCGCTAAACTCTTTTCAGGTATTTTCGGAGCTTTCTCCTGCGCCTTGCCCTTTTCGTACTCCTGAATATCCGAGAGCGTTCTGCCGTTCACCGTGATAATGCGGTCAAGTTCACGCTGAATTGTTGTTGTATCGCAGAGCCAAAAATCTGCATAGGTCTTGCAGAGCATAAGCTGAACATCATCGGGACGGTTCTGTAAAGCACTCACCGATGTATTGAGAAGTTCAGCGACTTCGCCCAAAAGTCTGAAATAACTGTCAGGCATACCGTAAGTTTGCAGTTCACGGAGCATTGCTTCATAATCGCCCGAATTTGCCTTTGCGATAATTTCCCCGACCTGTTCTTTGTAATTGCCGTCAAAGGTCAGCACAATTTCATTGTCACCGTATCTGGCTGAAAAAGGAATACCGCTTTTATCAAGGGCAACGCAGATTTTATTCGCATTTACCGTTTCAAATCGCATAAATTCCTTGTTGTTAATGCTGTGAATATCAGCTCCGCATACATAGGGATAATCACGCATTGGCGATCATCTCCCTGATGTTGTCGATAAGCTCCGTATTGGTGCTGTCGGGATCGTATTCCATTGTGTACGCACCGCAAATATTTTCCTGAATCCTGCGTGGGAGAGACCGCAGCTCACGCATAGGAGCAGAGATCAGCTTTGCGACATTGGTAAGCTCTGCGACCGCAAGCGCCCTGTTAGTCAGCTCATAGAAACGTTCCGTCTGCGAACTGTCAGCCATATACTCATAAACGATAGTCTGCTGTGTCTCATAGTCAAGGCTTTTCAGCGTATCGAGCAAAATGCCTGTTGACTTTGCAACCTCATTCAGTCCGATATACACCGAGCCTTTCTGCCACAGGTTATCGAGGGATTCATAGACAGCCTTTTTGTCCTCATCGTTTTTTACAGCGATAGTCTCAAAAACCGCTGTCATACTGTTCTTGATCTCATCGTCCATAGCGGAAATGCTGTCCTCAGAGACACCGAGAATTTTTGAGACTTCCGCAAGGTAGTTATTGTTCATAAAGAACACTCCTTTCTGAATTTAGCCCCGTAGGGGATTGACTTTTTCGTGGCGGTTTGGTATAATATAGGTGAAAGTGGGCGGATAAACTGCTCGACAAATCGGTATTTGTGGAGGTATATGTTATGGAAATAGTTATCAGAAAAGCAGACGATGATAAAAGAACAGGCGATTTCATCAATAAAGAGTTTTCTGATTATGCTTTGAAAAGTGGTGTAGAG
>Ga0129308_1001806_pt1 | contig 20440 bp, 20 predicted proteins | sample L827metagenome_FD_94440 | JGI IMG/M metagenome (GOLD analysis project Ga0129308, IMG submission 94440) | Ring-tailed lemur group fecal microbial communities from Wisconsin, USA - L827 metagenome | ecosystem: Host-associated > Mammals > Digestive system > Large intestine > Fecal | place: USA... | reverse complement strand
AGGAAAATAAAAATGGAGTGGGAAAAATACGGTTTCGTCCTGCGCCCGGCCCGAGAAGAGGACGCCCAGCGCTACTATGAGGAAAATTACTGTCCCCTTGACCATGATGTGGCACGATTTACAGGGTGCAAGGAGGAATTTACCCGGGAGGAGGTTCTGTCCTTTTTCCTCAGCTCCCTCCGGGACCCGAACCGGTATTTCTTTCTGATTCTGTCCCCCGAGGGCAGAATCATTGGAGAAACGGTCATCAACGAAATTGACTGGGAGCTTCGCAGCGCCAATTTCCGCATTGGGATTTTCCAGAGCGCCCAGCGGGGCCGGGGCATCGGCACCTGGGCCACGGAGATCACCCGGGATTTCGCCTTTCAGACATTGAAGCTCCACCGGCTGGAGCTGGATGTCTTTTCCTTTAACCAGCGGGCAGAAAAGGCTTACCGAAAAGCGGGCTTTCAAAGGGAGGGCGTCCTCCGGGACGCCGTGCTGGACGGGAACCAGTATGCCGACGATATTCTGATGGCCATTCTGGAGGAGGATTGGCGGAAGATAAAAAGGCTCTGAGCCGACCAGATGAAGCCTCAATATGATAAATGACCCCACGGAAAACCGTGGGGTCATCGTTTGGTTATGCTGCTTCTTCGGTGGTCTCCTCGGTTACTTCCTCGGTAGTTTCCTCGGTGACTTCTTCTGTAGTTTCCTCGGCAGTCTCTTCGGCTACTTCCTCGGTAGTTTCCTCAGTAACTTCCTCGGTGGTCTCTTCGGCTACTTCCTCGGTAGTCTCTTCGGTGGTTTCCTCAGTGTCCTCCGCGGTGACTTCCTCTGTAATATCCTCTGTAGGCTCCTCGGCTACTTCCTCGGTAGTCTCCTCGGTGACTTCCTCGGTAGTCTCTTCGGCTACTTCCTCGGTAGTCTCCTCGGCGGGCTCCTCAGTGTCCTCCTCGGTTACATCCTCGGCGGATGCTGCAAACACCTCATTGGCTGCCGGATATTGGTAAACCACATTTCCTTCCGAATCATATCTGATGGAACTGATCTGATTGCCCTGGTCGTCAAATACGGTTTCTACAGACCCGCAGGGATTCCCCTCGGGGTCGAATACTTCGCCGGACTCAACCCGATTACCTGTTTCATCATATTGATACGTATACTTGAAGGTTTCTCCCAGAACGCCTTCGGGGCCATAGGATTTCAGTTCAATCCGGTTGCCGTCAGCATCCAGTGTCACTTCGCTGCCCATCACCTGATTGCCTTGGGAATCAAAAATCTTTTCGCTTTCGACCCGGTTCCCGTTTTCATCCGTTGCATACTCATACTTGTTGGATTGAGACAACTCACCCTGGGCATTATATATCTTCAATTCAATCAGATTGCCTTCGGAATCATACTCATTTTTGCTGCTTACGGTCAAGTTGCCCTCGGCATCCAATCTCTTTTCGGTTTGAACCCGGTTGCCGTTTTCATTCGTTGTATACTCATACTTGTAGTAATCGAACAAATTACCCTTGTTGTCATATACCGTTCCTTCAATCAGATTACCTTCGGCATCATATTTGGCTTCAACGGTCTGGAACACATTTCCGCTTTCATCATAGCGTATGGTTCCGACCCGATTGCCTTCGGCATCGTATTCATAGACGTTGCCTGTGGGTGCCTGGGCATCCTCCGGATATTTATAAGTCAGTTTTCCTTCGGAATCATAGCTGAAGGAGGCAGTCTGTTTGCCAGAAGCATCCAGTAAAACCCTGTTTGATCCTGTCTGATTATTTTCTGCATCGTAGTATTTCACGGTCTTAACCTGGTTGCCCGATGCATCGAATCGATATTCATACTTGTTGTAGTTGGCCAAATTCCCCAAACGGTCGTAGGTATCGGCTTCTATCAAATTGTCTGCGGCATCATACTTTGATTCAGTGTAGAACACCAGATTATCCTCAGCATCATATACCCTTTCGACCTGAATTCGGTTACCGTTCTCATCTGTTTTGTGCTCGTACTTGTTGGATTGAGACAACTCGCCCTGGGTATTATATATCTTCAATTCAACCAAATTACCTGCGGTATCATATTCACTGGTCCCGATTCTGACGCCCGCATCATTGTATTGATACTCAAAGTGTTTCACCAGATTACCTTCGGCATCATACTCATAATGCTTAATCAGATTGCCATCAGCGTCATATTCATCGCTAAAGCGATCGGGCTCCGTGGGCGTGGTAGGCGCTTCTGTGGGAGCAGTGGGCGCTTCCGTAGGAGCGGTGGGCGCTTCCGTAGGAGCAGTGGGCGCTTCCGTAGGAGCAGTGGGCGCTTCCGTAGGAGCGGTGGGCGCTTCCGTAGGAGCAGTAGGCGCTACTGTGGGAGTAGTGGGCCGCTCTGTAGGTGCAGTCGGCTCTTCTGTCGGGTCGGTCGTCTCCTCCTCGCTCCCGTCATCGAAAGCAGTTTCGGCCACAAATTCCACACCCTCGGGCAAGTTCACATTGGCCTCATTCAGGGTGGGGCAGCCGGAAAAAGCGCACTCCTCGATGGTCGTCAGAGCCGTGGCGGAGAGGTCAATTTCCGTCAGCTTCTCGCAGTCTTGGAAAGCATTCTGCTTGATGGTGGTCAGGGTGTCAGGGAATTTGATTTCCTCCACGGCGCAGCCCACAAAAGCATTCTTGCCAATGGCAGTGACGCCGGACTGGAAGACAATTTTGCGGATGCTGCCGGAAAAAGCGGCCCAGGGGGCAAGTTCCGGATGCTCGTAGTCGTCCATTTCGCCGGTGCCTTCGATGCTGATGATCCCGGTGACCGGGTCAAAGTGCCACCACAGGTTCGGCCCGCACTGGCCGGAGGCAGCCTCCTCCGCCCGGGCGCCCTGGTAAGCAAGTCCGCCCACCAGCAGCGACAGCACCATGACACAGGCCAGCGCCATGCACAGTCCCCGCACAGCGGTATTTGGTTTTTTCACAGCGTATTTTCCATGATAAGCTGAGAAAAAGGCTCTGCGTTTTCGACTTCGGGAAACAGTTTTCTTCATCTTGATTTGCTCCTTTCGATGTCTGGAAGATAAATCGTTTTCTTTTCCAAATCATCTTATTGTTTTAACTACAAGCACATATAATAGCCTATGTAGTTTATGTAATTCTATCATAACTGTCTATAGAATTCAAGTACAATTAAACCAGATAGGCGGTATTTTTATGGATTACTACAAAATCGGGCAGCAAATACGCAAAGTCCGCAGGGCTCACGGACTGTCCCAGGAGGAGCTGGCCGAGAAGGTGGGGATTTCCGTTCCCCACATGAGCCACATTGAAACCGGAAACACCAAATTGAGTCTTCCTGTGTTCGTTGACATTGCGAATGCCTTGGAGGTTCGCACCGACGACCTGCTGGATAATCCAGCCGAAACAACCGTATCCTCTTCTCTGGATGAAATCGCCGCCGTTCTGGAACGGTGCAGCGCCCAGGAGGCCAAGGTCATCGCGGAGGTGGTAAAGGCCACAAAGCTGGCGATCGACAAGCACCTGTAACTTCCAGCAAACGAAAAGAGGCCCCGGTCGTGTGACCGGGGCCTTTGATATAAGTCTGTATTTACTTACCGGCGTTGGCGATTTGCGCGGCGACCTCGGCGGCGAAGTCGTCCACCTTCTTCTCGATGCCCTCGCCCTTGATGAAGTGGACAGCGTCAACGAACTTGACGGAAACGCCCAGCTTCTTGGCGGCGTCGGCAATATAGCCTTCCACAGAGCCGGTGAACAGGTCGCTGCGGACGAAGTCCATCTGCAGCAGGCAGTTCTCCTTGTAGAAGTTGGCCAGCTTACCGGCGGCAATCTTCTCCTTGACCTGAGCGGGCTTGCTGGCCATCTTGGGGTCATTCTCCATCAGCGCCAGCTGAACCTCCATCTCGTGGTCAACGTCTGCCTGGGGCACGTTGGTCTTGTCCCAATACTTGGGGTTCATGGCGGCAATCTGCATGGCCACGTTCTTGCCGATCTCGGTGATGTCGGCGTCACCCTCCACAGCCAGGTTCACCAGCACGCCGTGAGAGCCACCGGCATGGACATAGGCCACGGAGGTATTGGAATCAAAGCGGGCAAAGCGGCGAATCTGCAGGTTCTCGCCGATGGCCATCACCTTCTCGGGCAGGATTTCAGCCACGGTCAGGCTGGAGCCGGGATAGGTGCAGTTCATCAGAGCGGCCACATCGGCGGGGTTCTGCTCCATCACCACAGTGGCCAGGTCCTTCACAAAGGTCTGGAAGGGGGCGGAGTTGGCGCAGAAATCGGTCTCGCAGTTGACCTCCACAACGGCGGCCACGCCGCACTTGGGGCACACAGTGGCGTAAGCCATGCCCTCGGCGGCCACACGGCCAGCCTTCTTGGCGGCCTTGGCCAGACCCTTTTCACGCAGCCAGTCCACAGCCTTATCCATATCGCCATCGGTGGCCTGAAGGGCCTTCTTGCAGTCCATCATGCCAACGTTGGTCATTTCACGCAGTTTCTTAACATCCTGAGCAGTAAAAGCCATTTTGGTATCCTCCAATTCTCTCTTATTCAGCGGCAGAAGCTTCCTCAACGGGAGTCTCTTCCACGGCCACGTCCTCACCCTGACGGCCCTCGATGGCGGCATTGGCCATGGCGGAGGCGATCAGACGGATGGCACGGATGGCGTCATCGTTGCCGGGGATCACGTAATCGATCTCATCGGGGTCGCAGTTGGTGTCCACGATGGCCACAATGGGAATGTTCAGCTTCCGGGCCTCGGCGATGGCGTTGCGCTCCTTCCGGGGGTCAACGATGAACAGAGCGGCAGGCAGCTTCTTCATTTCCTTCACGCCGCCCAGGTACTTCTCCAGCTTCTCGATCTCACCCTGGTGCTTGATGACTTCCTTCTTGGGCAGCATGGCAAAGGTGCCGTCCTCTTCCATCTTGCGCAGCTGGGCCAGACGGTCGATCCGGGTGCGCATGGTGCGGAAGTTGGTGAGCATACCGCCCAGCCAGCGGGCGTTAACATAGTAACCGCCGCAGCGGGCAGCCTCTTCCTTGATGGCATCCTGGGCCTGCTTCTTGGTGCCGACGAAGAGCACGTTGCCGCCGTTTGCGGAAATCTCACGGACGAAGCTGTAAGCCTCTTCCAGCTTCTTCACGGTCTTCTGCAAATCGATGATGTAGATACCGTTACGCTCGGTGTAGATGTAGGGGGCCATTTTGGGGTTCCAGCGACGGGTCTGATGACCGAAGTGGACACCGGCCTCCAGCAGTTGCTTCATAGATACGACAGCCATTTTTCATTTCTCCTTTTGTTTTTCCTCCACCCCGATCATCCCGTGCCGCCCGCCCCAAAGCAGGGCACTTGAGCGCACGATCCCCGGGTGTGTGGTATTGATTTTCATGGGTTCACGACCCACGCCGATGTATTATACCCGATTCAGATGAAAAATGCAACAGGAATTTGAAATTTTTTCCCTGTTTTTTCCCTGATTTTACTGGTTTCCAAAGCGGGGGCCTGGCTTTTGCCGCCGCACCCGGCAGTCATCCGGCTTGGTATCCACCAGCACCGTGTCCGGCCCGATGCGGCAGATACAATTCCAGGGGATTACAAAATCCTCGTTCCGCCCCGCCACTCCCAAAAAGCGACAGGGACCCGGGACCACGATGGCCCGGATGTTCCCCTCCGGCACCTCCACCACCACGTCCTCCACGAACCCCAGCCGGCGCCCGTCTTTGACACAGATTACTTCCTTGCACTGTAGCTGCGTAAACCGCATGGACATTCCGTTTCCCTCCCCGTTCCTTTGCCAAAAGACTATGAGCGGGAAGGGAGGGAAATGCATTACATCACGCTTTTGCGCATGGTTCCGATGGCTCCCTTTTCCAGCCGGGAGACCTGAGCTTGGGAGATGCCCAAGACATTCGCCACCTCGATCTGGGTCTTCCCGTCGTAAAACCGGAGAGAGAGAATCTGCTTCTCCCGGTGGTTCAGGGCCCGGAAGGCCGTGCGCAGGGAGATATGCTCCATCCAGTTCAGCTCGGTGTTCCGGTTGTCCATCACCTGATCCATCACCGTCAGCGGGTCTCCCCCGTCGGAATACACCGGGTCAAACAGGCTCACCGGAGCGCTCACCGCATCCAGGGCCTGGCTCACCTCCTCCACCGGCAGACCCAGTTCCTTGGCAATCTCCTCCAAGGAGGGCTCCCGGCCCAGAGATGCCACCATAGCTTCCTTGCACTGCAAAACCCGGTAGGCCACGTCCCGAATGGAGCGGGAGACCCGGATGGCCGAATTATCCCGCAGATACCGCCGCACCTCTCCGGCGATCATGGGGACGCCGTAGGTGGAAAAACGCACATTTTTGGTGGGGTCAAAATTTGCGATGGCCTTCATCAGCCCGATGCAGCCCACCTGGAACAGATCATCGGGGCACTCCCCCCGTTTGTCAAAGCGCTGGATCACCGCCAGCACCAGCCGCAGATTCCCCTCGATGAGCTTTTGTCTTGCCGCCTCGTCCCCCTCCTTGACCCGGCGCAGGAGCATGTCCGTCTCCGCCTGGGTCAGAACCGTCAACCGGGATGTGTTCACGCCGCAGATGTCTACTTTTCCCTGCATGGTGTTCCTCCTGATATATTTGTGGTTACAGAGAAAAGTATTTCCAAAGCCGGGCCAAACATACGCTTTGGGTTGGATTGTGAATTGTTCACAAATTTTTTAGGGTCGGTTCCGGCAGCGTCCGACCTTTGTCTACCGTTTTCCAAAAAGGCGCAACTTTTTGGAGCAAAGGGAGGCGATAATTCGGTTTTCCAGGCTGGACTTCTCCCCTCAGCTCCAAGGGGTGCAGGAACCTCAAGGTGAATTTTTCCATCATAGGAGAGCTGCCCGGGCAAACTGGCGGAATACCTGTTGATAACTAAGAGTTTTCCACATTTTCCACAGAGTTTTCCACAGCCTTTCTCCACAGGAGAAATTCAACTTTTCCACAAAATCCAATTAACATAAATTTGTTACGGTTTATTAACCATTGTCACAACTTTTTACAGATTGTAATTTTTGCCTACAGTTTTTTCTTTGTGCAATAATTCCCCCTTGACAGCGGGCGGCGAGTCGCCGCTGACAATGCGCACGGGGATAGTCGGTAATCGTTACCCCCGAACTGAAGCCCGGTAACGCTTTTGCGGCAAATAGCCAAATAGAAAACCTCTGAACCGGGAATTGGTTCAGAGGTCGTTTATCAGTCCTGCCGGTCGATGTGAATCTCCACAGGCAGGGTGCAGCCCTTCTCCCGCAGTCCGGCGGCAAGGGTATCCATCAGAGCCTGGTCGGTTTGAGGCAGGGCGTAGGGCACCGCCAGGTCGAAGGTGAGCTTCTGCTGCCCCTGGTAGTCCACAATCCGCAAATCGTGGATGGAGGCGGCAGCATCCAGGGCTGCGGCGCAATCCTTCGCCATGGCCCGGCAGGCGGCCCAGTCGGCGGTTTCCGCAATGGGGTCATAGTGAATCACCAGATGGATTCCCAACCGGCGCATGGCCTCCTGCTCGATGTGGTCCAGCTGGTCATGGGCATCCAGAGGACTCTCTCCCGCATCCATTTCCGCATGAACCGTGGCAAAGCAATGACCGGGGCCGTAATCGTGAATCAGCAGGTCATGGATTCCCAGAATGCGCTGATGGGCCAGAATCAGCGACCTCAGCTGCTCCACCAGCTCCTGATCCGCTTGGGTGCCAATGAGAGGATCCACGGTGTTTTTCGCCAGGGAAATGCCGGACCAGAGGATGAACAGCGCCACCCCCATGCCCACAAAGCCGTCCATGGGAATGTGGAGCAGGGCATCCAGCAAAAAGCTCAGCAGCACGGCGGAGGTGGCAATCACATCGTTACGGCTGTCCTGCGCCGTGGCCTCCAGAGTCTTGGAGCCGATAAGCTTTCCCAGCTTCCGGTTGAAAACCGCCATCCACAGCTTTACTCCAATGGAAAGCAGCAGAATTGCCAGGGTCAGAGCGGTGAAAGGGACAGACTGAGGATGGAGAATCTTCTGGAGGGAGGATTTGGCCAGCTCCGCCCCGGCCAGCAGCACCAGTGCCGCCACCACCACCCCGGAGATATATTCATACCGCCCGTGGCCGAAGGGATGCTCCCCATCCGCCGGGCGCTGGGCCATGCGGAAGCCCAGCAGGGTCACCACCGAGGAGGCGCAGTCCGTCAGGTTGTTGATGCCGTCGCCGGTGATGGCCACGGAGCCGGTGACGAGGCCCGCCAGGATTTTCAGTCCGGCCAGGAAAATGTTGCAGACGATGCCCGTCAGTCCCGCCAGCTTGCCAATGGCGGCATGGACGGCGGGGGTATGCTCGGACCAATGGGGTACGAACAGGCGCAATAGCAGATTTGTCATGGGAGACCTCCTCGTTTTTGGAGTTCCGGGGTAAAAAAATACCCCGGAGCAGCAATCATTGACTGTCCCGTGGGAAACCACTGTCACGGATGTGACCCGACCGCAGGCAAAGCACCCCGGTCTGTTCAGATATAAAAAATGTTTGTAATTTTCAGAACTATAGCATAAGGCAGAACTTTTGTCAAGGAGAAATTCCGCCTTTGGGATGAAAAGGGGCAGGGACACCAAGCGGTGCCCCTGCCTTTTCATAAGAGGTGTTACCTTAGTACATTCCGCCGGCCTGGGCAGCAGCAGCCTGAGCGGCAGCGTCAGCGGCGGGGTCGGGCTTGTCCACCACCAGGCTCTCGGTGGTGAGCACACAGGAGGCGATGGAGGCGGCATTCTCCAGGCTGGAACGGGTGACCTTGGTGGGGTCAACAATGCCGGCGGGAATCATATCCACATACGCCTCGTTATAGGCGTCGTAGCCGTAGCCCACCTTGCCGCAGGAGCGGATCTTCTCAAAGACCACGGAGCCGTCCACACCGGCGTTCTCGGCAATCTGACGGACAGGGGCCTGCAAAGCGGTAGCGATGATCCGGGCGCCGGTCTTCTCGTCGCCGTGCAGGGTGGCAATCAGGGCCTCCACAGCGGGAATGGCATTGACCTGGGCAGTACCGCCGCCGGCCACGATGCCCTCTTCCACAGCGGCACGGGTGGCGTTCAGGGCGTCCTCCACTCTCAGCTTCCGCTCCTTCATGGCGACCTCGGTCTGAGCGCCCACCTTGATGACAGCCACGCCGCCGCTGAGCTTGGCCAGACGCTCCTGGAGCTTCTCCCGGTCATAGTCGGAGGTGGTGGTGGCAATGGCGGAACGAATCATATGGGCACGGGCTTTAATATCCTCAGGAGCACCATCGCCGTCCACAATGGTGGTGGTGTCCTTGGTGACCACGACCTGGCGGCAGTGGCCCAGGTCGGTCAGCTGGGCGTCAGCCAGCTCCATGTTCAGCTCGCTGGAAATCACAGTGCCGCCGGTGAGCACGGCGATGTCCTGGAGCATTTCCTTCCGGCGGTCGCCGAAGCCGGGGGCCTTCACGCAGACCACGTTGAAGCGGCCCTGGAGGCGGTTCACCAGCAGTGTTGCCAGAGCGTCGCCCTCCACATCCTCGGCGATGATGACCAGCTTCCGGCCGGCCTTCACAATGGGCTCCAGCACAGGGAGCAAATCCTGAATGGAAGCGATCTTCTTGTCGGTAATCAGCAGGTAAGCATCATCCAGCACAGCCTCCATTTTGTCGGTGTCGGTGACCATGTAGGGGGAGATGTAGCCCCGGTCGAACTGCATGCCTTCCACCACGTCCAGGCCGGTTTCGGCGGTCTTGCTCTCCTCGATGGTGATGATGCCCTCGGTGCCCACCTTCTCCATAGCCTCAGCAATCAGCTTGCCGATGGACTCGTCGCCGGAGGAGACGGTTCCTACCCGGGCGATGTCCTCGGAACCGCTCACCGGCACGGAGTTGGCCTTGATGGCCTCCACGGCGGCGGCAACGGCCTTCTCGATGCCCTTGCGCATGACCATGGGATTGGCGCCGGCGGACAGGTTCTTCAGGCCCTCATGGGTGATGGCCTGGGCCAGCAGGGTGGCAGTGGTGGTGCCGTCGCCGGCCACATCGTTGGTCTTGGTGGCAACCTCCCGGATGAGCTGGGCGCCCATATTCTCAAAGGCATCCTCCAGCTCCACCTCTTTGGCGATGGTCACGCCGTCATTGGTAATCAGGGGCGCGCCATACTTCTTGCCCAGAACCACATTTCTGCCCTTAGGGCCGATGGTGACCTTCACGGTATTGGCCAGCTGGTCAATGCCGGACTGGAGCTTCTTGCGGGCATCTTCGCCGTAAACAATCATCTTTGCCATGATAAATCTTCCTCCTTAATCCGTAACGACAGCCAGGATGTCATCCTGCTTTACAAATTTGTAGTCCACCTTGTCGATGGTTACGTCATTGCCCGTGAACTTGCCGACCACCACACAGTCGCCGGTCTTCACGGTCATGGTCACGTCCTTGGTGCCGGGGCCAACGGAAACCACCTCGTAAATTGCGGGCTTTTCCTTGCTGGTGCTGGCCAGGATGATGCCGGAGCTGGTGGTCTCCTGGGCCTCATGCTGCTTCAGGAGCACATTGTCTGCCATAGGCTTGAGTTTCATACTTCATTTCCTCCCAAAAAGGTTATTTAGACTGCATCCCTGGGATAGGGCTGCAAATATCTACATCGTTAGCACTCTAGCTTTCTGAGTGCTAACATATAATAGCGCACCGGCTTCCAAAATGCAAGTCCTAAAATGGGAATTTCCGTAAATAATTTGTGAACCCGCCGGAGGCGGAGGGGCACAAAGCCCTTGCATTTGGAAGTGTGGAAGGCTATGGCAACACCGCACAATGGGAGCTTCGGCTTTCGGCGGATCTTTTGCCCCATCTGTGCAGTTTGAAAAGTGGGAAATACACAAAGTATTCCCGCCCTTTTCAAACTTTCAGCTGGAGCAAAATCCCTCGCCGAAAGCTCTTGCCCCATTATGCGGTGTTGCCCTATAATAAATAAAAAAGGGATTGGGGATAGAAAAATGAAAAAATTATCACATTCATAATCCTGCTTGCACTGCTTCCAGCCATTGCAATCCCCGCTTTTGCCGACGACAATTCCCATCAGTCGGCTCAGGTGCTGGAAATTATCCAGGGTGTCAGGGAGGAAGTTGTTTTCCATTCCTGTCATCTGAAGGACGAGCAGATGATGGAGGTGGTCCAGGCCGCCCTGGAAACCGAAGAGGGCAAATCTCTTTTCCCTGAGGACGCACAATTCATCATCTGACCATGATCCGTCAGCGGGACGTGACGGGGGCGGCGGCGAACCCATCCAGCTTTCCCTCCGCTCCTGGGGCGGCGGAAAAGACCGGTACCTGGTAGTTTTCTTCAGGCCTGTGGGTGAGGAGGACTGGACCGTGGTGACCGTTGCCAAGGGTGAATTCATCGATGCCACCCTCCCTGGAGACGGTCAGTATGCCCTGGCTTGGAGCTGCAACTGAGAAGCACGTCAGGATTTTGTATATTTCTGACATTTTTTATTGGGAATAACCGGATCCTTTCAGCAATTATCCTTGACAACCGGAAGGTTCCCTTTTATAATAAAGAGAGGTAAGTCCATCTACTGTCAGGAGGAGTCGTCTATGAAAAAATGGTTAGCCCTGGTCCTCACTGCCACGCTGCTGGCAGCGCTGTTCGCCGCCCCTGCCGCAGCTGAAAGTACTGACCTGGTTAAAATTCTCGCATCCACCCCGGAGCTCACTGCCGGGGAGTCCAGCCAGTCCCCCACCGCCCAGGAGCTGGACGACGCCATCGAAGCCGGAAGCGAGCTGATCCCCGAGGGATGCAAGCTGACCCCCGGCCGGGTCACACTGCTGTATACCCAGGATCTGTCCTGTGAGCGGGAAGTGTATGATGTCAGCTTCAAGGTCTGGTCTTCCTTAAATCGCACGGTAGGTCTGTTCTTCCGGGCCGAGGGTGAGGATAGCTGGAAGCTGGTCGCCTGCTGCCAGGGGGACGTGATCGAAGGCCGCTTCGAGACCGCCGGTACCTGCGCCATCGTGGTGGGCTGGTAACGCTCCCCGGTTTCTTTCTCCCACGCAAAACCCAAACGTGAATTTGCCCCCGGCACCAAAAACGGTGCCGGGGGTATTTCTAATTAGTCATTGCGTGGCGATTGCTTAGTTACAGCCGCAGTTGCAGCCGCAGTTGTTGTCGTTGCAGCAGCCATTGTTATTCCAGTTGCCGCCGCCATTGCAGCCGCAGTTGCAGAACAGCAGAACCAGGATGATGATCCACCAGAAGTTGCCGCCGCCAAAGCATCCATTGTTACCGCACATAATACTACCTCCGTTATTTTTTCAGAAATTTCTGAGCTTCAAGGCTCATTCCATGTTATTCTGACTCCCGGAAAATGTGCGCAGAAAAACCCGGCCTTCCTGCCAGAAGGCCGGGCTGTGTGTTTACAAAGTGCGCAGGGCATCGATGAGTGCAGTTTTGGAGGCGGTCTTGCCGTCCTTCACCTTGATGACCCGGGCGGGGCACCCGGCCACCACACTGCCAGGCTCCACATCGGAAATCACCACGGCCCCCGCCGCCACCACAGCATCATGGCCGATGCGGCAGCCCTCAATGACCACGGCATTGGCGCCGATGAGCACGTTGTCCTCCACGACGACGGGGGTAGCGGAGGCAGGCTCCACCACGCCGGCCAGCACCGTACCCGCACCGATGTGGCAGTTTCTGCCCACGGTGGCTCTTCCGCCCAGGACGGCGCCCATGTCGATCATGGTACCCTCCCCCACCACGGCGCCGATGTTCAGAATCGCGCCCATCATGATAACGGCGTTCTTTCCGATCTCCACCTGCTCCCGGATGATGGCGCCGGGCTCGATGCGGGCGGGGATATTTTTCATGTCCAGCATGGGGATGGCGGAATTGCGGCAGTTGTTCTCGATTTTCAGGTGGCGGAAGGTGTTCGCTTCCAGCACCGGGGCCACATCCGCCCAGTCTCCGAATACAATCTTGCACCCAGGGGCGGCAGGGAACACCTGGCAGTTGGGAAACTCCACCGGCTGCTCCTCCCACACATAGACCTTCACCGGGGTCTTTTTCTTGGAGGAGCGAATATATTCAATGATTTCCTCAGCGTTCATGGAGGATTACCTCTTTCTGTTATGATGATGAAATCATGGTACCACCATTTTTTTCAAAACGCAAGGGGAAATTGACACGGTCGCCGGTTTGACGTATAATTACTTCATCTTTCACCGAAAGAGGTGCCATTGCCATGAAGATGATCGAAGACCGCCGGGCGCTGCACCGGATTCCGGAGCTGGACCGGGACCTCCCCCAGACCCTTGCCTATCTGCGCTCCGCCTTGGAGGGACTGAACTGTCAGGTGTTCTCCCCCATGGCGGGGGCCCTGTGCGCCTATTTTGACTTCCATCAGGCCGATTCCCTGGCCTTCCGCTCCGATGCCGACGCCCTGCCCATCACAGAGCGAACCGGTCTAAGCTTTGCCTCCTGCCATCCGGGGAGGATGCACGCCTGCGGCCACGACGGCCACATGGCCATTGCCCTGGAGCTGGCCCGGCGCTTAAACCGCAAGGAGCACATGCCCCACAATGTGCTCATCGTCTTCCAACCGGCGGAGGAGACCACCGGCGGCGCCCGTGACCTGTGCGCCACCGGAATTTGGGAGCAGTACGCCGTGAAGGCCATCTTCGGCCTCCACCTCTGGCCCGGCCTTCCGGCAGGGGTCGTGGCCAGCCGGAAAGAAGAGCTGATGGCCCGCTCCTGTGAGGTAAAGGTGGACGTTTACGGCCGGGCGGCCCACATCGCCAAGGCAGAGGAAGGGCTGGACGCCCTGGCCGCCGGGGTGCAGTTCTACACCCGGGCCGCTCAGATGGAAGCCGCCATCCCCAGTCATGTGTTCCGGCTGCTGAAATTCGGCAAATTTGAAAGCGGCCGGGTGTGCAACACTCTGTCCGATCACACCCACATGGAGGGGAGCCTTCGCGCATTCCAGGACGAGGTTTTCTTCGGTATGCGGCAGAGCCTGCTGGACATTGCCAGAGAGGTGGAGCGCCAAACCGGCTGCACCATTCAGGTCAACATGAATGACGGGTATCCCGCAGTCCTGAACCCCGGCGAGCTGTATGACCGGGTGCGCCGGGTGGCACCCTTTCTGGAGCTACAAAAGCCCGCCATGACCACCGAGGATTTCTCCTGGTATCAGCGGAGCCTGCCCGGGATGTTCTTCTTCCTGGGCCTGGGGGACACCCCCGCCCTCCATGCGGACAATTTCAATTTTGACGAATCCATTTTGACGAAAGGCGCCGATTTCTTTGAAATCCTGGCGGAAAAATTCCAATGATACCCTTGAATTCCAATTTAAGTTCTTTGAAGCGCAGCGGCATTCGGGTCTACACCAACCTGGCCCGGGAAACGCCGGACTGCGCCATGCTCACCATCGGGGAGCCGGACCTGGACACCCCCCAGCCCATCAAAGACGCCGCCTGGGAGGCGCTGAACCGGGGCTGCACCCACTACGCCCCCAACCAGGGCACCCCTGCCCTGCGTCAGGCGGTGGCGGAGTACGAAACCCGCCGGGGTAATCCGGTGAATCCGGCGCAGGTGCTCATCACCGTGGGCTCCTCCCAGGCCCTGTTCACCGCGCTGCTGGGCATCCTGAACCCGGGGGAAGAGGTCATTGTGCCTGTTCCTGCCTTCTCCCTGTATGAATCCATCATCACTGCGGCGGGGGGAAAGGTGGTTCCCCTGGATGTGAGCAAAACCGGATTTCAGATCACCCAGGAATCCCTGGACAGCCTGATAACGGAGAAAACCAAGGCCATCATCCTCAACTCCCCCAACAATCCCACCGGCGTGGTGCTAAACGAGGAGAGTCTGGCAGCAGTGAAGTCGGCAGTGCTGGGAAAGCCCATTTTTCTGGTCGTCGACCATGTGTACAGCCTGCTGTGCTACGCCCCCTGCCCGGATTTGAGCCTGGACAGGGATTTGAAGGAACAGGTAATCCTCTGTCAGAGCTTTTCCAAGCCCTATGCCATGACCGGCTGGCGGCTGGGGTATCTGGTCTGCCCGGAATACGTGATGGACCGGCTGCTGCTGCTCAGTGCCCTCACCATTGCCGCCGTTCCCACCTTCGTCCAAGAGGCGGGGGTAACCGCCCTGGAGCAGGACGTCTCCCCCATGCGGGAAATCTACCGCCGCCGCCGGGACTATGTCACCGCCAGGCTTCGCCGGATGAATCTGGAATTCCCGGAGCCGGAGGGCGCTTTTTACGTCTTTGTAAATATCCGGAAATTCGGCATGACCTCTGATGAATTCTGCACCCGTCTGATCCGGGAGGGGAAGCTGGCCCTGGTTCCCGGCAGCTGCTTCGGCGCAGAGGGCTGGATTCGCCTTTCCTATTGCTACAGCCAGCGGGAGCTGGAAACGGGGCTGGACCGCCTGGAAGGGTTTCTCAAAAATCTGACCTAGTCAGGCCAACTCCCTTGCAATATAGAGGAAAATTTGATAAAATTGTGTCATAAATGAGAAGGTCAGGTGAAGCTATGAACACCAGACAGGATTATATCGCCGTGCTGGACTCGGGGCTGGGCGGTCTGAGTGTGCTGCGGCATCTGCGGCGGCTGCTGCCCGGGGAGCGGTTTATCTACTACGGGGACTCCGCCCACGCCCCCTACGGCACCCGCACCCGGCAGGAGGTGGAGGCGCTGACCCTCCAAATCGCCGACCGGCTGATGCAGCGGGGCCTGAAAGCCCTGGTGGTGGCCTGCAACACCGCCACCTCCGCCGCCATCGAGTCCCTGCGCTCCAAATACCCCGACTTCATTGTGGTGGGCATCGAGCCCGCCCTGAAGCTGGCGGCGGACCAGTTCCCCGGGGGCAGCATCGGCGTGATGGCCACCCCGGTGACGCTGCGGGAGGAAAAATTTTGCCACCTGCTGTCCCGGTATGACCGTGAATGCCGGGTCTATCAGATTCCCGCCCCCCAGCTGGTGCCCCTGATCGAGCAGGGACTGGTGGACACGCCCCTTATGGAGCAGGCGCTTCACAGCCTTTTAGACCCCTATGCGGGCAAGATCAACGCTTTGGTTCTGGGCTGTACCCACTTTCCCTTCGCCTCCCACGCCATGGAGCGTCTGCTGGGGCCAAAAGTCGCCGTGCTGGACGGAGGAAGAGGCACCGCCCGGGAGACACGCCACCGTCTGGAAGCGGCGGGTCTGCTGGAAAATGGGCCGGGAGAACTGATTCTGGAAAACAGCCTGGGCACCGCCGAGATTTTGAAACGCTCCCGGCGGATGCTGGGGCTGGAATAACGCCAAGGAGGCAGCATATGGAAAACAGTATTTTGGTCATTGGCATTGCCGGGGGCACCGCCAGCGGCAAGACCACGCTGATGAAAAATCTCATCAACGAGTTCCAGGGGAAGGTCACGGTGCTCAGCCATGACAACTATTACAAGCGCCACGACGACATGCTCTACGAGGAGCGGTGCAAGCTCAATTACGACGAGCCCGCTGCCTTCGACACCAGCCTGATGGTCTACCACCTGGATCAGCTGCGCCATGGCTACCCCATCGAGTGCCCGGTGTACGATTTCACCATCCACAACCGGTCGGAGGAGACCATCCGCCTGGTGCCCTACAAGGTCATCATCGTGGAGGGTATCCTGATCTTTGAAAACGAAGAGCTCCGCAATCTCATGGACATTAAGATATTTGTGGACACCGACGCCGACATCCGGCTGTGCCGGAGAATCAAGCGGGATGTGAACAAGCGGGGCCGCTCCCTGGAAAGCGTGCTGGAGCAGTACCGCAACACAGTCAAGCCCATGCATGAGCGGTATGTGGAGCCCAGCAAGAAATACGCCGACATTGTGGTTCCCGAGGGGGGCAAAAACCTGGTGGCTCTGGGGATGATTACCGGACACATCCGGCATTACCTGGACGAGGGAACACAGGACAAGGAAACGGAATAACATGAACTACGAAAGCCTTATTTTTGACATCGACGGCACCCTGTGGGATTCCCGGGCCCTGGTGGCGGAGGGCTATAACCTCCAGCTCCGGGCGGAGGGGCTTGACCGTTACTGCGTGGACGCCCAGCGGCTGCGGCCCCTGTTCGGCAAGGTGATGACCGCCATTGCCGACGAGCTGTTCCCCGACCTGCCCCCAGAGCAGCGCTACGGCCTGATGGAGCGGTGCATGGACCGGGAGAACCGGTATCTGGCGGAAAACGAGTGCCGCATCGGCTACGAGGGCATTGTAGATGCGCTGGAGGTTTTGTCAAAGCGCCACCGGCTGTTCATCGTCAGCAACAGCCAGCAGGGCTACCCGGAGCTGTGCATCCGAAAGCTGGGGCTCCACAAGCTGATAAAAGCCCGCCTGTGCTTTGGGGACACCGGCACCTCCAAGGGCAAAACCATCCGCACCCTGATGGAGCGGCAGAACATCACCTCCTGCGCCTACATCGGCGACACCCAGGGGGACTATGAGGCCACACTGGAAGCCGGTGTACCCTTTATCTGGGCGGACTACGGTTTCGACACCCCGGCGGCCTGGACGCTTCGCATCCACACTCCCCGGGACTTGATTCAGCTGGAACAGGAGGGGAAATTATGAGCTTTCCCATGGATTCATACTGTATGCAGTGCTATCTCCGGCGGAACATTGATCTGGTCCGCCCTCTGGGGCCGGAGTCCAAGACCACGGCCTTCGCCAAGGAGCTGATGAAGCTCTTTCTCTCCGCGCCAGAGGGCGTCACCGCTCCCTGGTTCGGGCCCGCCGTGGCGGACCTGCTCCACGAGATGTACGGCTTGGACATTGACCGCTTCCACGACGAGAAAATCGCCTCCAACCAATTCATTCTGGAGCGGCTGGAAGCGGTGGAGCGCCGGGTAGAGCAGGCGGCTGACCCCGTTCTGGCGGGGCTGCAATTTGCCATTTTGGGCAATTATCTGGACTTTTCCGCCTTCCAGGGGAAGGTGAGCTACGAGAAGCTGGAGGAGCTTCTGGCCCAGGCGGAGGCCATGGAGATCACATGGCCGGATTACGACCAATTTCTGCAAGACCTGGGCAGCGGGAAAAAGCTGCTGTATCTGACGGACAACGCCGGAGAGATCGGCATGGATCGGGTGGCCGCCCAGGCCATCCAGAAGCGGTATCCAGAGCTTGCCATCACCTTCTGTGTCCGGGGGGCAATTGCGGCCAACGACGCCACCCGGGCCGATGCCGCGGCGGTGGGCATCCCCTTCCCGGTGATCGACAACGGCAACCGGGTGCCCGGCACGGAGCTGAATCAGCTGGGCGAGGAGGCCCGGCAGGCCCTGGAGCAGGCGGATGTGATTCTGGCCAAGGGCATGGGCAACACCGAGACCATGTACGGCTGCGGGTACAATGTGTACTACGCCTTCCTCATCAAATGCCCCCGGTTTGAAAAGCTGTTTGGCAGGCCCATGCTGACGCCCATGTTCATCCGGGACGCAAACGCGGAAGGGGGCGGTCAGCATCGCCAGCGGTAAATTTGCCCGGCCGGCCCGGAAAAAGCCGATTTGGCCGGTTGTCATCACAATCTGTGTGACCCTGGTGCTGATCGCGCTCTTCCTGCTTCTGGGTCTTCCCCTGCTCCGGCAGGCTCTGGACCCCTACGGCAGCCGAATCGTGGACGGGGTCAGCGTGGCCGGGGTATCCCTGGGGGGCATGACCCGGGAAGAGGCCGCCAACGCCCTGGAAAATCAGATGTCCGGGAATCTGGTGCTCTCCCTGCCCGGGAAAACGCTGGAATTATCCCCGGGCGAGGCGGGCATCCAGCTGGATACCCAGGGGCTTGCCAAGGCCGCCTATGCGGTGGGCCGGACAGCGGAAAACGGGGCGCCGGATTTGGCGGCTTTTCTGTCCTTCCGGGAGGATTCCCTCCGGACTGCTTTGGAAGAAGCGGCCCGGGAGCTTTCCCAGAGCGGCACCCAGGCCCAGTGGGCCCTGGAAGGGGCGCTGCCGGAGCTGTCGGAGGATCACTTTCAGCCGGAGGCCCCCCTGCCCGCTCTGGCGGTGACTCTGGGCGTCGCCTCCTACCGGCTGGACGTGGAAGCCGCCTTCCAGCAGACGACCTCCGCCCTGCTCCGGGGAGAATTGGAGGTGGACCTGAGCGCCTGCGTCACCATGGAGGAGGACAAGCTGCCGGATGCCGGGGCCATCATCAAGGAGGTATCGGTGGAGCCGGCAGATGCCGCGCTGAACCGGGATACCGGGCAGACTGCCCCCGGCTCCTATGGATTCACTTTTGACCGGGAGGAATTGGACGCTCTGCTGAAAAGCGCCGCCCCCGGGCAGACCATCCGCCTGGAAGGGGTGCTGACAAAGCCCCAGATTCTGGGCCGGGAGGTGTATTTCCAGGATGTGCTGGGCTTCTGCCAGACGCCCCACAGCGACAACGAAAAGCGGAACGTCAACCTCCAGCTGGCCTGCAAGGCGCTGAACGGCGTCATTCTGGAGCCAGGGGAAACCCTGTCCTACAACGCCACCCTGGGCCAGCGCACCGAGGAGGCAGGCTACCAGCCCGCTCCCGCCTATTCCGGGGTGGATTTGGTCAACACCCTGGGCGGCGGCATCTGCCAGGTGTCCTCCACGTTGTATCTGTGCTCGCTGTACGCGGAGCTGGAAACCGTGGAGCGGGTGAGCCATGGCTTCCCGGCAAGCTATATGCCCGTGGGCCTGGACGCCACCGTGAGCTGGGGAACGCCGGATTTGAAGATCAAAAACAATTCCGACTACCCCGTAAAGCTGGTGGCCGAGGCGCAGGAGGGCTTCGTCCGGGTCTGGATCATGGGCGTGGAGACCCGGGACTACTACGTCCGCATGGCCTTCAGCAGCTCCATCGACGGCTACGCCAAAAGCTATGTGTGCAAATATGACCGGCAGACCAACGAGCGCATCAGCCGGGAGGACTGCGCCTATTCCTCCTATTTCACCGAAGGTCTCTCCGCCGTCGGCGAAATCGGCAGCGAAGAAATCTACCGCTACGGCAATGTTGTGGAGCAGCCCCATTGCGACCCCACCCCAGAAGCTCTGGCGGCTGCCCTGGAATATCAAAAACCCAATACCAGAGGATAAATTTTTCGCCCCCGTTCCACCAAGGAACGGGGGCAAAAACAGTCTGAGCTTCCCTCATGCACGGCTGCATATTCCCTGGGTGAAGGGGGTGCAGCCCTCTTTTGGGAGATAAGTAACAAGTTCGCATAGTCTGCGCGCGGCAGTCTTTCCATTCCATTCCCCGCAGATCGTTTGAAAGGCGTTCTTTCCGTATTCCTCCTGAATGGCTGCGTGATCTATGAGTCCGGCAAGTTTTTGATACGCGGAATCATAATCCTCACGTCCATAGATAACGCCATTTTTCCCGTCTTCCACCAAAAACGGCGCTGCCCCAATGGCATTGCTCACCACAACAGCGCAGCCGCTGTTCATGCTCTCATTCAAAACGGCTCCCCAGCCTTCGT
>Ga0129308_1001805_pt1 | contig 20487 bp, 19 predicted proteins | sample L827metagenome_FD_94440 | JGI IMG/M metagenome (GOLD analysis project Ga0129308, IMG submission 94440) | Ring-tailed lemur group fecal microbial communities from Wisconsin, USA - L827 metagenome | ecosystem: Host-associated > Mammals > Digestive system > Large intestine > Fecal | place: USA... | reverse complement strand
CTCCTTATTATATCATATAATAACATAAAATACTATACTATAAGCAAAAATATTTGACATAAAAAAGGCAGGTTTTATACGACCTGCAGGGCACTTTTCTGTTATTCAACTGTCAAACTCCCGAGAAACTCCTGCTTTCTTTTCAGCCTACTATGCTGGTGGTGGAGCATGACGTGCGCTTCCGGGAAAAGATTGCAACAAAGGTGATAGAATTGCAGCCGGATATGGTATAATGTCGAAAGACATTATACGCGCCGAAGTGCGCATAGGTCGCCCACGGCGAATGCCTTGTGCGAAGCACATGGTATAATGTGGAAAGACATGATATGCGCCGAAGTAGCCGGGTGAAATAAGCCGGAAGAGGGAAAGTATGAATTATGGATTTTTAGAAGAAATAGCGCAGGTGGTGCAGCAATACAGCGAGACAGAGGAAAGTCAGCGCACGGAATATAATCTTTTTCAGGTGTTGGGGATTTTAGGGAAGGAAGTCCTGATATGCAGAGTGCTGGCTGATTTATTAAACCCTGTCGGCACACACCGGCGGGGAAGCCTCTATCTGCGGGAATTTTTCTGCGAGGTGCTGAAGGAGTATTCCGTAGAGGAATCAGAATTAGAAAATATGAAGGTGTACCGGGAATATGAGATTGACGGGGAACGCCGGATTGACATTGTCATCTGCAGCCGAAACAGGTTTATTCCCGTTGAGGTAAAAATCTATGCCGGAGAACAAAAAAGTCAGTGTTACGATTATTACCGGTACGCTGTCCGGCAGGATGCCTCCGCAAGGGTAGTTTATCTTACCAGAACCGGAAAATATCCGGGAAAATACAGCCGGTGCAAAGGCGCTTTGGAGCTGCCGGAGGAAAAAATTTACAGCATTTCTTTTCAGAAACACATCCTGCGCTGGCTGGATAAGCTGATTGCGCAGGAAAAGGGCAGCATGAAATATAGCCTGGAGCAGTTCCGGGAGGCAGTAGAGTCCTTTGTGAGGGCGGGAGACATGGAAATGAAACAGGAGATAGCAGGAAAAATTATAAGCGATGAGGAACATTTTCGCAGCGGGCTTGCGGTCTGCCGGGCGATGGATACCGCAAAGGCAGAGCTGATAAGGCTGGTTTTGGAGGAAATCAAAGAGCAGATGAAGCCATTGCAGGAGAAATATGGTCTGACACTTGAGACGGAGCATTCCTGGTACAGCTATGAGGAACAGGCGACAGAGGATTTTTACCACAGCTATTCCACCTATCCGGGACTGAATTATGTGGTGTCCAAGGCAAAATTCCGGGAAGATATTTCCATGTGGCTTCGCATTGAGGTGGAACACCGCTTATTTGCGGGGTTCTGCCTCTTTAACAACAGTGTGGTAACGGAGGAAGGCATCGGAAACCAGCAGGACGAAATAGAGGAGGATTTAAAAAACGAGGCGGCGGCTTATCTGGAAGAACGGTATATAAAGCCGTCGGCGTGGTGGCTTCTCTGGAGGTATCTGCCTACGGGAAGTGATAACGGCAGATTTCAGATTGACACCGTGCCGGATTTTAAAGCCATGAATGAGGCGGCGGTGCGGCTGAGCAATCAGGAAAAGAGAAAAGAATTTGCGGCGGAATGCGTGAAAGTGATTGAAGAAGAATTGCTGGGTATGTTAAAATAGGAGCAGAAACCGCCAACGTAAAGGAGGAAGAAAATGTATATCACAGATAAGTATTGGAACAATTATATCGGAGACACCGATGACAGCTTAACGCTGCTGGAATATTTAGCGGGAAAGCAAAAAGAAGAAATTTCGTTGGAAGAGATATTTTCCGATTTTGGTCTGGACAAGCTGCAGGGCAATTTCCGGGAAACGGATATGCCCCTGACGTTCACCACTGAGGAAGACTGGGAGATGGAAATCCAGTATGCCATAGACCTGATTACGGACCTCGCCGCTTTGCTGTTAGAATGCAGGATGAGCGGAAGCATTAATCTTTGTGAATTGTTGGAGGACGATTTGGAAACAGAGTTTCCGGATATCCGTATTACGGCTGCACCAAAGGAGCAGGAGCAGATAAAACAGGCTTTGACCGATTTTGTATCCGAGCCCCTCGCTTATGATTTGGCGGAAATGTGTTCCGAAGAGGAAATGCAGGAGATGGCGGAGGTCTGTGAAGCGTTAAGAAAAGAATTGTACGGAAAAAATTTTTCTTGATTTCCAGACGCAAATTGACTATAATAATTACAATTTCATAGAAACAACTATAAGCAAGGGAGCTGATTTTTTTCAGCTCCCTTTTTTGGCGGCACAGACCCGTACAAAGGAAATATGCCGCTAAAACAGCGCACGGGTCGCACAGCGGGTAAGGGAACAAATCTTCCCTGCTCGATTTCCAAAGATAAAATTCAGGGGGGATAGAATGATGTTAAATGACAGTGAATGGAATACCATCAATAATATTTTGTTAGAACTATACACCATAGATGACGTCTCTCTCCTGTTTCAGAAGGTCATGCGGGTATTTCGAATGCTGATTCCCTACACCCAGGGCTATTTTGTGCTGCTGGACGAGCGGCACAAAATCAAACCGGAGAATATTTATTTCGTTGATATGGACGATACGGTTATAAAGAAATATATGGAGCAGTATTATGATATGGATTATCTGAAATATTTGTATGAATTTGCCACAGACACTACCGTATATAAGGACACGGAGATTTTAGAGGATACCATCCGTACCCAGACGGAATTTTACCGGAAATTTTTAAAGCCCGCCAACATTCCCTACGGCTGCGGCATTCTGCTGGTGAAAGAGCATCGGATTCTCGCTGTGATGAATCTGTTCCGCAGTGAAAGCCTGGGAGATTTTTCGGAAAAAGACATGTATATTTTAAATGTCTTAAAAAGGCATCTGGAAAATATGGTTTTTAAAGCAGTGCAGGGAGAACGGCAGCAGGAGCTTTCGGAGGAATGCTATGCAAAGGCAGCGGAAACCTACGAACTGACAAAACGGGAAACGGAGATTTTACCGCTGCTCTGCAAGGGTTTGTCCAACAATGAGATTTGCGACACACTCTCTGTCAGCCTTTCCACTGTGAAAAAGCATGTATACAATTTATATGCCAAGACGGCGGTGAGCAGCAGGACGCAGTTGGTGAATCTTATTTATACGACTGCGGACTTTTGAATAATTCATTGAAAATTTGTATTGTATTTTGATGAATATTCCGATACAATAAAAGAAATGATAGAATTATGATAAAGTATTGATAAGGAGTGGCGGAATATGATTCAGATTAGACCAGTCTCAGATTTGAGAAATAAATTTCCTGATATTGAAAAAATTGTAAATGAGGGAGAACCGGTATATTTAACAAAAAATGGATATGGTGCAATGGTGGTACTCAGTCTTGAGGTTTATTCAAAATTGACAGATGGTGTGGAAGCAGCATTAGATGAAGCAGATAGGCTGGCAGAGGAAGAAAACAGAAGGTTAAGCCACGAAGAAGTTTTTGAAAGCCTGCGGGGGAAAGTAAATGCTCAGTAAAAAATACAGATTGAGTTATCTGCCGCTTTTTTATGAGGATTTGGAAGAAAAAGTGACTTATATTGCAGAAAAATTGAAAAATCCAAAAGCGGCGAATGATTTATTAGATAAGGTAGAAGCGGCTATTTTAGAGAGACTTCCGGTTGCGGAGGCTTTCGAGCCGTATCATTCTGTCCGGGAGCGCAAGTATACATATTATCGTATATATGTGGATAATTTTATTATTTACTATGTAGTAATAAATGATAACCCAGAGGATTTAGTTATGGAAGTAAGACGCTTTCTCTATAATGGGCAAAAACAAAAAAAGTTAGTGTAACAAAAAAATTATTAATGTACTTAGAAAAGGCAGCCGGAAATGGCTGTCTTTTTCTATGCTCCACTAATCCTTTCCCATCTCAATTAGAACTAAAGTACACCATCTTAGAACCATCGTTCCCCAAAAATCAAAACTTCGGTCCATTGTCCCCATTCCCCTCCAATGATATAGTGTACCCATCAAACAAAGATTGTTTCCAACGATACAAAAAACAGAAAAGCGTCGTTCCATCAGCGAAACAATCACAACAAACTGTTACTTCAACAGCATTCAACAGCAGCAAAACGATACAGCCGCAAAACGGCAGAATGGAGGAGACAGATGCAGAAAATATGGACAAAGGAATTTAAACCCGGCGAGAAATGGTCGGGACTTATCGGAAAAGGAAAATACATACATTTCAAGGCACTGGGAGACAATGCAAATTTATCGGTGCTGATGTACAACATGAGAGACACCTCCGAGCGGTACAACATGCCGGACACCTTAAAGGCGCAGTACACCTCCCACCTCACCAGAGGAAATGTATTGATGAGCGACAACGGCAGGGTGTTAGCCAGCATTGTGGAGGACAGCTTAGGCTGGCACGACAGCATTTCCGGTTACACCACAAGGCTTCTGACCGATGAAAAATACGGAAAGACCACCTACCAGGAGCAGGGCAATGACTATTACCGCTGCGGCGAAGAAAATTTCAAGGTGGAGCTGGTGAGGAACAACATGGGAAAACGAGATTTAGTTCCTTGTGTGAACCTTTTCTCCAAGGTCTATGTGGAGGAGGACGGCAGTATGCACTATGAGAAGGACCACTGCAAAGCGGGGGCAACCGTGACGCTGCGCACGGAGATGGATATGATATTCATCGTCTCCAACACACCGAACCCCTTAGACCCGTCGAAGGAATACCCTTCCGTCCCGGTAACCATGGAAGTGTATGACGCACCGCCGGTTGACCTGACAGACGAATGCGTTAATTACCGCAGCGAAAACTACAGAGCATTTGAAAACACCTGGGACTATTACAATTTGCTTGGTGTTTAAGACAAAAAATGCCGCTAAAAGCAATAGAAGGAGGAAAATATGTACGGATTTGTGGAAAAAGAAAGTGATTTGCGAATAGAAGATGCAGTTTATGATGAAGTATTAGACGCAGGTCTGGGCTGGATGCATGAGCTGAAGCCGGGACAGAGCTTCCGTATTCTGGATATGGAGGGCAATCAGGCGGTAGACACCACCTTTTACGATATGACCAACCCGGAGGACCATTACGGGGCAGTCCAGACCGTTACCATGCAGGGAAATATTTACCTTACCACCGGAAGTATTCTGCGGGCGGAATCAGGAAAACCGCTCCTGGAAATTACGGCGGATAAGACAGGCAGGCATGACACCTTAGGCGGCGCGTGTTCTTCCCAGAGCAACACAGTGCGTTACGCCAGGGAAAAACGCTATATGCACAACTGCCGGGACAGCTTTATGCTGCAGCTGGCGGATTCCGATGTGGATATCAGAAAAAGGGATTTAGCGCCGAATATTAATTTCTTTATGAATGTTCCGGTCACCAAAGAGGGTGGGCTGAAATTTGATGACGGTGTATCTGCACCGGGAAAATATGTGGAAATGAAAGCGTTAGAGCATGTGATGGTGCTGATTAGCAACTGTCCGCAGCTGAACAATCCCTGTAATGCGTATCATCCGACGCCGGTTCGGCTGCTGATTTGGGATTAGAAATTTTTGGATGTCAGGTTTTAGAGAACAAATACCGTTGATAGAATTGCCACAAAGGGGTGGGAGGACGTCAGCGGTATTTTGTTATTTTTTGGAAAATTTGGAGGATTGGATATGTTTAAGAAAGTATTGATTGCCAATAGAGGCGCGATAGCGGTTCGAATTGAGAGAACCTTAAAAAAGATGGGAGTTGGAAGTGTTGCGGTGTACGCTAAGGCGGACAGGGACAGTTTACATGTGCTGAATGCGGATGAGACGGTGTATCTGGGGGAAGGAAGCGCGAAGGAGACTTATCTGGATGGGAAGAAAATTATTGAGGCGGCGCTTGCAACAGGAGCGCAGGCAGTTCATCCGGGGTATGGATTTTTGAGTGAAAATACAGAGTTTGCGGCGGAGTGCGAGAGAAACGGGATTGTTTTTATCGGTCCGGCTTCGGAGCAGATTAAGCTGTTCGGGTTAAAGCATTCGGCGAGGGAGATTGCCATGAGGGCAAATGTTCCGCTGCTGCCGGGCACAGGGCTTTTGAGCGGCGTGGAAGAGGCGAAGAAGGAGGCGGAACGGATTGGATACCCGGTGATGATTAAGAGTACTGCCGGGGGCGGCGGCATTGGAATCCGTATCTGTGAGAATGAGGAGGAGTTGGTGAGCTCCTATGATAATGTGTGCCATCTTGCGGAGAGTAATTTTAATGACGCAGGAGTTTTTCTGGAAAAATATATTGCGAAGGCAAGGCACGTGGAAGTGCAGATTTTTGGAAATGAGGAGGGCGAGATTGCCATTCTCGGGGAAAGAGACTGCTCCGTGCAGAGAAGGAATCAGAAGGTGGTGGAGGAAGCCCCGGCGCCGAATTTCCCGGAGGAGGTGCGCAAAAAAATGCACGCGGCGGCGAAAAGCCTTGCGAAGGAGGCGTCCTACCGCAGCGCCGGAACGGTGGAGTTTTTGTATGATGAGAGCACGGAGGGCTTTTATTTCTTAGAGGTAAATACGCGTCTGCAGGTGGAGCACGGTATCACGGAAGAAATCATGGGCGTGGATTTGGTGGAATGGATGGTAAAGGAGGCTGCCGGGGAGTTGCAGGGCATTGAAAATCTGGATTTACAGCCTAAGGGTCATGCCATTGAAGTCCGTGTCTATGCGGAGGACTGCCACAATAATTTTCGTCCCAGCAGCGGGAAGGTGGATGACGTTTCCTTTTCTCCGAAAGCCCGTGTGGAGAGCTGGATTCGGAAAAATATCGAGGTTTCCGCACTCTATGACCCTATGTTGGCAAAGCTGATTGTCCATGGAGAGGACAGGGAGGACGCACTGGGGAAAATGGCGGAGGTGTTAGAAGAATCAAGACTTTATGGCATTACCACAAATATGCAGTATTTAAAGGCGCTGCTTCATACCACTGATTATCAGCAGGGAAAGCTTTTTACGAAAATGCTGGAGGGCTTTGCGCCGGAGGAATTTGCCCTCGAGGTACTAGACGGCGGCGTGCAGACCACGGTGCAGGATTATCCCGGAATGATTGGCTATTGGACGGTGGGAGTGCCGCCCTGCGGAGCTATGGACAGCTACAGCTTCCGCATTGGAAACCGACTGCTGGGAAATGAAGAGAGCGCGGCTGGTTTGGAGCTGACGCTGCGGGGAGGAAGTTACCGTTTCCGTACTACCACAAGCTTCTGTTTGACCGGAGCGGATATGGGGGCGGCATTAGACGGCGAGCCGGTGCCGGGATACCGCGTGATTCAGGCAATGCCGGGACAGGTACTCAAATTGAATGCCTGTGAGACGGGAATGAGGGCGTACCTTCTGGTTGCGGGGGGAATCGATGTACCGAAATGTATGGGAAGTTCATCCACATTCGTGGACGGAAAATTCGGCGGACACAACGGAAGAACCTTAAGAACCGGAGACGTGCTTCAACTGACAAAAAAATGTCTGGTGGATTCTATCAATTCCTTCCCGGAGGAATATGCGCCGGAAATTACAAATGACTGGACGATTGGCGTGCTTCCGGGACCTCAGCCCACAGCGGAGTATTTACAGCCGGAGTATTTAAAAACTTTGACAGAATCCGAATATACGGTGAACTTCAACAGCGCCCGTACGGGAATCCGTTTAAACGGCCCTATCCCCCAGTGGGTCAGGGAGGACGGCGGAGAAGCGGGACTTCACCCCTCCAATATTCATGACAATGCTTATGCCATAGGGACACTGGATTTGACCGGAGACCAGTCTATCTTACTGGGACCGGACGGTCCCAGCCTTGGCGGGTTTGTCTGCCCGGTCACAACTGCAAAGGCGGAGTTGTGGAAATTAGGGCAGCTTCACCCCGGAGATAAGGTGCATTTCCAGCTGCTGACCTTAGAGCAGGCGGAGGAACTACGAAAAGCCCAGGAAGAAAATATTTCCTTCGGAAACAGAAAGGTGAGTCTGCCGAATCCCGTTCCTTTGGATGCCTCCTATGCTGTGTTAGCGGAGGGCGAGGCAGATGGAACCTCCTATATGATAAGGCTGGACGGAGAGGAAAATATCCTGATAGAGTTCGGTGAAATGGAGTTAAATATTGAGCTGCGTTTCCGGGCGCACGTGCTGATGAAAGAATTGGAGAGCAGCAGCCTTCCGATTATTGATATGACGCCGGGTATCCGTTCGTTACAGGTTCATTTTGACCTGAACCGGATTTCCGCAAGGGAAATGGCAAAGAAAGTGGAGGAAATCAACCACGGCTTAAAGGAATTAAACGACATTACCGTGCCTTCCAGAATCATTCATCTGCCCTTATCCTGGGATGACCCGCAGACACAGTTAGCGGCGAAGCGTTACCAGCAGACCGTCCGCCCCGATGCGCCCTGGTGCCCCAGCAATCCGGAATTTATCCGCAGAATCAACGGGCTTGACAGCATTGAGGATGTGAAAAGAATTGTATTTGACGCAGATTATCTGGTATTAGGATTAGGCGACGTATATTTAGGCGCTCCGGTGGCAACGCCCATCGACCCAAGACACCGGATGGTGACCACAAAATACAATCCGGCAAGACCCTGGACGCCGGAAAATGCGGTGGGTATCGGCGGAGCTTACCTCTGCGTCTACGGGATGGAGGGCCCCGGCGGGTACCAGTTTGTGGGACGCACGGTGCAGATGTGGAATCCGCTTCAGGAGACAAAGAGGTTTTTGCCGGGAAAACCGTGGCTTTTGAATTTCTTTGACCAGCTGAAATTTTATCCCTGCAGCGCAGAGGAAATTTTAGAGTACAGAGAGGATTTCCTGCGGGGAGAATTTGACATTGAAGTGGAGGAAACCACCTTCAACTTAGGTGAATACAAAGCATATTTAGAGAGTATTAAGGAGAGCAGCGCAAAATTCAAGGCGCACCAGGAGGCGTCCTTTGAGGCGGAGCGCCAGAGATGGCGGGAGCAGGGCTTAGACCACTTTGTATCGGAGGAGGAAAATGCAGCTCCGATAGAAGAGGCAAAGCTGCCGGAGGGCTGTGAGGGCTGTAACGCCACCATACCGGGCAGCGTCTGGAAGCTTTTAGTGGAGGAAGGCTCCGAGGTGAAAAAAGGGGAGCAGTTGGTGGTGCTTGAGAGCATGAAAATGGAGTTTCCTATTGAAGCTCCGGCGGACGGCATCGTGAAAAAAGTGTTTATACACCCCAGCGAGCAGGTAAATGCAGGGCAGCTTTTAGTGGCAATGGAGGCAGTGTGATGAGATATTTTCCTGAAAAATTAACGTGTAAATGGATAAAACAGGCATATGAAAACGGGTTGATGCCGTCAGAGCTGATGGAGGAAATTATCCGGCGGGCAGAGAAAAAGAAAGAAGCGAATGTCTGGATTGTGCAGCCCTCCCTTTCCTTTATTCAGTCGTACCTGGACGCGCTGCCGGAGGAAAAAGAGGGGAAACCGCTCTGGGGGATTCCCTTTGCGGTGAAAGACAATATTGACGTGAAAGGCTTGCCCACCACGGCTGCCTGCCCGGAATATGCGTATCAGCCGAAGAAACATGCCTTTGTGGTGGAAAAGCTGATTGCGGCAGGGGCAATTCCCGTGGGAAAAACTAATTTAGACCAGTTTGCAACGGGGCTGGTGGGGACGAGAAGCCCCTATGGGGAGGTGCACAACGCCTATCAGCCGGAGTTAATCAGCGGCGGTTCCAGCTCCGGTTCTGCGGTGAGCGTGGCGCTAGGTATGGCGGCATTTTCCCTTGGCACGGATACCGCAGGCTCCGGGCGCGTCCCCGCTATGTTAAATACGCTGGTGGGCTATAAGCCGCCCCTTGGCGCCTGGTCCGCCTCCGGCGTTGTCCCCGCCTGCGCCAGCCTCGACTGCGTGACGGTGTTCGCCCACAATTTAGAGGAGGCGGAGCTGGTAAATGAAATTGCCAGGGGGTATGACGCCGACTATCCTTATTCCAGAAAATTTGAACATGTGCAGGAAGAAAATTTCATGTATGTGAAATTACCTGTCACGGAGGAAGCGAAACAAAGTGAAACAGAGAACGGAGAAAAATTTACATATGTGAAATTGCCTGTCGCGGGGAAAGCGAATCAAAGCGAAACAGAGAACGGAGAAAATTTCACAAACGTGAAATTTTCTGCCGCAGAGACAATAAATCAGAGGGAGATAAATGTGGGGAAAAATCTCACATGTGCGGGAAATAACGCCGTCAGATATAAGCTGCCTAAAGCTTTACCACAGAGGGTATACCTTCCCCAAAAAGAGCCTAGATTTTATGGAAATTATGCAGAAATTTATCGGAGAAAATGGCAGCGGGCGGTAAAAAGAATAGAAGAGCTGGGTATCCCAGTGGAACATATTGACTACTCCATGTTTGAGAAAGCGGCATTAATTTTATATGAGGGAGCATACGTGGCGGAGCGCTGGCAGGACCTAAAGGAATTTGTGGAAAGCCATCCCGGAAAGGTATTCCCGGTAACGGAAACCATTCTGCGCTCCGGGGCAAAACCGGAAAATACGGCGGCAAAGCTGTTTGAGAACCTTCACGATTTGCAAAGCTACCGTCATAAGACGGAGCAGCTGTTGAAAAACAGTGTGATGATAATGCCAACGGCAGGAGGAACCTTTACCAGAGACGAGGTGAGGGAAAATCCCATCGAAACCAACAGCCTGATGGGGCTTTACACCAACCACTGCAACCTGCTGGATTTGATGGCAGTGGCAATTCCGGAAAACAGCACAGACAGGGAATATCCCTTCGGCATTACCGTGTTTGGGCTTCACGAGGCGGAAAGTCAGGTAACAGCTTTGGCGGAGAGATTTTTAGAGACGGAAACCATGCCTATTGCTGTCTGCGGACTGCACAGGCAGGGCGGGGCGCTGGAGTACCAGCTGACGGAGCTTGGGGCAGTCTGGGAGAAACGCACCTGTACAGCCCCGGAGTATCGGCTGTACCGTCTGAACACCACCCCGGCAAAACCGGGACTGGTACATGTGGATTCGTCAGTTCAGGGAGAGAGGGCAGGGAATACAGCTTCGATAAAGCAGCAGTCGCTACATGAAAGCTCACCAAGTCAGGGACAGGCGATAGAAAATGGAATCGAGGTAGATGTGTACCGCATTCCGAAGTACCAGTTCGGACGTTTCTTAGAGCAGGTTTCAAAGCCGCTGACGATTGGAGACATTAAATTGGAAGACGGCAGCATTGTAAAAGGCTTTTTGTGTGAGAGCATAGCAGCAGTAGGCGCTGAGGATATCACGGCACAGGGAAAATTTGTGGAATAAGCGGAGGAAAACAAATGGAATTTTCAAAAGTAGAGATTATCGTATCGGTGGAGAAAGCCAATATCCTGGTGGAACAGCTGGGAAAAAAGGGAATCAGCCGCAAATTAAATAAAATCGGCGTCATGGGAATTACCGTGGTACAGGCGTTAGGCTGCGGCGTGCAGATGGGAGCCTTTGAATATGAATTAGAGGAGGAGAAGCCCCTGCAGCTTTTGCCGAAAACCATCGTCATGTTTGTCTGTGAGACAAAATCGGTCAATGAACTGTTAGATATTGTGCAGGAAGAACTGTATACGGGACATATCGGCGACGGAAAGATATTCGTGTCGGAGGTAACCAACATTGTAAGGGTGCGGACCGGAGAGCAGGGAGTAGAGGCGCTGCACAAATCCGAATTAGATTAGTATGCCGTGCGTTGTGCGATGAGCATAGCAAAGAAAAATACATAGCGAAAGTTTGCCGGAGAAGGGGTTACAGCTTCATCGGCGTCTTTCGCAGAAAGGCGGTTTATAACCATGAAAAAGAAATTAGGATTATTCAGCGCCATATCCACCGGAGTGGGAATGATTATCGCCACCAGCTGTTTTATTCCGCTGGCAAATGGCGCAAGTGCAGTGGGACTTCCCTTTGTCTATGCTATTATAGGAGTCTGCCTGTTAAATATGATGGCTGCGGCGTCCGTGGCGGAGCTGAATGCTTTAATGCCGAACCTTACCGGAGGGCTGGCGCAGTACATGCTGGCAGGGGTAGGACCGTTAGTTACCATCGTCACCATGGTGGGCGGTTATATTATCAGCAATATTTTTGCAGCCCCGGCGGAGGGGGCAATGTTTGCCAACGTTATGTGCGATTTTATCGGCGGGGATATCCCTCCGGCAGTGTACAGCGTGGCATTGACCATTGTGCTGGTGCTGATAAATTTAAGGGGTGTGAATATGTCCGCCATGGTACAGTCCGTGGTGGCGGCATTTATGGTGGTTTCCCTTCTGATACTCGGTATTATTGGCGCATTCGGCTTGGGAACCGGGGAGGTGGTGCAGCAGAGCGCAAATCTTTCCACGGAAATCGGCGCTGTGCTGCCACTGACAGCTACGGCTTTCTGGCTTTTCATCGGGGCGGAATTTATTGTGCCTCTGGGAAAAGATATGAAAAATCCGAAGCGCAACGTCCCCTTAAGTATGTTTTTAAGTCTTGCTATCATGTGCGTCATACAGGTTTTAATGGTAATCGGTTTTAAAAACTATACGCCCTGGGAGGAAGTGGGAAATGCAAATTCCCCGCATATCCTTTATGCAGTAAATATGTTAGGCAGCGTGGGACGGTACTGGATTATCATTGTCGCCATCTTTGCGGCAGTCAGCACTCAGAATTCTATTATCTGCTGTGTGTCGGAAATCTGCTGCGGAATGGCGAAAATCAATCTTCTTCCGGCAGTGTTCCAGAAGAAAAATAAAGCCGGGGCGCCTTATGTGGTACTGCTTATCATGGGTGGTTTCACTATATTAATCGAAGCGACAGGCATTTCCACCGGGGAGGAAGTTTCCTTTTTAATTCTGACCTCTTCCCTGTTCTGGATGCTGTCTTATGTGGTGTATCATATTAACGTTATTATTTTAAGGAAGAAAATGAGCGCCGTACCAAGGAGCTTTAAGGTGCCGCTCTTCCCGTTATTTCAGGTAATAGGAATCGTAGGAACGGTTTATATGATGTACAATATTTCCACGAACCCGACGGAGCGGCTGCAGATTTTTGCATTATCCTTTGTGCTTTTTGTGGGAATGATTATCTATGCTGCATTCTGGGTGAAGCGGAAATTGCATATGCCAATGCTGAAAAGCGTCAGCATACAAAAGGTAATGGCGATGGAGTCGCCGCTGTACCACTATGTAAGGCAGGCGAAAAAAATGGAAGAAAAGGCGGCAGAATGAGGGTTCTGCTGCCTTTTCTTAGAGAGGGTTATTCTTTTTCTTTCTTATGCCAGTTGTCTAAAACAGTTTCTACCTGTGCAATCAGCTGTTCTTTGTTTGGAATATAGGAAACGTACCGGGAGGCAAAAATGGTGTTCGACAGACCGCCGAGGGCATATTCTGCGGCGACGCTGTCTTTATCCGTACAAAGGATTATCCCGATAGGCGGGTTATCGTGTTCGTCGTTTACCTCTGCAGTATAATAATTCAGATACATATTAAGCTGCCCGGCTGCTTCCGGTGTGAGCTTTGTTGTTTTTAGTTCAATCAGCACATATGCCCGGAGGATTTTGTTATAGAAAACCATATCAACATAATAGTGCGTATTGTTGAGGGTAATGCGTTGCTGCGTACCAACAAACATGAAGCCTCGTCCCAATTCCAGCAGGAAATTTTCTATCTGTGCGACAAGCGCCTTTTTAAGATCGCTTTCCAGCATGGGTTTATTTTCCGGCACACCTAAAAATTCAAACACATAAGGGTCTTTTATGATGTCAAGGGGCTCTGCCATTTCTATCCCTTTTTCTGCAAGGGCAAGTACCGTTTCCTTATTTGTTTTTCCCTCTGACAGCAGCAGACGTTCATAAAGTGATGTGGAAATCTGCCGTTTTAATTCCCGTATTGACCAGCCGGAATTGACGGCTTCTTTTTCATAAAAGCTGCGTTTGTTGGTATCGGCAATAGTTAAGAGTTCACAATAATGTGACCAGCTTAATTTGCCAGACACTGTCTGGCAAATTGGGTAGGCAAGATAAAATGCCCGCATATTTTGTAAATTGGAACGCGAAAATCCCTTTCCAAACTCCCGCGTCAACTCTTTTGAAAGCTGCTTTAAGGTCTGCTTGCCGTAATCTGCCCGCTCCTTATTTTCCTGCTCATGTTCCACGATAATTCTGCCTACATTCCAGTAGGTAGATAACAATTCTGTATTTACCTGTACCGCCACATGTTGGCGGGCATTTAATATTAATTCCCGTATTTCGTTCGTCATGGAATTAGTATATGTCAAATCCTCCAATTTTACCGCCTCCTTCAAAGAGTATTTCAATCAGTATAGCACAAAAAATGCTGCGTTTCCATAATTAAGAAATCAGTCGAGATTTCTGTTTAGTTTCAATTAGAGCACCCAACATGTGATTTTAAATTTAAGCTGTTATCCTGCCGGGTGTTTGGGGTAATCGGAGACTGCTTCTCTCAGAAACATGGGGTAGTCTTTCATAACGGAAAGGATACAGATAAGCCATCTGAGACAGGGGTATTTTATAGGACTTTAAGGTCCGTCTGTTCTTTTTTAGTTTGATTGCAGCTAACGGCTATGGTACAATGTGCCTATGCAAGTCTATAATAATTTGAAAACAAAGTGTTGGAGGTAAGGCAATGGAATTTGAACTGCTTGCAGACAGTATTAAGCAGATAAATGATAAAGCAAGTTCGGCAGCGAAAAGTGCTGTAAATCAGCTTATGACATTGCGAAATTGGGCAATTGGCTATTATATAGTTGAATATGAGCAGGATGGTAGTGACAGAGCAGAATATGGTTCTCATCTTTTGAAAAATTTGGAAAAACAGATTGGTCAAAAAGGAATGAATTATACGCTTTTTAAAACTTGCAGGCAGTTTTATAAAGTATATCCTCAAATTGGTTCGACGGTGTCGAGTGAATTTAAATTACCAGATTTTAGAAAAAGTTCGACAGTGTCGAACGAATTTGTCACAGATCCAGATGTATTAGTTAATAACTTGTCATTTTCACATATACGAGAGATTATGGTTCTGGATGATGCGTTTGAGAGATTTTTTTACGAAACAGAATGTATGAGGTGCAACTGGAACGTGAGAGAACTTCGCAGACAGATAAAAACAAATCTCTATGTAAGAGCCGGTCTAAACCGATTTGGAACAAGCACTTATGGATCACTTGCAAGAGTTTATGCTTGAACTTGGTGAGGGTTTCTGTTTTGAAGCGAGGCAGAAACGATAAGTATTATTTTATCGATCTTGTTTTTTATAATCGTCTTTTACATTGTAATGTCATTATTGAACTTAAGAATGATGAGTTCAAACATGAAGATTTAGGGCAGCTTAATGCTTATGTAGGCTATTATAAGAAAAACGAGATGACAGAGGGCGATAATCCACCAGTAGGAATACTGCTTTGTACAGATAAAGGCTCTCAGATGGTAGAGTATGCATTATCTGGTATGGATAATCAATTATTTGTTTCAATTTATATGCTGCATTTGCCGGATAAGAAGAAATTAGAAGAATTTATGTTAAAAGAGATAGAAGAAATGGGAATGTAAGTACATCCAAGGTTGAGAATATGGGGGGGAAAACAGTTATGAAAAAATGTTATTTATTTCTTTGTATTTTGTTGGATATACTGGCGGTAGTAATTATCCCGCTGAATCTACACTTCATTTTTCTGCCGGAATTTGTGAGCATCATTCTCAGTCTGGCGGCAGCTGCAGTTTTCATGGCATTTTGGAGAAAAAGCAGCAAAAGGGCAGGCGGCGCAGCGCTTGGCATTATCACGCTTTTCTGTGCAGGCATTTCCCTCTTCGGGACATACTGCAATCCCTATTGGAACAGCATTTCCTATAGAAATCAGCCCGATTATTATACAGACGTGGACAAAGTATCCGTCCGTGAAGCGAAGGAAGATTTAGATTATGCCATAAAGTATTTAAAAAAGCTTCATCCAGCCTTAAAAGACGGAATGCCGGAAGAACTTGAGAAACAATATGAAACCGTGCTGTCTGATTTAGAGCAGATGGAGGAAATAGACGCCTGTACCCTTGGCAGGGAAATCGAATCCGTGTTATCGCTTCTTGGCGATGGACACACCTTTGTCCGGGCGCATGAAAGGGAAAAACATTACTATATGTATATAGAAAAACACAGGCAGCTGGGGCATATCTTAAAACAGGTAAACGGCGTGGACTTAGAGGAGTTATTCCGGCAGAAAAGTGCTCTGTACAGCTATGACGTGGAAAGCTGGGGAATGAACCAGCTGAAAAATGACGTGTACACGCTAGAGGGGTTAAAATACCTTGGAATACCCACGCAGGATGGTGTTGCCTATACTTATGAGGATGAATGGGGAGTTTCGGAGGCGGTTACGGTCATTCATGAGGAAAGTGATTTTGTAACCTATGAAGAATATAAAGCCTATAACCGGTTAGAGGAAGCCGAAGAGCAGCCCTTTGTATGGTATGAGATTATGGAGGCGGAAAATCTCGCCCTTTTGACACTGGATTCCTGCGAGTACAATGATAAATACTGCGCCTGCCTGCAGCAAATGTTTTCGGAAATGAAAGAGAAAAATATCAGCAATGTTGCCGTGGATTTAAGGAATAACGGCGGCGGAAGCTCCATGGTAGCCAATGAGTTTATCCGCTATCTTGATGTGGAAACCTATCAGGGACCGACATCCAGATGGAGACTGGGATGCTTCAACCTTTCTTCGTCAAACGGAATTTGCGGAAATGAGAAATATGAAGAACTTCTTTTCCACGGAAATGTATATATTTTAACCTCCGTCAACACCTTCAGCTCCGCCATGATGTTTGCAGAATATATAAAAGACAACCGGCTGGGCAAAATAGTGGGAGAACCCTGTGGAAATACGCCCAGCGGCTACGGGGATATTGCCGTCTTTAAACTGCCGAATTCCCAGTGCTACATGCAGATTTCCACCAAGGAATTTTTCAGGGCGCAAAAAGGCTGTGTGTATGAGCTGGTGGAGCCGGATATCAAGTGCAGCAGCGGGGAAGCGCTGGAGGTATTGCGGGAGTATCTGGCGGAATAATAAAAACAGTATTTGAAAGCCGCTTATTTTGAGCATGGGGAGAGATTGTAATGAGTGTGCGTATCATTGATACATTTTTGGATATTGACGAGTGCTTTACAGATACAGGATTTTGCAAAGAGAAGTGGAACCGGTATATCAGTCGTTACTTGCCGTACGCCAAAGAAATAATTGAAAAAGATGCAGGGGAATATAATTTTGAGAAACAAGTTCTTCCTGTCTTAAATGCCGTTTATGATAAGAAAGAAGAAGCCATAAAACTGCATAATTCCTTTTTAGCTTTAGTGAATCATATGGAAGAAAAGATTGAGCAAAAGCTTCAGACACAAATAGATGTCGTTGTTGTTCTTTACATTGGATTATGTAACGGTGCGGGGTGGGTTGTTTCGTTTTCGAAGATACCTCATATTCTTCTTGGAATAGAAAAGATTATGGAACTGAATTGGCACAGTGAAAATGAAATGAAAGGCTTAATCTACCATGAATTAGGGCATGTCTGGCATGAACAGAATCGAACTGAGCCTTTTCCTTCGCTTAATACTCCAAAGGACAAGGCGCTATGGCAGCTATATAGTGAAGGGATTGCAATGTATTGTGAACAGTTACTTTGCGGCGATGACCAATTTTATCATCAGGATAAAGATGGTTGGTTGAACTGGTGTAAGGAAAACAGGACTTTGCTATTTGAGGAATATATTCGGGTTATTGAAAATCATGAGAGCCACCAAAAGTTTTTTGGTGATTGGTGCAGTTATCTTAATGTATCTGATATTGGTTATTATTTGGGTTGCGAACTTGTTAAAATAGCTTGTGAAACAAGAACAACATTGCAGCTCCTTAACCTATCTTTGAGCGAAATCGAAACAATATTGTATAAGTGTATTGATAGATAATCGAAACGATATAAGGGTTTTGGATTATCCACAGTATTGCGATATAGGTATTGCAGACGGCGTGGACTGGTAATTACAGAACTGCCTGCTTACCCTGGAGGATATCTACAAATAAATTTATGCTATGAAAAGGCAGGATTGGAGAGAGAAAAAACAATGGAAGAAAAAAATCAGAACGAAAACAATCAGGAACAGGAAAAAAACAATTATTTAGCCCAGGGCATATCCATTGGAATGTGCCTCGGCGTAGGCTGCGGAGCTGCCATAGGCGCAGCATTTGATAACCTCACAATGGGAATGTGCTTCGGCATATCCATTGGAATGTGTCTTGGAATGGCGGTTGCAGCTCTGGCACATCAAAAGAAGAAGGATGAAAAAGAGGAAACCAAGGAATAATGAAAAAGGCATGATTACGGCTGCTGCAACCTGAAATTGCGAAGCTGCAACTGTACTTTGATAGCTTTCACAGGATAAAAATGCTATTTTGAGTGTGAAAGGAGTGGTGATATGACACTAGGACAAAAAATCCAAAAGGAAAGAAAAGAGGCTGGTCTGTCTCAGGAGGAGCTGGCAGAGCAGTTAGGCGTATCAAGGCAGGCTGTCAGCAGATGGGAAAATGATAACGGTTATCCCGAAATGGAAAAAATAATACGGTTAAGCCAGATTTTCCGGGTCAGTTTAGACCATCTGGTGGGAAACGAACCGGAGAAAACGGAGGAAACGGTATCGGAAAGGGGCTGGTATGTCAGCAGTGAACTGGCGGAAAGCTTTCTGGCACATCAAAAATCAAAGTTTATGAAAATAGGCGCCTGTTTTCTGCTTGCTTGCGCTTCCGGTGCATTTTCTTATATGAATGTATATCACATGGTGGGAAATGTGATTAGTACATTTATTCTTATTGCTGCCATTATTCTGATACTCAGCTGTGTGATATCAGATAACCCATATAAGAAGTTGTGGACAGAGCCTCTGGTTTTTGATGCCGAAGTCCTGAAACGGCTGAGGGTCGCGTTTGCAGAAAATAAGAAAAAATATGAAATGCTGCTGCTGGGCGGTTCTCTTGCGTTTCTGATAGGGTTTCTGCTCCTGCCGGATTTCTATTGGCTGCTTCCGGAGGACTATCAGCATATGTGGTATGCATTAGGAGATATGGTACAAGGCACAGGCGGATATTTTGCAAGCTATGCGTGGGGAATGCTGCGGGCATACAGACTGCTGGCAATGAATGAAGAATATTGGAGGAAGAAGAAAAAATGAGAAAAAAGTTCTTTTTGCTGGCGGTAATACTAATCATCTGTTCATTGACAGGCTGTGGGAGTAAAACAGAAAAACTGTGCCGGATTGAAATACGGAATGAGAATAACGCAGAGGTTATAACCTTAGAACAACAGTCCCAGGCAGAGGTAACCGCCTTTTTTGATGAGGACGAATGGAGCGAATGTGAGAAGTTTGACGAAAAACTATCTCCGGAATATGTCATAGAGCTGTATCAGGAAAAGACACAGACCAAGGTGCCGCCGGAGGATGGAAATATTTATGAGAAAATCATGGAATACACCACCTATAAGGATTCGGATATTGTGAAAGTAGTTATCAGCGAAGATACCATAAAAAGCGGAGCTGTGTCAGAAGATATGCTGACATTTTATTATAAGGCTTCCGAGGACTTCTTTGCTGCATTAAGTGATGTAGTTTAGGATTTGTTAAACAAAGAAGGAAATTGCCTGCCTTGCAGGGGCAGCCATTGTCATCGGTATGCAGAAGTTAAAAGAAAGAAGTGAGGCATGAGCTGCCTCACTTCTTTTTTGGGGCGGGTTCTAGTTAAACGTTGTGCAGGAAGAAGAGCCGCCGTTGTTTGAAAAATATTTGGTTGTTCTGGTATCTACATGGACAAAGCTGTTGTACTTGATGATACCTTTCATGCCGAGGGCTTCCGCTTTTCTGGCAACTTCTAAAGGTGTTTTCCCGCTGACCACAATATCGGCAGCCTGTCCGTACAGGTGGTAGGACTTAGAAGCTCCGCCCACCTGGGCATTGTAGCTTGTGGTACGGTAAGCGCTGTTGATGGTAACAGCAGCTCCTGCCCAGGTCCGAATCTTCTGAAGATAGGAGACTAAGGTACTGTCGATTAGGATGGTGTCGCTGCCATCCTTGCAGCGGAATTCCTTTACTTTAAAGTTTGTGCTTAATTTGGTTTCGCCGTCTTTGGCAAGAGAATAAGTTTTTACTGCCATAATACATTTCCTTCTTTCTTTTATTTTTGAGGAAGTAAGTGCTGCGCGCCGCATTTGCCAGCCTCTGATTGTAAGAAAGAAGGAAAGCTCATATTTGTAAACAAAAGTTTTAACTTGTTGTGCGCTGCAGTTTCCGTCGCTTATCACACACGGCAGCCTAGTGTACTGACATGTTCATTTTTAGCTAAATTGTGCTGAATATATCGTCACTCTGCAAGGCGGAGGAGGGAGGCGTAGCGGTGGCTACGTTGACCGACGACAACGCAGCAGATGGCG
>Ga0129308_1001804_pt1 | contig 20491 bp, 16 predicted proteins | sample L827metagenome_FD_94440 | JGI IMG/M metagenome (GOLD analysis project Ga0129308, IMG submission 94440) | Ring-tailed lemur group fecal microbial communities from Wisconsin, USA - L827 metagenome | ecosystem: Host-associated > Mammals > Digestive system > Large intestine > Fecal | place: USA... | reverse complement strand
TGACACCTGAAATGCTTGCCGGAGGAAAGCTTTTGAGAAAGCTTATGAAGGCCTTTAAGGAAAAGCAGACGCCGGAAAATTTAGGCGGATTTTTCAGGGCTCTGCGCCTTTCAACTGTTATAGTTCCTGTTACAATAAAAACCGAAATTGATGGAATTGACCCTATAAAAAGCAACCTTAATGTAGGCAGCGACGGGCAGAAGCATGTTAAGTTTACACCTGACAAGGTTAAGGACAGCGAGGGAAATTTTTACCTTCCTGTATTTACAAGCATTGACCAGATAGACAAGGAGTATGCCTCAGGGTTTAAGCTGGGAGAAATGCCCTTTGTTCAGTGCATGATGATGGCTGAAAAAATGAGCGGTGTAAAGGGCATAGTTATTGATATGAACACAGACTCCTATATTATTTTAAATCAGAATTTCAGCATAATAAGACGCCTTGAGGATTGAAAATAATAATAAAATATACTTTGATTAATAAAAAGCTGTGAATATTTTCACAGCTTTTTTACTTTTTAAATTATTCATTTTTTTGCGAACAGCTAACAATCTATGCTTAAAATGAATGAAACTACTTTGCAATAATAGAATTTAAAAATATTTTAGCATGCTAATAAAGAGCATGAAATATATTAAAATGTAAGCAATGTGCATAACATAGCAGTGCAAAATATGGTGCTTATTAATATGATTTATTAATATATTTTATTGAATGAGCATGATTTCTTTTAAAATATGCCAAACGACGATACAAAATTTTGTCTAATAAAAAATTTACTATTTAAATGCAACTCTGTTATAATAAACTTATATTACAGCAATAGATTTTTGGGGTAAAAAGGTAAGGTTGCTGCCGGCAGAAAGGAGACGATAATCATGGCTGAAAGTAAGGTTTATGCCTTTAAAGGCACCAGAGAACAGGAAGAGAAGCTGAAAGCTATTATTGAAGAACATAAGGGGCAGCCGGGCTGTCTTATGCCTGTGCTTCAGCAGGCGCAGGATGTTTACGGTTATCTGCCGATAGAGGTTCAGATAATGATAGCAGACGGGCTTGAAATGTCTTTGGGTGAGGTATTTGGCGTAGCCACATTTTATTCTCAGTTCAGTCTTAAGCCTAAGGGCAAAAACAATGTAAGTGTGTGCCTGGGAACGGCGTGCTATGTTAAGGGAGCCGACAAGGTGCTTGAAGAGGTTGAAAAGGAGCTTGGAATTAAAAGCGGCGAATGCAGTGAGGACGGGCTGTTTTCAATAACAACATGCCGCTGTGTAGGCGCATGCGGTCTTGCCCCGGTAATGATGGTAAACGATGATGTTTACGGCAAAATGACAGTTGAAAAAGTGGCGGAAATTTTAAACAAGTATAAGGTCAGCGAAAAATAAAGAGAGGTGAGAGCATATGACATTGGAAGAACTGAACAGAATAAAGGCTGAAAAGGAAGATTTGGTTAATGTAAGGCGTCTTGTGCGTGAGCAGGCTGAAAAGCTTGCCGACAAAACAGGATATAAATATCAAGTTCTTGTGTGCGGCGGCACAGGCTGCACATCTTCGGGCTCTCACAGCGTTATTGAAGCCCTTGAAAGCGCCCTTGAGGAAACGAAGCTTACAGAAGAGGTGCTTATTGTAAAAACCGGCTGCTTCGGTCTTTGCGCTTTGGGCCCCATTATGATAGTTTATCCCGGCGGATATTTTTACAGCCAGATTAAGCCTGAGGATGCAAGGCGTGTTGTAATTGAGCATCTTTTGGGCGGCGACCCTGTTTCGGATTTGCTTTATGCCGAAACCGTTAAGGAGGACGGAACATATTTATCTCTTCAGGATACAACATTTTACGGCCATCAGATGAGAATAGTGCTTAAAAACTGCGGTGTTATCGCACCTGAGGACATTGACGAATACATAGCCTCGGACGGTTATCAGGCGCTTGCAAAGGTGCTTACCACCATGCAGCCAAAGGACGTAATAGATGAGCTTTTGAAATCGGGTTTGCGCGGCAGAGGCGGAGCCGGCTTCCCCACAGGCAAAAAGTGGCTTTTTGCCATGGCAAATGACGAAAAAACAAAATATGTATGCTGCAATGCCGACGAGGGCGACCCGGGTGCCTTTATGGACCGTTCTGTGCTTGAGGGCGACCCGCATTCCGTTATTGAGGCAATGACCATTGCAGGCTATACAATAGGCTCTCATCAGGGATTTGTTTATGTGCGTGCGGAATATCCTATTGCCGTTGAAAGACTTACCATTGCCCTCAGACAGGCAAGAGAATATGGTCTTTTAGGAAAGAACATATTTGGAACAGGCTTTGATTTTGATATAGAAATACGTCTTGGCGCAGGCGCCTTTGTATGCGGCGAGGAAACAGCCCTTATGACGTCTATTGAGGGCAAACGAGGCGAGCCTCGTCCGCGTCCTCCTTTCCCGGCAAACGAAGGACTTTTCGGCAAGCCTACAATACTTAACAATGTTGAAACCTACGCTTGCATTTCTCGTATTATGCTTAAGGGCGCAGACTGGTTCGGCAGCATAGGAACGGAAAAGAGCAAGGGAACAAAGGTATTTGCCCTCAGCGGAAAAATAACCAACATAGGTCTGGTTGAGGTGCCTATGGGCACAACCTTCAGAACAATAATAGAAAATATAGGCGGCGGCGTTCCTAACGGAAAGAAATTTAAGGCTGTGCAGACAGGCGGCCCTTCAGGCGGCTGTATACCTGCCTCGCTTATAGATACGCCGATAGACTATGACAACCTTACAGCCCTCGGCTCTATGATGGGCTCAGGCGGTATGATTGTAATGGACGAGGATACCTGTATGGTGGATATATCCAAGTTCTACCTTGAGTTTACAATGGACGAAAGCTGCGGAAAGTGTACCGCATGCCGTATAGGCACAAAGCGACTTCATCAGCTTTTGGAAAAAATTATATCGGGAAAGGGCGAAATGGAGGATCTGGACAAAATTAGAGAGCTTGCCGCTCACATGAAGAGCACATCACTTTGTGCTTTGGGTCAAACCTCGCCTAACCCTATAATTTCCACAATGCATTATTTCAAAGATGAGTATGAAGCGCATATAATTGACAAAAAATGTCCTTCAGGAGTTTGCAAGGCTCTGTTAAGCTATGAAATTGACCCTGAACTTTGCATGGGCTGTACAAAATGTATGAAGAACTGCCCGGTAGGCGCAATAAGCGGAGCTGTGCGTACACCGCATGTTATAGACAGAAACAAGTGTATAAAATGCGGACTTTGTATGAGAAACTGCAACTTCAACGCTATTATCAGAAAGTAAGGAGGGCTGAAAATGATTCATCTTAAGATAAACGGAATACCTGTTGAGGTGCCTGAGGGCACAACTGTGCTTGAGGCGGCAAGAAAAGTGAATATAGATATACCTTCTTTATGCTATCTTAAAGAGGTTCAAAAATATGGCTCATGCCGTATGTGTGTGGTTGAAATTAAAGGAAGAAAGGGTCTTATAGCCTCCTGCGTTCAGCCTGCGGAGGAGGGCATGGATGTACTTACCAACACTCCTGCCGTACGTGCTTCAAGAAAAACTACCCTTGAGCTTATACTTTCAAACCACAAAAAGGAATGCCTTTCCTGTGTAAGAAGCAACAACTGCGAGCTTAGAAAGCTTTGCACAGGCTACGGCATAGACGAAAACCGTTTTGCAGGCGAGGATATGGTGTTTGATATTGACGACCAGTCTGCCTATGTTGTAAGAGATAACAACAAGTGCATTCAGTGTATGCGCTGTGTTACAATGTGCGAAAAGGTGCAGAAGGTTGGCGTTATAGGCCCTGTGGGCAGAGGCTTTGCCAAAATTATAGGCTCGCCTTTCGGAAAATCACTGGCGGATTCTCCTTGTGTAGGCTGCGGTCAGTGTATAGTTTCATGTCCGGTAGGCGCACTGCACGAAAAGAGCAATGTAAATGCTGTTTGGGACGCCATTGCAGACCCTGACAAAAAGGTTATTTTCTTTACGGCGCCTTCCGTAAAGGCGGCTATAGGCGAATGCTTTGAAATGCCTGTGGGCACAAACGCCGAGGGAAAAATGGTGGCGGCAATAAGAAGACTTGGCGTTGACCAGGTGTACAACATGGAGGTTACAGCTGACCTTACGATAATGGAAGAAGCTACGGAGCTTTTGGACAGAGTTAAAAACGGCGGCGTTTTGCCTATGTTTACAAGCTGCTGTCCGGGCTGGATAAAATTCCTTGAGCATTATTATCCCGAAATGCTGCCGCATCTTTCAAGCTGCAAATCTCCTCAGCAGATGTTCGGAGCGGTTTTAAAGAGCTATTACTGCAAGAAAAATAATATCGACCCTAAGAATTTGTTTGTTGTAAGCGTAATTCCTTGCACATCAAAGAAATTTGAGGTAACAAGAGATGAAATGAAAACAGAGGAAATTCCTGATGTTGACGTTGCCCTTACCACAAGAGAGCTGGGCGATATGATAAGAACGGCGGGAGTTTACTTTACAGAGCTTGAGGACGAAAAATATGACTCTCCGTTTAAAATCGCTTCAGGCGCAGGCGCTATTTTCGGCGCAACAGGCGGCGTAATGGAGGCGGCACTGCGTACGGCGGCTGTTATGCTGGACGGCGATTTTAAGGTGGTTGACTTTAAAGAGGTGCGTGCCGGAGAAGAGCCTATAAGGGAAATTGAGTATGACATAGCGGGAATAACAGTTAAGGTTGCCGTTACATCAAGCCTTGGAAACGCAAGAATATTGCTTGACAAAATTAAAAAGGGCGAAGCCGATTATCATTTTGTTGAGGTTATGGCGTGCCCGGGCGGCTGTATAAACGGCGGCGGTCAGCCTATACTGCCTGATGACGTTAAAAATACAAAGGACTATAAGGCAATAAGAAGCAAGGTGCTTTATGATGTGGACAACAGCAAGGAAATAAGGCTTTCGCATGAAAACCCTGTTGTTACAAAGCTGTATGATGAGTTTTTTGTAGCGCCTAACAGTGAAGTGGCACATAAGTATCTGCATACCTCATATGTTTCAAGGGGAAAATTTAAGCCTTGATATGTGATTAATGCTCAAGAGGATGAAAAGATTCTTCGGGCGTTGCCCTCAGAATGACAGGGAAATAGAAAAGTTGCTGTTTTAACGGCAACTCAAACAATAGACAAAGTAATTTTAGAGTGCGGAAAGGTTTGGAAAACGAATTTTCATCACTTTACTTCGTAAAGTCGGCTTTGCCGACCGCCCTATCTTGGGCGGTGATTATTTTCCAAATGGAATCCGCAGGCGGAATTCATTTCCGCCGAGGAAAATCAAGGGTTTCAAGGCATTTATGCTGATGGAACCCTTGATTTATTCTTCTATTTTAACTCGTCGAAATCCTGATTTCGACGAATAGCGTAGCTTTAGCGGCGTCCTTTGCTGTGGGGAAAATATGGAAAAAACAGCTTTTATATATGAATTTTATTAAGAAATGTGATAGCATTAATATATATTCATTAAAAAAAAGGGGTTTTTAATATGGAAGTTTTTTTAACGAGCAGTCCGGCGGGAGAATATCTTCAGGAGTCAAAGGAATATCCTGTTAAGCTTAATGAGGACAACGGATTTGTGCAGAAGCTTAAAGCGCTTTGGAGGGAAAACTCAAAGGGGCTTATTGTGGCGGCGTTTCCCGACAGGTATGATATAAGTGATGAAATGAAAAAAAGCTATACCGATTCCTTTAATGCAAGCGGTCTTTCAGTTGATGAAATTAAGGTGTGCGACAGCAGAAATTTTGAGGATATAGGCTCTCTTTTGGAAGAGGCTGATTTTGTTATTTTAAGCGGCGGTCATGTGCCTACGGAGAACGCATTTTTTAAGAAAATAGGTCTTAAGGAAAAGCTGAAGGGCTTTAATAAAATTTTGATTGGCATAAGCGCGGGAAGCATGAACAGTGCCGAACTTGTATATGCTCAGCCGGAAATGGATGGCGAAAGCACCGATGTGAATTTCAATAAATTTTTAGAGGGTCTTGGGCTTGTAAAAACCATGATTATTCCCCATTATCAGGTTACAAAAGGCTTTATGCTTGACGGAAAAAGGCTTTTTGAGGATATTACATTTGGTGACAGCATGGGAAAGGAATTTTATGCCATTGTTGACGGAAGCTATCTTCATATTGAAAACGGAAAAGAAGTGCTTTACGGCGAGGCATACCTTATTAAAGACGGAAAAATTAAAAAGCTTACGGAAAAGGGCGAAAGCATTGTTTGCTGTTAATAACAAAAAATAGTAAACAAAGTTATTTTTGAGCAGCGGAAAGGTTTGGAAAACAAATTTTCATCACTTTACTTCGTAAAATCGGCTTTGCCGACCGCATCACTTCCTCGTTCGTTCCTCACATCGTTTTTCAGAAAGCTTTGCTTTCTTCATTCTTTGCGGTGCATTAATTAATTTCCGCCGAGGATAATCTATGCATGGCGAAGAGAACGCCACCGCCGCAGGCGGCTTGCCGAAGGCAAGTGCTTTGACAGGGGGTTTCAAGGCATCTATGCTGATGGAACCCTTGATTTATTCTTCTGTTTCAACTCGTCGAAATCCTGATTTCGACGAAGGGTGTCGACTTTGTCGACACCAAAAAAAAAGGCAGTAAACTTTTTAGGTTTACTGCCTTTTATATATTTAAAGCTCTTTTATAAAGCTGCCGTTTTCGCCTTTGGCAAATATAAAGCCTTTGCTTCCGCTGCCGTCTGCAACGTATATGCAGGCAGGCACATTTTCTTTATCAATAAAGCTTTTGAATTTTTCCCACGGATTTTCGCCAAGGCATTTGGCATCGGTTATTATCTGCTGTGCTTTAAGGGCGCAAAGCCTTGTTCCTGATACAACAAAGCCCGGACCGCCTGAGTATGCCGCACACCAAAGGTCATCATCAAGCTTTTCAAGCTCACCCTCTGCCGAGGACGAACTGCTGTGAGGATTTCCTATAACGCTGCCTGAAACAGGACCGTTTTCCCATGCGCAAATGGTTATGGCGCACGCTTTTATGTCGGGCGGGCAAACCTTTTTAATTGCTTTGCAAAGCATTATATCGAGCTTTACAGGGTCTTTGGTTTCAGGCAATGCAATGAATTGGGGTAATTCGTTTAGAGTTTTAAGTGGGGTATTATAGTGGTCCTTGGAACAGAGGAGAGCTGCGCCAAAGGGATGGTTTTTTGCATTGCCTGAAATTGCTGAAAATAAGTAGCTTTTCATTTTATTGCGGCTCCTGTTGGATACTGAGCCATAACTGCCTGTGCCATAGCTTTGTTTATGGAGGTTAAATCATCGCTTTGCACACTGCGGCAGAAGGCTTCCATAGCCGCCTGAGCCTCGGTAAATGGACCGGGAAGATTTATAACCAAAGTGTTTTCAAGCCTTCCGCATACAAGCTTGCACCAAAGATGCCCGTTTTTGCCGAAAAGCTGGCTGCTGGTGCTGTGAGGAAGAATATCCTCAAGTGCCGTATGCGTAAAATCTTTTCCAAGGGTTGGGCTGAAACGGTGACCGCCGCCCGAACCGCCTATAAGAATAATAAGCTCTGCTTTTTCAGCCATTTTTAAAATGGTACGTCGTATAATTTCCTCCTCATCGTTTACGGGAGAAATTCTGGTAACCTCAATTTCGGGATTAAGCTTTACAAGCTGGCGCATAACCTCGGCGCTGTCGGTATCCTGAACAACGCCTGAGCGTATTTCATCGCCTGTTGGTATAATAACTGCCGATTTAATCATGGTTTATCCACCTTTCACGGGCACAGTAATCGCTGTTTCTTTCTTTTACGTTGTTAAAGTCAACCTCTGTTATGCCTTCTGCCGCAAGGCGGGCAACCTCAAGGGGAGTTACGCCCTCGGCGGCGGCTATTGTTTTTATTATGCCTTTTTCGTCACGCATAATCTGTTCAGCGTCCATGCCGTAAACGTCCATGTCAATGGAATCGCCTGTTACGCCTATAACTCTTACTATGGTGTTGAAGCGTTTTATAAGAAGCTGCTCAACCTCTCTTGTGTTAAGGCCATGAATGCTTAAGCCATGAACCTTAAGAACGGTTTTGTCGGCGTATACAATTATATTGTTTTCGGTATTTTCCATAGCTTTCACATTCCTTTGTTTTTATCAGATTATAAGCTCTTTTTCAAATACTATTTCGTCAGCCCTGTGCTTTTTGCCGTCTGCTATGCCCGGAAGAATTTCGTCTGCATGCGCTATAACCTCTTCAGGCGTCATGTTCTGTTTCTGCATCATCCATTCTCTTGTGCAGCCTACGCTGTCAAGCTCTGCCTGTGCAGAAGGCTTAATTCTGTCAAAGGCTATTTCACTGCCAAGGGCTCTTGCAACTGAAAGCACAACCGGTGAGCAGCCAAGCTCTCTTGCTGGAACGCAGCCGCACTGGAGAGCACGTATTGTTCTTGCGGCTATTACCTTTTTGTCGCACACTATACACGGAATATCACGCTTAAGTGTTTTTGCATATGCGCCTGAGTCGTGTGCCGTTTCACCTGCGTGGAACTGAGGATGAGGAAATACTCTGCCGAACTGCTCGGCAACGGTCATTCCTATGCCTACGGAAATTTCCTCGCCTGTATAGCCAACTACAACATTGCCGTGATTTATGCATTCAAGCTGACCCAAAATAGGGAATATAAGCTCTTCCATGGTGATAATGTTCATCATTTCTGTTGCGGAGTTGTTGTTTGCGGCTCTGCCGGTTATGGTTACGTTATGTATAGGAATTATTTTTTTGGCAGGGTCGGGGCCTCTGAAAAGCTTTTTTCCAGGGAAAAGCTTTTTCCACTGTATAAGGTGGGGCTCATCCTTTATTCTTTCTTCGGAATAAGGTATTTCAGCCATAGGCAGTATGCCGAAGTCGGGGTTTACCTTGCCGTTGTCTGCGGCGCCCATGCGAACTATTGCGCCTTCAACAACAAGGCCGTCGCTTGATGTGGTTATGGCGTTTCTGTCAAATATATTTATGGCCGTAGGACCTGAAAATTCTTTGGCAACACGAATTATTGCCTCGTCCTGTGTAAGGCCACTTTTTTCTATGCTGTCGGTATCCATAAATACAACTGATACGGGAATTATTTTGCCGTCAAGGATACCCTCGGGAATCATTAAATATTTCATAAACCTTCGCTCCTTTCAGACGCTTATCAGTGAAGTCCTATTCTCGGTCTGTGGTCTTCTATATCGGTGCAGCCGTCAAATTCGGTTTCCTCGGTAGGGTGAATTATATTCATTACCTCAAGAATTATTTTATTTGTCTTTCCGTCTTTATCCTTGCCCTTTATTAAAACCGTATGCATCGTTTCCGGAACACGAGGCATTACCACAACGTCAACAGATTCTATGTCATCTCTTTGTGAAAGCTCCGTTACTGCATCTTCAATTCGTCCGGTTCTTAATGACTGCATTTTTGCGCTTTTAAGGTTTTCAAGTCCTCTTATCTGAACGGGTTTTTCAACATTGTTGTGCTTTGCCGCGTCATGCATTTTCTGTATAAATTCAGGAAGTTTTGTGTGCATCCATTTCATAAATAAAGCCTCCTTTATATAAGGTGCAAATGTGCGGAAACAGTATAAAGCGTTATGCAAAATACCGGTATACCGCTTTGATTTGCATATATCATACTTCTGCAATAGACATTTGTCAAGGGGTAACACACAAATAACAGACATTTTTTTGCACAAAATTTGAAGATAAATTTGTGAAATTTTGCAGAAAAAAACGGCTTAAAAAGCGGAAAACAAAGTACTGCAAAAAGCGCAGACAGCTCAGAATAAAGGGTATATTATGATATATGCCGTAAACCAAGCTGTTTTTTATGTGGCTTGACCACGTTGGTAAATTGGAATATAATTATACAAACTGAAAATACAGGAGAGTGCGGATATGGAAAAGTATACGCCTTTGCAGCAGAAGGCATATGAATATTTAAAGGAACAGATTTTCAGCGGAAGATTTGAAAAGGGGAGATTTTATTCCGAATCTAAAATTGCCGCCGAAACAGGCTTTTCCCGTACGCCCATAAAGGACGCCCTTACAAGGCTCTGCCATGATAAATATATAGATATTATACCGAGCAAGGGATTTCGTCTGCATGTTATAACTGCCGATGATATACGAAATTCCTATCAGCTGCGCACAGCCATAGAGGGCTACAGCGCGGCAAACATTGCATCTGAAATGGGTACGGAAAAAGCTGAAAAAACAGTTGAGGCTTTGAAGGCTTCTATTGAGCATATGGCTGAAATAATAGACAAGGAAGACAGGCTTTCTGATTTTTTGAAGGATGACATGGATTTTCACAGAATTATGGTTGAATACCTTAATAATGAGGAAATTTTGGATCTGTCGGCTTCATATGACCACAGACAGCATGATTACGCTTTAAAAACCTATATGCTTCCCGAGCGTAAGCAAAGCGCTTATGAGGAGCATCTTAAAATATATGACGCCATAAAAAAAGGCTCCATGATGGAGGCCTTTGGGGCGCTTAAATACCATTTGGATAAAACCTGTGAAATTTCTCTGCTTCTTATGGAAAAATCGGGAAACAAGCAGATTTTTTAAATGAGAAATAAAAAAGACGAAAATTCCCCAAAGGGCGTTTTCGTCTTTTTTGATGAGGGCGGCTTTTTATATCAGCTTTCCATTTGTTTGCCTAAAAAGCCTGCCGCTGTTTGTGCCAGTTTGCTTTCCACATCTCCCATTTTTTTGTCCTGAGAAAGAAATACAACTGCGCCTAAAACATCGCCTTCGCATATTATGGGGCTTACAAGCTGATAGTTGTATGAATCAACAGGCTCATCCTCCAAAAGCGGTACAAAATTGCTTTCGTTTCTTTTGGCTGTAATGGTGCTTCTGGAGTTTATGCATTTTTCCATGGCATCTGATATATGCTTTTCATAAAAATCCTTTTTAGGCCCGCCGGAAACGGCAATTATCTGATCCTTATCTATTATGCAGGTAATTACGCCTGCCGTCTGCGCAAGGCTTTCGGCGTATTCTTTGGCAAAGGCGCCAAGCTCGCCGATAGGAGAATATTTTTTGAGAATTATTTCTCCTTCCCTGTCTGTAAAAATTTCCAATGGGTCACCGCTGCTGATAACATTGACACTGATTGCTTTATCCCTTTTATTCTTTGTTTTAAGGGTTAAAGAGCAGCTGGATATATTTTTATTATCTTTATGAAAATCGTTTGTATTGTCCGATTTTGAATCGTTTACAACAATTTTCAAATCAGTGTCATTATAAAAATTTACATTTTCTGTCCTTATCTGCTTACTTTCATTAAGCTTTAAAATTGCATCAATGGCAGCTTTCAGCTTTATATCAATATGGTCCTCATATATAGTTATTTTTTCTATTATATAGCTTAAATCATTTTTATCAAACTTATCCTTATTGATTATATCGTCAAATATTTCAATGACTGTTTTTGCTTTACGGTTTAAGCTTATAACATTATTTCGTTTATTAACTGCAAGTTCAATCTGATATTTTATACCCTCTATGAGAGTCAGCTGTTCTTTTTCAAGCTCGGAATAGGTTTCTTCTATTGTATCTGCAAATTCCGGACGCCTTGATATATCCCTTATTTTCTGCTTTGCCAGATTTTTAAGCTGTTCCTTTGCTTTTGTAAGGTCTTCGTTTAAAGCATCTACTGTTAAAGTGCTTTTGCCAATATAGTCTGATTCGTTTCTGATGGATTTTTCAAGCTCCTTTATCATTTCTTCGGAATTATCACGAACTATCTTAATATAAGATTTTATAAGGCTGTTTAAAAAATCAACCCTTGTATGGTGTGATGTGCAGCCCTTTCTGCCCCTTGTATGGTATGTGCCGCATACATATGCAGGAGCAAGGTCAGGTCTGCTCATTGAAAACATAGGGCTTGAGCAATCGCCGCAGAATAAAAAACCTGAATAGCTTGTGTCATATTTTTTTACTCCACGGTAATGGCTTTTTGTTCTTTTTTCAAGCTGAGACTGTGCTATGGTGAATACCTTTTCGTCAATTATGGCTTCATGGTTTTTCTCAAATACAAAATGCTCTTTTTTATCGTTTTTTATGTCACGTCCATTAATTTTTGCTCTTTTATATTTACCCTGTCTTAATGTTCCGATATAAAAGTCATTGCTTATTATTTCCTGTATTGTAATAATACTCCACTGAGCCTTTGCCTTAATTTTATTTTCAATTCCAAGGGCATCTTTTCTTGCCTTTTCGGTCATTCTGGGTGTTGGTATTTTTTTATCTGTAAGGTAATTTGCTATTTTTTTATAGCCCCAGCCGCTATTATAAAGGTTAAAAATCTCCCTTACTACCTCTGCCGACTTTTCATCTACTTCAAATATCATATTTTTTGAATCTGTCATTACATAGCCATAGGGAACACTGCATATCCATTTGCCTTCATTTTGCCTTCTTTTGATAACATTTTTAACCTTTTTGCTTGTATCAGTAACAGGCATTTCATTTATAAGAAAACGAAACTGTATTGCCACCCATTCATCCTGAGTCGGATAGTCTATGCTGTCTCCTATTGATATTATACGAATGCCAGCATCTCTTAAATCCTCAAGTTCAACAAGACCCTTGCTGTTTCTTCTTGAAAATCTGCTGAAATCTTTTATTACTAATATTTTATATTCACCATTCATAAGCTTTTTTCTAAGCTTCTGGTATTCTTCTCTCTGCTCAAAGGTATAGCCTGAACGGTCACGGTCACAATAAAAATCAACCTGTGCACCTTTAAAAACCCTGCTAACATAGTCTGAAATTATCGACTTTTGGTTTTCTATGCTTGTATTATCCCGATCCATTTCCTCATCAACTGATATTCGACAGTAACCGGCTATTTTCTTAATCATTGCTTTTCTCCTTTCTTATATGCTGCTGATAACATTGTAAACATATAAATGTATTTTTACAAGTATTTAATATTAATTTGTTCCTGCCTGTTTTTAGAAAAAAACTTTTGATTATCGCAAGGAAGCCTTGTAATACAGGCATTTTCACAGGATAAGCCCCCTTAATTTACTACCGATTTACTACTTTCGGACAGGACTTTGATATTTCTTCCTAAATCCTGTGAGTACACTCGCACAGAGCATCCACCAACAACTTAATACGGCGTATCAAGCGGCGTTTACTAATTCCCAATGCGGGAAGATAGGAACGCCGCTTTTTTGTATATAAGAAAACCACTTGATAGTGGTTTGTCCGGTGGTTGTTTTTGGGGCGTTCACACAGGGATTTGCAGAAATGCAGATTTTTGAGTAATGCCTTAAAACGGAAAATCTAAGAAATAAGAGTATGACAAAAGAGCAGAGAAAGGCTGAAAAGAAAAAAGGCTGCGATAGGCATATTATAAAGTCAGATGCCCAAAAGGCTGCATTAGTGAAACATATATAGGAATTTAAACCACCAATCGAAAAGAAAGGAGATTTTTATGTATGAAAAAATATGATAAAAAGAAAAACCGCCTGCATTTATGGACAATTATTGCATAACTCCAATAAGGAGAAATTGCAATAGGGTAAGGCGGTTTTGTATGTTTATTGGCATGAACTGCGGGTTTTAAGCTCAGCGTCAAACGTAAGATGGCAGGGCTGAACAAGTTCTTTTTTAATTGAACCGATTAAAAGCTTAAGACCGTATTGTGCAAACAGTTCATGGGGAATATCCACTGTTGAAAGAGGAGGGACAGTATATGAACTGGATTCGGGAGAATATACGCCCATAGCTAAAACAGACACATCTTTTGGAATATTTTTTCCTGCCATATTAGCGGCACAGAGGAAGCCTCGGGCAATAGCGTCAGTATCAAAAAAAATTACCTGAGGAAGAGGCTCTTTTAATATTTCGGAAGCAATCTCAAAGCCCCCGCTGATAGAGTTTTTGCTTATAAACTGATTTTTAATGGAACAGTTATGTTCCTGACAGGTTTGCAAAAAGCTTATCTGGTGTTCATGCATAGCGGTAAAAGGGTTTTGTGTAAACACTGTTGTGATGTCTGTATAACCGCGGGAAATAAGATGCAAAGCCGCAAGTCTGCCGGCATTGTAGTTGTTTGTTCCTACGGTTGAGTATTTGCTTGTTGTTCTGTTTAAAACTACGATAGGTATGGCAAAGGTTGTACGTTCAAGATATTCCATATCAGCATTTGAAGCGCCTGATATAATTGCGCCATGGTATGATGTGCCGTCAGCAAGTTCAGTGTCATCGCATAAAAAGTCATTTTTATATGGTCTTATTATTATGTCCACAGGGTCACTCATTTCATCAATGGCCTTTTTCATGCCATCAATAAGTCTTGAAATAAATGACATACGATAGTCGGCAGGCCAGTATACAGCTATTGTGTAGTGGTTGCTTTTAGTGGTTTTAAGCCTTTTTGCGGCAATGTTTGTTACATATTGAAGCTGCTGTGCAGCGGCAAACACTTTTTCCTGAGTTTGCTGTGAAATGCTTCGTTCTTTGGATTTTCCGTTTAAAACCAGAGAAACAGTGGTATATGATACACCGGCAAGTTTTGCTATATCTTTTAATGTTGCCATTTTAATCCTCCGTTTATATAGTAAAAGCTTTGATTATCTTATGTATTCAATAATACTACAAATATTGAAATACTACAATCAAAAATGAATATTAAGATCGATTTAGTAAAACGTTGTACTGCTACAAAACTCATTTTTGCATTTTTATGGTATATAAACGAAAACCAAAACAATTAAGCACTTATTATTTATGTATTATATCCAAAAGGAAAAGTGATGTGCGAAAATGTTGTAAAAATGTTAATCAAACGTTTGACTTATGGAAAATTAGGTGCTATAATGCAACCATAAAATAAAAGAGAGCTAAAAAACTGAAATTTAAACTGCTCTGACTAAAAAGTACAATTTGGCTCCGGATGCCTTATACAATTTATTTTTGTGAAAAGAGGTGTATGAAAAAAAGTAAAACGTTAAACTGTGTTATAATGATTTAGGACAATTATGTTATTAAAAATGGGGGAATTTTATGGCGGATAAGAATAAAGCAAGTTTTTCCAATAATCTTGGATTTATATTTGCAGCCATTGGCGGAGCTGTCGGAATGGGCAACTTGTGGCGTTTTCCATTTTATACAAGCAGTTATGGCGGATGTATTTTTATAATTATTTATTTATGCTTTATTGTGTTTTTGGGCATACCTTGTGTTTTGGCAGAAACTGCTATTGGCAGAAGGGCAAGGAAAGACCCGACACATTGCTATTCTGAAATATATCAGCAGGAAAAAGGAAAAAACAGCAAGTTTTGGCGTATAGCCGGACACCTTCCTTTGCTTGTTCCTCTTGCGGTATGCGGATATTATTTTGTAGTTGCCAGCTGGGCATTCAGATATTTTGTAATGAGCTTTACCGTACCGCTTGATACACTTAATATAGAAACATTTAGAGCTCTTAATACAAATACGGGTGTTTCTATGTTTTATGTAATACTTGCTTTGACTATTGTAGCAGCTATCGTTATGGCAGGTGTTCAAAATGGTATTGAAAGAATAAGCAAGATACTTGTTCCAAGCTTATTTGTTTTTGTTGTAATACTTGCTATTCGTACTCTTACAACTCCTGGAGCTGAGGAAGGTCTTGCGTTCATGCTTCAGCCGAATGTACAGAATGTGATTGACGCAGGAGGCTTTGGATTTGTGGCACTTAAGGCGCTGGGAGCGTGTTTTGCCTCGTTGTCGCTTGGCTATGGGCAGTATATGATATTTGGAGCTTATTTGGGAGATAAGGATAATATTGCGAGAAACTCTGTTGTAGTTCCTCTTTCAGATACAGCTTTTGCCCTTTTAGCAGGCTTTACAATTATTCCGATGATTTTTATATCAGGACAGACACCGGGCACAGGCGGCTCTGGAACACTTTTTGGTACAATGCCACTTGCATTCGCGTCACTTGGTCCTACACTTGGCAGAATTTTCTGTGCACTGTTTTTCCTTGTGGCAATATTTGCAGCTATAACATCTCTTACACCTGTACTTGAGGTTGGCGCTGCATGGCTTAATGAAACATTTAATATAAACCGTAAAAAAGGTGTTATTATTATATCTCTTATGTGCCTTGTAGTTAATGCAATGTGTATTTTAGGATATGGTCCGCTGGCAGGCGTTTCGTTCTTTGGAATGAATTTCTTTGATTTCTGGGCCACTGTTGTAGACTGGATACTTCCTCTTTCGGCTCTTTCTATTGCTATATTTGTTGGATGGATCTGGACTCCTGAGGAGGCACTTAAAGAAATTACAAAAGACGGCGGAAAATTTGCTATATTCCCTGTTTGGAAGGTATTGGTTAAGTATGTTGCTCCAATCTGCATACTGGCAGTATTTATTATGACAGTATTTTAAGTATATAAAATAAATTAATATAATAAAAAATAAAATTTTAGGAGGAATTCATCATGAAGAAACAGTTAAGAGTATTTCAGGTAGACGCATTTACAAGAGAAAAATTTACAGGAAATCCGGCAGGCGTTGTATTAAATGCTGACGGATTAACAGAAAAGCAGATGCAGCAGATTGCAAGAGAAATGAATCTTTCCGAAACAGCATTTATTACAGAGGGCAAGCCGGGTGAATATGACATTGAGGTTAGATACTTTACACCGGCAAGAGAGGTTCCTCTTTGCGGACATGCTACAATCGGCGCTCACTACGCAAGAGCAAAAGCACTTGGTCTTGAAAACGGCACAATCGTAACATGCAAAACAAAAGCCGGCATTCTTCCTGTACAGATTTTAAAAGAGAATGACGATTACAGAATTCTTATGACAGGCGGCAAGGTTGAGGTTTATCCGCTTCCTGATCCTGCTTTCAGAGAAAGAATCTGCAAAGCATACAGAATTAAGGAATCCGACTTAAGAGATGATTTCCCTCTTGCAGTATCCTCTATGGGTCACTCAAAAATAATTGTTCCGCTTAAGGAAGAAAAGGTGCTTCACAGCCTTAGACCTGACTTTAATGAGCTTTACGCTATCAGCGATGAGCTTCAGGTATGGGCAAGCTACGCTTTTACATACAATGCTGACGAAGATCCACAGTTCCACGGCAGAATGTTCGCTCCATATCTTGGAGTTGATGAGGACCCTGTAACAGGCAATGCTAACGGCCCTGTAGGCGCATACATGGTATACTTTGGTCTTGTTGACAATACAAAGCCTACATTCAATTACAGAGGTGTTCAGGGCGAGGCTATGGGACGCCGTGGAACAGTAGAAGGTATTGTTACAATCGAAGACCAGAAGCCGGTTAAATGCCAGATTATCGGTGAAGGCGTATCCGTATTTGAAACAACTATCGAAGTTGATATTGAAGAGTAAAAAAGCCGATTTTTATTAATAAAGCAAAACTCTATATTTTGAAGTATATAAACTTTCAAAATATAGAGTTTTAAAAAAATGAAAATCATATAGTGCTGCGTGGTATATTTTTTAGGTGATAAACATATTGGGAAGGGAGATGAAAATTTATGAGTGATGGAAGAACACGAATGTCCAGCAATCTTGCATATATTTTAGTATCTATAGGTGGAGCTGTCGGAATGGGTAATCTTTGGAGATTTCCGTTTTATTTGACAAGCTATGGCGGTAGTATTTTCCTCATTGTTTATTTAGGTTTGATTTTCTTCTTTGGAATACCTCTTGTTTTGGCTGAAACAGCAATAGGAAGACGAGCACAGACAGACCCTACGCTTTGTTATCAGGCGATATATGAAAATGAAACAGGAAAGAAAAATAAGCTCATGCGTATTGCCGGCTTTATTCCGCTTATAACAATTATGGTTATATTCGGATATTACAATGTAGTTGCCGGTTGGGCAATGCAGTATGTTGTAAAAAGTGCAACAGTTCCTCTTGAAACAATGAATGTTGATATGTTTAATCAGATTAACTATAATATCGGAACTAATTATTTCTTTACAACACTGGCACTTGTTATTACTGCAGTTGTAGTTTGGTTTGGTGTTAATGACGGTATCGAAAAAATGAATAAATTTATGATACCTTGCCTTTTTGTAATGCTTCTTATACTTGTGGTAAAAGGAATGACTCTTCCTACAGCATCTCAGGCGTTGGAGTATCTTCTTACACCTGATATGAGAAATGTTGATGCAGCGGGAGGAATAGGTGTTGTTATTATACGTGCCTTGGGAGCTGCATTTGGTTCACTTAACCTTGGTTTTGGTACATATATGACATTTGGTTCTTATCTTTCAAAGAAAGAAAACATTGTTAAGAGTTCCATAATTATTCCTTTATCAGATACTTTAGTAGCTTTTTTAGCTGCATTTGCAATAATACCGGTTATTTTCTCACTTGGTCAGGAACCGGGTTTAGGCGGAGCCGGAACTATGTTTGGTACATTGCCGCTGGGCTTTGCTACTATGGGCGGTATTGGAAAGGTATTCTGTACAATGTTCTTCATTCTGGTAAGCTTTGCAGCACTTACATCACTTTTCCCTTGCTTGGAAGTAGGTATTTGCTGGCTTAATGACAATTATAATATCAGCCGTAAAAAAGCAAATATTATTATTTGTTTAGGTATATTTGTATTCAGCACACTTTGTGTAATGGGTTATGGCCCTATGGCTAATATCACATTCTTTGGCTATGACTTCTTTAATTTCTGGATGCTTGTAGGCGACTTTCTTCTTCCTATTTCAGCTCTTTCTATTGCCATTGTATCAGGCTGGATAATGAAAAAGGAAAGTGCTTTTGATGAAGTTACAAGCGGCGGCGAATACAGTTTTCCGATATTTGAAATATGGCGTTTCCTTGTACGTTATGTTGCCCCAATAGGAATTGTGATTATGCTTATAATTACCATAATGTCATATATTTAAATTTACCAATGATATTCTTACTGAATAAACGCGAAAGGAGTTTATAAAGTGAATCATAAATATCAAATTTCAAGTTTTGATTATGATCCTCATAAAGATGGCAGCTGTTTTGTTGTGGCAGTTGGCAAAGATGCATCGGCAACAGGCTATCCTATGGTGGGACATAATGAAGATGATGGCGGACTGCGCAGAATGCGTATGTGCCATACATATGTGCCGGCAAAAACCTGGCCTAAAGGAAGTGTTCTTCCAGCTGAAAAAGGGCTTGCCAATATACCTCAGGTTGAAAAAACCTTTGGATATTTTTGGAGTGAGTCTCGAGAAGCCGATACGGGTTATTCCTGCACAGATGGATTTTTAAATGATAATGGTGTTCATCTTGTAAGCGATAATGGTGGCAAAACAAAGGATGTAAATCCTGAGCTTAAAGAAGGCGGCATTCTTCATAATTTACGCAGATGTGTAGGAGAAAGAGCTACAAGCGCAAAGCATGCAGCTAAAATTATATTAGAGCTTGTTACTGAATATGGTTATGCTGCTGCCGGACGACTCTATACAGTTTCTGACAATAAAGAAATATGGATGGTTCAAGTGGTAAGCGGAAAGCACTGTGTGGCAGTGCGTGTGCCGGATGATCATGTTGCCATAGCACCAAATCATCTTACAATACATTCACTTACGGAATATAAAGACATAATGTACCCGGATGACCTTATAGAGTACGCAATAGAAAAAGGATGGTATACACCAAAAAAAGCCGGAGATTACAGCGATTTTCAATATGCCGAAGTTTATCAGGCAGAAACACATTATAAAATTCCTTACAATACATACAGACAAGGACATGCCCTTCGTATGATAGGATATGATTATGGTACAGGAAAGGAAGGATATTATCCGTTCTCTGTTCCGGTGGAAAAAAATTCCATTACTCTTCAGAAGGTGCGTTCAATTCTTAGCTCACATTATGAGGGTACGGATGATGATTATGAAAGAATTGCCCCTGGCAATAATCCGCATGATACAAATAATATGCCTTTTGATAAAGGTGTAAGACGTATCTGCACAGGCCATACATCAGAAAGTGTAATTTGCCAAATGACGGCAGATATACGAAATACAACACTTTGGCTGGGATGCGGACACCCTTGCTCAATGCCGCATATTCCGCTTCATCCATTAACAGGTGTTATTCCCGAAAGACTTAATCAAATGAAAAATGACGATCCTCATCAGAGAGTTGCTGAACATTTTGAGGCAAAACCTGAAATTATGGAGTGGGAAGATACAGCATGGCAGGATTTGCATGATTTCCAAGGCATTTTGGATATGGTTTATGAACAGCATATTGATGATGTTCATAAAATCATTGATAAGTATATGGATGAGCGTTATGAAGAAAATATGAAGCTTATTCAAAATGCAACGGATGAAAAACTTATTGCATTTGATGAAGCTGCATTAAGTGAAGGTGTATCTATGCTTCAGAATTATGCTAAAGAAAATATCCATCTTGCGCAGATTGAGTGTGCACCTATCAACAGACAGGATCCTTGCGAAATTTGTGAGTTGAAATTTACAATGCCTGACGATATG
>Ga0129308_1001803_pt1 | contig 20508 bp, 17 predicted proteins | sample L827metagenome_FD_94440 | JGI IMG/M metagenome (GOLD analysis project Ga0129308, IMG submission 94440) | Ring-tailed lemur group fecal microbial communities from Wisconsin, USA - L827 metagenome | ecosystem: Host-associated > Mammals > Digestive system > Large intestine > Fecal | place: USA... | reverse complement strand
GATTAGGGTGTCAAAAGACACTTGGAATGTAATCAATATTTACTTGCACCTTGAAAATTTAACACGATTTGCGTTGGCATTGCTTAAAATGACTAAATGAATCGGGAAATGGATGAAGTATCCTGCATCTCTACGCTATTTCAGTTTTTTGGGTGCATTGTGCTAAGCTATTGGCGTAATCCAATAACTTTTGGAAGTCTAAAGCTGCAATCTTAAACCCAAAATGAAAACGAGTTCTGTTCTTGCCATGTGCTGGTATTTTATCTACTTGATACCGCCTGCGAAGCAGCGATGGAATTGCTTCAACACCATTACGGAACCGCGCATACTCTGCAAACTCATCGGTCTTCATATATTCCAGTTGTGTGGCTCTTCCTACAGCTTTCCAGGAAACTTCTTTTCGAACCCGATTTTTTAAGAAGTGTGGCTTGCATCTGTTTTTGTATGGACATGAATTACAATCTTCGGTTTTGAAATATGCCACAGAACAATCATTGCTTTGCTCATACCTGCATTCCTCCGGGGTACAACCATTGATACATTTCAAAAGAACATGCCCATCTTCCGTAAATTTGAAGTCCTTATAGATGGCATCTGGCTTACGCCCGGTGAAGTTTGTTGTTACCAGTTTTAGGTTATGTGATGATGCAAGTTTGGAATTTGCCTCCCCACTATAAGCGCCATCTGCGACCATAAATGAGCCATCCTGAAAGGTATCCTGTTTTTCCAGATAATCTTTCATGAACTGGTTATCTGCATAGGTATTTTGCTCATATGCATAATCTGTAATCAGGCTCCCATTTTCGCCAACGGACTCAACAACATTTCCTACGTACCCAAGATACTTGCCGCCGGCTTTGTATCGGAAAGTGGCTTCCGGATCAGATGGATTTAAGAGGACTTCGGATGAATTTTCAATCTCTTCTTTCTTACGAAGACGTCTTTTGCCATCATCATCAAAGATGGTTCGTTCTTTTAAAAGCCTGATCAGAAGCTGATATTCGCTGGTATCATCAAACTCACCTGAGCGATTGCATAAGTCAATCAGTATTTCTGCATCATGCATTACAATAATGGTTCGCTCAGTAACATCCAGTTCGCGCTTATGGTAGATGTATTGGTTATCATCATTTTTTTCGATGTAATGTTGCTGCTCCTCTGGAAGCGTGACTTCCCGTTGCTCCATGATCTTTGCAAGGTTTGCCACACAGGTGTAAAACAATTCAAGCAATGACAGGTTTCTGATATTGGCGGCAATCATAAGACTGTCCATTCGCTGCATTGCTGGTGTGATTTTCATGAATACTGTGAGTTCCTTTGCCATCTTTACTATGCAATCATGAATGAGATCAACATCATGTTCTGTTTCATAAGCCAGCACACGTGCTCTGAATCGGCTGAGTGTTCTGTCACTGAGAGGCTGTTCTTCAAAACTTGTTGTGTGGAGTGCATACTGATATCGAATGTCAAACATAAGTGCCTCTACAAGTTCATCATCCGTATCTCCAAGAGCTTCTTTTAGAATAAGGGCACCTACAATAACATTGACTGGAGTATTCGGGCGGGATGCTTTATTACTGTATAGCACCGAAAAAATGTTTTCATCAATTGCAGGGAAAACCTTTTCAGCAAACACCTTTGCCCAAGATTTTTCCAATACTCTTTTTTCACGTTCTGTGAGATGGAAAGTGCTGTCGATTAACGATAGTTGTTGATTCTTATTTGCCACATACGCCATTTCATCACCTCGATATTTGATATCTTAATTATACCAAATATCAGGCGTTTATCCTACATCGTGTTAAATTTTCAAGGTGCAAATTTATATCAAAGGTCATTAACCTTTTGACACCCTAATCAACATAGGAAATATCGTTCGCTGATATTTCCGTATGTTTCAAAAAAGTTACCTTGTGAAAGCGAGCCCGCCGGGCAAATAAGTTTTCGAAGGAAACTTTTTTATTATGCAGGAAATGTGGCGAAGATAAGCGTGAGCTCGGCGCGAATTATATTTCCGAAGAAACCTTCTTTCTGTAAAGATAATATTGTGAAGCTTTATGGCTCCTGTATAAGAACACTGAAAAACACGGAGACACACGGAGGCCAATGCCAGGAACTATTCTGATGCGCGGCCGGACAACTCCTGAAAGCAGAGAGATGGGTGAGCCAGCGACCGCGGACGGCCCAAAAGGAAAATGAGTGGGTCGTTTCCTGGATTTTTTCTTTTTGCCGGCAAAAGCGGCACAAAAACGAAAAAGAAATGGAATGAGTGATCTTTTTTATAAAAATATGGAAATTATTTTTCGCTTTTACCACTAATTCGCGTTCAAAAAGAAAAAAGCGACATTAATCGACAAGACAGACGATTGAAATGCCTGTTATGTCCGCTGTTTTTTTCTATTTTGGGTGTAAATAGAGGGCAAAAAGAAAAAATGGATCCTCTGATGTTTTCGATCGATGATCGATCTGCATTGCGAAGGAAACATCGCGAAGGGATATTGACGAAACAATAAGCGCAAACAAGGTTCCAAAGGAAACTTGTTTGTTATGCAGGAAATATGGCGAAGAAAGATTTCCGCTGTCTGCAATGATCCGCTTCGCATTTTTGTCAAAGCTTTTTCTGGTTATTAAGAACAGAAAATTGTAGAGATAATATACAATAACCCAATATGGAGCGGGTAGAAAATGTAGAAGAAATTTTTCATCCCCTTTCCACGTTTTCCATTGTACAGCGCAATCGGTATCGCCGCAAAGCACATCATCCACTGAATATCTCTGTTCATCACATATACGACAGCAGACAGAATCAGCAAAATCGCGATCTGTATCCCCCTGTGCTTTCGGAAGATATAAAAGGCTACGCCCAGAGCGACCAACGCTGCTCCGCCCTCGACAGACAATAGGTTGGGAATTAGCAAAGAAATCATGATCAACATCTTTACAAACGTGAACGGAATATTTTCGTTGGAAGAAAGTGCTGCAGCAAAAAACATTGGTAGTGCGCACAGAACAGGAATAAAGCAGCATAGTATTGCTTTTATCATTTGCTTAGGCTTTTTGTTCCGTAGTCCCTCAACAAAGTTGTCCCAAAACAGCATATATAAGCCTGATATAAAAAATGTGCTGAAAGCATTGTTCATTAATACAACATTACTATTTGGCATCACATTTTGCAGTGCAAATGTAAAAATTGTCATTCCCCAGCTCGCAAACAAAAGACGCTGTAAGTATTTCTTTTTGTTACATGTGTAATGAAAACTCTCCGATGCCGCAAATAAGAAAATAGGAAACACAAGCCGTCCTGCCATAGTAAGCCATGTGGGTGCGCCGACAGAGACAAACATCTGATGAATGTGGTCCATAAACATTAAAACGACTGCAAGCAATTTCAGCGTGGTGGCATTGAGCAGCTTCCATTTACAAGTATTGTCGAGTGAATTTATCACGTCCGTTTTTTCCACTTTACACTTCTCCTTTTGTGTTTTTAGTCTCCTGCTCCTGCGCTGCGTCTGAACTGGCGCTTTTTAGTAGTTCATCAGCGGCAATTCCATATAATTGTGCAAGCGCTAAGAGGTTTGAGGTACTTGGATCCGTTGTTCCAGTCTCCCATTTGGAAACAGCCTGCCTGCTTACACCCAAAGTTTCAGAAACAAACTCCTGTGTCATTTTGCAGCGGAGTCTGTTCTCTTTTAATAATATTCCTAAGCTCTTTTTCACAGCCCGCTTTTGCTCACGAATTTCTTTTGAGTTTACATACTTTCGTAATGCTTTGATAATTAGAATGATGATGTAGACAGATACGGCAATCACTGCAAGGCAAAAAGCCACATAGAGAATTGCAATTATCCTGATAATAAAAAGTGTTGCATCCATATTCTTTCCTCCTTTCAAACTCGATTCTACCAAATAAACACAGGTTGCCACCACCAACTATTGCGCAACTTTAGGTTGAGCGCATATTTTTTGCCGTGTGAGTGAATCTGCCCGCCGCTAAAATCTGTTGGATGATTTCCTTTGGGATCTCTGTTTCCTGAAAACTGCGGATGCTCCTGCGAAAACGGATCACATTTAAAACGCTATCGGGATAAAGGCGCGGATCCTCTGTTTTTTCAATTTGGCCGCTTCCGCCGCCGGCCGCTGAAATTGCTTTTTTTGGCAAACTGCGGAAACTTTGCCCGCACATGATACAGCGGTCCATTACAGTGGCCGCCTTTTCATTATCTATTTATATTATGTGCGGTGCAGACCTTGCCGCACAGGCCGCATCCGATGCATTTTTCTGTATCGATTATTATCCCGTGATGTTTCATATTCTTAAACCCCTTTCGTTAAAGACCATTATACGAAACACGCGGTCTGAAAACAATATTGGTAAAGAGATTCGCTGCCATAAAACTGACGGATGGATATTGTGCGGGCGTCGGGCAGCGATCAGGAATAAATAATAGATTTTTAGTTGACAAACAATATTATATGAAATATAGTATTGATATCGAAACAATATTGTTTATGATGATAAAAACAAAAGGGACAGTGGGATCTTAAGATCAGAGTTGGAAGAAAGGGGGAAACAGGATGGCATTTCAGGTTGGTTCTGCGTTTCTGGATGCCTGCGTGCTGGCCGTGTTGGCGAGAGAAGATACGTACGGGTATGTGCTGACACAGAAAATGCGCCAGGTGGTGGATATTTCGGAATCTACGCTGTATCCGGTGCTGCGGAGACTGCAAAAGAGCGGTTATCTGAGCACGTATGACAGCCCGTTTCAGGGGCGGAACAGACGATATTATCGGATCACGGAAGAGGGAATGAGAAAATTTGAGGCGTATCGGGAAGAATGGATCTGGCACAAAACGAAGGTGGATGAGCTGATGTTCGGCGGGCAGGAAGTGCAGGAAGAAAGTTCCGGAAAGGGATCCGGGGAGATCGAGAAGGACGCCGGGATCGTCCAGGGGGAACAGCCGGCGTCCGGCGAAGGGAATAATGAGTTGGGGGGAGGGAGCGAAGAATGAACAGACAGGAATATTTGAAACGGCTTTCCGCAGCGCTTTCCCGGATCGCCGCGGAGGAGCGGGACAGCGCGCTGGAATTTTACAATGAATATTTTGACGAGGCGGGACCGGAGCGCGAGCAGGAGGTCATCCGGGAGCTGGGGTCTCCCCAGCGGCTGGCGGCTCAGATCAGAGCGCAGTGCGCTGTCAGGAATCTGGAGGAGCAGGGGACTCCCACTGTGAAAAAGGGGATATCGACCATCTGGCTGGTGGTATTGGGTATTTTCGCGGCGCCCATCGCGCTGCCGCTGGCCATCGCCATGGCAGCCGTCGTCTTCAGTCTGGTGGTGGCGGCCGCTGCAGTGCTGCTGGCTATCGTCATCGCGGCGGTGGCGGTCTTCGGCGCAGGCGCGGTGGCTCTGGTGGCGGGCTTTGGTCTCGTCGTGGGAGAACCGCTCACCGCCATGTTTTTCATCGGCAGCGGTCTTGCGATGATGGGAGGAACGCTGCTGGCGGCGGTGCTGGCCGTGGTGGGAATGGCGGCTTTCTTCCGCCTGCTGGCCAGGCTGCTGGGCAGGGGGCTGAGCAAAAGGCAAAAGGAGGGATTGAGAGATGAATAAGGTGACGAAAGGACTGTGTCTCTTCGCCGCGTGCCTGCTGGTTTTGGGGATCGCCATGGCGGGTTCCGCCTGGCTGCTGGGAGCGAAGACTCACATGGGGTACGGCCCGTGGAACAGCGATTTCGACCGGCGGGATGCCGCTTACATGGAGGAAAAAAGTGAGGACGTAGGGGAGTTTGCAGGGATAAACATAGATGTGGAGTATCAGGAAGTGTACATCGAGAAGGGGGATTCCTTCCACATCAGCAGCAGATACGATCAGCGCTATAGTCAGATCTCATGGGAAGTGACGGACGGCGTGCTCTCTGTGAGTGAGTCCATCCTGGGCAGGGAGAACAAAAACCGGGGAATTCCCTGGGATATGATCCGCCGGAACCGTCAGTCGGGGACGCTGACGATCACGTTCCCAGAGGGGACGGAACTCTCGATGGTCTCAGTGGACAGCGACGCCGCAGGAGTCTACGTCACACGCGGTCAGATCCAGTCGCTGAAGGTGGACGCGGCCATGGGTTCCGTTGAACTGACCGACACAGCCGTGGGCAGTCTGGAAGTGGACGCGGCCATGGGAAACATCGATCTGGAGGACAGCAGCGCGGACACCGTGAAACTTTCGTGCAGAATGGGAAGCGTGGAGACAGACAACTTCGTCTGCCGCGCCAGATTTGAGTGCGAAGCGGATATGGGCAGCATCGAACTGTCCGGGGATCTCCGGGGAGAGACCATACTGGACTGCGATCTGGGCAGCGTTTCTTTGGATCTGGCGGGAAACGCCGCGGAATACGGCTATGATCTGGACGCGTCCCTGGGCGGAGTGGAGGTAGACGGGTCCGATATGGGCGGCCGCGCCACGGCGCAGGGGCCTGGGGAAGATCATCTCAGGATCCGGACCAGCGCCGGGGACATTGAAGTAAACTTCGGCGATTAACGCCGCGGGGAAACTCCATGGGATATCAGAACATGGATCGAGACCTGACAGGCCTCCGGCACGCCCGGCATCCAGCCGGGCAAGCCGGAGGTTTTTTTGCAGCATCGGTCCGGCTGCTTCAGTCTGTGGTCGTCCTCCGTCGTCCTCCGTCAGCCTCCGTCGTCCTCCGTCAGCCGCCGTCAGCCGCTGCCAGTTGCCGGATGGTGCTGCGGCTGATCCCCAGCCGCCGGGCCGCTGGCGGGGCGCATTACTTTTGCCGGCGTGAAGAAAAACGGGGTCCAGATTCGTTTTTATAAAAGAAAGGGGGAAAAACACCTGCGGTGCGGAGAATTTTGACGGACAGGGAACAATGAAAGGGGACTGAAAGACTCTGTTTAGAAATTCTTAATAATTCGGTAATACTATGGTAACTTTTGTCGTTCATAATAGAATTACCGGAAGCGGAGAAAAGCCGCAGGGGACAGAAAGAGACGAAATGGGCGCAGGCGGCCGGGGGGCCGCCGGGATTTCAGGGATATAATAAGGAAAGAATCAGAACAGGGGATGAAAACATGAAAGTATTGATCTTAACAGGGCGTTTTGGCATGGGCCACGTTTCCGTGGCCAGATCTCTGGAGGAACAGATCCTGAGCGAGTACGGCGACGTGTCCGTGGAAGTGGTGGATCTGATGGAGTATACGGCGCCGAAGACGGCGGGGTTCATTTACAAAGCCTTCGGCTTCCTTGCCAGACACGGCCGGTCGCTGTATAATTTTCTTTATAAGCAGGCGGGGAAACGGGACGAAAACGAGTGGACTGCGTTTACGGCGCTGTCCATGAGCAGGCTGACGGGACTTATGGAGACCTCGCGGCCGGATGTGGTGATCTCCACCCTTCCGCTGAGCTCTCTGCTGGTCTCCAAATATAAAGAGAGAATGGCGAAAAAAACTCCGGGCGGGGCGAGTATCACTCTGGCCACCTGCATCACAGACATCAGCAGCCATTCGGAGTGGATCCAGCCCAACACGGACTTTTATCTGGTGGGCGGCGATCTGGTGAAGCGGCAGCTGATGAGCAAGGGAGTGGAGGGAAGCCGTATCATCGTGACGGGAATTCCGGTGAGACGCGCCTTTACGGAAGCGGGCGAGTCCGGGGCTGAAGCGCCGGTCAGGGAAAAGCGCCTGCTCATCATGGGCGGCGGTCTGGGCCTGCTGCCCAGAAATCCGGAGTTTTACGAGCAGATCAACGCGATTCCCGGAATGAAGACCACGGTGATCACCGGGAAAAATGAAAAGCTGTTTCAGATGCTTTCCGGCCGCTATGAAAATATCGAGGCGGTGACCTATACGGAGCGAGTGGATCTGTACATGCGTCGGGCGGACGTGGTGCTGACCAAGCCCGGCGGGATCACGCTGTTCGAGACGATCTTTTCCGGCAAACCGATCCTCATGTTCACGCCGTTCCTCCAGCAGGAGGTCAACAACATGCACTTTGCGCTGTACCACAATATTGGACGAGTCCTACCGAAGAAACAGCGTTCCTGGGCTGATGAGATCCGAAAGCTCATGAATGATGATCGCGCAGTAGAGCAAATGACGTGCTGTGTGCAGCGGCTGAGAGATCAATACCGGAAGGACGGTCTGAGACAGGTACTGACAACGGCGGGCGCCGTCGCGTAGAAGGACCGCCGCGGGTGAGGGAGCGGCACTGGCTGCGCCGCAGAGAAAACCTGTGGATACAGGATCACAGATAGATGAGGGTAGAGAGATGACGAAAAACAGGGGAATGATATTTACAGGGATCACAGCGCTTTTGACTGCAGTTACTCTGGCCGTACTGCTGAAGGGCATGCCGGTCTCCCAGCTGACCGCGGCGGTGGCCGGGGCAAAGCTGCGCTGGCTGGCGGGAGGCTTCAGTCTCATGCTGCTGTACGTTGCCCTTGAAGGGGTCTGCATCAAGATCACCATGGAGACGATGGAAGAACGGCCCTCGCTGTGGAACTGCGTGCGGTACGCCTTTGTAGGTTTTTATTTCAGCGGGATCACGCCGTCTGCCTCCGGGGGACAGCCGGCTCAAGTGTACTGCATGGGAAAGGACCGGTTCAGTCTGCCAAAGTCCACGCTGTGCCTGCTGCTTATCAGCAGCGTTTATCAGATCGGCATGCTGGTCTACGGCGCGGGGGTGTACGCCGCCCAGCATTCGTTTCTCAACGAGGCGGTGTCCCAGGTGAAGAAGCTGCTGTTTCTGGGAGCGGGACTGAACGTGCTTCTGGTAGGCGGCATTCTGGCTCTTATGTTCTCGCCGGCGCTGGTGGAGAGGACCGCGCTGTTTTGTGTCAGGCTGGCGGGACGTTTCCGGCGGCTGCGTCCGAAGACCGCCGCCATGGAGAGCCGGGTGCGGATGCTGACGGAGGACTATGCGGCGGGAGCGGAGCACATCAAGAGGAATCCGGCACTGGTAGCGGGGCTCTTTGTCATCACGCTGCTTCGCCTGACCATTCTGTACCTGATGCCCTTCTTTGTGGCGCTGGCTTTCGGCGTGTCTGACCAGACCGCCTTTCACATGATCGGACTGCAGGCCATGCTGACGCTGGCGGTGTCTTCTCTGCCCTTCCCGGGTTCTGTGGGGATCAGCGAGGGAACGTCGCTGCTTCTGTTCGGCATGATGTTTTCCTCAGGTCTGCTGCTTCCCGCCGTGCTGCTGGTCAGGGGGATCAGCTTCTACGCCGTGCTGGGCACCAGCGGGCTGGTGCTGCTTTCCTCGCCCCTTTTTCCGAACAAGGGAAAACAGCCCCAGCTGATGTAAAGCGGTGTGAACCGGATCTTTTCCTTATTTCTGCCAGCACCACATGGGATTTTGCGTCGAGAACTTGGCCCCGCTTACGATCAGGCTGGTTCCGTCGATATAATCCGCGGCTTCCGAGGCCAGAAACACATAGGCAGAGGCCAGGTCCTGTGGTTTTCCCAGCCTTTTCAAAGGAATATTGTTTACCAGTTCTTCAAAATTTGCCGCCACGTTCTTCGAAGTCAGCGGCGTCTCAATATAGCCGGGGATGACAGACAGCACGCGGATGCCGTGAACGGCCAGTTCGGCCGCCGTCGTTCTGGTCAGACTGTCCACCCCGGCTTTTATAGCGGAGTACAAGGCGATCCCGCCTGTGGGTATGACAGAGGTGAAGGAACCGGTATTGAGCACGACTCCGCCGCCTGCTCTTTTCTTCATGATCTCCGCCGCCGCAGCGGTTCCAAAAAAGACCGATTTGAAATTCGTGTCGATGAGTCGGCTCCACTCCTCCTCCGTAACCTGATCGAAGGGCTTTCTTACGTTGGTACCCGCGTTGTTGATCCAGACGTGGATCGTGTGCCATCGGTCTTCCACCTCCCGGGCGAAGCCGCGGAGCTCCTCCACTTTCGATACGTCCGCCCGGACTGCCAGAACGTCGTTTCCGGCCTGTGCGAAGTGATCCCGAAATTCCTCCAGTTTATCCGTCGAACGGCCGCACACCGCCACCCGGCATCCCTCCTCCAGAAATGCCGCCGCGGCTTCCCTTCCGATGCCGGTCGTTCCGCCTGTGATGGCTACCACCTTTCCTTTTAATCCTAATTTCATGTTATTCTCCTTCTTTTCGCTTTTCATCCCTCAAGTGAGATCATCTGTCTTGTGCGCCGGACTGGGAACGGGGCGTCTGTCGTCCGCCGGCTGCCGGTCCGTTCCCGGTCCGTTCCCGGTCCGGCGCTCTCAAGCCTTTCGGGTCTTGCGCTTCATCCCGGGCCGCAGCGCGGCAGTTGAGCTGACCGGGGAGTTAATTGGCTGAAAAGCGCGGCTCACGGCCTTCCAGCACGGCTTCGATCCCATCTGCCAGATTCAGAGACATTCTTGCTCTGGATTCCTCGGTGAAGGTAGAGCAGTGGGGGGAGAGGATGAGCCGTTCCGTTGAAAAGTAGGGGTGATCGGGAGCGGGAGGCTCCTGCTCAAATACATCCACAGCGGCGCCGGCGATCGTTTTGCTGTTCAGCGCCTCGCACAGGTCCCGCTCATTGACGATCCCGCCTCTGGCGAAGTTGATCACAAAGGCACCCGGCTTCATAAGGGCAAGTCGTTTCTTGTCGATAAGGTTTCTCGTGGCGTCGGAAAGGGGCACATGCACGCTCAGTACATCTGCGGACCGGCACAGTTCTTCGATGCTGTCCACAGGCCGGCAGCCCTGGCTTATGATCTCATCCTTCGTCAGGTAGGGATCGTAAACGGCTACATCCATGGAAAAGCCGTTTTTGGCCATGTGGGCAAGTCTGCTTCCGATCTTGCCCAGCCCGGCGATGCCAAGGGTTTTTCCCGTCACCTCCACGGCTTTCACCTGATCCCGGCAGGCCCAGTTGCCTCGGTGAAACTCGCTGTCCAGTCCAGTGATGCCTTTGCACAGCGCGCCGATGGCGAAGAAGGCGTGTTCAGCCACGGACAGAGAATTGGCGTCTCCTGTGGTGAGCACCCGGATCCCTCTGGCGCTTGCCGCAGCCACGTCGATATTGTCCACGCCCACGCCGTGTTTGGCGACGGCCTCAAGTTTTACTCCTTTTTCGATCAGCCCCGCGTCGATAGTCGTCAGCCTGGTGACGATGGCTGCCGCTTCGGGGATCAGACTTTCTATGGTCTCTCTGGATGCATCCGGCGCGACGATCACCTCATATCTCTCTGCCAGCCGTTCCATCCCTGCAGGGTGGATGGGCTGGATATACAGCACTTTTTTCATTTTTTACCTCCGTGTGGGTTGGATCTGATGTAGATCTATGGTTATGCTTTCTCTCTTATGACAGCGATCTTTTCAATTCTTCGTGAAGTGCGTTTACGCGTTCTACCTGTGCCTTTACCCGTTCTTCCTCCTCCGGCAGGATGAAGTCCTGGGGCATGATCACCCGTTTGTCCATGAGACCGGTCAGCGATACGGCGTATTTTGCCGCCGCAGTGCCGTTTTTTGTCATTCCAAGTATGCGGGAGGATTCCCGGATCAGGCGGTTGTATTTTTTCGCCAGCGGAATATTTCCGCTGATCCCTGCTTCATAAGCCTCGACGAACAGTTCGGGGAACAGAGGGCCCAGGGCCGGGACAAAGCCGTCGGCGCCCAGCAGCAGAGAGGGGAGGGCGTGGGGCGTGATCCCCTGCAGGCATACGAAATCACTTCCTTCAAAGTGATCCACGATCTGAAGAAACTCCGTAAAGGATCCGGAACTGTCCTTGTAGCCCACTACGCGGTCCAGTCCGGCGATCTCTGTCACGGTGGCCGCGCTGAGCTTCAGGCCGGTGAACGGGGGAATATTATAGATCATCAGGTCCAGTTCCGTGGAGCTCGCGATCTTTTCAAAGTGGCGGATGGTCTCGTCCTGAGATGTGTGCCGGTCGTAGAAAATGGAAGTGACCGCGGCGCAGGTCCCGCCCATCTGCTCCAGTTCCTTGATATTTTCGATCACCCGTTTTGTGCTGCTGTCCATGACGCCGCTGATCACCGGTACTCTGCCCGCCGCCTGGTCGATGGCGATCTTGATCGCGCGATTCCGCTCCTTCTGAGTCAGGGCCATGGTCTCTCCGTTTGTGCCCGCCACGAAAATCCCGTGAAGTCCTCCGTCGATACATCTGTCGATCAGCCGGCGGAAGCTTTCTTCGTCCACCCGTTCCTGTTCGTCTATGGGAGTCAGGATCGGCGGGATCACACCGTGATACTTTTTTGACATACTTAACCTCCTTGTTCTGCTTGTGTTATCGGATCGTCCTGGGACAGTTTTATATTCAAGCAAAAAGTGTGCCATCTTCATGACACACTTTTGTCTGTTTCATCCTGCCGCCCCTGTTTCGTGACGTATTCCAGAAGTTCTTTCCCTTCCTGCTTCAGGAAGGTGCCCGTTCTCGTTTTGCTGCAGATAAGATCCAGATCTTTCAGCACGGCCAGATACCGCTTGACCTGGCTTTCTCTCCAGTCTCCCTGGGTCCTTGCCCGGATTATTTTTTCCCTTGTCCAGATGCCCGGGGGGCTTCCCAATATTTTTAGCAGATCGATCACCGGCTCCAGAGCGCACTGGTTTTCGATCTGTCTGATCAGATCCTCCGCCGTGCGCTGCGCCGGGGCCGCCGGTCCTGCAGCCGTCCTCTCCGCCGGCCTTTTTTCAATGTCGAGAAAGACTTCCAGGACCTGTTCGATCCAGTCTGCGCCGGACTGCATGCAGTTGGCTGTGTATTCGGCCAGATTGTGAAGTTCTCTCACATTTCCGAAGAAAGGATGCCCCATGAGGGCGTCGGCGATCGCCTTCGGCGGGCGGTCCATGGACATTCCGAACTCTTCGGTCAGAAAATAGAGGAACAGAGGTATGATATCTTCCCGCCGGTCCCGGACCGGGGGGACCCGCAGGGGCAGCACATTGATCCGATAGTAAAGATCCTCCCGAAATTCCTTCCGCCGGACCATTTCCAGCAGATCCTGATTGGTCGCCGCCACGATACGGATGTCCACAGAAATGAGCTTGCTGCCGCCGATGCGCATGACCTGGCGTTCCTGGATGACGCGCAGGATCTTTTTCTGGATATCCAGGGACGCGTCGCCGATCTCGTCTAAGAAGATCGTACCTTTATGTGCCAGCTCAAAGAGTCCCTTTTTTCCGCCCTTTTTAGCGCCGGTGAAGGCGCCTTCCTCATACCCGAAGAGTTCCGCCTCGCACAGCGACGACGAGAGGGCGGCAAAGTTGACGGCCACGAAGGCCTCGTTTTTTCGGTCGGAGGCGTTGTGGATCGCCTGAGCCAGCAGCTCTTTTCCGCAGCCGCTCTCGCCGTAGATGGCCACTGTGGAATGGCTCTTGGCAAACTGCCTGCATTTCATGATCAGCTTTTCCATGGACGGCGACCGATATATGATATCCTTGAACGTGTATTTTGCCACCAGCCCGTCCGCCTGCAGCATCTTGCGGTAGTTATCCTCAATGCGCTTGATCTTCTGCACATCGTCGATGGTGACGATCACGCGCTGATCCTCGCCCTGCCAGTCGGAGGCCGCCTCGACGTAGTAGCTTTCTCCCTCTATCTCCTCGAAGAACTGATTGTCGCCGCTGCGTATCCTCTCCCGGATCTGAGCCAGCGGCCCCGGAGATGGTTCCCGCAGCTTCAGGATCTTCTTGGCTTTTTCGTTTGAAAAAAGCACTTCCCCGTCCTCGTTCAGCATTACCGCGCCGCGGTTTACGCGGTCGATCAACCGGCGCAGGTTGCTGGTCAAAATGCGGTTTTCCTTATACTGTCTGGCGTAGCTGTAAGATAACTGGATCCCCGGGCGCATAAAGGAATTTGCCACCGTGTCTTTGACCTGCTCGTAGATGCCGATCTCCATGGCCAGCTTAACGCAGGTGGTGACGTTCAGCGGCCTTGTTCCCAGGTCGATGAGACGGGCCTGGGGATCCGGCTTCAGATATCCTTCCCCGAAGGCCACGGCGTACTCGCAGCCCTTCTGATACGACGCGATCCCCGGATAATAGGGGTGCAGGGTGATATGATCGATCCCCCATTCTTTTATCTGCCGGATGGTCTCGCTGGTAATGGACTGAGTCACGTTCATGATGAGCACGTCGCTGCCCTCGGGGATGCCGTACAGCAGGCTGATGGTGTCTACGTTGATGACCCGGTCAGCCACCAGATAGGGCGTGCCAGGCTTCAGCACGGTCAGCGCTTCCACCTCGATCAGCTTGTTGGTGATCAGCACAGTCATATCGCCTACCTTTTGCTTCTGTTCTGATATGATCCCCTTTGAAACGACCGCGTGATCCCGGAAGATCTCCCGCAGCTGCTGTTCCGTGTGTTCCGCCGTATCGTGGGTGGAAGCCAGGATAAAAACAGATGGTTTTTCCATGGCGCTCTCCTTTCGGTAAATCTCTGTTATAAGTTTAACACAATAATATGAATTTGTATAAATATATTTCGTCCAAATTTATATAATTCGGGTTTTCTTCTGTGATCGAGGAGGGGAAGGTTCCGAATTGACTCATTTTTCTGATTGGCACGTAATTTGCTTTGTTTTTTTATTATCATCCGGATGAAACAATTCAATTACCCTTATCCGCTGCCGGCGAATCCCTGCATGCCGCCGGCGCGGTTAAAGCTAAAGGAGAGCAACATGAAAGAATCCATTATTTCACAACGCATTCCATATTCTCAGATCCGCGTCATGTCCGACGCTGCTCAGAAAATGGAATCCGAGGGCCGCAAGGTCATCCACCTGGAGATCGGAAGACCGGATTTTACCACTCCGGACAATATCGTAAACGCGGCCATCGACGCGTTAAAGGCCGGCAAGGTCCACTATTCCGCCAACGCCGGTATACCGGAGCTGCGAAAGGCCATCGCCCGGAAATACCAGGAACGCTATCAGCTTTCCTACGATTACGCAAAAGAGGTCATCGTGACGAACGGCGTTGCGGAAGGGATCTATCTGGCCATGGGAGCGCTGCTCGATCCCGGCGATCAGGTCCTCATCCCGGATCCTGCGTGGATCAACTACGAGATCGTTCCTCTGCTGAATCTGGCCGAGCCTGTCAGTTATTCTCTGAAGAAAGAGAATAACTTTCTTCCCGACGCCGCCGAGCTGGAAAAGCTGATCACGCCCAGAACAAAAATGATCTTTATCGTCAATCCATCCAACCCCACAGGCATGGTGATCCCCGCTGAGATCCTGAAGGAACTGGGAGAGCTGGCGGTCAAACACGATCTGGTCATCGTGTCCGACGAAATATATGAAGACATCGTGTACGCCCCCGCGTCCTTTACCTGTATGGCCACGCTGGAGGCTCTGAAAGAACGCACCATCGTCCTCAACGGTTTCAGCAAGTCCTATTCCATGACAGGATGGAGAATGGGCTACGCCCTGGGACCGGCCGAATATATCAACGCCATGCTTCGGCTGCATCAGTACACGCTTACCTCGACCAACACCTTTGCCCAGTGGGGAGCGCTGGAGGCCGTATCCGGAACGCAGCAGCCCGTGGCGGATATGCTGAAAGAATTTGAGGCCAGAAAGGAGTACATCTATAACGAGCTGAACGGCATCGAAGGGCTTTCCTGCGTTAAGCCTCAGGGCGCCTTTTATCTTTTCGTGTCCGTCAGAGAGTTGGGCCTTACCGGATTCGAGGCCGCCCACCGCCTGCTGCAGGATTACGGCGTAGTGACGGTCCCGGGTGAAAGCTTTGGCGCCAATGGGGCTGGTTATATCCGTTTATCCTATGCAAGCTCCATGGAAAACCTGAAAGCAGCGGCGGCGCTCATCAGGGAATTTGTCGAAAACGTATGATATCTCAATGGCATCAAGAAAGGAAAGACTATGAAACAGATATCTGAAGACAACATCAGAAAACCGTCCTTCTCATTCTCCTTAACGGTCTTTGCATTAGTCGTTATTTTCCTCTCGCTCGGTCTGCTGGTATTCGGCGGAAAACTGCAGACGCTCTTGTTTCTAAGCTGGCTGATCGTAATTCCCGCCGGCCTGCATCTGGGCTTTAAGTTCAGCGAAATAGAAGGCATGGCCTACGACATGATCCGCCGGGTCCTCCAGCCGATCATGATACTTCTGGCAGTGGGAGCCATGGTGGGCGCGTGGATCCTGTCGGGGACCGTGCCTACGCTCATCTTTTACGGTCTCAAGATCATCACGCCCTCGCTCTTTCTGGTGACTACGGTGCTTTTGTGCTCCATCTGCTCCCTGTTCACCGGAACCTCCTGGGGAACCATCGGCACGGCGGGTCTGGCTATGGTGGGGATCGGAACCAGCATGGGCTTTGACGGCGGCGTGATCGCCGGCGCGGTGGTCTGCGGCTCCTATTTCGGAGACAAACTTTCGCCGCTGTCCGACACTACGAATTTATCTCCGGCCGTATCCGGCGGGAAAGTGATGAACCACATCAAGCATATGCTGTGGACGACCATACCGTCATACGTGATCACGCTGGCCATTTTCCTCGTCATGGGTCTCAAATTCGGATCTTCCGACATTGATTACACACAGATCAACGAGGTGACCGACGGGCTGAACAGCCTGTTCCACATCGGTATCATACCGCTGATCCCCGCCATCATCGTTCTCGTTCTTCTGCTGAAAAACAAGCCGCCGGTCGTTTCGATCCTGATCGGCGCGCTGGCGGGTCTGGCAGTCGCAATGCTGTATCAGGGCGCGGATATTACCACGTCGCTGGTCTCGCTGTACAACGGCTTCAAATTGGACAGCGGAATGGAATTTCTCGATAAGCTGCTGAACCGGGGCGGCATCGCCAGCATGTGGGATACGGTGGGAATTTTCATCTTCTCCTGCGGTCTGGGCGGCATGCTGAACGGGATCGGCGTACTGGAAGCGCTCCTGCAGAGGATCGCAGCCAGGATCAAGACTTCCAGACATCTGATCATCGTCACCATGCTGGTGGGCTATATTTCAAACATGGTGGGCGGCACTCTGAGCTTTGCCATCGTCATGACCGGGACCCTCATGCAGCCGCTCTACAGAAAAATGCGTCTCCGTCCCGAAAACCTGTCCAGGACCATCGAGGACGTGTGCACCATGAGCGCGCCGATCATTCCATGGAATACCGCGGCGGTCTATACGGCCGGCGTTCTCGGCATCAGCGCCGGGGCCTTTATTCCCTATATCTTTCTCGCTTTCATAACGCCGGTCTTCACGCTCATCTACGCGTTTACAGGCTTTACCATCGCCAAGCTGGATGAAGGCGAAGAATATGGAGAGACGGAAGAATATAAGTTTAAGCCCTTTAAAAAGGCATGCTGATCCGTTTTTAAATAAATAAAAAGCCGCCGCGCCAGGTTTCTTAAACTGGTGCGGCGGCTGGCCGATGCCTTCGGAAAGAAGGGGACCGGAGTTTTCCTGATCACAGGGAGACTTCGGTCTTTTTAATGTCTGCAGAAGGAGCGGCGCCGGCTGCCGTATCGGCGTTCGCATCTGCGCTCGTATCTGCGTTTGAGTCTGCAGCGGCGGATTCGGGTTCCTGCCCGGAAGACGTCCCTTCCAGAGCCGGTTTGGCGTTGAGAATGCGCATGAATTCCTCGCCGGTGATGGTCTCCTTTTCCAGCAGATAGCCGGAGATCTCGTGCAGCTTCTCTTCGTTGTCGCGCAGGATCTGCTGGGCGCGGCTGTGGGCCGAACGGATGAGATTCAGGACCTCCTGGTCGATCTTCGCCGCGGTCTCGGCGGAGCAGGCCAGGGATGCGTCGCCGCCCAGATACTGGTTGGTGACTGTCTCAAGAGCCATCATGTCGAAGGTGTCGCTCATGCCGAAGCGGGTGACCATGGCCCGGGCGATCTTCGTGGCCTGCTCGATGTCGTTGGAAGCGCCGGAGGTGCAGGTGTGGAAGATCAGTTCCTCCGCCGCCCGTCCTCCGGTGAAGGTGGTTATCTTGTCAAAGGCTTCTTCCTTGGACATGAGGACCTTTTCCGTTTCGTCCACCTGCATGGTGTAGCCCAGCGCGCCGGAGGTGCGGGGAATGATGGTGATCTTGTGGACCGGAGCGGAATGTTTCTGCATGGCCGCTACCAGCGCGTGTCCGACCTCGTGGTAAGCGATGATCCGGCGCTCGTTTTCAGAGACCACCGCGTTCTTTCTCTGGTAGCCTGCGATGACGGTCTCCACCGCCTCCTCCAGATCGCATTGAGCCACTTCCCTGCGCCCGGATTTGACCGCCAGCAGGGCGGCTTCGTTTATAATGTTGGCCAGCTCCGCGCCGGAAGCCCCTGCGGTGGCTCTGGCCACGGCGTTATAGTCAACGTTTTCACTGACCTTTACATCCTGAGAGTGGACCTGTAAGATCGCCTCGCGGCCCTTCAGATCCGGCAGTTCTACGGGGATCCTGCGGTCGAAGCGGCCTGGGCGCAGAAGGGCTTTGTCCAGGGTCTCGGGCCGGTTGGTGGCCGCCAGAACGACCACGCCCTTGCTGCCGTCAAAGCCGTCCATCTCCGCCAGCAGCTGATTCAGCGTCTGCTCCCGCTCGTCGTTGCCGCCGAAGCCGTTGCCGCTGTCCCGCTTTTTGCCGATGGTGTCGATCTCGTCGATAAAGATGATACAGGGCGCTTTTTCCTCCGCCTGCTTGAACAGATCGCGGACCCGGGCGGCGCCCATACCCACGAACATCTCCACGAATTCGGAGCCGGAGATGGAGAAGAAGGGCACCTTCGCCTCGCCGGCCACAGCCTTGGCCAGCAGGGTCTTGCCTGTTCCGGGAGGCCCTACCAGCAGAGCGCCCTTGGGCATCTGAGCGCCGATCTCGCTGTATTTTTCAGGATTGTGGAGAAAGTCCACGATCTCCTGCAGGGATTCCTTGGCCTCGTCTTCGCCTGCCACATCCTCGAAGGTCTTTCCGGTTTCTGTTTCCATGTAGACCTTGGCGTTGCTCTTTCCCATTCCCATGGGACCCATGCCGCCCATACCGCCCATGCGCTTCTGCATGCTGCGCATCAGCAGATTGCCGATAAAGACGAAGAGCAGAATGGGGAACACCCAGGACAGCAGGAACGTGGCCAGAGGCGAAGTCTCCTTGGGCATGACCCGGTCGATGGTGACGCCAGCGGCCTTCAGCGTGGGATAGAGTTCCGGATCGTCAGGTTTTCCGGTGGTATAGATCTTGATGCTGTTTCCCGAGGAGGCCGCGGCTTTGGCCGTGGGGGTGAAGGCGATCATGGTATCGTTGACCTCCACCTTGTCCACCTGACCTTTTTCTACCATCGTCAGGAATGTGGTGTAATCCGTTTTTTTGATGGTGTCGCTGTGATCGCTGAGCATAGGAACGATGAAGGCGTTGAAACACAGGACCACCAGCATGATGATGCCATAATAATACAGGATGGACCGTTTCGGCTTATTCGGCTGGTTTCCCGCGCCGTTTTGGCCTGCGTTTGGTCCGCCGGGAACGCCCGGCCCCATACCTCCCGGGCGCATGTTGCCCGGATCCATCCGGGGGCCGCCGCCCGCCGGACCCATGCCTGATCTGCCGCCTGCGGGGTCGGTGGGCCGGCTTTGGCTGCCGGCGCTGTTTCGGCCCAGGCCGCTGTTGTTTTGATCTGATTGCTGCTGTGTCATATGGAAAACCCCTTTCTGTTTTCGTTTATACAAACTGTTGCGCATTTGCTTTATTTTTCGTGATTTTGTGTGAGAAGCTCATTCAGCTTTGTCATGCCGGCTATGATAAGGGCCTTATCCTCGTCGGAGGCGCCTCCCAGCGAGCAGAGATAATCGGTGCTGATACGGGCTTCCATTTCCGTCATGAGTTGTTTGGAACTCTCGGTCAGATAGAGGTAGACGACCCGCTGATCCAGATCATCCCGTTTGCGGATGACAAAGTTGGACTTTTCCAGCCGCCGGCATATGACGGAAAGATTGCTGTTGGTCATATTCAGAGCCTTGGCCATATCGCTTATCTTACCCGGACCGCCGCGGTATAATGCGATCAGGATCATGGCCTGCGGGGCGGTGAGACCGTATGGCTCGTAAAAATCCTTCAAAATACAGGAAAGCTTGTCGGAAATGCTTTTGAACAAACATTCCACCTCGTTTTTAAATTCCGCGCAGTCCATAGTCCCCTCCCTCTGCAGTCCCTCCCGGGACCCCTTTCTTCCGCACAGCAGTCTGTACCGCTTGTGGCCGGAGACGGCATTTCCGTCCCCGGCCTTTTGCATCTCTGTGCAGATCGTTATATTCTAAATACCCGTCAATTGAACTATTAAACGTCAAAACATTTAATGCATTAAATATTATACAATAAAATAATTTTGTCAATGGCTTTCACGGAAACTACATGAAACTTACACAGGACAGCGATAAAAGAGGCCGTCTCTTTCGCTGTGAAAAAGACAAGATTTGCACGTAAGTGGTTAAGGTATCTACTATTTTCTTTTGGTCTGAACCTATAAAATAATAATAAAAAACAGGGAGGGACAAAATTATGATATATGATCTGCTCATTAAAAACGGGAAGGTCTAT
>Ga0129308_1001801_pt1 | contig 20531 bp, 15 predicted proteins | sample L827metagenome_FD_94440 | JGI IMG/M metagenome (GOLD analysis project Ga0129308, IMG submission 94440) | Ring-tailed lemur group fecal microbial communities from Wisconsin, USA - L827 metagenome | ecosystem: Host-associated > Mammals > Digestive system > Large intestine > Fecal | place: USA... | reverse complement strand
TTAACCGCTCCGGCGCGTATTCCGGATTCATGATCTCTTTGAAAAAGGAATCATACAAAATTCTGACTCCCCTGACACCGCAGCACATATCCAGAAATTCCTTCTGCTGCTCTTCATTCCAATTATTATATACCACCCGTTTTTTCTCATCTGCCTCAATTAGATGCTGAAGTTCCTCGCGTTCCCTGATCATGGGAAAATATGCTCTTAATTTATTTGCCATTTACATTCCTCCTGGTTAAAGATATATTATCTTAGCATGTAAGTTTTCTTTTTGCAAGTTTTATTCTCTTTTTATTTGTATTTTCATATTATGTAATATATGTCCGGAGATCATTCATTTGTTTCTCAAAATTCTCGCTCTTTCTTTTTTTAATAGAACTGTCTTTTTGTCTCCGGATTATGCAGGGACTTTTCCGGCGGCGTTGCAAAACCTGACCGCCCATGCTATAATGAATTCAATCAACAGCAATGTTGCCGACCTTTTACCAGCATCACAGAAACGGAGGCAGTTATGATACATACATGGCAAATCACGATCCCCGAGCTGACCGGCAGCGGGGAGCGCAAGGTTTACGTTTATTTGCCGGAATCGTATAATTATGACCGGGAGAAGCGCTACCCGGTGCTGTACATGTTCGACGGGCACAATGTATTTTTTGACTCGGACGCCACCTATGGGAAGTCCTGGGGCATGAAGGAATATATGGACTACACGCAGACGCAGCTTATCATTGCCGCCGTCGAGTGCAATCACAGCCCGGACAACGGACGGCTGCGGGAGTATGCCCCGTATCCGTTTGCGACGCCGCAGCTCGGAAGGATCGACTCCCTCGGCCCTGTGACGATGCGCTGGCTGATCCATACGTTTAAGCCGGACATTGACAGCCGCTACCGCACGCTCACCGACCGGAAGCACACGTTTATTGCGGGCAGCTCGATGGGCGGGCTCATGAGTCTGTATGCTGTTCTCGAATATAATTATGTATTTTCACGCGCGGCAGCGCTCTCGCCGTCAATCTGGTTCTCCGTCGACCGTCTTGAGCGCATGATTCTCCGCTCCAGGGCGAAGCCGGACACGGTCGTATACATGGACTACGGCGAGGAGGAGCTTCGCCAGCGGGCCAATATGCACCGCCAGTTTGCCCGGACTGCCGCGCAGCTTACCGAAAAGAAGATTCTTCTCTCGAGCCGTATCGTACCCGGCGGGACGCACTGCGAGGCGAGCTGGGAGAGGCAGATTCCGTTCTTTATGGATGCTATACTATATGAAAGAAAATGATAACTATATTCAGCACAGGCTGCGGCATCTGCTGCCAGAGCTACAAGGATATGCTGCAAAAATGCACAGTTCTATCATCAAAGACGGTTTTTCACGGATTCCGCATCACAGATCATACCTGCCAGCCGGAGGTTCTTTATGAATACAGATTATATAAAATGGTACAGCCCCGCGCTCTCGCGGGATATGGAATGCAAGGTCTGGGGACACGCGGGACGGCCTGTCCTGTTCGTGCCGTGTCAGGACGGACGTTTCTTTGATTTTGAGAATTTCGGGATGGCAGATGTGTGGCGTCCCTGGATCGACCGCGGGGATGTGATGGTGTTCTCAGTCGACACGATTGACCGGGAGACATGGTCGGACCGCGGACGCAGCCCGCGGTGGCGGAGCTGCCTGTATGAGCAGTGGATTTCCTACATCTGCGACGAGGTTGTCCCGTTCATGCGCCAGAGAGCCAATGAATGCAACGGCTGGACCGGGGTTCCGTTCGTGATTGTGTGCGGCTCCAGCCTCGGCGCGGCTCACGCGGCGAATCTCTTTTTCCGCAGGCCCGACCTGTTCGACGGCCTGATGGCGCTTTCCGGTATCTACACAGCCGAATACGGCTTCGACGATTACATGGATGACCTGGTCTACCGCAATTCGCCGGTTCACTATCTCGCGGATCTGCCGCCGGATCACGCCAACATCGCACTCTACAATATGAAAAAGATTGCAATCTGCACCGGACAGGGCCCGTGGGAGATGCCGGACGCGACGAAACGCCTCGAGCATATTTTGAAACAGAAGGGAATCAACGCCTGGGTTGACTACTGGGGATATGACTGCAGCCATGACTGGTATTGGTGGTACCGGCAGACCGAATACTTCCTGCCGTGGATTCTGGGACAATAAAATACCCATAACGATTAAGATACAGAACAATTACGAACACTCAGACTTATCTATGCGCACGGATCATGCAGCTTACCGCAGGATCCGCGCGAAACAGCAACGAAAGGATCATTATGAAAAATTTTATCTTTATCTCTCCGAACTTTCCGGCAAACTACTGGATGTTCTGCCGGGAGCTCAAAATGAACGGTTTTAATGTACTCGGGATCGGTGACCAGCCCTACGACGAGCTGACTGCCGACCTCCGGGACAGCCTGAACGAATATTATAAGGTAAACAGCCTCGAGAACGACGACGAGGTCTACCGCGCCGTGGCGTTCCTGATCTACAAGCACGGACGGATCGACTGGCTCGAATCCAACAACGAATACTGGCTCGAGCGCGACGCGAGGCTGCGCACCGACTTTAACATTAAGAGCGGCTTCCAGGTGGATGACATTCCGCATATCAAGTACAAATCCCGCATGAAGGAATACTATGCGAAGGCCGGCATCCCGGTCGCACGCTACCACATGGTCGACACGCTCGAACAGTGCCGCGAATTTGTGCAGACCGTCGGCTACCCGGTCGTCGCCAAGCCGGACAACGGCGTCGGCGCCTCGCACACCTTTAAGCTCGAGAACGACGCGGAGCTGCAGCGTTTCTTTGAATTAAAGTGGCCGGACACAACCTACATCATGGAGGAATTTGTCGCGGGCGAGGTTAACTCCTACGATGCGATCATCGATTCCCACGGCGAGCCGATCTTTGAGACCGGCAACATCACTCCGGTTTCGATCATGGACATCGTGAACAAGTCCGACAACGCGCTTTTCTACATCCTGAAAAATCTGCCCGACGACACGCGCGCCGCAGGCCGCGCCACCGTGCGCAGCTTCGGTGTGAAGAGCCGCTTCGTGCACTTTGAGTTTTTCCGGCTCCAGAAGGATCAGGACGGCCTCGGCAAGAAGGGCGACCTCGTCGCACTCGAAGTCAATATGCGCCCGAGCGGCGGCGTCACGCCCGACATGATCGACTTCGCCCACAGCACGAACGTCTACAAAATCTGGGCCGACATGATCGCGTTCGACCGCTCCACCATGCCCGTCGGCGAGCACGCCTACTGCGCCTTCGCCGGACGCCGCGACGGCAAGGATTTCACCCTCGGCCACTCAGACATCCTCGCCAAATACAGCCAGAACATCAAAATGGCCGAACGCATCCCTGACGTCCTCTCCGGCGCAATGGGGAACCAGATGTACGTCGCTGTCTTTAAATCCCAGAAGGAGATGGATGCTTTCTACGCGGATATCCTGCAGTGCAGATAACATAGCTTATTATATTTGCGAACAAACCTTTCAATTATTCGCACAAAATACCCCAGGCGGTTCACGAAAAGTTATAGCTATGTCTCTCAGTTTAGCCTGATATGAAACAGCAGGAAAACCATCCGCCTGACTCCTCTGCGACTCTAGCGCGTTGAGCAATTGGTTAGGCTCCAGAATGTCATAGCAACCGTAAAATTTCTGCATTCCAGCAGAAATTTTAGCGGGCACTGTCTGAGGAAATGTGCATCAGGCACATTTCCGAGTTGCCTGCGGCGGCTGCGGAGACATTCTGGAGCCTTAGCAATTGCCAACGAAGCGGTACGGAGCAGAGGAGTCAGGCGGATGGTTTTCCTGCGTCCGCATTATTCTAACCTATCTGGCAACATTTACTCCACCACCTGCTGCCCCCTCATCAGCACATACGTCCCTGCTACCCCGATCACGGTCGTCCCCACCGCGATCACCATCCACATACTCCCCGGCACAGCCTTGATTGCCCCGAACATCGCGCTACCGATCTTCCCGAAAAGCGAATTCGGCGTTTCCTCATATGCACTGTGAATTCGCGGCAGTCCGATGCACAGGAACATCCACAAAACCCAGCCAAGCCAGAAGATTTTCCTGCCGAAGCGCATCGACAGCGCGCACCACAGCCCGCCCACGGCAATCACCACCAGCGCCGCAGGCATCCACCAGCGCAGGACATAAGGCGTGAAGTCCATCTCCAGCAGAAGCGTCGGATACACAATCCCGTACAGCCATTTCTCCGCAACGGACAGCCCTGCGATCACGAGCACCTCCGCCAAAGCATTTACAGCCGTCACCACAAAATACGACACAATAAACCGCCGTCTCGTGCTGCCCATCCCGATCTCCATGTTGAAATACGTCTTCATGCCGCTGGCCATATTGGCAAACAGATAGACTGCCGCGATAAATGAGCTCAGAATGGTTCCGACCTGAAAGCAGGTATCCACCGAAGAATCGAGCGTCGTAATCAGCCACAGGAGAAGCACTCCGAATACGGTTCCCCCGGCAATCAGAAATTTATCGAGCATCCAGTCGTCTCTCTGGACACGAAACTGCCTTTTTATACTGTTCCACATGATGCTTCCTCCTCACACACGAACTTCTGATCTGCGCATTGCCGCGACAGCGAACACGCACGACAGTAAATACAGCAGGACTCCTGCCCCGGCCAGCAGGACCGGCCAGAGAGCAGTCCCGTCAAATACCTGCAGCTTCCGGAAAGCGCCGGAGTCATCGCCAGTCATGGCAAGCGTAATGCCGAACGCCATGCCGCAGGAACCATACAGAATTACCGCCAACAGCACACCGAGCTTTTTCCAGCGCACGATCGCGACGCCCAGTACCATTGCAAACGATGCAACCACAAAAAGGATCCCCGTAACCAGCGGCATCATGGAAAGATACTTCCCGCCTCCCGGAATCACAGCCCAGAAGGCTGCCATGAATCCTGCAAGCCCTGCCGCAACAGCCCCCTCCGCAACAACAATACCCACTACCGCTTCCCTGCGCGTCGCACTCAGGGAAACGAACACCGAATAGTACGTCTGGAACCATGTAACGCCGTACATCGCCATCACAAAAGTACCGACCAGGAACACGTACACCGGATAGACCTGAAAAGAATCGAGCAGCATCCTGCCGACTCCGCCGCTGAAATCTCTGCTTCCGATCACATAGACTGCGAGAAACAGGAATCCGCCACCAAGCGCCACACCCATGCTCTGCAGCCAGTTCTTACCCCAAAAACGGAATTTCACAACCCCTCTATTCATGCCGTTCCTCCTCCCCGCAAAGCGCCGCAAACAGCTTCTGAAGGCTGAGCCTCTGCACCGTCACATCATACCCGGCTGCAAGCCTCTGCCCTGGCTTCAGCATCACCGTCACACCCTTGCTCCGTCCGAGGCGCTCCTCCTGATGCTTCTCCAGCCCTGCCGTCACCGCATCGACGTCCTCCTCACGGCCTGACACATGAACGCAGCGCTCCAGCAGCTCCTGCGTATTTTCTTTCAGATAGATCCTGCCCTGATCGACAATGATGACCTCCTCAAAAATATCGGATGCCTCCTCGATGATGTGCGTCGAGACGACGAACGTCCTGCCGGTCTCATTGAACTCCTCCACAAGCAGGCGGTAAAACTTTTCCCGCGCAACAATATCCAGCCCCGCAACCGGCTCATCAAGAAAGGTGAAATCAGCGCAGCTTGCAAGCGCAACCACAATCGTCACCATCGAGAGCATCCCTTTCGACAGCTTTGCCATGCGCTTTTTCACATCGAGATGGAACTCCTCCACGAGACGCTTCGCCATCTCCCGGTCCCAGTGCGGATAAAACACAGAAGCGATCTCCAGGTATTCCTTCACCTTCATCGCCGTCATTCCATTCCCTGACGTGGGATTCAGCTCCCGCGAAAAGCAAAGATGCGACAGCGCCTGCGGATTCTCCCAGACCGTCTCCCCGTCCAGCGTCACCGTCCCTCTCGTCGCCGGATTCTGCGCGGACAGGATCGAGAGCAGCGTCGTCTTGCCCGCTCCGTTCCTGCCGATCAGCCCGTATATCCGGCCGGACTCCAACTCCAGGCTGACGTCCTGAAGCACATCGTTCGTGCCATATGTCTTCGTAATCCCTGTTCCGGTTAATTTACTCATCTCTCATACCTCCATTTCCGGTAACCACTGTAGTACCAGCCAAATCAATTATCCCTGATCATAGCGATCAGCTCATTCTTCGTAATCCCGAGCCTGGCCGCCTCGGCCATCAGGCTTCTCACATAATCATCGTAAAAATGCTCCCGGCGCTTCGCCATAATCTGCTGCTTCGCACCTGCCGCCACAAACATTCCAATCCCTCTTTTCTTATACAAGACTCCCTCATCCACAAGCAGATTAACACCCTTCGCGGCGGTCGCCGGATTGATCGCGTAGAGCTTCGCCAGCTCGTTCGTGCTCGGCACACGCTCCTCCTCCAGCAGGATATCGCGGAGAATATCGTTCTCGATCATCTCTTTAATCTGAATGTATATGGATTTCTCCTGAGTCAGAATTTCATTCATGCTGCGTCACTTCCCTCCTTCTGGTGTAAAGTGGTTCGTTGCTTATTTGGTTCATTACTTGTGTAATTAACCATAGCACCTGAAGCCCGCTTTGTCAACAACTTTTTTCATTTTGCTGCTAAAAAACATCAAAAAATGTGCCTCAAACCCTCTGACCTGATCAAAGTAGTCTGAAGCACACCAAATCAACTGCCTAAATTCTGAAAGCTCCCTACAGCATTCTGTTTTTCATCATCTCGATATCGTACACGAGTATCTCCTTCGCCAGCTCAGGCCTGCCCTCCTCCAAAGCCTGCACAAGCCTGTAGTGATTTCCGCCCTCCTCCTCATCCGATTCCCAGGACTTTATAAAATACTGATTGGCGATTCTGGTACACGTCCTCATCGATTCGTTTAACGCTTTGTCCAGATACCGGTTATTCGCAAAGCTGCAGAGCTTCTTGTGGAACCTTTCGTTTATTTCCCAGTGTATTTTTGTGTCTTTCGAATGTTCAACCGTCTTTGTATACTCATTCACATCACGGAGCTCCTGGATCTGTTCCTCTGTCAGCCTGTGACAGCAGCTTTCCATCGCTCCCACCTCAATAATCTTCCTGAATTCGATAATTTCCACAATCTCACCGGGTGTAATCATAGAAATCTGATATCCCAAACGCGGAATATTGTTGAGTATGCCTTCGCTGCAAAGCTGCACCAATGCCTCCCTCACGGGCGTCTTGCTCACCTGATACTGCTCCACCAGATTCTTTTCATTAATAATCGCGTTGGGCTGATAGACGCCTTTTAAAATGTCTCCCAGAATCCCTTCATACACCAGGTTTTTCAATGAATGTTCCCGCATATAAAATGTCCTGCTCTCCTGTCTTCCTATGGATAATTTCCCGTTACTGTTCACGGTCATGCTGGCCGCTCACAGCAACACGCTTCGCGATGCACACAAAATGCGTTTTCAACACATTTTGGCGCTGCTACCCTCGGGATTTTCATATACCATTTTCCTTTATTATCATCACACTTCTCTTACTGCTTCTGTGATTGCACGGATTCTGGCGTAATCAATCTCCGTCGGCAGCGTGCAGTCAGCTCCGAGGATGAATCCCTCTTTGCCAAATTCCCTGATCACTCTCTTCGCCTCAGCCTTCAGCTCCTCGATCGTTCCATCCACCATCACACCGCTTCTGTTCTGAAATCCTCCCATGATCGTCTTGCCCGGGAAGAGCTTTCTGCCCTCCTCAAGACTGAAATTCGCCTCATAGACGCCCCAGTTGACCACCTCCGCCAGATCGCCGTACGATGCATAACGTCTCATCTCCAGATTATTCTTGCACATATGCAGGAAATTGATGTTACCCGCCTCGTGGGATACCTTCAGAATCTCCTTGTCAAATACCTCGATGACCTCCGCGAACTCCTCATCCGTGAAATAATGCTTCTCCGCACCGAGAGCGGCATAGTAAACGCCGTCCACGCCCAGGTCATGATAAGCGACCGCCAACTGGCACATACCATCCGTAATCCTCTTGAACGCCTCCAACACCGGCTCCTTGTCCTCGCGGATGTGCGTACAGAAAAGCTTCCTTACATTCTCATAGCCGTATCTCGCTTCAATCGGATGGAGCGCGCTTGCGCAGATGCCGTGCAGCGTTCCGACCGAAAAGGCATCTCCGTCCGCCTTGTCGAGAATCGCCTTCACCAGATCCACCTGCTTCTGCATAAATGGATCCTTCATGGAGTACACAGGTATCTTTTTCCAGTCCTGCGGAGTCCTGATCTCTCCGGCATCGGGAACCAGATTCTCATTCATGATTTTAATGATATCCGTATCCGTCTCCGCAAAAAACTTCAGATGCGCATCGACTGCCGCCTGCCCCTCCTGCTCATTAAAGTGTAAAGAAAAACCTGTAGGTACATAATCCACCGGCTTCTTTGCGATAGCTGCCATTACCCTTTCTCTTTTTGTCATTTCTTTGCCCTCCTTAATCATATTTCTGATAATATCAGTAATAATATTAGTTGTCAATGGGTTTTCCACATTGTTCGAATTTTCGTGATTCGTGTGAAAAATGATGGGTTATATCCTTCCCGATGTATCGCGCAGGGAAAATTTGACTTGTAAACATTTTGGAACGTGGATATAATGAAAGGAGAAAATAACAGGATTTTGAAACTCTATGAAAATGGCCGTCCGGGCCACAAACAGCAGCTATCCCGGAGGTGTACGCAATGGGAACTTATCTCAATCCCGGAAATATATTATTTCAGGAATGCACAAAATCGAAAATATATGTCGACAAGACAGGTCTGATTGAATATACCAACGAATGGCTCAATACGGAAAATAAATTTGTCTGCGTCAGCCGGCCCAGACGATTCGGCAAATCCATGTCTCTGAAAATGCTCGCCGCCTACTACAGCAGGGAATGCGACTCCCGCGGGCTGTTTGAGCCGTACAAAATCAGCCGCTCTGCTTCCGGTGACGCTCGTTCTGGATTTGCAAAAAATCTGAATCAGTACGATACCCTGCTGATTGATATGCAGGGACTCCTCGGAAGCGCCCTGAATGAGCCGCAGCTTCAAAAGGATCTGGAGCAGTTCTATCAGAAGCTTCCTCAGATTACAGATAGTCAGCGTGCAACGCTGCACCACCCTCTGCTGACCGGCATACAGCACCTGATCATCCGGGATCTCCGTGAGAATAAGACATACGCCGCGTATATTCCCGAAACGGAAGCTTCTCTCGGGAATGCCCTGCTCACCATCTATAAAAATACAGGCAGCCAGTTCGTTCTTCTGATCGATGAATGGGATTGTGTTTTCCGCAATTATGAGACGGATCGTCTGCTGCAGGATAAGTACATCGGCTTTCTCCGGGATTTGTTCAAAAATACGGCGCTTCTCCCGGTCTTCGCCCTTGTCTACCTGACCGGAATCCTTCCGATCAGGCGTTATGGCACACAATCGGCGCTGAACAATTTTACAGAATACACGTTTCTGAATCCAATGAAGCTGGCGGAATTTTCCGGGTTTACGGAACCGGAAGTGCGCGGACTGTGCGCAGACTACCATATTGATTTTGAAGAAATGAGCCGCTGGTACAACGGCTATGCATTTAAAAGAACCGGCAGGATCTACAACCCCCGTTCCGTCGTCTGCGCGATTGAAAACGAGGAATTCGCAAGCTACTGGACCGCCACCGGCACATACGAATCCGTCAAGAAGGTCATCGATATGAATTTTGACGGCCTGAAAGAAAAAATCATTCTCATGCTTGGCAACGGCAGGTGCAAAATAAACGTCTCCAAATTTCAGAACGACATGGTGACCTTCCATAGTTGTGATGACGTACTGACCTTATTGGTTCATCTGGGGTATCTCGGCTATGATTCGGAAAAAAAGGAAGTTTATATCCCGAACCGGGAGATCCGGGATGAATTTGTCAACGCCATCGACGGAAATAAGTGGACACTGACTCACGCTGCAATTATGCAGTCGGAGGAACTGCTCGAAGCCACTCTATCCTGTGATGAGCAGACGGTTGCAGCCTGTATTGAAAAAGTTCATGAGAACAATACCGCCATCCTGACCTACAACAGCGAAACTGCACTGAGCTGTGTGATCCAGCTCGCCTACTATCAGGCACAGGATCACTACATGCTCGTTCGCGAAATGCCCGCCGGAAAAGGCTTTGCAGATGTGGTATTTCTGCCCCGGAGGGGCTCAGAGCTGCCCGCACTTGTCATCGAATTGAAATGGCTGCAGACCGCCAGAACCGCCCTCGACCAGATCAGGGAAAGACATTACGGCGATGTGCTTCATAAATACTATGGTGATCTCCTGCTTGTTGCGATCAGTTATGACAAGGAGAGCGGCACCAAACAACATCACTGCATTATCGAGCGCATCAGGAAGGACTGAATGCATCCTTCCTGATGTTTGGTACAGAGAGTTTTACAATTCTTCCCGCACAACCTGCACCGCCGTCTCCACTCGCGCCAGCTCCGGCCTCAGATCGAGCTCCTCGGTGACGTCGAGCATCGGGCAGCCGTCCACATCAAAATGCACGCGCCGAATGCCGCTGCTGCGCACGCCTTCTGCGCCCGGTCTCGCGTGGTAGGTATTCCAGATAACTCCGTCCTCATCCTCAACGTACGCATTGTGGCCCGTACCGTATTCGCCGGGAACGCTCCGCGCCGACAGGATCGGATAGCCATTTTTGCGCCAGGACGACGGATCAAGAAGATCCTGTCCGCGTCCAATCGTCATATAGCCTACCACATATGTGTAGTCGATCAGCGCACTCGAGAAGGTCAGATAAATCCGGTCCCCGCGGATCAGCGCGAACGGCCCTTCATCGACAAATACGTGATTGTTGGCCCAGCCAAAATCGGGCTTTGACAGCACGACAGGATCTGTCAGGAGCTGCCACGGTTTTTCCGGATTCACCTTCGCGATGTACAGCCACGCGCCGAGATCCTTCGGCAAAAACTGCCGCTGCGACCAGACCACGTAATAATCGCCCTCCCACGGGAAGCACGTCATATCAAGCGTGATCGTTTTACCCATCTCACACAGATAGCTGCCGTCCTTCTTCTGCACACGCTTCGGAGCCGACCAGTCCGCACGGCAGGCAGGATTCCCGCCCTCGCACAGCTCCATCACATGGCTCTCCTCGCAGTAAAATTCTCCCGGCGTAGCCGCATGGAAAATATACAGCCGCCCGTTGATCTCATGAAATTCAGGCGCCCACAGCAGTCCTCCGATTCCCTCATAGGTGACGGAGTCAAGCAAAAGAGTCTCCGGCGCATCTACCAGCCCGGCAAGCGTATCCGCCTCCCGGATATACAGGGTATGATTGTCGTCGGCGTCATTGGTCGCGATAAAATAATATTTTCCGTTCCATCTCGTCACGCACGGATCAGCGCGGTTGTACGCCACCGGGAATGGGAAATGCTCCTGACGCACCGTTCCTCTGAGCGGATAGCGGCCCGGACGCGAAAAATCAATCCCGCTGCAGTCCCAGTCCACCCTGCACGGTCTGCTCGTTCCGTCGCTGTAGCCCAGCACGGCCTGCACCTTTTTCACATCATCCGCGCAGGAGACAGTGACCTCCTCCGGCACGGTGACGCTGATATTTTCGGGCGTCAGCAGCTTCTGCTTCAAATATGCCGCCTCCGACGCCGAGATCTCTATCACATTTCCGGGCACGCAGCCCTCGATTCCGTCCGGGCATGCCTGCGGGTTCGCCCCATCGAACGGTTCCATATCAGAAGCACCCGGGGTTTCTTTGTAAATGATCAGATCTTCCGAACTCCAGCACAATACTGTCGGCTGCGGTTCCTCGTCTCCGTCTCCCTCGATCCTGACCGCGCGCACGCCAAAGCCACCGTCCGGCCTGCGGTACAGAACGGGATCTCTCAGGCTTTTCGGGTTCAGACTCCCATCCTCATTTTCCGTCGCCCGTGCGAACAGTACTCCTGAATTGTGATTGAGCGGCTGAAACGCACCTTCGCCTTCCTTCAGCGCAAGATGCATGCTGTATGCCAGCCGTTCCTCATAGTACAGCGACTGATCAGGCCGCCTCGTATAGCACATCACATAATATCTCATTTTTTCTCCCTTGCCTCTCAATAATTTTTTTGCTGCTCCTGACCTGCACAATCCCATCCTCTTTATCGTACATTTGCGGATAGACATAAGCAGGCAGTTCCGTCAGTCCAGCTCATACAAGTATGCTGCGGTCCACGACCAGCGCCGTCTTCACCTGCCGCAGCCCGGGATCGAGATCCCGTTCCTTTGACAGATCGAAGACAGGCCGTCCGTCAATCGCAAAATGTACCCTGCGGATTCCATCGGAGCGGAGCGTACTGTCGATCGCGTCCTCCGCATGGTAAGCAATCATCAGGTTGCCGCACGCATCCTCAAAAAAGGAATTGTGCCCCGGCCCGTACTCTCCGTTCACAGAATAGAACGACAGCACCGGGACAATACTCTTTTTCCAGGCCGACAGTTGCAGCAGGTCGTCCTTCCCGTCTGCCGTCAGCAGCCCCAGCACATACGTGTAGCTGTTGGCAGCCCCGCCGGAATAGGTCACATATACTTTTCCATCCTTTACGAAGCTGTACGGTCCTTCGTTGTTGATCGTGCCGCTGACATTCTCCCAGCCAAGCAGCGGGCGTGTCAGCAACACAGGCTCGCTCGTAAGCTTCCACGGTGTCTGCTCATCGATCGTGGCAATATAAAGCATCGAACCGGTATCCGCGGGTGTCCCGATATGTCTGCGGTACGACCAGATCACATAGGAACGTCCGCCTGCCTTCAAGTACGTCATATCGAGCGTGATGCCATCCGTGCTAAGAAAGTTTCCGTCCTGCCTGCAAATGCGCACCGGGCGCTCCCAGTCGCCAGGGTTCAGAATATCGCCGCCCTTTTTCAGCTTTATCAGATGACACTGAGGCCCCCAGACCTGATTGCTGACCGCAAACAAAATATACAGCTCGTCACCGATCACATGAAATTCCGGAGCCCAGAATGTCTGCCAGAAATTGCCTTCCTCATCCCGCCCCAGAATCAAATGCTCCGGCGCATGGAACAGTCCGGCCACATCATCCGAAACCCTCACGTAAATGCCAATGTCATCCGTATTGTCATTTGTCGCGATGAAATAATATCTGTCCTCCCACTGGAAAATGACGGGATCGCCGTAGCCACGGGCGAGCGGGAACTGATATTCCTCATTTAAAACCGTCCCCGTGATCCCATACGTTCCGGCACGGCTAAAATCAACCCTGTCCGTATTCCAGCGCACACGCTTCTGCGCAGTTGAACCGTCCGAGTAAACGGCGGTCGCCTCCACCGCCTGAAGCTCCTGCGCGCTTCCCGCCTGGATCACCTCCGGCACACACACCGCCGTGTTACGGATTCTGCCCCACCGCTGCGCCAGCCTGTCGCAAAGATTTGCGCTGATCTCAATAATGCAGCCCGGGATCGCGCCCGACGGCAATACCGCATCCGTACCTGGTTCAGTCCCCGCCTTATTCCCAGCAACAAGACCACGCAGCGACTCCATATCCACGAGCCGTGCCTGCTCAAATTCCATAAAATCTTTTGTTATCCACAGCAATATCTGCCCGGAGCATGTGTTATCCACACTTCCGTCCTCATTTACGCGCTCCGCAGTAATTGCGTACCTGCCGTCCGCCATGACGGACACACGCGGATTTCTCACGCCCTTCGGCTCAATTGTATCCTCCGCGCTGATTGTCCCCGGCGCAAAGAGGATTCCGTAATTCTGGTGCAGCGCGCAATACACTTTCCCGTCGCGGCTGTATGCAAAATGGATGCTGCGCGCCAGACCGTCCGGATACTCCGCCGGAAGCACCTCCCGCGTATAGAGCAGAAGCTTCGCCTTCCTTTCCTGATATATCATACTCTGTTCCTCCGCCTATGTAAGCTCTCTGTAATTGCCGAGCCGCTCCGTCATCCGCGCGATCAGGAAGTCCCGCATCCTGTCTGCGGCCTCCGGACGCGGGGCAGCGCCGTCCGTTCCAAACACCATCTCGCACGGATGCTCCCGCGTGTAGCTCTCCCACTGCGGCATCGGGCTGCCGTCCGCATCCGGCCCGTTCGGATCTCCGGTCCGGATAAAATTGCACCAGTAATTGCACATCTGTCTCGCCAGGTCATAGTGATGCCCCACGAACGGACGCCAGCACTTTGCGAGCGTCTCGAAGAAGAACCACAGATCCACAGAATGAAAGCTGCCCGGCGTATCCCAGCCCGGGATATCGGCGTCGAACCGGTAATAATAGCATTTCTGTGCGTCCTCTTCCTGCTCCGCCTGCAAAAACAGACTCTTTACCGTACACTCAATCCCGCTCACTTTCGCGTACCCGTTTTCATCCTGCGCGCAGGTCTGTAAAAGCGCATCATCGGGACGCGCAAAATGGATCGTCCCGGCGTTTTCATCCTGCGCGCAGGCCTGTAAAGGCGCATCATCGAGACGCGCAAAATGGATCGTCCCGGCGTTTTTATCCCGCCCGCGAACCTGCAGAAGCGCAAGAAATTCCCCGGCTCTCTCTTTAAAACACTCCTGCGCACGCTTTTCAAGCTCCTCCCGCGAACCGGCCTTTATATAATTCGGGAACTCGTCAGCCGTATTTCCCGCCATGATCTGCACCCGCGCATGCTTCCCCTGCATGAAAAGCTCCAGCGGATCGCCGACACAGAACACATGATCCTCGACCGTTCCCATGCGCGGATGCTCCTTCGCATACTCCGCATACCGATCCCGGATGTAGAAGGCATCCAGCGACCGTGCCTCGTCGAGATTTTTCACACCGAGGAACGCAAAAAACGATTCTCCGTTCTTCTCCGCCTCGCAAAGCGGCTGCGGCCTGCCAAACGCGGACTTCGAATACGGATCCCGGATCATCCCACTCATCACCACCGCACGCCTGAACAGCCCGAAATTGTCCGGGCACGTCATCTGCGACATTACGCTGCCGCCTCCCGCCGACTGCCCGGCAATCGTGATGTTTGCCGGATCACCGCCGAAGGCTGCGATATTGCGGACCACCCATCTCAGCCCGGCCTGCTGGTCGAGGCTGCCGAAATTCGCCGGGGCATCCGGCTGTCTCCTCGTAAGCTCCGGGTGCGCCAGAAAGCCGAACACATTGATGCGGTAATTGACCGTCACCACCACGATCCCCCTGCGCGCGAGCCGTTCCCCGTCAAATTCCATCTCCGCCGGATAGCCCCACTGCAGCGCGCCGCCGAAAAACCAGACCAGTACGGGCAGCTTCTCCTCCGCATGCTTTGCGTTCGTCCAGACATTCAGGTACAGGCAGTCCTCGTCCATCGCGATGTCAGGATCCACATGCCACTCCCTGCAATAAATATCCGTACCGAGTCCCGGCGTGTCCTGCACCGAAATCGGCGCAAAGCGGTACGCCGCGCGCACTCCGTCCCAGTCCGCGGCCGGCTGCGGCGCCCGCCACCGGTTTTCCCCGACAGGCGGCGCGGCGAACGGGATTCCCTTAAACGCTGTGATCCTCGGATCTGCTCCCTCGATTCCGCGCACCCAGCCGTTTTCTGTTCTAACCTCTCTCAGCATCGTATTTCCTCCGTACATATCCAAAGTAACCTGATACCAGTACTAAAAGCCTCAACTACACCGTGTATCTTTTTGGCATTAATATCACATACCACTGTCCAGTAAAGGCAAAACTGTAACTATCCTATCATTGCTTTCCTGCAAATGACTTCCGGCTCTATATCTTTCCAATCAGTTCTGCCTTCCTCCTTCATATCTTCCTGATCAGTTCCATATGTCTGCCTTTATATCCTTCCAATCAGCTCCGCATGTCTGCCGTCTCTCAGGAACACCGGAATCTGCCCGATATCCGCCTGCACCCGGACCGTCTGTCCGCCTGCAAATTCCGTTCCGTCATAAATCAGCGTCCACGACGCGCCCTCCGGCAGATACACCTCGCGCTCCACCGCATTCTCGTACAAGATGGGAGCTACCAGCAGATCCGGCCCGAACATATACTGCTCCTGCAGCGTCCAGCACACCGGATCCTCCGGAAATTCGTAGAACATCGTGCGCATGACAGGGCGGCCCTGCTCATGGGCGTCCCGCATGACCTCTCTCGTATACGGGCGCATCGCCTCCCGGAAACGGATATACTTCTCCAGAATCGGCGTGTTCTCCTCTCCGAAGCTCCAGATCTCATTGTCCGCGCCGGTCTGCATTGTCGGCGAACCGTCCGCGTGATACAGCGGAGTCGCCGGAACTCTGTCCCCGTGGATGCGCATGACAGGACAGAACGTCCCCCACTCAAACCACCGCACAAGGAGCTGCCGGAATCCCGGATCATCCGGCCTGCCGCCGATGAAACCGCCGATGTCCGTCGTCCACCACGGAATACCGGCAATTCCCATATTCAGCCCTGCGCAAAGCTGCATACGGAACGTCTCCCAGTCGCTCCTGATATCGCCGGACCACACGAGCGCGCCGTATCTCTGGCTGCCCGCCCACGCACAGCGGATCAGGTTCACGACACGGTCCATCCCGGCCTCCGTCTGCCCCTCATAAAAGCCGCGCGCATACATCTGCGGATACACATTTCCCACCTTTGTGACAGGCCCGATAAAATACCGGTAATTATCGAAATCATATTTGGAAAATTCCGGCTCCGCCTCGTCCAGCCAGAAAATCCGGATTCCGTGCTCAAAATAGTTCTTCTTACACAGATCCCAGACATAGCGTCTCGCCTGCTCATTCGTCGCATCGAAGAAGGAATTTTCTCCCTCAAAGCGCATCGCAATCTCCACGCCCCGGTCGTTCTTAATCAGAAGCCCCTTCTGACGCATTTCCTCGTAATTCTCACTTTTAAGATTGATCTGCGGCCACACCGACACCATGAGCTCCATCCCGTAGCTGTGCAGCTCCTCCACCATCGCCTTCGGATCCGGGAAATCATTTTCATCAAAACGGTAATCGCCGCACTTCGGCCAGTGATAAAAATCCACGACAATCACATCGACCGGGATGCCCCTCCTGTGGTATTCCCTGGCAACCCGCAGGACTTCCTCCTGATTAAAATAGCGCAGCTTGCACTGCCAGAAGCCAAGCCCGTACTCCGGCATCATCGGCACCGTACCCGTCGCTTTCGCGTAGGCGCGCTCGATCTCATCCGGCGTGTCTCCCGCCGTGATCCAGTAATCCATCTGGTCTGTGTTCTCGGCGTACCACTGCGTCCTGTTTTTCCCGAACATGGCCTTGCCGACCGACGGATTGTGCCAGAGGAAACCGTAACCCGCATCGGACAGCACGAACGGCACGGACGCCTGCGAGTTCCTCTGCGCAAGCTCGAGCACACAGTTCTTGACATCCAGCGTATCCTGCTGATACTGCCCCATCCCGAACAGCTTCTCGTCCTTCCTCGACAAAAAGCTCACAGTCAGCTCATAATCCCCGCCAAGCCTCGCCTTAAAAAGCCTCGCGTGATTATTCAGCGCACCCCCGTGCCCCTCTTCCTCAAGCAGCACCTCGCCGCGCTGATTCAGAAAGCGAATCCTGCAGCGCCTGTTCCACCCATCCACATCGAGACACGCCGTCAGCTTCCCGTTCGTAATCCTGCCGCTGTACTCCCCCGTAATCTCAATCTCCGCCCGCACCTCTTCCGGCAGAAGCAAAGCATAATCCGTATCACGAATCTCCCGCATCATAGCCGCCCGAACCCTGAGCGAATTCGCGCCCCACGGTTCAACGCGTAAAGTCTCGCCATCATATTGAAAGATAAGTGCATTTCCATCTGTCATAATATAATTCATCCGGCAATCCCTCCCTGTCCTACAATCGTTTGCTGTCATATGCAAGTATTATAATTGATTTTTCATTCCCGGTGACAATATTATTTCATTTAGCCTGATAGCCGCAACCAGCAGGAAAACCATCCGCCTCCGGCATTACTAAACTAATTTTCTTCTAATCGCCCGTTCATACTCATACCCCCGGTCCGGCCGCAGCTCCGCCCGACTGCACTCAAAATAAACCACCCCAAACTCGCGGATCATCATCTCCAGCGTGACCACGCCATCCTCCGCCATCTCCTCCCACGTCGTAAGCTGCGGGACGGCGGCCTCCTTCAGAAGCGCAAGCTCCTCCTCCGTCAGAGAAGCGTGCTCGCCCATATCGTGCCATACCTTGAGCGGATTGCAGACCTTCTCATCCACCGTGCGCGTCAGCAGGCAGTATCTCCCGTCCCCGCACGGCAGCTTAGCCGTGATGTGCAGCGACCGCCCGGTCCGCTCCCTGCTGCTGTTCCATGCAATTCCGCAATAGGTGCCGTCCGCCTTCTTCATGATCACACAGTCGTCATCCCGGTAAACACAATCGCAGCCCTTCTGCTTCAGCTTCTTATAAAATACAAAGGTCCAGAACGTCGGCTTCGGAATGCAGCCGTTCGCGACAAGGCCGAACCCGCCGTGGAACGGCGTGAACGGCACACCCTGCTCCTCGAACACATCGCCGAACGTCCAGTACGAGTACGTCTCGTTGTCGTCCCCCAGCCGCGAGAGCTGGTGCGCAATATACGCCGCATTCTGGTTCGTGTCGTGCGTCGGACAGTTCGGAATATACGACGTATTAAACTCCGTGATATGGATCTGCAGCCCGCGGTACTCCGGGTAGCGGTCGATAATCTCCCGCGTCGTGTGCAGGTTCGCAAAGCCGTGCTCCGGATCGGAGAGATTGACGTAGCCATAATGCCCCACAGGCTCCGGGAAGTCCGTCGTATAGTGATGCCGTGTCACAAAGTCGATCGCAAGCTGGTGCGTATGGCAGTACTCCATGAACGCCGCGATCCAGACCTCGTCCGTGCCGCCGCAGACCGCAGGCCCGCCCACGCGGAACCGCCCGTCGACCGACTTCACGGCGAGAAACGTCTCATGAAACAGCTTAAAATACTCCTGCATGTCCGCATTTTCCCAGAAACCGCACAGATTCGGCTCATTCCAGACCTCGATCGGCCAGGTCAGCACCTCCTCCTTCCCGTAGCGTTCGCACAGATGGACGAGCAGCGCCTTCACCATATCCGTCCAGCGCGCATAATCCTTCGGCGGTGTCACATTTCCTTTCCAGTAAAATACCGTCTGCGTGCCGCGCGCAAGCTTCTCCGGCATGAACCCGAGCTCCAGAAACGGCGCGAGGCCGACCGCGCGGTAGCTGTCTATCACGCGGTCGAGGTAGGTATAATTATACTCCGCCTCCCCGTCCTCCGTCTCCTGATAAATCGCCATATCGTCGCAGAACAGCCCATGCCCGCGGATATGCGAGAATCCGATATAATCCTGCACCAGCTTAAGCTGCTCCTGATACTCCTTTGTCAGGGCGAGTCCCATCCTGCCCGTGCCGATACAGTAATCCACCTGGTTGTGGAAGCGCACCCTGCTGTCCGCATCAACCAAAATCACTTTTTCCATAAAACTTTCTCCTCACGAAATCTCACGAAATTCTAAGTGTCACAACACTGCACGCCGGAAGCTTCACCTTCAGGCTGCGCCCTGCAGCCTCTGGTCCGTCAAACGGCTCCTCTTTCACCGTATCCGGCGCTTCAAACGTATTGTGCGCGTTTACCCCGCCGTGCAGAACGAAGCCCTGCACCGAGCTGATCTCCTTTTCCATAAAGAGAAGCTCCACTTCCTCCTCGTCCCGAAGCGCCAGATTTGCAAGCGTAACGGTAATTACGCCGTCCTCATCCACCGACACGGACTGCTGAACCGCATCCATGCGAAAGCTCTCATCGCCAACCTCCGGCGCCCCCAGAAGCACGCTGTCAAGAAGCTGCGCCCCCTGGTGATAACGGTACATATGGAACACATAGTAGGTCGGCGTCAGCACCATCGACACGCCCTCCGTGAGAATCACGGACTGGAGCACATTGACGATCTGAGCGATACAGGCCATTTTCACGCGGTCGCAGTGGCGGTTAAAAATATTCAGCGTCACCGCCGCCACGAGCGCGTCACGCATCGTATTCTGCTGGAACAGATGCCCCGGATTCGTCCCGGTCTCCACATCATGCCAGCAGCCCCACTCGTCCACGATCATCCCGATCTTCTTTTCCGGATCGTACTGATCCATGATGGCTCCGTGCCTGCGGATCAGATCCTCGGTCCCGAGCGCTCGGTTCATCGTATACCAGTAGTCGCTTTCGCTAAAATCCGTCGCGCTGCCCTTGTGCAGTCCCTTCTCAGCGCCGCAGTAATAATGTACCGAGTACCCGTCCATGAAGCCGTGCGCATCCTTTGGCGCAGGGCTTTCATAGCACTTCTCAAGCACGCGCTGCGTCCAGTTGTAATCAACCGAATCCGCGCCGCCGCAGATCTTCCTGACCGGGGCCTCGCTGTTATAGTTGCGCACGTACGTCTGATATCTGCGGTACAGGTCCCCGTAAAAGTCCG
>Ga0129308_1001800_pt1 | contig 20555 bp, 12 predicted proteins | sample L827metagenome_FD_94440 | JGI IMG/M metagenome (GOLD analysis project Ga0129308, IMG submission 94440) | Ring-tailed lemur group fecal microbial communities from Wisconsin, USA - L827 metagenome | ecosystem: Host-associated > Mammals > Digestive system > Large intestine > Fecal | place: USA... | reverse complement strand
GTGAATGGCTTTCTCATCCATATCCATACGCTTAGCAAGCCAAGCTTGCCCCTCTGGTGTCTTGAACCAGCGAACCACCTCACGGGCTTCCTCGGGAGTCGCCTCATTATCCAGTGTTTTTTCTATAATTGACTGATCCGGTATTCTCATATATATCTTCCTTTTTTAATTGACACGCCAAACGATCAATAGGATGAGTTCCACAAATATAAAAGAAATAAAAATAACCGTTCAAAATGTGTCCGAAGTATTTTTATCGCTTGGGCATAATGAGTTTTAACGGTTGGCACCGAGATACTCATCTTATCGGCGATTTCCTGATTCGATAGATTTCCTTTCAACTTATATAAGCAGACTTGCCGTTTTTGCTCGGGTAAGTGTTCGATCGCTTGGTAGAAATGTTCCATCATATCCTTCTCTTCGATCTTGGCCAACAACTCATCCTCATATTCCGGCGAAGATTGCACGATCTCATAGTTTTTCTCTAATGCGCTATTATTATTCCGGATCTCATTCAACACATGGTTTTTCAGCATCGTATAGAGATAGTTCCGCAAGTTTACGTTTATCATCAACAAGGAATGCGACTCCCACAGCCTCAAGAATACTTGTTGCACGGCATCTTCCGCGGCGAATGAATTTTTCAGGTATTTATACGCTAATACGTACAGTAATTTATGATACCGCTCATAAATAACCGTGAACGCATCCTCACTTCCCTCTCTCAATGCGGAAAGCAGATCTTCATCACTTCGTATGGATTTCTGGAAAAAAGGCATCACCCTATATTACATACGACTCGCTATTCAATAACCGTTCTGCCTCTTTTTTCATGACATCCGGTATGGGCGTGACAGAACCTTCGCTGATCGACCGTATAAATTCCGGATACTCTCTGCGATAGACCTCAAGCATACGGTTCGCGAAGACGAACATCATCGTATATTGTATATTCGCCAACCGGTCGCACATCTTTATGAACGACGCGAATCTCGTATCCCGTATCCCCTTATAATAGGTCTCATTGGCACGTTCTTTCCTATTGCGCCCTTTCTCATTAGTCAAGGCATATACGATTTCCGGAACTTGCTCTTCCAGCTTCCGTTTGATCTCTTCCGGCAGTACCAAACTCCCTACTCGAAAATCATCGATAAATTTCACGATATCATTGTAAGTCATCCGTGCGTCTTCTATCGTGTCATGCAGATAGGCACCCGCATACAAGATCAAGATGTCCGCCTCACTTTCCGCAACCAAATATCCATACCGTGATACGAACGAGGCCACCATTTTCAAATGGAAACCATAGGGTAATACGTGGTCGTATTTCTGGTTTACGTCATCGTGTATCTGGAACGCAGCTTTCTCCAAACAGCTGATCCAAGGATAATAACGTTCTACAATAGAGATAAATAACTGTTTTTCCATTCTTTTCGGTACTTAAGATTAATCTTTGCGCACGGCAATATTAACAATTAATTAAACAAGGCTCGCCACAAAAGTAGTTATTTATTCAAATAATATTTACCCTTCGCTATTTCTCAACTACCAGCTATGACAAATGTCTTAACATATTCTCTGCTTTTCGTTTCACCACTATGATTTGGGTTTGCTTGTCAAACTCATTTACCACACTCAAATCAATTTCATTCTCCCCTTTACGATCCCAATAGCCACCGATATTGGTAACATTACCGCTTTGGATAAACTTCGTTCTGATATAGCCTCCAAGCTCACGCTTTACAACCGCTTCTATCTTGGACCGGATATTCTCTCCACGTGCGATAGCCGACAGAATCACTTGGGGCAACTTTGAAAAACTCTTGAAACTCATCTATAATCAAGGTAAATGCGCTTTGCTGCGAGAGTATCATTAAATACTCGAACAGTTTCCAAAACTACTGACCTCACCCATAATCGGGATACCCAATTTTTCAGTAATTTCATGTTGGAAATCTTGACATAGAAAGTTCTCCGCTTTTCGAGCTACAAAGAAGTAAAGAGCTGGTTCCGAAACCACCGTTTCGGAAACGACGGTTTCTGTAATGCGAAGATATATAAATAATCGAATAAAACAATACTTCGGTAAATAATTAACTAACTATCTCAAAAACAATGGAGTCAGTAAAAACTCAATGGAGGATAGGCATATCAGTTAGCCATACGAAAAAGGAATCTTAGTTTCATTGAGAAAGTATCCTAAGTTCATTGGCAAAGTATCTTAGGTGTATGGGGCGATGAAGATACGATACTTTTCGCATTGACCGAAGAGGGTGAGCATTGTGACCAGTTCCGTACAATCTGCGGTGAGAAATCGAGCAGAAAAAGTAAGCGAACTTCGTGACAAAGTAAGCAAACTTACTTTATAACTGAAAATAAGCTATTTAGTCAGTTTAATTAATCGCTCGCAAAAGGCTTCTCAAGTGGTTAGTTATTCACTTCCCAAGCCGTAAGCTAGCGGCTAGGTATAGCCGTTAGTTATTCACTCGACAAGCCGTTGGTTATTCACTTCAGAAGGCTATTACACCCTGCAAAACAGATAAAATTAGGGAGGATATCTATCACAAACATCCTCCCTTCTTATTGACAACACTTATGACAACATTTCAATGATAAGTGTTATTAGATAATTAGATTGTTAAACAAAAAGCTCAAAACATGATACCGATACCCAAGCACCCTTCAAACATCTTAAAACTGTTTGTCTGCATACCTAAAGATATAGCTAAGTTATTAATCCGATAAATTCCTCCTACTTCAGCCTCTAGTCCTGAATACGAGATTTTCTTGTTCTTCACCCAAATATCTTCGACTGTTTGCCAAGCCACATTCTTATACCCATACCCCGCACCTACATACAAATAAAGAGGAGTCAATACACGCTGCAGCAGACCTCCTGTTATCGCCAAACGGCTATATTGTTTATTGCCATTATACCAATATGTATCCACAGTATTTTTATCGACCTCTTTTTCAGACGAGATAGAGCCGAAATCCGATTTCACCTTAATGTAACCTCCCGTCTTTTTAACAATACCAATCATTATTCCGTATGACAAACGAGAAGAGCCATAACTTAGATTTGGCATGACCAAGGTTCTCAGTTTATTATTTTTATCTTCCACAAGCTTCACCACAAGTTCATATACTTCTTGCTTCCCGATTGATTGTGGAAACTCATAACGTATGACCCCGTATTTCTCATGTTTGATGGTAAGACGACGGCTTCTTTCAGTCATATATACAATCACTTCTCCTTTCCTATAAACAGGATCTCCAATGGTGTTTCCCTCAAACTGGAAATCCTCGCCCGTAGTGACTACCTTTATGATCGAACAAGGATTATCGTTCAAATCCAAACGAGGTTGCGTACGTGCCTCTAAATCACGGTCCAGTTTCTGGAAAGATTTAACTTGAATCTCTTGGGCTGAAACACAAATTTGTATTCCGACAAGAAAAAATATGTATATTACAATGCTTCTCATATAACGGCTTTTTTATAGATCAGAAATAGAAGGTTTAAGCTTTTTCCCATTTCTTAGCAAACTATTAAATGTTTTAGTTCTTACAACCTCATTTATTGATATAATACTTTTTGTAGATAATTCATTTGGATTAACAAAGCATTCGAAAGGATCGACATCCCGAAGCCCTCTAATAAAAACACTTCCCGCTTTAAATCCATTTGAGTTATCATTTTTATTGATTAAATAAATTGCACTACTTGATAAAATAGTATTATACGCACCAGTTAGCGAAAAAGAAGGTCCTACACTTTTTATTTCATTAGGAGTCTCTAAAAAATCAACTCCATTAATATTATCTTCGGCTTCAAAAATGACTTTTCCATTTACACAATATTGCTCTTCATAAGCACCATTATTTGGCATAGCGATAATATATGGAGTATTCGCATTTAATGAAGTCACATCTTCAAATCCTCTTTTAGTCAAAGCACGTAACCAAAAAGGTTTAGCGTTCTCTATCTGGCTATTGAATGGAGCTAAAATCCTACCATCTTCATGTATTACTTTTTGAACATTAAATGGTAATACCATAGTTTCCCAACCGGCAGACTCACCTTGTCCTGTTATTTGTTTAAATTCGTGCGTATACGTTATTTTTTTAGCTTTAAACTTTTTAGGACAATAAAATGGCTTAGCCTCATCTGCCATAAGAACTATTTTTTCCGCAACACCATTGTAAACTATATTATTCCATTTAGCAGGTACCTTAACATCTTTACTTAAATAAACAATACAGTTTGGCGACATTCTATCATCAAACATATCTGATGTAATATCCATTGAACTATCCCAAAATACATATCGCATAGTAGTCGATTCAAAGGCATATGTACCTATGCTTATCACAGAAGCAGGAACTCTGACATATTCCAGCCTTGTATCATTGAAGGCACCTCCACCAATATTTTTAACCGTACTTGGAATTATGACTGATGAGATTGGACAGGCAAAAAAAGCGTCAGAGTCAATGCTTTCCAAACCTTCGGGTAGTGATATTGATTCTAATTTAGAACATCCCCGGAAAGCGCTACTCTCTATTTCAACTAAAGACTTAGGCAACGTCACAGATATCAAGCTTTCACATCCTTGAAATGTATCAGAAGGAATGGACTTAAGATCAGCTAAAAAAGTTATAGACCTCAGATTTGGACAATATGTAAATACATGCCCTCCCATACTCGTGACATTCTCTGGTATTTCCATAGAAGTAATCTTGCTAGCTATAAATCCTCCTTGATCAATTGATGTCACGCTCTTAGGTATAACTATTTTCTCACAAGGGGAAGATTCAAACAAATTTCTTGTAATTTTATTATTCTCAGTACTTTGAGGATCACTTGACGACCAATAATAAATACCATATTTTTCTCCTCCCGCAACAATATCCGCATTTTCTAAATTTAGCACTTTCAAATTGTTCATTGATCGAATACAATTTATATCCGTTCCATTTATTGGTCCAACAATAGTTAGTTCCTTTATAGAAGTAACATCAGTTATCATTTCCGATAAAGTTCCAGCATTCTCCAATGTTACATTTTGAATACCAGCGCCTCCATCTCTTAAAGATATTACAGTATCCGATCCCTTAGCGTCGTATATCAAGATATCCTCTTGTTGGCAAGAATTCTGTATTAACATTAGAATCAAACTACTTAATAGCAGCCAATTACTACACTTATAATTTGCTTTCATCTTTATATAATTTAATTTTTATCAGGATTATAATTATCTTTTATATTAGGCGAGCCATCACCAACATCCATTTTTACAACATCACTATACGCCGTACCCGCTATACTCGTTGCATAAACACGTATATAATAAATCGTAGATTGTTTCAAATTTGAGATCTGCCCATTTAACCTATTGCCAGATAAACCCATGTCTATTTTCGAATCAACAACAGTGGGAGTAGTATTAATCGTACTATAGCAAACCCCACATCTCGTTATGCTTGATTCGCTTGTTACAGTAGCCCTCACCGTAGCGACAGTTCCTTCTCTCGTTATATTCACATCTGATACAACTGGCAATCCCATCGTTACTGTCTTTACTGTTGCTATGGTGCTATACACCTCTTTATCCTTTTCGCCGAGAACATAAACGCAAACATAATATTGTGTATTTGGCTTCAAACCTGAGATTGTTGCACTTTCAGAGCTAAATTCAAGCACACTAACATTCTCTCCATCTAATTTCGGAGATTGGTTTGTCGAACTATATAAGAACATACGTTTCTTAATAGATCCACTACTAGTAATCGTAACATGAGCGGCAAAACTTGTTTTCTCTACGTTCGTAAATGTTATCGCACCTATAACAGGAGTAGGATCCGCACTTGTCTCTAATGTTTCTATTGGACCATAAAACACGTCTTTTCCTGTCTCAACAAAAGCTCGTACAAAATATTTCTTGTTTGGAGATAGACTTGTTATTGTTGCTTTCAAATAATCTCCCTCTATATCCGTAACTTCTAAGATTGTTGCGTTTTTAAGTTCAGGAGCACCTGAGTTACTATAACAAAAACCTTTTCTCAATATATTGTCACTTCCTTGTTGAACCCTTGACTGAACATCCGCTGAAATATCTGTCACATTACTAATCTCTACAGTTTCACATATTGGCTTAATATACTCTTTAGTCACAAACTCAATTCTCTCACCATAAGCTGCTTTTGAACTATTTTTCGCATAAGCTCGTACATAATATTTAGTTTTATCAACTAAGCCTGTCAATTTATACGTAAAATCTTTTTTATCTTTTACAGGTACAAATTTATCCACATCTTTTACAGGATCCTTATCCACTGTCGTATAACAGAATCCCATCTCTTTAATTTCAGAAGAACCACTATTCTCCAACGAGCCACTCAATATAGCCCAATCAGAACCTAAAGCCTCTGTCCCTACTTTATTCGTGAGCACCACCGGAGCCTCAAATCCTTCAGTTGTAAACTCAAGAGTATCTCCATTTATAGTTCCATCTTTATTTGTCGCAAATGGATAAATATAATACATAGTACCTGGAGATAATTTATCGATTGTAACTTGAAAAGATTCAACAGAGACTAATTTAGGTTCAAACTTCTCATCCTCTTGCTTTTTATAAAAGAAACCACACTGAGTAATATTAGACCCTCCATTATCCAATATACCGCAAGAAGCCGATAAACTATATTCTCCTACCGAAAGTATTTTCATCTCACCCAATAATGGCTTAGATGTGGTCAATGTGGTGAAAGAAGAAGTTTGGGTTTTCATCATATTTGTTCCATTACTGACATACATGCAATAATAGTATTGTTTGCCCGGCTCTAAATCCGTTAATGTCTTTTTAAAAGATTTTCCTACAGAAAAGCCTTCATCTTTTATAGGGAAAGACATAGTCGCAGGATCACCGGGAGTTAACTCCTTAGAAAGTGAACATAAAAAACCAAAAACACTCACGTTACCTCCGATACTACCATTAATCACACCTTCGACCAAAGCTCCTTTTCTAGAAGGTATAGGATCACTTAAAGTTCCTTCTATTGATGTCCATTGTGGACTTTCCTCATCTTTACACGAAACTAAGCATAGACAAGACAATGACACAAAAAGAAAAAATATTTGATTTATCTTTCTCATAACTAATCATCTTAAATTAATCAACGCACTTTTAAATATCAAAATCCTCCACTTGGAATATCTCCTCCTCCGGCAGCTTCGTATACTGATCCAGCATCTCCGGTTGCCAAGTACGGACATGGATCTTTGGGGCATCCTCGTTCGTGAAATCCCATAATAAGAATAAGTAACCCACGTCGCTGTAGCGATCCGATGTATAGCCTTGCTTCAAGGTTACTCCATAGAAGTTGGGTTTAGCCGGATGGCGGATTACATTGATATCATCAAAGATGACATTGATTCGTTTGTTAGTCTTAAATATGCTTGTAAGGTTAGTCAAGTATTCTTTCTTTGTCTGTTTCGTATAAATAACCTTAGGGTCGGACATAAACTTATTCATATCCGTAGGAACAGCCTTAACCACCTTTCCCGTTATGATCAGCGCATCATCACTAAAAATCTGGTTCAAGAAATTGATATCTTTCGTATTATATGCGGTACGGAACTGTTCTACATAATCCAATATCATTTGGCGATAACGGAAATCAGATATGGCCTGGTTACTTTTCAAGGCTTTCGTGTACAAGTTTGTTGCTAACGCTAAATGGAAATCAGTAATCATACCGTTGCGATCAAAACCGATTACAGCCTCTTGATACTTATCTTGAGTAGAGTTATCATCCTTGATTGTCAAGAACAACGGGATGTTACGAACCTGAAATTCCTTTCCATTTTTTAGGCAACGCTCTATAACTTCCGTCTCGCCACATCGAAACGGAGTATTATCCCACAACATCATAATCGTATTTTGGGCATCCTTGGATATATTCAAGCCTGAAAAATAGGGCTCTGAATTATTTGCTTGAGCCGTATTTATCTCTGTCAGCAACTTTCCTATAGCTTGCTGCACTTTTTCTTTTAGCGGAACATTATCCAGATCTGTCAAATAAAATTCCGTAGCGTACTGCGCACGAGCTACCCACGTAAATTGAAAACATACGATCAATAGGATCGCTTTAGCTATTAACTTTTTCATATAGATTGTTCTTTATTGTTCATTAAAAAATCTGGAACCAGATCACACCATGTCCCTTATAATTATTCAAAGAATCTTCCGTATTTGTTTTAAGGTTCAAACGTTCCTTATCTCCTTTCCCTAGAATCGTGATAACCTCGCTTTTCTTAAAAATCGCCAGATAACATCTATCCGGAGAGCGCATAGTCTTGATACGTCCATAGATAAGGGTGCCTTCCTCTTTTTTCTGGTCTAATAAGGAGATCAGTTCTTTATAGGTTTGGATTTCTAATAATTCTTTGACAATTGGGTCTAAAGCCGGAGCCGATGAACTAGAAACCGTAATATCTTCCGGCTCGGCAGCGATCGGCTCTTCAACTTGAGTAACAGGAGTGGCAATCACCGTAGTAGTCACCAGTTCCTCTGTCGCAACTGAAGTTGTAACAGTAACGGGAACCTCTGTAACAGCCTTTGTTGGATCACCCGTTATTTCTGAAACTACCTCTTGAGCCTTATCTTGTAATGTAGCCTTAGATTCCCCAGTTTCTTGTGTTTGCTGTGGTTCCGGTTGTGAAGTAACATCCGGCTTCGCTTCCGGCACGAAAGCCAAGATCTCATTTTGTGAGGCCGTCGGCAATGAATCATTTACCAAAGCCTCCGATACCTCTTCTATCTCATCTGGTAAGATCTCGTCTTTTGAGGGTTTCACTTCCGCTAACTCCTCGTTATTCACCTTCTTTTTCTTCTTTCCAGGAAATAGGTAATCCTTCATAATGTAGGTGAACACCCGGAACAGGTCCCCTTTCTTAATAGTCACATTCTGGCATTTGTCCTCGATAACATCCCAAATATCTTCAACATCCTCCTTGGACATGTGGAAACGTTCGGCGAAAATAGCGTTTACATTCGCATGAAGCAGATCCATTGAGTTCTGTTGCGCTTCCGATAGATTCTCTTCCGTCACGGCATCCGCATACACATAATCCTCGCTCAACTTGATCTCCTTGATTTTCTCCTTATTTTCCTTATCTTGTACTGTTGCTTCCTGAGCGAAAGCGACGATCGGGAAAAGGAGTAAGATGAATAAGTAACTCAGTTTTTTCATACGCTTATCATTTTATTTGTTATTTTACCCTATTTCTTATTAGAATCACCATATAAACTACTCACATTATGCATAGGAACAAAGGCATACAATTGAGCCGTCACAGGATAAGATCCCGGATTATCCCAAATACGCATATCTACATTGAAATACAAAATATGATTATACCCCAATGACCGGTTCACCATTATGGCCGTTCCTGCCATAGAATTTTCGTCCTGTCTCTCAATACCAACGAATATCTCACAACTATTTTCCCTACAAAAAGATATGAAATCAGTAAGAGGGACCGTGAAAAGCTCCCGTTTACCTCCATACATTCGTTGAGTGATTTCAATTTTGATCATTGAGTCGGGATAAGCTGTAAATAAGTTTGCCACCGATTCTACAGGATTAACACGATCATATATTAATGAATAGGTATGATCCGCTCTTTTTGTATAATATCGATAGGACGTAATATCTTCCAAACCATAAAAATCACCTTCCGAACGATAACAATTATCACGAATCAAACTCATTTCAGTAGGAGGTGCCTCTACAGGCAAATTCCTTTCTTTTGACAAAAACGCCCTTAAGCCATCTTGAAACTGGCCCTCCGCCTCCTTCTTATTCATACCCCAAATCAGTTCATACTGTATAGGAAAACTTATCGATAAGATAGGCCGCTGATCTTCCAACCAAGTCACAGCGTATTTACTATTATCCGTCGTTATAATAAAGGATTGATCTTGTTTGATTTCCCGAAGGCTTTGTTTTAAATTCAAATATATCTTATCATTCAGTTTCACTCCAAATCGAAATAGTACTCGGTCTTCTTTCAAACGTTCCTTGATCGCAGGTTCATCTTTCATTAATAAGACCCATAGCAAGTATCTCTCCACAAACAAATAAACAGGAGAAGGATAATCGGCGATGATCCGACGATCGAACAATTTAATTCCCACATGATTTATAGTACCCTTAGCATCCGCGGCCAAAATCAAATTCTTTCCCGGACATACCGAGCCTAACGAATATTCACCCGCAACCTCGACATCTAAATGGTTCTTTCCCATTAGTTCTATTATCTCTTCGATCTTTCTATTCTCACATTTTCCATTGTCGCCCCATATATCCGGCAGACAGGTAAACATATATATCAGAATGATCCCGAGAGAAACATATTTCCTCTTTCCTCTCTTCATCAGCATCATATTTTTATTATAAGAAAGCCTCTAAAACAGATATTCACAAATTCAAAACTAGAAGTAAATCTTCGGATATCAAAGATGGGGTTCCCCTATAAACGGATATTCATAGCGTTTCCACGTTTAAGCGGCCAAAAATCATGTTTATATAAAGAAACGAATAATGAAAAGTATTAATGATTATCAATAACTTTAACACATCAACCAACATAAATGCATATATGAAAAGTACGATAAGACTTACCATCCTTTTATTATTTTGCGGCTTCACATCGCTATCAGCGGAGAAACTTCCGACAATAGACTATAAAAGTATCGCAGCAGAGATCACAAAAGGATGCTCTAAAAAAAATGATCAAGCGAGGGCTATCTATCGTTATCTGATACAAAATATAGCTTATGACACAGATTATAAAATCCGTGACGCTGATGAATGTTGGAAACAGAAAAAAGGAGTATGCCAAGCGTTCGCCGATCTATTTATCAAGTTATGCGAGCCTCTAAATATCAAATGCATCTTGGTAACCGGATTCGCCAAAACATATGATCATATACCAGGTACGCCTTTTGAACGCCATGCCTATGTACTAGTTGAAGGAGACAAACCCAATCGTTACTTTTTTGTGGATGCCACATGGGGTTCCGGTACTGTCAACAATGGAACATTCGCCCGTAGCGATGATGATATGTCATGGTTCCATACCTCACCCGTATGGATGGCATTCTCACATTTTCCCTATGAAGAAAAATATCAAATGCTAAAAAAAACACTATCTTTCGAGGAATTCCAAAAACTTCCCGGTCTCGTACCCGACATGGAGTATATGGGCTTTGATGGGGAAAAATTGTTAGAAGGATTACGTAACGGTACCATCCTTTCCCTCCCTAAAATATATCCCCGGCAAAAACTTCCTTTCCGGGTGGTACAAATACCGATGACACGTACGTTGAAATTAGGAGAAACGTATGAATTTACGATACAGTTGCCAGAGCCTACGAAACTGGCGTTGACACAAAACAACGAATTTCCCTTTAATAAAGTAGTCCAAGGAACTCAGAAACTCGTATTTACTCCATTCCTACCCGGAGAAGTATCGATCAGTATCGCTCCACCTAACCGGAAAACGTATTCCACCGTACTTTCATATTCGGTACCCGAACTGTCAAAAGAAGAGTATGAACAACTGATCAAAAAAAATCCTTACTATAGTCCGCTTATACAAGATATAGATGGCTATTCATCCAATATTCCTTTACTTGGGTTTGATGGACGAGAATTAATCAAGGCTATCCAATCGAACCAAATAGAGGCGCTGCCTCAAACATTCTCTTATGATAAGTTTCCACTCAAAGTAATTGACGTACCTATAAATCGTGATCTGCAAAAAGGAAAGAACTACCGGTTCATGGTCACTCTCCCTCCCAATATAAAGATCGCTTTATTCCATGGGACAGCGACTATCACCGATTGGGAAACGAGAGGTAAATTACGGAGCATAAATTATACACCTAAGACTGAAGGTAAATTGAGTATAGGAGCATTTGACGCAAACGAAAAAAGATATTATATCATACTTTCTTATAAGGTTAAGTAATCATCAAATAATATCCAACCGTTCCCTCAACAATTTAAAATACCGATGTGAGGCTATCCGCTCCTCATCCTGAAAGGGGGGATAAAACTCACATCGTAAGGTCTTATTCTCGATAAACATCAAATAGGACAGGTTCACGATGCAATCTTGACTAATCTGGACAAACATATTATTGATAGACAATAACTCCTTCGCTGTAGTACTCATCTTCAATTTATGTGAACTGCGGGAAGTCAATAGAATCTGCCAACAGCGCTGGTCTTTCAAGAATTGAAACAAGAATATTTCCTCACAACGGACTATCAAGAGGCCGGATACCGTTTGGATAGCGAATCGATTGTCCCGATTCAATATTTTTCGCAACGATCTCTCCATGCTGATGACATCTTTCGGCTCGCTCGTAAGAAAACGCTCTATAAGGGAGGCCAACTCCTCTGTTAAATAAGGTTTTAACAGATAATCGAAAGCTGAAGCACGAAGAGCGTCCAATATATATTTATCATAAGCCGTATAGAATACGATCCGCAAATTGGGCTGAATATCATCTTGTATATCATTTAGCAGTTCAAAGCCAGACATATCCGGTAGCTCCACGTCTAGAAACACCAAATCCGGATGATATTTAATGATTTGTTTTTTACCAATCTCCGCAGTCATAGCCGTATCCAGTATCCTTATACAAGAAAAGGCAGATAGATCGTCTTGTAGCCTTTGGACTGATCCAAAGTCGTCATCTACTATTATTACAGTTATTTCAGGTTCCATACACGCTTCCATTTTCCAACAAAGTAAAATATTTATTATTAAGATTAAAAATCATAGAGTACCCACAAATAGGGCTTTTTACGTATAAGTTGCAATATTCACGTTTATCCTATCGTTTTTCATGCTTATCTGTCATTTTTTATTTTAACAACAAAAAGATAAAGCCCCCTATTCTTATGATGAGAAAAGGGAGCCTTTCGCATTTATCCAATAAATGTAGATGCCATTTCTATCTTTTAATCATTTTAAAAATATAGATTTTATCTTCTTGAATTATTTTCACGATGTAATGTCCGGCTCGTAAATCCGAAACATTTACAGAAGATGGGACTCCTTTTATCATTTTAACGACTTGCCCTAAAGAAGAAATCAATTCAACTTGTCCATCTACCCGTAAGCCTGAAATAATAAAGGAAGAAGATACGACTGTTGGATAAATATATACAGATTCCGGACCAATATCTTCCACGCTTGTTACTAAATTGACCGTGATATAACTATCCGCTTTAAAATTCCCTTCTTCCGTTTTTACTGAAATGACAGCATTACCCACTTTATTACCAGAGACCAAGCCTACTTCATTCACTGAAGCCACAGAAACATCACTACTGCTCCATGATACTTTTTTATTTGTCGCATCCGATGGCTTCACCATGGCTGATAATTGGATAGTCTCACCAACGTTTAAATTATAGCGATCTGGGGTTACTGTCACACCTGTAACTTTTACCGTCATCGCAGGAGGTGTAGGAGGGGTATTACCTTTCGTAACCGTAACTGAGCAATTTGCGGTAAAGCCACCATCCTCTGTTTCCACCTTGATAGTCGTAGTTCCTTCTTTTACGCCTGTAATTATTCCTAAGGAGGATACAGTAGCCACGCTTTCATCAACACTACTCCATTGCACTTTTTTATTTGTCGCATCAGCAGGTAATATGGTAGCGGATAATGTAACAGTCTTTCCCTCCTCGACAGAAAGGGTTATAGAGGATAGCTGGACACCGATTACGGCTGTATACATTGCGATTGGAATGGTTGGAACAGATTCTGTTTTTGATTGGAGATAAGCTTCGAAAGGGAGTATATCTCGACTACCATTCTCAAAAGCATTTCCAGCCTCTGTTACTGCATAAATACCATCAGCAACAAGCACTCGCGTAAAAACACCAATCATATCATATTGGGAACACTCTTGCCGATAAGATAATTCCGAAGCGGCTATAGATATATTTTCACCCGCAAAGAAAGTTACCTCACCCGCTACCCGGTCACCCCCAGCCGAAACCATATTAATCAGATAAGGGGTATTCGCCTTCAAATAAGGTTTCGCCACATTCCCGTCTGTGTATTCAAAGCCCTTATCCGTCAAAGTCGCTATAAAGAAATCGCCGGACTCCAGACCATCAGAAGAGGACACTGGTTTCAAAATCCTCTCCCCTGCCTTAATGACGTCCACGTCAAAAGGTAAACAAATAGTTTCCCAGCCAGGAAGAGCCGCTGATCTTAATAATTCATTGTTTTCAAATTCTCGTTTATAATAGGCAGAGCCTACCGTAAAAGCTTCTGGCGTATGAAACGGTTGATGCTCTACCAAGACTAATCGATCGGCCTCCTTGCCAACAACAATGTTCACATCCTCACCCCATCGTTCTGGCACCTTAGTTTCCTCATTAACAAAAACCACACAATTTGGGTTTGTTCCTTTGAAAGCATCAGTTGAAAGATTGTTCACACCAGACAAGTCCGGTAATTTCACGGAAGTCAAAACCGTACTATTCGTAAACACATCTTCCAAAGTAACATCTTCACTTAATACAACATTACTCATATCTACCGAAGACAGTTTATCATTCGTTCCTTCTTCCGGCTGTAGTTTCTCCTTTAAATCAGCTAAATTCGCCTCCGTCCATGTACCGGTCAACTGGATATTCTCGGTCATCTCATCCACACCTTCCAGCGCATCAGGAGTAATTACGACAGGCAGAGTCAGCACCCACGGTTGACTGGGATATCCCACCTGCCGCAAATTCTCGAACGAGAAACTACCTAAGGTCGCCAATTCCTTATTTTTCTCCCGGTCATATATCCTAAAATAAACCGAATCCCCGGCTACCTCATTACTTCGTACCCTTAGATAATAATAAGAAGCGTCTTTTACGAATTGCGCCTCCGCGATCCCTCGGCATTCATCTCCTACAAAAGCTGCCACAACAAGATCAGCCACCACAGGTTTATTATCTTGCCGCAACGCAAGATAAACACTCATATCGTATTGGTAGGCATGAATATCACAACTCCAACCCGGATCGGTTGCCGCTCTTCCCGAAAGAGAGAAGAGTAGCATGACCACATTTATCAAAAATAAACTTATTGTTCTCATATAAACATTTTGCATATATTATTACTCAATCGCATAATCACTTGGAGACCTTGATGATTTTATGGTAAAGAATCTCTTTCTCCTTTTTAATCATCAAGATATAAACTCCGTCAGAAAGGGATGAGACATCCAAGCGATTGTCGCCATTCAAGTCTTTAGTCAAGACTGGTACACCATTTATATTCAATACAGAAACACTCTTTATATTAGAGTAATCACCCTTGAAATATAAGATTCGGCTTACCGGATTCGGATAGAAACCCAAAGTACCATCCAACGTCTCAGTTCCTGTAATAAAGCCTGTGAGATGTAACGCATAAGGCTCATCCAAGGTTCCTAACGACGACTCTCCAAAAGATACGGTCTCTCGAATACCCCATTCTGTAGAGGCTCCCGAAGAAATTGCCCGGAATGAAATTTTCTCTCCACTCTTCTCCCCATAGACCGTAATAAACAATAAGCCATCCACATATTGACCAATACCTCTACATTCTTCACCAACAAAAGCACCTACCTTATAAACCTCTGGCTCCTGTTTTACTTGGCCATCCCACAAGTCTGCCACGATACTCATGTTATTTGGATACTTATGGATATCGACAGACCAGACATCTACGGGTTTCGAAACCGCGGATTTCAAGCTCGCAGACAGGAGCGTATTATAGATCATCGCATAGCGGAAAGATTGCTTCGTATTCGCATAATACATATATCCTTCACCCGGAACCATCTGCTTCAAGGTTCCGACCCAACTAGTACCATTGAATTTAGCGAAACCACGCTGTCCTTTGATCTCATCGTTCGCATTAGCCGACAATAAGGATAAAGCCATTGTCGGACTGGCAGCCGCACGAGGTATATAACCAATCCAGTTCCATCCCTTATTCAAGTCAATTGTTACTTGATCCGGAGTCAATGCTGTTCCTACCACATCTATTTTCCCATCGCCACTCATTTCCAGTTTATAGGACGATTTAGGGGTCAATGCCTTCAGATTACCAGTCAAACCATATTTTGGGTCATTCGTTAATTCCTCGAACTGATTTTGCAGACGCTTAACTTGATCCTTTACAGGACTCAAGAACGTTATCGGATCTCCTATCTTTTCCATATTTGTAGATATCCAATTCCAACCGGTAGACAAAGAGAATGTCAATGTCTGGCTTCCCGCCGCTAAATACTGCACCCAATTAACACTTTTCCCTGTATCACCCTCGAAACCTTCCGCATCCGTGATATCCGCTGTCTGCACCGTCAGAATGTAATAGCCATCCCGTTTTGTCAACGCGGTCAAGTCTAACACAAAAGTTTGGTCATCCACTTTTTGGATCTTTATCAAACTCGCATCTTGCGTCTCACCTTGGAGCACTAGCGTAAGATCCTCGGTCGTAAAGGTAGAAGCATTTACCTCCTTATTAAAATGTACGGTCACTTCCATCACAGGATTATCAACTGTCTCATTTTCTGCGGGGATACCCTCGAAAGAAGAAACCTCCAGCACTACGCTTGGACCAGGTTCAAATGTCAACTGATATTCTTCTTGCGCAGTTCCCATTTTGTCCACGAAATGAATGATATTCTCATAGAATGGTTCCTTTCCATCTCTCAACGTACAACTTGTCTGCCAAATATTTCGTGTATCAATTGATGTTCCGTCACTCTTTCGAACAATGCTAACCAAAGTCTGTCTTCCATTTGTCGGATCGCTGATAGAACCATAATTCCAACCGCTCTCTGAAGGAGTAACCGTCAAAATATATTGATAGGTACCGCTCGATTGAATAGTAGATCTCTTAACGACAGCTACTTCCTCTATCGTACCGTCCGATAGATAAAGCATATCCGGCAAATCTTCCGAATCCACGTTATCATTCACCAAGAAGCCAGCCAAATCCGTCTTCGGCACCTTAATGCTACGAATCAGCTCATGAATCGTCACTTGGTCCAACAAGCTCAAATCCGGATTATCATAGCTGGAAACGTGTGTAGCTTTCACGTCATAATCCGTGAAATGCCCCAATAAGGTACTAGTAAACCACCATTGCGCATATGCGGTCTTGCCTGCTTCAATCGTACCAAATGCGGTAGCCACACTACCACCCAAAGCCAATGAATGTTCTTCGCCATTCAATTGAGAACTTAACAACTCAAATTTAATATTCAATCCTTTCTCATTATCAATAATTTCTGGCTGATTCGTCACCATATTCACATTCGTAGCGTCACCGGCACCCGTATTATGAATCAATAATGAGAATTCTGCAGGCACCATTGGCTCCACTTTATTCGTCGTCAAGGGATCATCACCCAAGATATCCCGCTGCATAAAATAAGTCATATCCAAGTTGGGAGAAGGTTTCACGGTCATCGTAACCGGGAACAAATCTCGTGTCACAACCAAGTTCGTAAATGGATCCACATACGATAAAGTTCCTCCGAATGAATAGTTCTTCTTTTCTGTCGGGGCGGCATACTTAGTTGGGATAAACAAGATCGTGGCCTTTCCAGTCTTTTGCGCATCCAATGTCCAAGCTCCGTCCAATTCGCCACCAAATGTATCTAGGCTTTCAGTATTAATCTGGAATTCATGAGTTCCCGCAGTATTGCCTTCCTCGTCTTTCACCTCCAAATTCAACCGTACATCTTTCATGGAGATAGATTCATGACCATTAAATACAGTTAATGTACCACGGAAAGCTTGCCGGGTCATGGTCATGGTTTGCTTGAATTGAAGGGAAATTGTTGAGCAAACCGATTCATGGGATTTATCCAATTTCGACTGAACATTTGTCAATTGAGCCTCCAGCAACTCTGTAAAATTAGAAAAATCAGATTTATGCAAATAATCAGAAGCCAACTTCGATGTAGCCAATAAAGTCCTCACTTTTTCCAAATTAACATTATTCTCTCCCCCCGTTTGGTATTTAGAAAAAGAGTTATACCATCTCTCCTTCAGTCGTTCCAACTGCTCTACACTGACCCCTTGTGGTCTTAATAGATAAATACCTTTATCTTCAGCCAATTGATCGGTAAATTCATTCAAGTACGACAATAAAGGTAGCATTTGCTCCACAGAGACTCCCATCCATATAGGGTCCCCTAAAATCTCTTCCCTCAATCCATCTTCAGCAATCGCTCCATCTTGAACAATACGTAAGGATTCTTGAAATTCTTGTATATAAGAAGGATATTGCTTAGACACAGATCTTAACGAGGTTGGTTCTTTCCGATCACAAGGTTCCAATAAAGGAGTTATACAATCAAATTTCTTCCATACTGTCAAAAATTTCTTATACTTCTGAGCAACCTCTTTTGTTGTCTCAAACTTATCCAGCAGATCCGTCATTTTGCTAAAAAAGTCTTGAGCTTTTGTCAAGAAATCCGCAGGGTTTTTCACATCTCGCAGATTCTTCATAGCATCTACGGCTTCCAATAAAGAATTAACAACACCGTCTTTACTAGATTCCACCTCATCCTTATTTTTGCCCGCATAATGATCTACTAAATCATTTATAGCACTTAACGCAACATTTTTAAAGTCATCTGCTATAATATCTTTCTCAGTAGAAGTCAAATCTTCACCGTTAGCTATTTTATTAATTAGATAATTGTACAAGGCATATATTCTATTCAAAGCCTCAAGTCCAGCTCCAACATCCTGTGTAAAAGGACAATCTTTAAGTTTATTTACAAAATCCTTTTCATCACTAGTAAAACTACCCACACAATCTACACTTTTTGAAACAAACTTTACAGCCTCAACCGCAACCTTAACAGGTTTAATGCACTGAACCAGATCCAATAAAAACTTATTTTGGCAAGGCTCACAACCTTTATCCTCAGCAGTCCATTTATCAAAGGGAGAAGATGAAGTCGAAGAAGAATAGCTACCAGCAGAGCTAAACCAACTGGAACCAGAACCAAATCCCCAACCACCCGGATAAGAAGATCCTTCACCATCACCTCTATCTGGGATTCCATCCTTGCATGAACCTAACTGTAATACAGCCTCGTAGCGATGCCATTTACGATCTGTCCCACAATCCCAAAAATAGAGTGTTCCCGGGTATCCCACGCAAGGATCATTATCCAGATTTCTTAATAAAGATGCTATTTTCGTCACTTTTACAGGTATTGTAATTGCCACTTGAGGCAGTAGCTCAAATGGTCCTTGTATCATCGGTTCAAATGTAAAAGTCTTAAAACCTGATGGCATTTGTAATTGAACATCTTCTGCTGTTATAAGCCCTTTATTTACCAAAGTCACATTGAACATCAGAGATTCGCCTGGCTGCAAATCTTCCGCAGGAATACTGTTTGGCATATTCATAACTACAACAGGAGCAGGAACATTTGTTTCAAACTTCACATCAGTCACAATTTCATATTTATCCTCTATCTCTGTCTCTTCCAACTTCCAAGACACCCGTATAGCTTGAAAACTTAAATTCACGGTTTTTAAAGTTAATTTGCCAGGATCTACCAATACCGTTCCCTTAAAAACATCACTATGATTGTCTTCACTAACCTCTATCTTATAATAACCTTCCACTATCTTCGGTAAAGTAAATAACCCATCCTTACCGGAAACACCTTCTGCCACTAATTTATTAGATGGAGTGGTTATACGTATTTTAGCACCTTCAACATGAGGAGCATCTTTTGTATTATAAGTATATTCATCACAGACATCTATTTGCAAAATACCTGTAGCCTCCGAAACCGGTGTTATATTATAAGGTAAAGAAAAACCCTTTCCATTTGCACAATTAACCCCGATAGTACCTTCACAAGCTACATTTAAATCCATGTCCGCAGTAGGAGACATACGCAGAATTATAGTAGCAGCCTCCCCATTTTTCAACGAAGCCATTTCTTTTGGGCTCTCCAAACTCATCCATGCCAATTTAGGTATATCGACTGTTATTTTTCCAGTCTCTCCAGCTCCTTTATTAGCAATATTCAATTGATATATTCGGGAAGTTCCTTTTGTCATAGTCGTATTAACCGATGGGTATTCGGTAATTAATTCGCCTTTTTCTGAACTACAATAATAATTAATGGAGAAATTTTCGCTAGCACCTTCCGCTGAACTCACACAAACGTCTATATTATCTCCCAAAAGGCTTGTTGATGTAATTCTACTTTCTATCGTAAAATTCAATTGCCCAGTAGCATTAGGTTCTATTACAGAAATCGATTCAAATTTGATAGCACAATCTGCAGGTATGGATACAACCTCTGCCTTCACATTTGTTAACTTTAACGTACCAAGATTATTTAATTGGATTACCCCTTTATACATTTTATTTTGGATCACCTCACATTGTACCCTTGGAACGATACTTATACCATAAATATTAAAGTCAG
>Ga0129308_1001798_pt1 | contig 20576 bp, 19 predicted proteins | sample L827metagenome_FD_94440 | JGI IMG/M metagenome (GOLD analysis project Ga0129308, IMG submission 94440) | Ring-tailed lemur group fecal microbial communities from Wisconsin, USA - L827 metagenome | ecosystem: Host-associated > Mammals > Digestive system > Large intestine > Fecal | place: USA... | reverse complement strand
TCATCCTGCATGACAAACCTCCTGTGTTTTCTTTTGTGGTTGCCAGACCATCTTCAGATTAACACAGGAGGTTTTTCTCGCATATACTAAAGTATTTTTCCCACCCCCAGTTGAACTGGGGGTGGGAAAAATCGGCAAGCACCGTTAGGTGCTTGCCGATTTTTGTAAGGCATGGACAATTTGGATATTTTCATTTCTCAACCCGAACCGGAATCCAGCGAAGCGAATCCGGTTCGGGAGCGAAGAAACTTCCTGTCTGACTAAGAAGCCTCGCCGCAGGCGGGGATTCGTGTCAAACAGGAAGTTTCTGAGCTGGCGGTGGTGATAGGTTTCGAACCCCCGTCCGAAAACGGGTAAACTCACGTTCTGCATACACTCACCAATATTTTATGGTTTTATTTTAACATAAAAGTTCAACAATTAAAAGTCTTTCTTCGCAATTTCCGAACTTTTTTTGAACGCATCACTATCCGCACGTTTCAAGAAGCCAATCTCTTAACCGCTTCGAACTAAAGTTGCAATCACGGCTAGGCACAAGCCTTTTTTCTCTGAGGCTTAAGGGGATAATCCCCCCTGTCTGACCATCCAGTTTCCCGAAGCTCTTCTCTATTAGGTAAGCTTCTTTTCTTCTTCAATCCAATAGATGACTCTCGATATCTTGATCCCGGAGATTGCTTTGTTGTGTTCTCTTCCTCATGCATCTGAGGCAGCACACCGACGGGGCTCTGTGTATTCATCAACGCTGCAGTCTTATTATCCACTCCCCAAAGGCAACATCCCGGCTCGCCCAAGGAGTTCCAGCTCGTTGATGCCGAATGCAGAGATGTAATGGCGGATTCTTTGAGTTTCATATTCTCCTGCGCCGCAGGACTCCAAGCGGGCCTGCGCAAGTTCCAATACGATCCTTCTCGCTTTTACGTCATCAAAGTTTTCCTTTTCCATAGCCTCTTGCAGTTCCTGTTCCAGTTGAGTAATGCGCTTCTGGTTCTCCAGAGCTGTCTTACTGTTGCAGATAAGGGTAGGATTCACCTGCAAATCAGCAATGATTTCCTCGAGGTCTTTTTTTACAGTCTGTAATGTAGCTTTGCTTGTCAGCGTCCCACATTCAATGCAACTCCAACGCTGCCATCCTTTTGCGTTACTGTTCATGCTGGGTTTTCTGCCGCACAAGGCGCATCTGCACATAGAGCGAATCATCTTCGCTCTGCTATCCATTGTCTGTCCGGTATCCGGCTTCATCTCCTGCACTTTTTGCAGCAGGACTTCATCCAGAATCGGGGGATAGTCTTTATTCCCGATATAGATGACATTTCCAAGAATTCTGGCCACCATGTTTTTGTTCCACTGCTTGCCCGGTTCGTTGTACGGAACCGTACCGGCATTCAGAAGAGCAGTCAGTTGCCGATAGGATGATCCGCCGGCATATCTCTCATGGAGCATCCGGACAACTTCAGCTTCTGCTGGAACAGGTTCAATTTTTCCTTTACGCATCTCATAGCCGAAGGTATACTTCCGAATCCCCATGTGCGTCTCTCCTTTCAGACGGTTTCTCTGATTTCCATTGAGTTCTTCAATCGGAAGTTCAGACAGTTATTGCTTTCTACCGTAATTTGGTCGACCAGCGCCTCGAACACTTCCGGTTCGAAGGTCGGAAGGAACTCGGGCATATCTTCAAGGATCTCCATGAGTTCCCTGGTCTTTGGTATCGTTTCGTCCTTTGCTTCGCCAGCAATTTTAGCTTTCTTCTGCTTAGCATCTGAAAGCTGCCGTGCCAAGTCATTGGTTTTGGCGATAAAAATATCAGAATCGACGAGGCCGAGTTTTTTCATCTCAGCCAGCATTCGATTCTGATCGGATAGTTCTGATATTTTCTTGTTCAACGCAATGACGTCTTCGCTCCAGAGCATCTTCTTCTCCTTGACCGCTTTTAGATCAAGGAGCATCTGCCCCAGCACGGTTTCGCCATGTACTTTCAATTTATAGTAAAGCCGCAAGAATGCGGCGTGGATTCGTTCTTCAGGAATCTGCATGATTGAGCAGGCGTTTGCATCTTTTCGGTGTGTTCTGCAAACCCAATTCACAGTACCTCTGCAAACCGTTCGCTTAAAAATTGAGCCGCACTCGCCACAGATGATCCGTTTAGAGAACACACTTTCTTCTTTCGCCGCTGTGGTAACTTTGCTCTTTCTTTTCTGTATCAGGTCCGCCACAGCATCAAAGGCTTCTCTGTCGATGATTGCTGGCACACGGTCCGGCATAAAATACTGGTCGCGCTCACCATTGTTCAGTTTCTTTTTAAAAGGGAGCGTATCTGTTGTGTACTTCTTCTGCACACGGACATCCCCCGCATATTTCTCATTACAGAGGATATAGGAGATTGCCGAAGCCCTCCAGACTTCCTTGCCATCACGCGTGGGAATCCCAAGCGCAGTTACCTGTGCCGCAATCTCCTCGCGGCTGTATCCTGCAAGGTAGTTTTGGAAAATCATTCGGACGATTTCTGCTTCGTGTTCAAATATAACTAACTGACCGTCCATCAATTGGTAGCCCAAGGGAGCTTTGCAGGTGATGAACTGTCCTTTTTCCATTCTGTGACGATAGCTCCAGCGCATATTACCGGAGATGCTTTCACTTTCAGTTTGGGCAACACTTGCATGCAGGGCAGCCATGAACTCAGTGCTCATTTTGCCAGTATCGATGCCCTGCTCCTCAAAATAGACTGTAACGCCGATATTCCTCAGTTCTCGAACAGTCTCCAGACATTCTTTTGTGTTTCTTGCAAACCGGGAGATTGATTTTACAAGGACTCTATCGACGAGACCCTTACGGCAATCCGAGAGGAGGCGCTGGAATTCAGTACGCTTATCTGCGGATGTTCCAGTGATACCCTCATCGGCGTAGACGTCAACGAGAGTCCAGTTTTCGTTACTTGAAATCAGAGAGATGTAATGCGTCGTTTGGGCGACGAAGGAGTTTAGCTGGTCGGTGGAATCCGAACTGACACGTGCGTATGCCGCAACCCGAAGTTTTGCTTCCTCCAGAATCTTCACGGCATCTATCGTAATGACTTTCTTGTTGTTCAGGGCAAGACTGCCATTCGTCAAGTGCTTGTCGTTCAAGGGATTCACCTCCTTATCAGCAACACACAGTACCACAACATCTCTATAATAGCTATTGAAAACGCGAAGAAAACTGACTAAAAAATAATGATATCGGCACCGCAATTTGCCGATATTCTTGTAGCGATTCTCTTGATCTCGGCTTCTGTGAAGCCATTGTCCAACAGTGCGAGGAGCAGGTTTCTGATCCCGCAATAGTCAATGTTAATGTTAGCCTGGGTCATTTACTGTTCCCCCTTATGTAATTCTTATTTGTTCTGAAAAAGCGGAGGCCGCTCATCATAGGTTAGCTTCCATATAGGCTCTCATTCAGAGCAGCCTCCGCTTAAATTTCATTTTCTATTTATTGGCTCCATTCGACACTACTTCCCGAGCCATGGGCGTACGAACTGAACCGCGGCTGGCGCCGCGCTCCGGGAATCTCACCCCTCCGAGGTTCTCTCCGAGCTGCTCCCATTGCTTGATCCCCGAAATGCCAAAAAGGCGGGGGCTGTGGCTGAGCAGGGGTACCATTGTCTGCGGACAAGGTCATTGCAAAGCAGCTTGCCAGGGCTGCTTTTGGCCTGGATGGACCCGCTCATCACCTTTCTTGCCGTCATTTATGAAGCATACTACTTCACAGGTGGTCTTCGCGCATCCGACCTCATCGCTTTTCCATATTTCAGGCTTGTCCGCTGAAGTTATTCAGTCGCCGGATATTTAGTTTTCGAGGTGCTCTGAGTGGAGCAATTAATTTACCCCCTCATACCTTCAAAGGAAGAAATGAGGGGGTGTATCGGGTTTTATTTTTCACCTTTTATGAGTTTCAGCAGTTTAGCCAAAATTCTGTGCCGTTTTTCGTTTATATTGCTCTGCGATAGGCCACATTCCTTCGCAATCTCAGAATCGGTTTTTCCTTCTTGGTAATACTCTTTGATGAGTTTTTGTTCGCTTGGTTTCAATCTGCTCGAATACTTTTTAATTGACCATGCACTGACATATCAGCTAAATAGAATGGTGCCCTTTTTGCTTTAAAAAGGGCACCGGCTTATTTTTTATTTGCCTGAGAGGATATTCCATCTATAATAAGTCAACATCCAACATCCCTTTCAAAAAGGGCAACGGGCTTTTTTCGTGATAGCTGCGGTTCGACTCCCCACAGGTTCTCAAATATGCCATTTTGGATCTTTGTGCGCAGCACTCAAAAATGGAGCAAAAAAACGAGGGAGATAGCTTGCGACTCTAAGCGTTGACGCTTTTGGATCGAAAGCTATCTCTCTCGATGGTGGAGGTGGGGGGAGTTGAACCCCCGTCCGAAAGCACTTTAACGGGACTTTCTCCGGGCGCAGGCGGTTATTGCGGGAGTCTTCCTCCCTGTTCCCCTTCCAGACGGCAAACCGTCACGCCGTCAGGTCAGGTGAGAGTCATGATGCGTGGGCGGGTCAACTCTTTCCCGCCTCACGGACGCCACATCAACGACGCCTTCCCCGGCCTGTGGCCTCTCCGGTTCAGACGGCTGCCTTAATTAGGCAGCAACAGCAACAGTGTTGTTGTTATTTAATTTATAAATTGCCCGTTTTATGGCGGTCAGGCGCCGCCGCCCGCTTGTCCCGCCTCCATACCCCCGTCGAAACCGGTACACCCCCGCATCGTCGGGGCAAACTGCGCTTGCTCCGCTTTCGCGAAGCAGCCTTCGGCTGTCCGCGGAAGCTCCGTATCGCTTCGTTGCCCCTCCTCTTCCTCGCGAATCCGCTTCGCTGGGTTTCGCTCGGACCATGAGAGTGCGGCTGGAATTGGGATTGCTGTCACGTATCGTAACACATTTCACCGTCGAAATGTGTTACGATTTCGTGACATTTTGCTTTTTCATGTTTTTGCCAGCTTGACCATCAGCTTTACCGGCGTCACCTTGGCAAGAACGCGGTAGAACTTATAGAACAGCCGCGGCGTATAAATGGTCCGGCCGGCCTTGGCCGCCCGCAGAGTACCGGCCACTACCCGGACCTGGTCGCAGTAGGGCAGCGTGGCGAACATTTTAGAATTGCCGGTGATTCTGCCTACATCCAGGAATTCCGTCTTCATGGGGCCGGGACACACAGCGGTGACCGTGACGCCCTTGTCCCGCAGCTCCTCACAGAGGCCCACCGTGAAAGAGGACACATACGCCTTCGTGGAGGAATACACCGTCATGCGGGGGTTGGGGCAGAAGGAGGCGATGGAGGAGACATTGATGATGCGGCTTCCCTCCGGCATGAAGGGGATGACCATGTTGGTGATGGCCGTCAGGGCTCGGAGATTCAGGTCGATCATCCGAGTCTGGGTGGAGGTCTCCATCTCGCCCAGGTTGCCCAGGTAGCCGCAGCCGGCGTTGTTGATGAGCATGGTGACCTCCGGCTGCTCCGCCGTCAGCTTTTCCTGCAGCGCCACAAAGCTCATGGTGTCGCACAGGTCCAGTCCCAGGCACTCCACCGTTTTATCCGGCAAGCCCTCGGCCATTTCCTCCAGCCGGTCCCGCCGGCGGGCAATGAGCCAATAGCAGTCAATGTCCGGGAACACACCCGCCAGCTGGCGGACAAACTCGCGTCCCAATCCGGAGGACGCACCGGTGATGATGGCGGTCTTCATGGAAACGCCTCCTTTTTCAGCTTCAGTGGGTCTCGGGAGCGGGATACTCCACGCCCAGGGTATCCACCCGGACGGACTGCATGACCACGGGCTTTTTGGGCTTGTCGTTCATCATGTTCCGCTGGACCCGGGAGATGTCCACGGCCACATCCGTGCCCTCGGTGATCTGGCCGAAGGCGGCGTACTGGCCATCCAGGTGGGGCGCGGGAGCCACCATGACGAAGAACTGGCTGCCGGCGGAGTTGGGGGCCATGGTACGGGCCATGGACAGCACGCCCAGGGTGTGCTTCAGGTCGTTCTGGCGGAAGCCGTTGGCGGAAAATTCTCCGTTGATCTCGTAGCCGGGGCCGCCCATGCCGGTTCCCTGGGGGCAGCCGCCCTGGATCATGAAGCCGGGAATGACCCGGTGAAAGGTCAGGCCGTCATAAAAACCCTTGTTGGCCAGGGAGATGAAGTTATTGACGGTGTTGGGGGCCTTGTCGGGATACAGCTCGCCTTTCATGACGCGGCCGTCCTCCATGGTGATGGTGACAATGGGATTAGACATCGTTATCGATTCCTTTCTTTCATCGTTCTGTCGATCTCACGCTTGGCATCCCGCTTGGCGGAAGCCTCCCGCTTGTCGTAGTTCTTTTTGCCCTTGCAAAGGCCCACCTCCAGCTTGACCCGGGCGTCCTTGAAATAGACGCTCAGGGGCACCAGGGTGTAGCCGTCCTGCTTGATGAGGGCGTGGAGCTTGCGGATCTCCCGCTTATGCATCAGGAGCCGCCGGGTGCGGACAGGGTCCTTGTTGAAGATATTTCCCTTTTCATAGGGGGAGATGTGCATGCCCTGGACGAACAGCTCGCCGTCCTTGACCGTGCAGTAGGCGTCCTTCAGGTTCAGCGTGCCGGCCCGGACGGACTTGACCTCCGTGCCGAAAAGCTCGATGCCCGCCTCATACTTATCCTCCACAAAGTAGTCGTGAAAGGCTTTGCGGTTCTGGGCCGCGATCTTGATTCCCTTTTTCTCCGTATGGCTCACCTCCTCCTTGGATGTATCAGTATACCATGATTTTCCCTGTTCTTCAAGAGAAAGTAGCGGTTGGCATTTCCCGGTGTCCGTGGTATAATAACGCGATACAATAAAGCTGATTATGCCTGCAAACGGCAAATGCTAAACAAGAGAAAACAACGAGGTGTGGCGATATGAGTACATTTACCGATCTGACCGAGACCACCATCAGCCGGAAAGAGCAGTACAGCGGTCCGCTGTTCACCGTCCATTCCGACGTGGTGCGGCTGCCCAACGGCAATACCTCCGTCCGGGAAGTGGTGGAGCATGTGGACGGCGTGGCCGTGCTGCCTTTGGATGAGCGGAACAACGTGCTGACGGTGACCCAGTACCGCTATGTGTTCGGCAGAACGCTGCTGGAGATCCCGGCCGGCAAGCTGGACCCCGGCGAGGACCCCGCCGCCGGTGCCCTGCGGGAGTTGAAGGAGGAGACCGGCGCCGTGCCGGATGTGTTTTTGCCTCTGGGCGCCATCCTGCCCGCCCCCGGCTGTTACAGCGAGGTGCTGCACCTGTTTTTGGCCAGGGGGCTGCACATGGAGGACCAGCAGCTGGACCCGGATGAATTTTTGAATGTTGAGCGCGTCCCCTTTGACGAGATGGTCCACCGCTGCATGAACGGTGAGATCGAAGACGCCAAGACCGTGGCCGCCGTGCTGAAAGCCAAGCTCCTGCTGAACCTTTAAAAACATAACGGAGGGTTTCCATGAACACCCAAAAAACTGTTCTGATCGTCGAGGACGAAAAAAATATCGTGGACATTCTGCGCTTCAACCTCCAGCGGGAGGGCTATCAGACCCTGGAGGCCTACGACGGCGAAAGCGGCCTTGCCCAGGCTGTTTCCGCCAACCCGGACCTGATCCTGCTGGATGTGATGCTGCCGAAGATGAACGGCTTTGATGTCTGCAAATCCCTGCGGAGCCAGGGCAGCAATGTGCCGGTCATCATCCTCACCGCCCGGGAGGAGGAATCCGACAAGGTTCTGGGCCTGGAGATCGGCGCCGACGACTATATCACAAAGCCCTTTTCCATGCGGGAGCTCATCGCCCGGGTGGGCGCCAATATCCGCCGCACCGCCATGGCCGCCCCCGCCGCCACAGCTGCCGCATCCGCCATGCCGGTGGCCGGTGACCTGTCCATCAACACCGACAGCCATCAGGTCTTCCGGGGCGGCAAGGCCATCGACCTGACCCAGCGGGAATATGAGCTGCTCACCTTCCTGGCCAGCCACCCCAACAAGGTCTACTCCCGCATCGCCCTCATGGAGCAGGTGTGGAACTACGGCTATGTGGGCGACGATGTGCGCACCGTGGATGTGACGGTGCGGCGCCTGCGGGAGAAAATCGAGGCGGACCCCGCCAATCCCGTGTACATCCTGACCCGCCGGGGCGCCGGATACTATTTCGCCGTGTGACCGCTCCGGCCGGCGCCCATCCCACATAAAGAGGTGATCGCCCTTGTTCCGCAGCCTGCACATGAAGCTGATGCTGATCTTGCTGCTGCTCATCACATCGCTGATGGCAGTGGTGGGCGCCTTTTTGACCACCAGCGTCTCCAGCTTCTATATCAATACGTTTTACCAGCAGATGGCCGACGTCTTCGGTGAGGAGCACCGGGACTTCGTGTCGGACCTGCGGGCCGAGGCCGCCCATGAGGACGGAGCCGAGCAGCTGCAGGAGCTGATGAAGGCCTATGCCGGCGAGCTGGGCATCGATTACCGCAGCCGCAACTACTTCATTCTGGACGGCCACACCGGCCGCTTTCTCAGCGGCTCCGCCGGGGAGGAGAGCCTGCCCCGGGAACAGACCGCCAATCTCCTGACCGCCCGGAACGCCGTGGCGCAGAACGACCCCACTCTGGTGGGCGATGAAAGCGACATCACCGCCGACTATATGGATGTGGCCATCCCCATCCTGGGCGGCGACAACGCCTATATCATCTATATCCTGGACACGAAGGAATCCGTGTCCGAGCTGAACAGCCAGCTGTTCACCATCATCATGCAGGCCATGGTCATCGGCCTGCTCATCTCCGTGCTGCTGAGCTTTTTGCTGTCCAAGACCATGGTGGGCCCTATTGAAAAGCTCACCGCCGGCGCGGAAAAGGTGGCCGCCGGCAACTTTGACAGCGCCCTGCCGGTGGAATCCACTGACGAGATTGGCATCCTCACCGGCACCTTCAACGAAATGGCCAGCATTTTGCAGGAAACGCTGGCCGCTGTGGAGAACGAGCGCGACAAGCTGGACACCCTGTTCCTCCATATGACCGACGGCGTGGTGGCCTTCAACCACGAGGGGCAGCTCATCCACTGCAACCCCGCCGCCAACACCATGCTCCACCGGAACGTGGACAACCGCTGCACGTACGAGGAGTTGTTCGGCGCCGTTTATCCCTTCCGGGAGATGCTGGCCCTCCAGCGGCCCAACTACGCCGAGGGCGAGATGGTGGTGGAGGACCGGACATTGGAGCTGTACCTGGCGCCCTTCTCCGACCAGGCCCGGGGCGGCGTGCTCATCGTGCTCCACGATGTGACAGAGCAGCACCGCAACGAGGAACGGCGAAAGGAATTCGTGGCCAATGTGTCCCACGAGCTGCGCACACCCCTCACTAACGTCCGCAGCTATGCCGAGACCCTGCGGGACGCCAACGGCGACATTCCCACGGAGACCGCCAACGGCTTTTTGGACATCATCATCACAGAGACGGACCGGATGACCCACATCGTCCAGGACCTTTTGACCCTGTCCCGGCTGGACTCCGGCCATACGGAGCTGGCCCTCACCCGCTTCTCCTTTGCCGAGGCCATCACCAGCGTCTGCCGGGCCAACGCCCTGGCCGCCAAAAACCACAGCCACCAGCTGACCTGCGGCTCCCTGGAGGGCCTGCCCCGCATCGTGGGCGACCGCCGCCGGCTGGAGCAGGTCATGATGAACATCATCGGCAACGCCATCAAGTACACCCCCGACGGCGGCCACATCCGCATCACCGCAGGCTCCACGGACACCGACGTGTGGATGGAGGTCTGCGATGACGGCATCGGCATCCCGGAAAAGGACCGGGACCGGATCTTTGACCGCTTCTACCGGGTGGACAAGGCCCGCTCCCGGGAGTCCGGCGGCACGGGCCTGGGGCTTTCCATCGCCCGGGAGCTGGTGCTCCGGCACAACGGTTCTCTGGCCCTGGCGCCCCACGAGGGGCCGGGCACCACGGTGCGGCTGGTTTTGCCGATTGCCGGTCCCCCGGCATCGTGACGTTTGCCGCGCCGCGCTTGCGTATTGATATTCCACAACCACTCCATGCCCATTTGCCCGCGAAGGAGGTGCCGCCGGATGGGGACCCGCCAAAAAAAGCACAGCCGTCTGGACCTAATCCAAAATATCGTCATCACCCTTCTGACGGTCTCCGCCGTGATGCTGTTCGCAGCCACGCAGATCTCCTCCCTGTCTCAGGGCAGCCTGCTGAACCGCTGGTTCTCCGCCTCCTCGTCTCCGGCCGCCGCAGCGGCGGAAGAGGAGGCCGTGCCGCTGTCGGCTCCGGTGCGGATAGCCGTGTCCGGCACTTACGGCCGCTACGGCAGCGTGACCCTGTCCTCCGGCAGTGAGGAGTTCATTCCCCTGGCCACCCGCCTGGGAGAGGCCTTAGGCTCCGCCCGGAGCTTTCTTCCCTGCGACAACCAGGATTTTATAGACGCGCTTTCCCAGCCCTCCATCTTCTATGATTTTGGGGAAGCACTGCCTTTGTCTGTTTTGGCGGAGTTGATCTCCCTGCCGGATATGCCCGCGGCCATCGCCTCCACCGACGCCCGGCAGCTGGTGATCTCCGCGTCTGACAGCGGCACCGTGCAGCTGCTGCTGTGGGACGGGGAGGGCACCTATCTCCGCTGCGGCACCGCCATCACCGCCGGCGACCTGGAGGACACCATCAGCCGGTATGAGCTGGGCGGCGCCTACTTTGCTTTTGATTACGCGGAAAACGACGAGACGTTCCGGCAGGTCTTCTCCCGTTCTTTATTCCTGGACCCCCTGCCCCAGCTGCCGCGATTGTCTGTGTCCAATGCTCTGACGGACACGGACACCGTGCTGACCCGGCTGGGCTTCAACCCCTATACCAATTCCCGTTACATGGAATCCGGCGGCACCGAGGTCGTCACGGAGGGAGACCAGTCCGTCCGCCTGTTGCCGGAGGGGATCATCCGCTACCAGGGCAGCGGCAAGTCGGACCTGTCCATTGACGCCGAATCCGAGACCCCCACACTGTGGGAAGCCGTGTCCGGCGCCAGTGAGCTTTTGAACAGCCTGCTGTCCGGCCACACCGGAGACGCGGTTTTGTACTTACAAACAGTCCGGCAGACCGGCTCCGCCACGGTCCTGCGTTTTGGCTACCAGGCAGGCGGTGTCCCCATCCGGTTTGCGGACGGCACCTGTGCCGCGGAGGTGGTCCTCAGCGGCACCGCTGTCTCCTCCCTGACCTTGTGCTTCCGGCAGTATACCGCCGGAGATGAAAATTCCCTCCTGCTGCCGCTGAAGCAGGCCATCGCCATCGCCGCCCGGCAGGAGGGCAAGGAACTGTTCATCGCCTATACAGACAGCGGCGCCGACACCGCCTCCGCCGCCTGGCTGCTGGAATGACCGCCTTCACAGAAAGGAACCGCCCATGCAAAGCTCCCGCCTGAAAAACATCATCATATTGATCCTAGCCCTGGTAAACCTATTTTTGCTGGCCTCCCTGTTCAGCCGGTTCAGCGCCCGGCGGGAATCCCGGGAGCAGACCACCATCCAGCTGACGGAACTGTTTGCCGCCAATGGCATGGCCCTGTCGCCGGACGCGGTCTCCTTTCAGCCGCCGCCTACCGGCGGCACCCTGACCCGGGACACCGCCCAGGACCGGCAGATGGCCAGCCTTTTGCTGGGAGACGGATTGTCTTATTCCGACCAGGGCGGCGGTATCTGGTCCTATGACAGCACCGAAGGCGCAGCGGTCTTCCGCTCCGGCGGCAGCTTCGACGCCGCTGTCCACGTCGGCACGGACACGGAGGCGGAGGCTCTCTGCCGTTCCGTCTGCCGCCAGTTCCACTATGAGGAGTTGACCTTCCAGCGGGAGGCCGGCAGCTTTACCGCCAGTGCTGTCCGCACATTCAACAACTGCCCCGTGTACAACTGCACTGTCAGCTTTTCCTGGGATGATGGCACCCTTTCCGTCAGCGGCACCTTCCTGCCGGATGCCCTGACCGCCGCGGCGGAGGAGAACAGCCTCTCCGCCGTGTCGGCCCTATCGTTCTTTTTGAGCGCCCAGCGGGAGCTGGGTGCCGTGGCCTCCACTATTACGGACATCTACTCCTGTTATGAAGTGCAGACCACCTCCGCCGCCTCCATGACCTTGGTGCCCGCCTGGTGTATCTGTACAGATATCGGCTCATATTATGTAAACTGTTATACCGGTGCGGTCACCCACGGCTGACAATTGCCGCTGATAGTTTTGCCGCATGGAAACGTTTTACAGAAACATCGCAGGAATGATTTGCATTTCCACGGCGGATATGCTATATTGATGATGTGTGAGTTTCCCCGGGTTTTATTTTCCCAGGCCCGCAGCCTTTCCGCGGGTATGAAGCGGCACCGGCCGGGCAAACTGTTCTTGTGACAGTTCTGCCGCCACAGAAGAATGTGCCTTGAAGAGAGGGTAAAGAACTTGACGAAATATTTGGTTCAGGGTGGAAAACCCCTGTTTGGTGAAGTAGAGATCAGCGGCGCGAAAAATGCCGCTGTTGCCATTATCCCCGCCGCCCTCATGGTGGACGGCGTCTGCCGTATTGAAAACATCCCCCAGATCTCCGACGTGACCCTTTGCCTGCGCATCCTAGAGCAGCTGGGCGCCCATGTCCGTACCATCAACCGCCACACGGTGGAGATCGACTGCCGGAAGATCCATTCCACCCGCACCCAGCAGAATCCCGCGGGGAAGATCCGCGCCTCCTACTATCTGGTGGGCGCCCTGCTGGGCCGCTTCGGCCGGGCGGAGGTCGCCATGCCCGGCGGCTGCAACTTCGGCGGTCTCCGCCCCATTGACCAGCATGTGAAGGGCTTTTCCGCCCTGGGCGCCAAGGTCATTGTGGAGGGCGGCTTTATCCACGCCATTTCCGAATCCGGCCGTTTAAAGGGGTGCAGCATCTATTTGGATGTGGTATCCGTGGGCGCCACCATGAACATCATGATGGCCGCCGCCATGGCGGAGGGCAACACCGTCATTGAAAACGCCGCCAAAGAGCCCCACATCGTGGATCTGGCCAACTTCCTGAACTCCATGGGGGCCAACATCCGGGGCGCCGGCACGGACACCATCAAGATTCGGGGCGTGGACCGCCTTTCCGGCGGCACCTACGCCATCATCCCCGACCAAATCGAGGCAGGCACCTACATGGCGGCCGTGGCCGCCACCGGCGGCCAGGTCCTGGTGAAGAATATCATTCCCAAGCACATGGACTGCATCACCGCCAAGCTGGTGGAAATGGGCGTGGAGGTGGAGGAGCATGAGGACACCCTGCTGGTCCGCCGCACCGGTCCTCTGCAAAAGACCAACGTGAAGACCATGCCCTATCCCGGCTTCCCCACGGATATGCAGCCTCAGATCACCACAGTCCTCTCTCTGGCCCAGGGCACTTCTCTGGTGACGGAGGGCGTTTGGAGCAACCGCTACCGCTATGTGGACGAGCTGCGCCGCATGGGCGCCAACATCCAGGTGGACGAAAAGACCGCGGTGGTGGAGGGCGTGGACCATCTCACCGGCGCTCCCATCCAGGCCTACGACCTGCGGGCCGGCGCCGCCATGGTCATCGCCGCCCTGGCCGCCCACGGCGAAAGTGAGATCAGCTCCGTCCATTACATCGAGCGGGGCTATGAGGACATTATCCAGAAGCTCCGCCGCCTGGGCGCCGACATCCGCTCCGTGGAGGAGCCTGAGGAAGCCGAGGAGCGAAAAGCCCATATCGGCTGAGGCGTTTCCTTTTATAATGCGTGTATCCATGGCGTCCGCTGAGGAGGATGGCGACCTTAGTCGGCGTTCTCCTGGGCGGACGCCAGTTTCTTCTCCTGTGTTTTCACAACGACAGACAGCGAGGTATCTTGTTTGACCACCGTACATACATTGGCCAGCGGGTCCTCCGGCAACGCGGTTTTGGTATGCTGCGAAGGCGCCCGCCTGCTGGTGGATGCCGGCATCTCCTGCCGCCGCATCACCTGCTCCCTCCGGGAGCTGGGGCTGACGCTGGAGGATTTGACCGCCATCCTTTTGACCCACACCCATTCCGACCATACCGCCGGCTTGCAGACCCTGCTGAAGCGGAGCCGGCTCCCCATCTTCGCCAGTGAGGATGCCGCCCGGGACCTCTGCTTCCGGCTGCCCCAGTGCGGTGAACGGCTCCGCTCCTTTTCCCGAAACAGCCGCTTTGACCTGGGCGGCTGCTCCGTCACCGCTTTTGCCACCTCCCATGACGCTCCCGGCGCCTGCGGCTACCGCTTTGATACGCCGGACGGCAGCGTGGGCCTGCTGACGGACACCGGCTATGTCACCGAAGAAGCCGCGGATGCTTTGCCCGGCGTGGACTTGGTCCTTCTGGAGTCCAACCACGATGTGGAGACGTTGGAATCCGGCCCCTATCCCTACTATTTGAAGCAGCGCATTCTGGGCAGCAAGGGTCATCTCAGCAACGATACCGCCGCCCGCTTCGCCGTAACGCTGGCGGAGTACGGCGCCTCCGACATCATCCTGGCCCATCTGAGTAAGGAGAACAACACGCCCGCCATGGCCCGCGGCGCCGTGGAGCTGGCGCTGTCCGCCGCCGGGCTGGCGCCGGAATTATCCGTGGCGCCCCGGGACAGCTTGGGTCCCTGCCATACCGTCATCCGGAGGTGCGTATGCAGAAAGTGACCATTCTCTGCGTGGGTAAGCTGAAGGAAAAATTCTACGCCGACGCCGTTTCCGAATACAGCAAGCGGCTCTCCCGCTTCTGCAAGCTGGACATCGTGGAGCTGAATGAGGAGCGGCTGCCGGAGGACCCCTCCCCCGCCCAGATCGAGGCCGCCCTCTCCAGGGAGGCGGACGCCATTCGGGCAAAGCTGCCCCCCGCCGCCATGGCCGTCGCCCTGTGCGTGGAGGGCAAGCAGCGCTCCAGCGAGGAGCTGGCCCGGCTCATGGCCGACAGCGCCAGCCGGGGCGTCAGCCACCTGGTGTTTCTCATCGGCGGCTCCTTCGGGCTGCACCCTTCCGTCAAGGAATTGGCGGCAGTGAAGCTGTCCATGTCCCCTATGACCTTCCCCCACCATTTGGCCCGGGTCATGCTGCTGGAGCAGATTTACCGGGCTTATCAAATCAACGCGGGGACAAAATATCATAAATAAACGGAATGGCCGCGCCATGAAAAAGCACACTTCAAGGCCGCCTGCCGCCGCTGCACCCGCTGCGGATATACCATCTCCGACACGTGACGACCTGTCTTATCCAGTTCACATAATTTCAAGAGGAGGAAGATTTTATGGATTTCATGAAGGAATACGAAAAATGGCTGGCCAGCCCCGCCCTGTCCGCTGAGGAAAAAGCTGAGCTGGAATCCATCAAGAACGACCCCAAGGAGATCGAATCCCGGTTTTACGGTCCTCTGGAGTTCGGCACCGCCGGTCTCCGGGGCACCATGTACGTTGGTTTACATAACATGAACATCCACGTCATCCGCTGGGCTACCCAGGGCTTCGCCGACGTCATCTGCGCCGAGGGCCAGGAGGGCAAGGACCGGGGTGTTGCCATCTGCATGGACTGCCGCAACCACTCCGCCGAGTTTGCCCGGGCCGCCGCGGAGGTCTGTGCCGCCAACGGCATCCACGTCCGCATTTTCGAGTCCCTGCGTCCCACTCCCGAGCTGAGCTTTGCCGTCCGGGAATACCACTGCCAGGCGGGCATCAACGTCACCGCCAGCCACAACCCCAAGGAGTACAACGGCTACAAGGTATACTGGGAGGACGGTGCCCAGCTGCCTCCCCGCCACGCCGACGCCATTGCCAAGCGGCTGGAGGAGATCGACATTTTCAACGACATCAAGACCATGCCCTATGACGAGGCGGTAAGCGCCGGTCTCATCGAGGTCCTGGGCGCCGAGACCGACGAGAAGTTCCTCTCCAACGTCATGGCCCAGGTCAACGACCCGGAGACCGTTGCCAAGGTAGCCGACACCTTCAAGCTGGTGTATACCCCCTTCCACGGCACCGGCTACAAGCTCATCCCCGAGGCTCTGCGCCGCATGGGCATCAAGCAGCTCATCTGCGTGCCGGAGCAGATGGTCATCGACGGGAACTTCCCCACGGTGGTCTCCCCCAACCCCGAGAACCCCGAGGGCTTCTACCTGGCGGTGGATATCGCCAAGAAGGAGGGCGCCGACTTCATTCTGGGCTCCGACCCCGACGCTGACCGTGTGGGCATCATGGTCCGCACCAAGGATGGCGAGTTCAAGGTCATCTCCGGCAACCAGACCGGTGTTTTGATGCTGGACTATTTGATCGGCGCCATGAAGCGCTCCGGCAAGCTGCCGGAGAAGCCCGTGGCCCTGAAGACCATCGTCACCACCGAGATGGCCCGCAAGGTAGCGGAGGTCAACGGCCTCCAGTCCTATGACACCTTCACCGGCTTCAAGTTCCTGGCGGAGAAGAAGGACAAGCTGGAAAACGCCGGCGAGGGCAAGGTCATCTTCGCTTACGAGGAGTCCTACGGCTACATGCTGGGAGACTACGTCCGGGACAAGGACGCCGTCACCGCTTCCCTGATGCTGACGGAGATGGCCGCCTGGTACGCCGCCCAGGGCATGACCCTGGCCGACGCCCTGGACGCCCTGTATGAGAAATACGGCTACTACGCCGAAAAGACCTTCAACCTGGTGATGCCCGGCCTGGACGGTCTGAAGGACATGGCCAAGCTGATGAAGCAGCTGCGGGAGGCTCCCCCGGCGGAGATCTCCGGCGTGAAGGTGGATGTGTTCAAGGACTATCAGGACGGCTCCGTCACCGACAACGCCACCGGCGAAAAGTCCACCATGGAGCTGTCCGGTTCCAATGTACTGCGTTTCGAGATGGCCGACGGCACCTCCGTCATCGTCCGCCCCTCCGGCACCGAGCCCAAGATCAAGGTGTACATCCTGGCCCAGGGCAAGGACGCCGCCGACGCCCAGGCCAACGTGGCCAAGTACGGCGCGTGGGTGGAGACCCTGCAAAAGTAAATTTCCCCGTCAGGCCACTCTCCGGCTACTCCGGAGGGTGGCCTTTTTTGTGCGCCTGCCGCATCGTTATCCCTCTATTTCCTATTGACATAATAGGAAATAGATTTTATAATACACCCCAGCTAAGCAGCCGCCAAGGCAGCTGTTTTTCGAGGAATGCAGCATTCAAAAGACATGGAGGGATGTGTCATGATACCAACACCCGCGCAGGCATGGGACCTGCTGTGCGAATACAACCAGGGAGAGTTCCACCGAAAGCACGGCCGCATTGTGGGCGACGTACTGCGGTGGTACGCCCAGCAGCTGGGCTACGGCGGGGAGGCGGACTTTTGGGAGGCCGTGGGCATCCTGCATGACCTGGATTTTGAACAGTGGCCGGAGCAGCACTGCACCAAAGAGCAGGAGCTGCTGCGGCAGCGGGATGTGGACGAGCAGCTCATCCACGCCGTGGCCAGCCACGGCTATCAGCTGACGGTGGACATCGCCCCGGAGCATGAGATGGAAAAGGTCCTGTACGCCGTGGACGAGCTGACAGGCCTCATCGGCGCCGTGGCGCTCATGCGGCCCTCCGGCAGCGTCAGTGACATGGAGGTCAAGTCCGTGAAAAAGAAGTACAAAGACAAAAAGTTCGCCGCCGGCTGCTCCCGTGAGGTCATTGAGCGGGGCGCCGCCATGCTGGGCTGGGATCTGAACGACCTCATCGGCCGGACCATCCTGGCCATGCGGGCCAGTGACGCTGTGGCATGAGCAGGCGCGTACTGGTGGCCATGAGCGGCGGTGTGGATTCCAGCGTGGCCGCGTGGCTGCTGCGCCAGCAGGGCTACGACTGCACCGGCGTCACCATGAAGCTCTACGACAATGATACCGCCGGACGGAAGGGCCACACCTGCTGCTCTTTGGAGGATGTGGAGGACGCCCGAGCCGTGGCCCGGCGGCTGGGCATTCCCTATCATGTGTTCAATTTTTCAGAGGAATTCCACGCAAGCGTCCTGGAAAAGTTTGCCCGCAGCTACCTTGCCGGCGCCACGCCCAATCCCTGCATCGAATGCAACCGCTATGTGAAATTCGGCGCTTTGCTACACCGGGCCCAGGTGCTGGGCTTCGACTATATCGCCACCGGCCACTATGTCCGCCGCGTCCTGGACGGCTCCTCCGGCAGGTGGACGCTGCGCAAAGCAGCAGACGCAGACCGGGACCAGAGTTATGTGCTGGCCTCCATGACCCAGGACCAGCTGTCCCGGACCCTGTTCCCTCTGGGGGAGCTCACCAAGCCGGAGGTCCGGTGCATCGCGGAGGCCCAGGGCTTCTGCAACGCCCGCAAGCACGACAGCCAGGACATCTGCTTCGTGCCCGATGGGGACTTCGGCGCCTTTTTGGAGCGCTACACCCAAAAGGCTTTGCCGCCAGGAGATATTTTGGACCGCTCCGGCAACATTCTGGGCCGCCACCGGGGCGCCGCCCGGTACACGTTGGGCCAGCGGAAGGGCCTGGGCGTCGCGGCGGGGAGCCCGCTGTACGTCTGCGGCAAATCCATGGCGGACAACACCGTCACCCTGGGGCCGGAAGAGGCTCTGTACTCCACAGCCCTCCTGGCGGGAGGCTGGGTGTGGGGCGCCATCCCTGGTTTGGTGGAGCCTTTACGGGTGCGGGCCAAGGTCCGCTACCGCCAGAGCGACCAGTGGGCCGCTGCTTCTCCGGCAGAGAACGGGCAGGTGCTTTTGACCTTTGACCAGCCCCAGCGGGCGGTGACTCCCGGCCAGGCAGTGGTGCTGTATCAGGGGGATACCGTGCTGGGCGGCGGCACCATCCTGCGCGCCCTCTGAGCCCCCGATTCTTGACATCCATTTCGGTGCGCGTATAATGAAGTCATTAGATTTGACAAAAGCGGACCTTGCGCCGCTGGAAGGATGGAATGGGATGAAGATCGCGGTCACTTACGAAAATGGCAGCGTGTTCGGCCACTTCGGCCATACAGAGCAATTCAAGATCTACCAGGTGGAGGACGGCGCTGTTGTGAAAGCCCAGGTGGTGCCCACCAACGGCAGCGGCCACGGCGCCCTGGCGGGTTTTCTGGCGGACCACGGCGTGGATTGCCTCATCTGCGGCGGCATCGGTCCCGGTGCCCAGGCGGCTCTGGCCCAGGCGGGCATCCGTCTGTACGCCGGCTGCACCGGCAGCGCCGATGACCGGGTGAGCGAGCTGCTGGCCGGTTCTTTGTCCTATGCCGACGGCGCTACCTGCGACCATCATCACGATGAAGGGCATGACTGCGGCGGGCAGCAGCGCACCTGCGGCTCCCACAGCTGTCATTGATGGGTGCGGCATTGAACGGGACTATGAATCATTCCCTCCGCGCCCGGCTGATGCTTTCCGCCTCCATGGCCATTTTCGGCACGCTGTCGGTCTTTGTCCGCAACATTCCCCTGGCCTCGGGAGAGCTGGCTTTATACCGGGCGGTGCTGGCGGCCCTGCTCATCGGCGGCTATCTGCTGCTCACCCGGCAGAAACTGGACCTGGCCGGTATCCGGCGGGAGCTTTTGTTGCTGCTGCTCTCCGGCGTGGCCATGGGCTTCAACTGGATCCTGCTGTTTCAGGCCTACCGCTATACCACGGTGTCCGTGGCCACCCTCAGCTATTATTTCGCCCCGGTCATCGTCACGGTGCTCTCGCCGGTGCTGTTCCGTGAAAAGCTCACCCGCCGCCAGGTCGTATGCTTCGTCATGTCCACGGTGGGGCTGGTGCTGGTCATCGGCGTCACGGACCTGACGCGGGGAGGCAGTCACTTTACCGGCATTTTGTTCGGCCTGGGGGCGGCGGTACTCTATGCCACCGTCATTCTTCTGAACAAATCCATCCGAAACATCTCCGGTATCCACCGGACCTTTTTGCAGTTTCTGGCGGCCATTTTGGTGCTCATCCCCTACGTGGCCTGCACCGGCGGCTTCCATCTGGCCGGTATGCCGGTTCTGGGCTGGGGCTGCCTTTTGGTGGTTGGCCTTTTTCACACCGGCATCACCTACTGCATGTACTTTTCCGCCCTGAAGGAGCTCAGCGGACAGGAGGCATCGATCCTCAGCTACATTGATCCCCTGGTGGCCGTTGTCATCTCCGTTCTGGTGCTCCACGAGCCTATCACCGCATCCCAGCTGGCCGGCGGCATCCTGATTTTGGGCTTCACCCTTTGGAATGAGCGCGCCTCCGCCTGACGGTTTGCAGCCTGCCGAAAATTCTTTTTTCGGCAGGCTGTTTTTTTGTTTGGTCCGGGGGAAAATACCGTTGACATTCACCCCCCTTTCCGATAATATAATATGTCGAATGAATACGGAAGGAGAAAAATCATGAGTCTGCTGCTGACCGGTGGGACCGTTTTCGCCGATGGGGCGTTCCGGAATATGGATATTGCCATTGACCAGGGCCGTATTGTTTCCGTTTCCCTTCCCCGGGAAGATGTTTCCGTCATTGAATTGCATGATTGTTTGATCGTTCCAGGTTTCGTTGATGTCCATGTTCATCTTCGGGAGCCTGGTTTTTCTTATAAGGAGACGGTT
>Ga0129308_1001797_pt1 | contig 20589 bp, 18 predicted proteins | sample L827metagenome_FD_94440 | JGI IMG/M metagenome (GOLD analysis project Ga0129308, IMG submission 94440) | Ring-tailed lemur group fecal microbial communities from Wisconsin, USA - L827 metagenome | ecosystem: Host-associated > Mammals > Digestive system > Large intestine > Fecal | place: USA... | reverse complement strand
CGGGCTTGCAGAGAACCTGGCCGCGCTCGATGTCCTCACGCTTGATGCCACGGAGCAGGACGCCGACGTTGTCGCCAGCCTGGCCCTCGTCGAGGCTCTTACGGAACATCTCGATGCCGGTGCAGACGGTGGTCTGCGTATCCTTGATGCCGACGATCTCGAGGGCATCGGAGACATGCAGGGTGCCGCGCTCGATACGACCGGTAGCAACGGTACCACGGCCGGAGATGGTCATGGTGTCCTCGACGGCCATCAGGAAGGGCTTGGCCTCGTCACGCTCGGGCGTGGGGATGTACTCGTCGACAGCGTGCATGAGCTGACGGACGGACTCAACCCACTTCTCCTCGCCGTTGAGGGCGCCCAGAGCAGAGCCGCGGATGATGGGCAAATCGTCGCCCGGGAACTCGTACTCGGAGAGAAGGTCGCGGGTCTCCATCTCGACGAGGTCGATGAGCTCGTCGTCGTCGACCATGTCGCACTTGTTCAGGAAGACGACGATGTAGGGCACGCCGACCTGACGGGCGAGAAGGATGTGCTCGCGGGTCTGAGCCATGGGGCCGTCGGTAGCAGCAATAACCAGGATAGCGCCGTCCATCTGGGCAGCACCAGTAATCATGTTCTTGACGTAGTCGGCGTGGCCGGGGCAGTCAACGTGAGCGTAGTGACGCTCCCAGGTCTCGTACTCAACGTGGGAGACGGAGATGGTAATACCACGCTCGCGCTCCTCGGGAGCCTTGTCGATGTTCTCGAAGGCGGTGAAGTCGGCCTTGCAGCCCTCGGTCTCAGAGAGAACCTTGGTGATAGCGGCAGTCAGCGTGGTCTTGCCGTGGTCAACGTGACCGATGGTACCAATGTTCACGTGGGGCTTGGAACGAACAAACTTTTCCTTGGCCATTGTTCCTCCTCGTAGGAAAATTTCTTCCGGCTGGCTGACCGGTAATACCCTTATATATGCCTGCGGCGCGATAAACGCGCCGCATTAAGCATCATAATGGTAGCGGTGACTGGATTCGAACCAGTGACAACACGGGTATGAACCGTGCGCTCTAACCAGCTGAGCTACACCGCCGTATGTGGTACTGCGAAAGGAAGAAGAAGAATGGAGCCTGCCACCGGATTTGAACCGGTGACCTCCACATTACCAATGTGGTGCTCTACCAACTGAGCTAGACAGGCATGGTGGGCGCTCTAGGATTCGAACCTAGGTAGGCATAGCCAACGGGTTTACAGCCCGTCCCCATTAACCACTCGGGCAAACGCCCATTCTTTGTTCTTCTTTTCTCAGGAACCTCTGCTTGCTCGCGTTGGGTTGGTGCGTTCAAGCAAGTGGGAATATTACGCGCCTCCACGCTGCCTGTCAACGGGGAATTTGGAAGAACTTGAAGTTCATAAGTCCTTCACAACCGTTGGAGGAAGACGTGGTGCCGGCTAGGAGACTCGAACTCATAACCTTCCGCTTACAAGGCGGGTGCTCTACCATTGAGCTAAGCCGGCACGTGGATTCCCACGGCGGGAGACTTTACACGATGTAGCTGCCCTATTGCAAGTCTGCTAGCCATTTGACACAAAGATATCTGTACTAAACAAACTGTGGCGGGTGCACCGGGATCGTCTGGGCAAGACCAGTCCGCATCCCCGCGCACCCGCCACAGCGAGAGCTCAGATCGATGTAAAACGCCCGTTATAGGACGTTGCCTACCAATACGCCCGCAACAATGACAACGGCGGCTGCAACGATTCCTACGACTTTACTTGACGCAGGAAGGTTCTTTGAGGCGCAGAAGAACAGGGCCCACAGGGCGCATCCCGCCGAGGCCATCACGACGCCGATCGCAGCCTGCGACTTAGCGGCGCGGATAGCACCGGCCTTCTTCCACATGCGCTGCCCAAACAACGTGAGCACAAGGCAGCCCACAACGCCCAGGACGACACTCAGCCACGCCATGTCGGACAAAACGGGGACATACAGCGCCCCTGAGACGACAAGGATGCAGGCAACCTCGAGTGCGATGGCAACCACCCAGAGGGCAAAGGCGGCCACACGCATGGGCATGGGGCTTTTGGCGCGGTCGAAATCGGTGCGGTGGGCGTCTTGCGCCTTTGCCCACTGCTGGTCGGCGGGCCTTTCCTTACTTTCGGCCATGGCTGGCTCCTTTGCTTTGTCTGGTCATTGCCATCTGCATGAGACGGGCGCGCACGTCGCTGGGAAGCCTGTCCTTGACCGTGGTACGCGCGGGTGCGCCCGTGTTGGGGACATAGCGCATCTCGTCGATGCGCTCGTTCATGTCGTGCGCCTCGTTGGTGAACATGCGCGAGGAAAGCCTCGTGACTCCGTCGGCGAACACCGTGGACTGCACCCCGGCGTCGGACGTGATGACCGTGACCTCCCAGCCTTGAACGCGATAGGTGCGCGCCAGCTGCTCGATGACGGCATCGGCCTCGACCCCCGAGGGCGAAAAAACGATATCGATGCCCGCGCTTCTGCGCGGAGGACGCTCGGGGTCGGGGTTGCCGAATCCGTCGAAGACGACCGTCGTGCGGGTGTAGCTTCCCTGTGCGAAGGCGGCCACGTCGGCGATGAGGGCCGCACGGGCACGCACGTACACGTCATGCAGCACCGGATCGCGCAGATCGTCGTCAACAAGGCCCCTGTAGGGGCCCTGTGAGCGAATCACGTTGTAGCCGTCAACGAGAAGGAGGGACTTACGCACCTTAGCGGCTCTCCCCTGCTGGCTTGACAGCGGCCTTAGCCTCGCGTTCCTCGCGGCCCATGACGCGGCGGAGCCACTCGTAGCACACTGCCGTGGTAGCCTGGGCGACGTTGAGCGACTCGACCTGGCCGCGCTGGGGAAGCGCGACGAGGAAGTCGCACTGCTCCCCTACGATACGCGAGATGCCCTCGGCCTCGTTGCCGCACACGAGGGCGATGCGGCCCTCCAGAGGCGCATGCCAAATGTCGGCATGTGCATGCTCGGAAGCGCCGGCAACCCAGAAACCGCCGTCCTTGAGCGTCTTCAGGGCGCCCACAAGGTTGGGAACGCGGGCGATGGGCACGTGGAAGGCAGCACCGGCGCTCGTCTTGTACACACCCACGGTGACCTGGGCAGCACGTTTGGAGGGGATGACGACTCCGTCGGCGCCCATGACCTCGGCCGTGCGGATGATGGCGCCGAGGTTGCCCTCGTCAGTGATGTGGTCGAGCACGAGCACGAGCGAGTCGCGCTTCTTGGCGCCCGCATAGGCGATGTCCATGATGTCGGCGTAACGGTAGGGCGGGACCTCGCACATGATGCCCTGATGCGCGCCGTGGCTGCCGCCATCGGCCGACATGCGGTCGAGTTTGGCCTTCTCCACGACCTCGATGGGCACGTTGGCACGGCGCAGCTTTGCGCACACGCGCTCAAGCGCCGCGTCGGCCCCGCTGGGAGCGCCCTGCTTCTCACGGCCGCGCCTGGCCTGCTGCTGGCCGCGCTTTGCCTGCTTGCCACCCGTACGCGAGTCCTGGGCCTCCTCTTCGGCCTGCTTGGCCGGTGCCTGGACAAATACCTTGCGGATGGGAACGCCGGCCTTGAGCGCCTCTTCGACCGCGCGGCGGCCCTCGATGTAGTCAGCCATGTTGCCTCCTGCTGGCTTTGGTCTTAGGCGCGCTTGACGCGCGCGCCCTGTGCGGTGTCCTCGATGACAAGGCCCAAATCGGTCAGGTCGTTGCGGATGGCGTCGGCCAGCGGCCAGTTCTTCTCACGGCGGGCCTGGGCACGCAGCTCAAGCAGGGCCTGCGCGGCGGCGTCGGGGTCGGCGGCGGCGCATCCGTGCTTGGCCGCAAGGTCAACGAGGCCGGTGGGCAGGCCCTCGTCGCCATCGCCCTTGAGGGAGATGCCGAGCACGGCCATACCCCAGTCGATGACGTCGGCGGCAAGGCGGCATGCCTGGGCGTCGACGCGGCCCTGGGCCTGGTCGAGATAGGTATTGGCGGCGGTCACGAGGCCGAAGACGGCACCTGTGGCACCGGCGGTGTTGAAGTCGTCATCCATGCAGGCCTCGAACTCGGCGCGAGCCTTCTCGGCCGTCTGAGCGAGCTCGGCGGCAGTATCTGCGCCCTCGGGGGCGTGATCAGCCGCCCAGGCCAAGTTCTGCACGGTGTTTGCGATGCGCTCAAGCGAGCCGGCGGCACCGCGCAGGCGCTCGAAGGAGAAGTCCAGCGGGCTGCGGTAATGGGTCTGGGCCATAAGCAGGCGCAACGCGTCGGCGGGGTACTCGTCGAGCACGTCCTTGAGCGTGAAGAAGTTGCCCAGAGACTTGCTCATCTTCTCGCCGTCGACCAAGAGCATGCCCGTGTGCATCCAATGGTTGGCGAACTTGCCGCCCCAGGCGCACTGGGCCTGGGCGCACTCGTTCTCATGATGGGGGAACTGCAGGTCGGCGCCGCCGCCGTGGATGTCGATGGGCATGCCCAGATAGCGGTGCACCATGGCGGCGCACTCGGTGTGCCAGCCGGGACGGCCCGGGCCCCAAGGAGAGTCCCACGTGGGCTCGCCGGGCTTTGCGGCCTTCCATAGGGCAAAGTCGAGCGGGTCACGCTTCTGCTCGCCGGCCTCGATGCGCGCACCCACGAGCAAATCGTCGATGTTGCGGCCGGAAACCTCGCCGTAGGTCTTGTTGGAGCGCACGGAGAAGTACACGTCGCCCTGCGCCTCATAGGCATGGCCGCCGGCGATGAGCGTCTCAATCATCTCGATCATCGCAGGAATCTCCTGCGTGGCGCGAGGGCGAATGTCAGGCTCCTGGATACCGAAGCGCTCCATGACCTCGATGAACGCGTTGGCATACTGCGTGGAGACTTCGTCGGCCGCAACGCCGCGCTCATTTGCGCGCTTGATGATCTTGTCGTCGACGTCGGTAAGGTTCTGGGCGAACGTGACGTCGTAGCCGCGCTCGACGAGCCAGCGGCGGATGATGTCGAAAGAAAGGAACGTGCGGGCGTTCCCGATGTGGATGTTGTCGTAGACCGTGGGGCCGCAGACATACATGGTCACCTTGCCGGGAACGACCGGCTCGAAGTCGACCTTGCTCCTCAGCGAAGAGTCGTAGAGCTTCATGGGGCGTGCGTCTCCTTATGCTTACATGCGGGAAACCGCGGATATTGATTGCGTTACTAATTCTTAAATGGCCTGCATGAGGACGACCGCCCATGCGGCTATGCCCTCTTCGCGGCCCACGAAGCCCAAGCGCTCGGTGGTCGTGGCCTTGACGCCGACTTGGCTCGTATCAACCGAGCAGGCACAGGCGAGCCTTACGCGCATCTCCTCACGATAGGGAGCCAGCTTGGGGGCCTGGGCGGCCACCGTGCAGTCGGCGTCGACGAGCTCGAAGCCCGCCTCGCGCGCCACCTCGACGACGCGGGCAAGAAGCTTGAGCGAGTCGGCGCCCTCATAGGCCGGGTCGTCATCGGGGAAGAGCTTGCCGATATCGCCGCCGCGAACCGCGCCCAGAATGGCGTCTGCCAAGGCATGGGCAAGCACGTCGGCGTCGGAGTGACCGAGAAGACCCTGCGTATGGGGGATCTCCACGCCTCCCAAAATCAGCTTGCGGTCGGGTGCAAAGGCATGGACGTCATAGCCGTGGCCGATGCGAAGGGTTCCTACCATGTTTGCGCTCATTGCTCCTGGGCCTCCCCGTAACGGGCATGCAGAAGGGCGCTCACGGCAGGGAGGTCTTCCGGTACGGTGAGCTTCATGTTGTCGCGCGGGCAATCGACCAGGACGATCTTGCCGCCGATACGCTCGACCAAAGAAGAGTCGTCGGTGCCGACGTAGCCTTCCTGAAGAGCCGCGCGATGTGCCTCGAGCAGGACGTCGGAATGGAAGACCTGGGGAGTCTGGGCAATCCAAAACAGCGAACGGTCGGGTGTGCCCACGACCGAGGTGCCCTCGACGACTTTGAGCGTGTCGATGGCGGGGTGTCCGCACACGACGCCGTCGGCGTCAAGCGTGCCCTTGAGCACGTTGATGGCATGCATGATGGTCTCAGGGAGAATGAGGGGGCGTGCGCCGTCGTGCATGGCGACGATGGGGAAATCCTGGGCAACTGCCTCGACGCCGTGCAGGGCAGATTCCTGGCGAATGCTGCCCGACGGGACGAACTCAACGGGCGTCACCAGGCCATACGGCTCGACGGCGAGGCTGCGGTACTCCTCGCAGCGCGCCTCGGGACAGACGATGACGATCTTGCCCACGCAGGGCACGGCGTCGAACGCCTGCAGGCACCACGACATAAGGGGCTTGCCGCAGATGGGCAGCAGCTGCTTGCCCCCGTGGCGACCGAAGCGCTCGCCCGATCCGCCGGCGACGATGACGGCGGCAACGTTGGCTTTTTTACCGACGACCCCACGCCCCGAGGTGCTCGGGGCGTGGGGCGCAGGTGAGGTTGCCTCAGGCGGCTCATTGTGTACCGCATTGCTGGAAACGACAGGCTGAATGCCTGCCGCGGAGTCGATATCTGCCATGGCTTGACGATTCCTTTCGAAGACCCTGCAATGCGGCAATCATAAAACAAACGGGGCGCTTAGTCAGCGGCGCCGCTCCCACAAGTGGCGGAAGGCAGCTGAGAGGGCGCGCCCATGCGTCCGCGCGAGGGACGTGCGATGCGCTCGTCGGCGAACGTCTCACGCCTGCGCGGGGCGGGGATGACGCCCGCCTGGCAATCGAAGGTGAGCTTGCCGTCTTCCTCGTCGACCGTGACGACCTGGCCACGCGTGAACTCGCCAGCGAGAATCTTCTCGGAGAGCGGGTCCTCCACGAGGCTCTGGATGGCGCGACGCAGCGGGCGGGCGCCGTAGGCGACGTCGTGGCCCTCCTTGGCGATGAGGCGCTTGGCGGCGTCAGTGAGCTCGATGTTCATGCCGCATGCGATGAGACGGTCGCGCAGGTCCTCGACGAGGATGTCGACGATGGAGAGCAGCTGCTCGTCGGTCAGGCTCTTGAACACCACGATGTCATCGATACGGTTCAAGAACTCGGGCTTGAACAGCTTCTTGACCTCGGTCATGACGTTGGCGTGGATGGCCTTGTCGTCCATGCCGCCGTCGGAGCGCTGCACCGCAAATCCCAGGGGTGTGGTCTGGGCGATCTGGCGGGCGCCGACGTTGGAGGTCATGATGATGACCGTGTTGCGGAAGTCGACCTTGCGGCCCTGGCCGTCGGTGAGGCGACCCTCCTCGAGAATCTGCAACAAGATGTTGAAGAGGTCGGGGTGGGCCTTCTCGATCTCATCGAACAGGATGACCGAGTAGGGCTTCTGACGCACGGCCTTGGTAAGCTCGCCGCCCTCGTCGTAGCCGACATAGCCGGGAGGCGCGCCCACGAGCTTGGAGACCGCGTGCTTCTCCATGTATTCGCTCATGTCAAACGTGATGAGAGCGTCCTGCGTGCCGAAGAGGAATTCGGCGAGCGCCTTGGAAAGCTCGGTCTTGCCGGTACCCGAGGGGCCCAGGAAGATGAACGAGCCGGAAGGACGGCGCGGGTCGCGAAGACCGGCGCGCGAACGACGAATGGCGCGGGCGACCTTGGAGACGGCCTCATCCTGGGCGATGATGCGCTGATGAAGCACGTCCTCCATGCGCAGCAGCTTGTCGGACTCGGCCTCGGTGAGGTTGGTCACGGGCACACCCGTGGCGCGCGAAACGACCTGCGCGATGGTCTCGGGCGTGACTTCGCCGGCGGTGGCACCGCCATCGTTGCGCCAGGCGTCCTCGAGGGTCGAGACGCGCTCGGCGAGCTCACGCTCGCGGTCGCGCAGGCTTGCGGCGGCCTCGTAGCGCTGCTCGGAGACAGCCTTCTCGCGCTCGGCACGCACGTCGGAGAGCTGCTGGGCGGCCTCGTCGAGCTCGGCAGGACGGGCAACGGCGTGGATGCGCACGGTGGCGCCGGCCTCATCGAGCAGGTCGATGGCCTTGTCTGGCAGGTAGCGGTCTTGGATGTAGCGCTCCGAGAGACTCACCGCGGCCTGGACGGCCTCGGGAGAGTAATGCACGCGATGGTGCTCCTCATAGCGGGCACGCAGGCCTTCGATGATGTCGAGGGCCTGGTCGCTCGAGGGCTCCCCCACCTGGATGGTCTGGAAGCGGCGCGCGAAGGCAGAGTCCTTCTCGACGTGCTTGCGGTACTCGTCGGTCGTGGTGGCGCCGATGACCTGAATCTCACCGCGCGACAGCGGCGGCTTCAGGATGGCGGCGGCGTCGAGCGAGCCCTCGGCAGAGCCCGCGCCGATGAGGGTGTGCAGCTCGTCGATGAACAGGATGATGGACTTGTCCTCCATGACCTCGGAGACGACGCGCTTGAGGCGGTCCTCGAAGTCACCGCGGTACTTGGCGCCGGCCACGAGGGCGGACACGTCGAGCGTCCAGACGTGGCGGCCGCAGAGCATCTGCGGGACGTTGCCGGAGACGATACGCTGAGCCAAGCCCTCGACGACGGCTGTCTTGCCGACGCCGGGCTCACCGATGAGCAGCGGGTTGTTCTTGGTGCGGCGGGCCAGGATCTCCATGACGCGCTCGGTCTCGTCGTCGCGGCCGATGACGGGGTCGAGCTTGCCCTCGCTGGCAAGCTGCGTGAGGTCGCGGCCGTACTCGCGAAGAGCGGAACCCTCCTGGCTCTGAGCCTGCTGCGTGCCGAAGCCCATAGGCAGGCCCATGCCGGCCGCAACGCCTGCCAAGGGCGGCGTCGTGCGCTTGGGGGTAAGCTCGGCCACAGCGGAACGCACCGCATCGGCCGAGACGCCCATGCGCGTGAGCGCCTCCATGGCCACGCCGTTGCCCTCGCGCAGGATGCCCAGCAGCAGGTGCTCAGTGGCAATGTAGGACTGGCCCATCTGCATCATCTCGCGCAGGGCCGCCTCGAGCACGCGCTTGGCACGCGGGGTGAAGGGGATGTGGCCGGCAGGTGCGGGCTCCTCGGGCTTCTCGGCGATCTGCTTGATCTGCTCGGCAGCCTCTTCATACGAGATGTCGAGCTTGCGCAGGGCCTGGGCGGCAATGCCGTCCTCCTCGCGGATGAGACCGAGAAGGATATGCTCGGTGCCCACATAGAGCTGGCCGTACTTATGTGCTTCTTCTTGGGCAAGGTTCATGACCTTGCGAGCGCCGTCAGTAAACTTCTCAAACATGGGGCGCCTCCTTTGCGTCTAGTCTGCGCAAGATATCTAAACGTTTTCGCTTAGATTTTGTACCAATAGGGACGTAAAGGCATTCATCCTCACGGAAAATCAATGCTTAGTGCTGGTGATGGCCGCAGGTGCACTCGTCGCCGCAGTCGCAGTCACCGTCGCAGTCGCACTCGCCGTCGTGGCAGCCGCAACCGCAGCCGCAGCCGTCGCCGTGGCCTTCGGTAAGGCCGAGAGCAGCCGCGAGGTCCTGGGCCACATCGGCCAGGGCGACCTTGCGCTCATCGTGGCTTGCCATGTCGCGCACGGTGCACTGACCAGCGGCAAGCTCATCGGGACCGAGAACGACGACGGCGTCGACGTTGTACTTGTCGGCGAGCTTGAACTGGCTCTTGAGCGAGCGACCCTGGCGGTCGGCCTCAACGATAAAGCCGGCGTCGCGCAGCTCCTGCACGAGGCAGAAGGCCTCAAGGGACACCTCGGGGCCGGTCTGGGCTACGAAGATATCAGGGTGGACGAGCTGGGGCATGGGGGCGTCGGCGGCCTGCATGGCGAGCACGATGCGCTCAAAGCCGGCAGCGAAGCCCAGGCCGGGGGTGGGCTTGCCGCCCGTGACCTCGACGAGCTTGTCGTAACGGCCGCCGCCACCGATGGCGTTCTGCGAGCCGAGACCATCGGTCACCTGGACCTCGAAGACGGTGCGCGTGTAGTAGTCCAGACCGCGCACCAGGCGCGGGTCCTCGACATAGGCGATGTGCTGGGCGTCGAGGTAGCGCTTGACGGCCTCGTAGTGGGCGCGGCAGTCGGGGCACAGGGCATCGGAGATCTTGGGGGCGCCCTCCATCACCTCGTGGCAGTGGTCGTTCTTGCAATCGAAGGCGCGCAGCGGGTTCGTGTCGGCACGACGACGGCACTCCTCGCACAGTTCCTCGGAATGCTCGCGGATGTAGGCGGCCACGGAATCGCGGTAGGCCGGGCGGCAGGCGTCGTCGCCCATCGAGTTGATGAGGATGCGCACCTGGCTCTGCTCGATGCCCAGGGCCTCGATGAAGCGCACGAACATGACGATGAGCTCGGCGTCGGCGGCAGGGTCGGAAGCGCCCAGGCACTCCACGCCAATCTGGTGGAACTCGCGCAGACGGCCCTTCTGGGGACGCTCGGCGCGGAACATGGAGCCGGCATACCACAGCTTTGCGGGGGCGGCACCCTGCGGCACGAGGTTGCGCTCGATGAGGGCGCGCACCGTGCCGGCCGTGCCCTCAGGACGAAGGGCGAGGCGCTGGTCAGCCTTGAGCTCGTCGGCCCTGCCCTCTCTCACCTTGGCGTAACCGTCGGGAGACAGGACGGTGAACATCTCCTTGCGGACGACGTCGGTGGAGGTGCCCAGACCGTGGACGAAGACATCGGCCTGCTCAAAGGTGGGAATCTCGACGGGGATGTAGCCGTATGCAGTGAATGCCTCCTCGGCAGCCTCACGCATATAGCTCCACATGATGGCGTCGTTGCCGATGAGATCCTCAGTGCCCTTTGGCTTGTTAGTTGCCATGCTTTGCTCCTTGGGTAGACGGTTAGCCCCTCAGAATAACACGTGGGGAAAGCGGTGCATATTACTCCACGTAAACTGTGCTTTCAGTGCATAGTTTGTTGAGGTTGACATATGGGAAAAAATCGATGAGACTGGCGCGCGATGCATGGGCGCAAAGGCATGCTCAGGACAGTGTGTTGTCCGGGCATGCATCGTGTATGGAGGAGGAAACCACCCCTGAGAAAGGCGGGCGTCATGCCGGAGTTCAACCTTGCAAGCTTCATCGTCGTCGCCACAGTGGCAGCCGTGGCGATCTACGCCGTACGGCACCTCGTGCGCATAGGCAAGGGAAAGGATTCGTGCTGCTCGGGCGCCGGCGGGGGCGCACGCACCGTACAAAAGACCAAGCACGTGGAGGTCGCCGACACCGACCCTGCCCACTACCCCTTCACCACGCAGGTCCGCGTAAGGGACATGGTGTGCGAGGGCTGTGTCGAAAACATCCAGAACGCTCTCAACGCCCTGCCCGGCACATGGGCGACCGTGGATCTGGCCAGCCGCACGGCTTGCGTGCGCACAAAGGCCGCACCCGACGTGGCCGCACTTGAGAAGGCCGTGGAAGACGCAGGGTACAGCGTCATCAGGATGTAGGGCGCTCCCCCAAAGCAATCCCGCGCAGGCCGTCCTTCGGGGCGGCCTTCTTGTTTGTGGGGCAGCTGCGCCATGGTGGGTGAAATGGGCCCTGTAAACGAAATGGGCCCTGTAAACGCAAAAAAGCTGCCGCTCTTTCGAGCAACAGCCTTGTGCGATGCAATGGAGCCAGCAATCGGATTCGAACCGATGACCCCCGCTTTACGAGAGCGGTGCTCTACCGACTGAGCCATGCTGGCAACTCCCCGTAGGGCAAGAAAGAATAGTAGCAGAGAGTCACGGCACGACGCAAGACTTTTCTTGCACAAGTTGAAGCTCGCTCACGAGCAGCACACAATCGGCCCCAAAGAGCACATCTATAATGACACGCCAGAACAACGCCGCACCTAAGGCAGGACGCATGGAACTCGACCACATCATCAACCGCATCACCGGGCTCGACGAGGGCGCAGTGCAGGAGGCGCACGGCCGCTGGGCACGCGTGGCCAAGCCGCTGGGCAGCCTGGGGGCGCTCGAGCAGGCCGTGGAGCACATCGCCGGCATCCAGGGCAGCGCCGAGGTCGCGCTCGCACCCCGCTGCGTGGCCGTGATGTGCGCCGACAACGGCGTGGTGGCCGAAGGCGTGACGCAGACGGGCGCCGACGTGACCGCCAAGGTAGCCGCGCAGCTCGCGTGCCACTCCTCGAGCGTATGCGTCATGGCCCGCGTGGCCCACGCCGAGGTGCGGCCCTTCGACATGGGGATGCTCCACGAGGTGCCCGGCGTGCCCGTGCGCAACGCGACGCGCGGGACGCGCTCCATCGCGCAAGGCCCGGCCATGAGCCACACTGAGGCCGTGGAGGCCGTGCAGGCAGGAGCCGACATCGCATATGACCTGGCAGACGAGGGTTTTCGCCTTGTGGCAACAGGCGAGATGGGCATCGGCAACACCACAACATCTGCGGTGCTGGCATGCGCCCTTGTGGGCATGAAGCCGGAGGAAGCCGTGGGCCGAGGGGCGGGCCTGGACGACGAGGGTCTTGCACGCAAGGTCGCCGTCGTAAAGCGTGCACTTGAGGTGAACGCCCCCGACGCAGACGATCCCCTCGACATGCTCGCAAAGCTGGGAGGCTTCGACATCGCAGGCCTCGTGGGGCTCTACCTGGGGTGCGCCGCGCAGCGCGTGCCCGTCGTCATCGACGGCTTCATCAGCTCGGTCGCAGCCCTTCTGTCCTGCCGTATCGCCCCCGCGAGCCGCGCCTTCATGCTTGCCTCGCATCGCTCGGCCGAACCTGCGGCGGCGGCCGTGATGGGCGAGCTCGGCCTCTCCCCCATCATCGACGCGGGCATGCGCCTGGGCGAAGGCACGGGGGCCGTGTGCCTCTTCCCCCTGCTCGACATGGCGTGCGCACTCTACCGCGACGGCATGACGTTTGACGAGTACCACATGGACGCATACCAGGAGCTGGGTAAATGATCTGCCTGGTGTGGGGCCCCTCGGCCAGCGGCAAGAGCGCCTGGGCCGAGGCGCGGGCATGCGAGCTAGCGCGAGGCGCAGCGGGCGGGTGGAAGGCGCAGCAGGCAGCGCCCGCCAACGGCGGCCGCCCCGCCCCCGATGAGACCGAGGCGGCCGCACCCGCGCGCCTCGCCTACTTCGCGACCATGCAGCGCGGCGGGCGCGAGGCTCAGGCGCGCATCGAAAAGCATCTGGCACAGCGGGCGGGAAAAGGATTCGTTACATATGAGACACCCATGCTTTCTGCCCTGGCAGATGCCCTGGTAGATGCGAGTGCGACCGTGCTTCTCGACGATTTGGGCAACCTCGTGGCCAACGAGATGTTCGGCGCGGAGACCCCGAACGCAGACATCGAAGAACTTGCCGGGCGCATATGCGCGCGTTTGCTGGACCTCGCCGGACGCGTGCGCCACCTCGTGGTGGTAGCCGACGCCGTGGGCGAGGCGGGCTGGCGGGGCGGCGGGCTCACCCTTGCGTGGATCGAGTGCTGTGAGACGTGCTGCTGCCTGCTTGCAAACGCCGCCGGCGAGGTCGTGGAGGTGCGCGGGGGCATCGCGCAAACGGTGAAGTCCCTGCGTCCGGCCCGCCTCGAGCAAATTGCCACAGAGACATCCACGAACCTGCCCACACATCCCTCACCACGAAAGGCCGCCCCATGCGACACCCGATAGAGAGCCTCCGTGCCGCCGGCCGAGCCGTGGTCATGGCGTTCTCCACGTTCTCTCGCATACCCATGCCCCAGATATGCTGGGAAAAGGCCAACATGCGCTATCTCATGTGCGCCTTTGTGCTCGTGGGCGCGGTTGTGGGGGCGGCTCAGGTCGCCTGGCTTGCGCTTGCCGACGCCTTGGGCCTCTCGAACCTTCTGCAAGGCGTGGGATACGCGCTTGTCACCGTGACAATAACGGGCGGCATCCACCTCGACGGCCTGGCTGATGTGGCCGACGCCCTCTCGAGCCACGCCGAGCCTGCCCGCAAGGTCGAGATTATGAAGGACCCGCACGCTGGCGCCTTTGCCCTCATCGCCCTTACCTACTACCTCATGGCGCAGGTGGCGCTCGCCGGCGAAGCAAGCATCTCGGGCATGCGCGACCTTGTGGCGCTCGGCCTCGTCCCCCTCGCCTCGCGCTGCACGGCCGGCCTCGCCACGCTCGTGCTGCCCAGCGCCAGCAAGCACGGCATGCAGCAGTCCTTCCGCGATGCGGGGCGGGCGGACACACGACCGCTCATCCTGCTCGGCGTCGAGGGGGTTCTCGTGGCGCTGTCCATGGTGGCGGTGCGCCCCGTGTTCGGCCTGGTCGGCGTGGTCGTATGCGCTGCCTGCGCGGCAGTCGCCGCCCGGCGCGCACGCAAGGAATTCGGCGGCTTCAACGGCGACCAGGCGGGATGCCTACTCCAGACGTGCGAGCTTGTGCTCCTCGCCCTGTTCGTGGTGGTCCAGAAGGCGGGACTCATATGATCCTCATCACCGGTGGCACAAGCTCGGGCAAGGCGACCTTTGCACGCAGCCTCGCAGCACAGCATGGATGGAGCGATGACGACGTCGCCTTCAACGTGGAGGAACTGCTGTGGGGGCAAGTTGAGGGCGCCGGCCAGATTGCCCCAGCTGGCGACGATGCCGCCGGCCATGCCGACAACAAGGCCCTATCGGCAACGCCCGAACTGATCGAGCGGCTCGCGGCCAAAGCAATCGTCACCTGCTCTGAGGTGGGCGCGGGCATCGTGCCGCTCGACGCGCAGGAGCGCGCCTGGCGAGAGGCCGTGGGCCGCATGTCCTGCGAGCTGGCAAGCCAAGCCGACGCCGTCGTGCGCATGGTGTGCGGCATCCCCGTCGTGCTCAAGGGAGAACTTGCATGAATGGCGCAGGTCGCAAGGGATTCGCACCCAGCGCCCATGAACCCATCCCCCTGCGCATCGCCCTCATCCGTCACGCGCCCACACAGGGCAACCTCGAGGGGCGCTATGTGGGCGCCACCGACGAGGGCCTCAGCGACCAGGGCCGCACGCTGGCCGAAGCCGCTGCCACCGTGCTCGCCGACCTGGCACCCCGCCGCCTCTTCACGAGCGGCATGCGGCGCTGCGACGAGACGGGCGCCATCCTCTTTCCCGAACTGGCCCCCACGCGCCTGCCTGGCTTGGCCGAGATGCGCTTTGGGGCCTTTGAGGGCAAGACGTACACCGAGATGGACGGCGACGTGCGCTACCAGGCCTGGGTGGACTCGGGATGCACTGCGGCGTGCCCCGGCGGCGAAGCGCAGGCAGAGTTCGTCGCACGCGTGCGCACGGCGTTTGAACAGGCGCTCGACGACCTCGCAGGCGTGCAAGCAGGGAGCGGGAATCAGGGCTTGCAGGGCAGCGGGCGGCATGTGGGCCTCGCAATCCCGGACGCGCACAGGGATGCTCGCGATGTAGAAGCCATAGACGCCGCTTTTCTTGTTCATGCGGGAACCATCATGGCCGTGATGTCTGAGCTGGCAGAACCCAAGCGCGGTTACTGGGAATGGAAGGCAGCGTATTGCGCGGGATTCGAGGCATGCGCACGGCACGCGGAGAATGGCTGGCGACTCACAGATGTGTGGGAGCTGCCGCGACGCATGGAGTATCATGGCGCCTGACCGTATCAAGCGCGACGCCTGGGGATTGTGCCTGGGTATTGCAGGGGGAACCGGGTGAGATTCCCGGACTAGGGACATAACTGTGAGGGCGTGCGCCCGCAGTCAGATTACCCTGCCCGCCTGAGCGGCCATCCCGCAAACGGGAGGCCGCGCACCGCATCCGCCTTGTGAACCCCGAGGCAGGTGCCTGCCAAAAGGCAACGCCGAACCACTCGTCCGGCGGGCCTTGGCGTGCGCGTACTCCACGAGAGAAATGGACACGCACATGTTCGAGACCGCACTTTCCCGCCGCACTGCCATCGCCGCAGGCCTCACCGCCGCCGGCGCCGGCCTCGCCGCCCAGGCAGTCATCGCCCAGGCCGACGAGGCCCAGGCCCCCAAGCCCGTCATCCTCGTGGTGAGCTTCGGCACGAGCTACAACGACTCGCGCCACATCACTATCGGCGCCATCGAAGACGCCATCCGCGAGACCTACCCGGACTACGACGTGCGCCGCGCCTTCACCGCGCAGATCATCATCGACAAGCTCGCCGAGCGCGACGGCATCGTCATCGACAACTTCGAACAGGCCATGGACAAGCTCGTGGAGGAGGGCGTGCAGAAGGTCGTCGTGCAGCCTACCCACCTCATGGCCGGCTACGAGTACACCGACGTCCTCAACTCCCTGCAGAGCAACTACGCCGACAAGTTCGACGCCATCGTGCTGGGCGACCCGCTGCTCACGAGCGACGAGGACTACAGCGAGGTCGTTGAGGCCATCTGCGACGCCACGGCCGCCTACGACGACGGCCAGACCGCCATCTGCTTCATGGGCCACGGCACCGAGGCCGATTCCAACGAGGACTACACGCACCTGCAGCAGGTCCTGACCGACGCGGGCCACACCAGCTACTTCGTGGGCACCGTCGAGGCAACCCCCACGTTCGACGACGTTGTCGAGGCCGCCCAGGCCGCCGGCTTCACCAAGGCCGTACTGCGCCCGCTCATGGTCGTCGCCGGCGACCACGCCAACAACGACATGGCCGACACCGAGGACCCCGACTCCTTTGCCAGCAAGTTCATCGCCGCTGGCTTTGAGGTCGAGTGCGTCGTCGAGGGCCTGGGCCAGCTTGTTGCCATCGACGACATCTACGTGCGCCACGTGGCCGACGCCATCACCCAGCTCTAAGCCTGCATAGCTTCCATATTTCAAGCAACAGGCCCCGCGTCACACCGGCGTTTCCCCAGGCTGGCATGCATGGCGCGGGGCCCTTCCTCGTTTCTGCATGAAGCGCATCATCCAAGGACAGCACATGACCTACAGCACACATCGCAACGCCATTGCACTCGCAGCGCTCAGTCTCACGCTCCTCTGCGCGCCCCTGCCGTGGGGCGCAAACCAGGCCCAAGCAGCAGTGCGCATCCAGCCCGCAGCATCCCAGCAGGCATCCGATGCCGACGGCTCCTCCGACAAGGTGGCCCAGGGTGCGGCGGCGGCCCAGCAGGACCTGCCCGACACCTCCAAACTCACCGCCGTGCATGCCGGCGACCTTGAGGAGGGCACCTACACGATCGAGGTCGCCTCGAGCTCGAGCATGTTCCGCATCACCGAAGCCAAGCTCACGGTTGCTGACGGCAAGATGACCTGCGAGCTCACCATGAGCGGCAAGGGCTACGGCAAGCTCTTCATGGGCACGGGCGAGCAGGCCGCGCAGGCCGACGAGAAGGATTGCATCCCCTACGTGGACAATGCGGGCGGCACGCACTCCTTCACCGTGCCGGTGGAGGCGCTCAACACCGAGATCGACTGCGCCGCGTGGAGCATCAAGAAAGAGTCCTGGTACGACCGCACCCTGGTGTTCCTCGCCGACACGTTGAAGCCCGCCGAGGCGGCGCTTGCCGACGGGACCTACACGGCCAGCGTGGCGCTTGAGGGCGGCACGGGCCGCGCAAGCGTCGAGACGCCCTGCACCCTCAAGGTGGAGAAGGGCGCCATGACCGCCACCGTGGTGTGGTCGAGCCCCAACTACGACCAGATGGTCGTGAACGGCACGCAGTACCTTCCCGTGAACAAGACGGGCAACTCGACGTTTGAAATCCCCGTGGCGGCGCTCGACACCGCCCTGGCCGTGCAGGCCGAGACGTGTGCGATGAGCGAGCCGCACATGATCGACTACACGCTCACCTTCTCCGCACCCGTCGCGCAGAAGGGCTAGACGGATGACTCAGAGCCGCGAACGCACGCGCACATGGCCTGCGAAAACCCTCACACGCAGGGATTTCATCGGCTTGGCCGCCGCTGCTGGCGCAGGGGCGGCGTGCGTTGCGGCTCTGGGACTTGCGGGATGCTCTGGCGCCGGTGGCGAGCAGCCCTCGGGCGGCGAGGTCGCGAGCAGCGCGGCGACGTCGGCAACCCAGACGGGCAGCCCTGGTGAGGGCAGCCCCGCGAGTGTCGAGCGCCCCTCGTGGAGCAACCCCGAAGTGGGAGGTGGTCTCGTGCGCACGGGCAGCCTCGACCTCGCCTGGGCCACAGGCTTCACCGTGGACCTCTACGAGGGAGATCGCGCGCTTGCCTGCATCGCCGACGGTACGCGCTACCTCTTTGTGCCCGCGGGCGATGCGCCCCAGGGAATCGCCGACGACGTCACGGTGCTTGAGCGGCCCCTTTCGAACGTCTACCTCGCAAGTTCTTCGACGCTGTGCCTCTTTGCGGCCCTCGACGCCGTGGATTGCGTGAGCCACGTGAGCGTTACGCAGGAAACTTGTACGGTAGAGGCGTTTACGCAGGCCATCGCCTCGGGGGGCATCGTCTACGGCGGCAAGTACAGCGCACCCGACTACGAGGCGTTTCTCAACGGCGGCTGCAGGCTCGCCGTTGAGAACACGATGATCTACCACACCCCCGAGGTGCGCGAGAAGCTCATGCAGCTCGGCGTCCCCGTCATCGTTGAACAATCGAGCCTGGAGAGCGCCCCGCTCGGCAGGCTCGAGTGGATCATGCTGTGGGGCGCCATGCTCGACAAGGTGTCGGCGGCGCAAGAGGTTCTCGACAAGCAGGCCCGGCTCGTCGAAGACGTTGAGAGACGTGTGGCGGCCGAACCGTTCGCGTGCACCGTGGCCTTCTTCTACATCAACGCCAACGGTGCGGCCGTGGTGCGCAAACCCGGCGACTACGTGGCGAAGATGATTGCCATGGCGGGCGGCACCTACGCGTTTGCCCAGCTTGGAGGCACAGACGAGAACCGCTCCTCCTCCACCACGCTCGAGATGGAGGCGTTCTACGCCCAGGCAAAGGATGCCGACGTCATCATCTACAACTCCACGGTGGCAGGCAGGATCGGCGGGCTCGACGAGCTCGTGGCGCTCAACCCCCTGCTCGCCGACTTCGAAGCCGTCAAGAACCGCCGGGCCTGGTGCTGCGAGCAGAACGTCTACCAGCAGATGACCGCGACGGGCGAAGTGGTGGCCGACCTGCACAAGGCGATAGCCGACACCGACCGCGACGAGCTCACTTTCCTCTTCAGGCTCAAATGACACACGAAAGGCGCGCGATGAGGCACACGGACAGCTGGCGGGACAGCAAGCGGCGATTCGTCGTGACCATAGTGCTGGCAAGCCTGGTACTGGCGGCGCTTCTGTGCGCGAACCTGTGCATCGGGTCGGTGGGCATGAGCCCCGCCGAGCTGCTGGGAGCCCTCGCGGCAGGCCCGGGGGCAAGCGGCCTTGAGGCAAACGTCATCTGGCAGATACGCCTGCCGCGCGCTGTGAGCGCGGCCATTCTCGGCGGGGCGCTTGCATGCTCGGGCTTCTTGCTGCAGACCTTCTTCAACAACCCCATCGCAAGCCCCTACATCCTGGGCATCTCGGCAGGCGCCAAGTGCGCGCTGGCCGCCGTGACGATCTGCGTCATCGGCGCAGGCGGGGCGCTTGCGTCCTGGCAGGTGGTGGGCGCGGCGTTTGTGGGCTCGCTGGCGGCAACCGCCCTGGTACTGGGCTTGTCAACAAAGATTCGCTCTATGAGCATGCTCATTGTGGCCGGTGTGATGGCAGGCTACGTCTTCAACGCGATAACCGACTTTCTCGTGACCTTTGCAAGCGACCAGAACATCGTGAACCTGCACAACTGGGCCCTGGGAAGCTTCTCGGGGGCAACCTGGAGCCAGGTGGGCGTCGAGGCGGCCGTGTGCGCGGCGGGCTTTGCGGCCTCGATGGCGCTGGCAAAGCCCATGGCCGCCTTCCAGCTCGGCGAAGGCTACGCCAAGAGCGTCGGCGTCAACGTGCGACTCTTCCGCGCGGCACTCATTGCCGTGGCAAGCCTTTTGGCCGCCTGCGTCACAGCCTACGCGGGCCCCGTGGGATTCGTGGGCATCGCGGTGCCCTACCTGGCACGCACGGCGCTTGCCTCCTCGAAGCCCGTGCGCGCGGTACCGGCGTGCCTGGTGATGGGAGCCAGCTTCTGCCTTCTGTGCGACCTGGTGGCGCGCACGCTCTTCTCCCCCACCGAGCTCAACCTGGGCACGGTCACGGCCGTGTTCGGCGCACCCGTGGTCATCGCGCTTATGATGCGCCGCACCCGGGAGGGACGTTAAATGACCAGGCAGATGGCATTGCAGGCACGCGGCCTCGATGTGGGATACGGGCGGCGCTGCGTGGTGGGCAACGTCACGCTCGACCTGGTGCCCGGCGAGGTGCTGTGTCTTGTGGGGCCCAACGGATCGGGCAAGTCGACCCTGCTCAAGACGATCGCAGGCCAGATTGCGCCCCTGGGCGGCAGCGTGCTGCTCGACGGGCGCGACGCGAGCTCCTTCAAGGCAGACGAGCTGGCACGCAACCTCTCGGTGATGCTCACGGGGCGCATGGCCTGCGAGATGCTGAGCTGCCTGGACGTGGTGGAGACGGGCCGCATCCCCTACACGAACGCCCTGGGCACGCTGCGCGAGGCCGACCGCGAGGCAGTAAGGGGTGCCATGCAGGCGGTAGGCGCCTGGGAGCTGCGCGAGCGCGACTTCATGCAGATAAGCGACGGCCAGCGCCAGCGCGTGCTGCTCGCCCGCGCCATCGCCCAGGACGCGCCGGTGATGGCGCTCGACGAACCTACCTCCTACCTCGACATTCGCCATCAGTTGGAGCTGCTTGCCTGTGTGCGCGACCTTGCGCGCACGCGCGGG
>Ga0129308_1001793_pt1 | contig 20622 bp, 13 predicted proteins | sample L827metagenome_FD_94440 | JGI IMG/M metagenome (GOLD analysis project Ga0129308, IMG submission 94440) | Ring-tailed lemur group fecal microbial communities from Wisconsin, USA - L827 metagenome | ecosystem: Host-associated > Mammals > Digestive system > Large intestine > Fecal | place: USA... | reverse complement strand
GTGACGGTTCTGACTCGTCGGTAAAATAAAAAATGACCGAGCGATGATGATGTGTGAGAGCAAAGACACATCGGTAAAATAAAAAATGGCTCAAGGATGCAAGATAGAGGAATCTATAACAGGTTCCTCTTATTTTTTAGAAAAAGTAGAATAAATAAGATACATGATTAAGAAATTAAAAAGTTAAGTAAACAATTTTATGAGAATTATCTTTATGATCAATATCAAGAAATTTTAACAAAAGAGAGTAGAAGTTATGATGTTGTTTTATTTGAGATAGATTATTTAGAAGATTGTTACGTTTATGTGCCATTTAGAATGGAAATGAAACATAATAATGGTCATAAGTTTAAATTTTCTAACAGAAGTAAAAAGCATCAATCTGGATTGGATTTCTCAAAACCTGTCATTGTTTCAAAAGATGAACATATTGGTGAAAGTTCGACTATTGATATTGATGAATATAAAGAATTTGAAAAATAAGAAGATCATATTCATAAGAATTTAGAAAAGTATATACATGACTATATAAAACATGTTAAACAATTTGAAAGAAAGTATAAGTATTCTACCCTTAAGTATTTTCATAAGGAACTCGGAATTATAGTAAAAAGTTAAGTTTATTTTATAAAAATCTTTTTGAGGTTATTATTTTGGCTATCAAATTTATTCGTATCTTTTGATAGGTATGATATACTCTACTTGTAGAGAAAATCTATTTATTGGGCTGGTCATAAGACCCGGGTCCATCTATTAGTGGGTAAGACACCCACTTTTTTGTGGGAAAAGATAAATGTGTTTAGATAAATTAGGTGATAAAAAATGATAGATAAAGAATTACTAGAAACAGTTTATTCAATATAACAATTCTATGAACAAGCTTTTATGCTTTATTCTCCAATAATTGAAGAATTATGTAATAGAAATGAAGTATCATAAAAAGAATTTGAGTATGAATTAGATGGCATGTTTTCATTTTGTCAAAGCGATGATATGTTTTACTTATTTAAAAGACTTGTAGAAAATTCTATAAGCAATATCAAGAAACTGTGGCAAATTATATTTAATTTGTCAAAAATACTTTTTATATTTGAAAAAAATCTTGTTAAATACAAAGAAAGTATTTTTTTATTTGTAAAAATATCTTATAATATTATTCAACAGATATTTGTCAAAGGAGGTCGAATATGGACGTTTGTTACAATAAACTTTTTAAGATACTTATAGATAAAGGGTTAAAGAAAACTGAATTTGCTAAAATAGTAGGTATAAGTCAAAATACATTAGCAAAACTTTCTAAAAATGAGTTTGTTTCAATGGAAGTACTTGTTAAAATTTGTAGAGGATTAAATTGTACTCCTAATGATATTATGGAAATATTGCCTTTAGATAATAAATAGAAAGTGGTGAAGTGTTATGCCAGAAGTATTAGATTCTACTAAAATTGGTGCTGTAGGAGAATATATTAAAAATCATACTGATGAAAAAGCAGTTATTAATGTTTCTTCACCAATGTTTACAATTTTTGCATTTGAAGAATTAAGGAAGGTATTAGAAAAAAGTGATAAATTCAGATTTCTTTTTAATGAGCCTACTTTTATAAGAAAAATTATCGCCAACGAAAAAGAAGTAAAAGAATTTGAATTACAAATGCAACAAAGAGAAAGGAATGTATCTGAATTTGCATTAGAGATTGGATTAAAAAATAATCTAGATCAAAATCAAATAGCAAGTAAATGTTATAATTTTATTAAGAAAAAAGGTGAAATAAAATCAGTAGTAAAATCAGGTACTGTTACACCAAGTAATATTTATATTAAAAATCCAATATCAAACAGTTACTTGATAAATGGAAGTCATATTTCTTTTTCGAAAGACGGATTAGGATATACAAACACGATTAGATTTGATTTTAATACAGTTAATGATGAAAAAGCAATTATCAAACAATTTGAGCAATTTTTTGATTCGATTTTTTCTAATGAAGAATTTGTTGTAGATGTAAAAGAAGAATTATTAAAACATTTATCAAATTTATATAAAGAAAATTCGCCTGAATTACTATATTATTTAACTTTATATAATATCTTTGGTGAAAAATTATTAAATCTTGATGATATGGCTAGAGTTAAGGAACGTACTGGAATAAATCAAACTAAAATATGGAATTCTTTATATAATTTTCAACATGATGCAGTTGTAGGAGCAATAAAAAAGTTAGAATTATATAATGGATGTATTATTGCAGATTCAGTTGGATTAGGAAAAACATTTGAAGCATTAGCTATTATTAAATATTACGAACTAAGAAATGATCGAGTTCTAGTATTGGCTCCAAAGAAATTAAGAAGCAATTGGACAGGATTTAAAGAAAATAGTACAACAAATATACTTGCTGAAGATCGTTTTAATTATGATGTTTTAAATCATACAGATTTATCTAGAGATAAAGGGTATTCTGGAGATATTAATCTTGAAACAATTAATTGGGGAAATTATGATTTATTAGTTATCGATGAGTCTCATAATTTTAGAAATAATGCACCACGAAAAGATAGAGTTACAAGATATCAGAAGTTAATGGACAACATCATAAAAAAAGGTGTTAAGACTAAAGTTTTACTTTTATCAGCCACACCAGTTAATAATAGATTAGCTGATTTAAAGAACCAAATCAAGTTTATTACAGAAGGCAATGACAATGCTTTTAAAGATAATGCTAATATAGATAGTATTGAAACAACATTAAGAATTGCTCAAACAAGATTTAATGAATGGTCTAAATTACCACAAGATGAACAAACTACCAAGAACTTATTACCTATGTTAGATTATAATTTTTTTAATTTATTAAATACAGTAACTATTGCTAGAAGTAGAAAACATATCCAAACATATTACGATACAAAAGATATAGGAGAATTTCCAAAACGTTTACCACCTATATCAATAAAATCAGATATAGATACTCAAAATGAATTTCCTACATTATCTAAAGTCAATAGTATGATAGCAAGTCTCCATTTAGCAATTTATTCACCAATGTTATATATTCTTCCTAATAGAATAAAATATTATGAAGAATTATATGATCAAGAAGTTAAAGAAGGTAAAGGAAGTTTTAAACAAGTTGATCGTGAAAAAAATATCGTTAATTTAATGAGAGTGAATATCTTTAAAAGATTAGAAAGTTCAGTCAATTCTTTTACCTTAACTTTAGATAGAATTATGAAACAAATTACTATGATGCTTGATTTAATTGAATCAGGAAATGAATATAATATTGATGATAATTCCTTTGACTCTAATGAATTAGACGAAGATGTTGAAATTGGTGGAAAAATAAAAGTTAGAGTTAAGGATTTAGATGTGATTAGAATTAAGCAGAATTTATTAGAAGATAAAGAAACTTTAATGTATCTTCTTGAATATGCAAGAAGAGTAGGAGTAGCTCGAGATGCAAAATTGATTGATTTAAAAAATCATATTACACATAAAATCAATCAGCCAATTAACGACAATAATAAAAAGATTATTATATTTACATCATTTTCTGATACAGCAGATTACCTGTATAAAAATATAAATGAATGGTTATTAAATGAACATGGATTATATAGTGGAGTTGTTACAGGAGGCTCAGAAACTAAAACGAATCTTAAAAATGTGTCTAATACATTTGAATCTATACTTACTTATTTTTCACCAAAATCAAATCATTTAGATACTAATAGTAAACAAATAGATATTTTGATTGCTACTGATTGTATTAGTGAAGGTCAGAATTTACAAGATTGTGATTATTTAATCAATTATGATATTCATTGGAATCCTGTCCGTATTATTCAAAGATTTGGTCGTATTGATCGTATTGGATCAATGAATAAACAAATTCAATTAGTTAATTATTGGCCAAATATGGAACTAGATGAATATATTAATCTTGAAAATAGAGTTAAAAATAGAATGATAATGCTTGATTTATCAGCTACAGGTGAAGATGATTTACTAAATGCAGAAAGCAAGGACTTAGAATATAGAAAGAAACAATTAAAACAATTACAAAATGAAGTGTTAGATGTAGAAGAATTACAAGGTGGTATTTCTATTACAGATTTAACATTAGATGATTTCATTATGTCATTAGATAGATATATGAAAGAGAATCCGCAAGTTTTAGAAAAATATCCTACTGGTGTCTATGCTGTAACTGATATAACAGATAGAGTAACAGAGGAATGTGAAAAAGGTGTCATTTATTGTTTAAAACAAAAACGTTATACAGAAGTTCAAGAGGGGGCTACTTCTTTATATCCATATTTTCTGGTGTATGTAAGAGAAGATGGTGAAATACATATAAAAAATACAAACCCTAAAAAGATATTAGATTTATATAAAGTTTTATGTGAAGGTAAAACAAAGCAAATTGAGAGATTAGTTAAAGAATTTAATAAAGAAACAAAGAATGGAAATAAAATGGATAAATATACTGAGTTGTTAGAAAAGGCTGTTTTTGATATTAAAGGTGTTGCTGAACAAAAAGGTATTCAATCTTTATTTAAAATAGGGCAAGCAACTTTATTTGAAAATACTGTTACAGGATTGAATGATTTTGAATTAATATCATTCTTGGTTATCAAATAATGGAATTATTAGATGCTATCAATATACCATTGTGTCAACAACAGAGAATACCAGTTAAAATGCTTGTCGAACAATTACAGCCAACAACTTCAGATAAAAAAGTATTAGAAAATCATATACAATCAATGTATTTAGTTAGTTTGTTAAATGAACAAACAATAAGAATACGTGCATTTAAAGATGAAACATATAGTTTTCAAGCAATATATGTATTTAAAATAAATTTAAAAAAGAATGATAATTTAACATCATTGTTAACATTGATTCATTCAGCTTTCCCAGAGTCTACTATTTTATTGTTTAATCATAAGGGAAAACAATATATTTCTGGAGCAAGTAAACGTATAAATAAATTAGATAAAACAAAAACAGTAATTGAGGATACAGTATTATCGGAAATTATCATTAATAATGATACATTAGAACATTTAGACTTTAATAAATTAATTGGATCAAATTTGAAGACATATTATGGAAGTATCATGCAATTAATTTATAAATGTAAAATTTATAGTATTACTAATGTCTTTCCTATTAATAATATTGATTTTAAATTTGTTATTAAAGAATATGAGAAATTAAATTCTGAATTAAATGTACTGAAAGAAAAATATAAAAATGCAACTATGAAAGCAGAAAAGATGAGAATTGATGATGAAATTTATGAACATGAAGAAAAAATAAGGAATATAGCTAGTAATTTAAAAAGAAATGAAGGGTGAATATAATGATTGATTTTGATTATTTATTTAGTTTAAAAACTCTAGTGAGCACATTAGAAAATAACAGATATATGCTTAATAAAAAATATTCTGATCTTTGTTATAATGAAAAATATATTTTAACAAGGAATAAAAATATGGATTTATCATATGAAAAGAAAATTACAAATTATTTCTATTATTACTATTATAATGATTACTTGTTTGTAATGAAAGATATATATACAAATATACCCAAATTATATATTTATCAACCAGTAAGTGATTTAACTGAAGATTATATTTTAAATTCATTAAAAAAGCAGTATCTATTTTTTAATGATGTAAAAAATTTTAATGATAAAAGTGAATTTAATAATTTGTATTTTAATGAAAATGAATTATACAGTAAATATAAAGAAAAAAAAGAATTAATAGATTCTTTTAAAAAGAGTAGGAATCAAATATTTTGCTGCTGTTTGACGGAAAATAATCCATGTAACATATCAAAAATGGTAGATTATATGTGGGAAAACTATGCAAAAAATGATGGAATATGTATTGAAGTTGATATGGGAAATAATCAAAATCTTTTGAAATATTTAAAGCCTGTTAAATATACTGAATGTAGAATAGATGTCAATGGGCTTCTTGATTCTATTTTAGCATTGAAACTAAATGAATTAGAGAATAAATTGTTTATTGATGTTTTTCAAAGTTCGTTAGCTACAAAATTAAAACAAGATAATGAAAACAATTGGAGTCAGGAAAGAGAAAGACGACTTTTAATAGATGAGGATAAATGGACTGAAGAGTCTAATAATAAATTTATTTTAAACTTTGATACTAAAACCCAAAAAAATCAACATTATGTTAAATATAAACCTAATAGAGTATTTTATAGTAATAAAATGAATCTAAAAAAATTAAATAGGTTAAAAAATATTACTGATGATTTACATATTGAGCTTGTTAAAGTAGAAAGGAATTAGGTATATATATATGGAAAAAATAGAAAATGGTAGTTTAGATATTGTGAAACAAAATATTGAAAAATTAAAAGAACTATTTCCAAATGTTGTTAATGAAGGAAAAATAGATTTTGATGTTCTTAGAATAATATTAGGTGATGAAGTAGATGATAGTAAAGAAAAATATCAATTTATTTGGAAAGGTAAAAGCAATGTTATCAAATTAGCGCAAGTTCCTTCCACAGCAACACTTCTTCCTTGTAAAAATAAAAGTGTTGGAAAATATGGGGATAAAGCAGAATTTGACTCAAACAATCTTTATATTGAAGGTGATAATCTTGAGGTATTGAAGCAACTTCAAAAAACTTATTATGGGAAAATAAAAATGATATATATTGATCCTCCATATAATACAGGTAGTGATTTTATATATAGAGATGATTTTATAGATAGTATAGAAAATTATAAAAAACAGACAAAACAATTAATGTCTTCTAACCCTGAGACTAATGGTAGATATCATACAGATTGGTTAAATATGATGTATCCCAGATTAATGCTTGCAAAAAATATGTTAAAGTATAATGGAATTATATTTATTAGTATAGATAATAAGGAAATTGCTAATTTGAAAAAACTATGTGATGAAATTTTTGGAGAAAACTCTTTTGTAACTATGATTCATGTAGAGCTATCTGCAACACAAGGAATGAAAGTAAGGGCTGCAAAAGAAGGAAATATTGTTAAAAATGCTGAATTCATATTAGTATATACAAAAGATGGACATAAAAATATTGCCAACAAAATTTTGTATGATTATAGAGAAAATTATGATAGGCATTATTCAAAATTTTTAAATGAAAATAATGAGGTTTTAAATCTCAAAGATGTGTATAATGAAGAATTTCCTAATGAACGAATAAAAGATATTGTTAGTGAATTTAAGAATAATAGTATTTTTAAAAAATTTGTAGAAAATAATTTAAACAAAATATTTCGTTATGATAAAACAACGGGCTTTGATATTGAAGACTTTGAGATAGGTAAAATTGTTAGAATTAAAAGAGATAACAGAGAATATGTTTTAGAAAGAAAAGGAAATAATATAGAGCAATTAATGTTTTTAGCTGATTCTTACGGATTATGTGATGATTTTAAAACTTCATTTGGATTAAGAAAAATACGAGGAGATTGGTGGAAAGAATTTTATTTAGACATGGGTAATGTATCTAAAGAAGGGAATGTGGTTTTTTCAAATGGGAAAAAGCCTGTTAGATTGATTAAACAATTAATTCAAATGTGCACAAATGAAAATGATATTATTTTAGATTTCTTTTCTGGTTCTTCTACAACTGCTGATGCAGTTATGCAATTAAATAAAGAAGATAATATGAATCGTAAATTTATTATGGTTCAATTACCTGAATTATGTGATGAAAAATCAGAATCTTTTAAAGCGGGATATAAAAATATCTGTGAAATAGGAATAAAACGCATTCGTCAAGCTGGTGAAAAAATTAAGCAGGAATGGTTAAAAGATAATCAAGGGGAAGGCTTATTTGCGGATGAACAAAAAGAATTTCCTTTTGATATAGGTTTCAAAGTATTTAAATTAGATTCTACTAATATTAAACTTTGGGATAATGAAAATGAATTAGATGAAAAATCAATATTTGATTATGGTGATATATTTAAAGAAGATAGAACGAAAGAAGATGTTCTTTATGAAATCATGCTTAAATATGGTATTTTTGATATGCCTGCTGATGAGATAGAAGTTAATGGAAAGATTATGTATAGAGTAGGGAAAAGATATATGATTGTGTGTTTAGAAGATGATATAACAAATGAGGATATACAGGAAATTGCAAATCTTTCTCCTAAAACAGTTGTATTTAAAGAATCTGGCTTTAAAAATGATAACGATAAAATCAACGCAGTATATAATTTAGAAAAAGCTGGTGTTGAAGATATTAAATGTATTTAAGGTGGTGTTTGCAAATGAAACTTAAATTTATAGACCAGCCTTATCAAACAGATGCCGTTAATGCAATATGTGATATATTTGAAGGTTGTGAAGTTAAAGATTCATTATTCACGATTGATGCGACTAATGATGATTTTTTTAATCGAGAATTTCTTTCTGGAGAAGGAGTCAGTTATTTTTTAGGGCATTCAAATAGATTGTCAATAGATGATTATCAGATGTTAGAAAATGTTCAAAGAATACAAGAAAAAAATGATATTCAAAGATCCAAAAATATACAAAACAGAAATTTTACTGTTGAAATGGAAACGGGGACAGGAAAGACATATGTTTATACAAAAACAATTTTAGAATTAAATAAAAGATATGGTTTTACCAAATTTATTGTTGTTGTTCCTAGTATTGCGATTAAAGAAGGTGTTTTTAGCTCATTTCAAGTAACAGAAGAACATTTTAAAGAAAAGTATGATAATGTAGTATATAATTATTTTGTTTATGATTCTGGTCATTTAGAAAAAATAAGAGATTTTGCTACTAGTACAAATATTGAAATCATGATTATTAATATAGATGCTTTTAGAAAAAGTTTCACCAATCCAGAAAAAGAAACAAAAGCTAACTTGATACATAGAGAAAGTGATAGATTAAGTGGAAACAAACCTATTGATTTAATTGCTAGTACAAATCCAATTGTTATTATAGATGAGCCTCAATCAGTTGATAATACAAAAAAATCAAAAGAAGCAATAGCATCACTCAATCCACTTTGTACATTAAGATATTCAGCAACTCATAAACAATTATATAACCTTATGTATAGATTAACACCTGTAGATGCTTATCAAGAAAATCTAGTTAAACATATTGAAGTTGCTTCAATAACAAGTAATGAAGCTAGTACAGAACCATATATCAAACTAAAGAGTGTTAGTAATAAAAATAATACATATTCAGCAAAATTAGAAATATATGTTAAAAACAAAAAAACAGGTATTATTGAGAAAAAAGCAGTTACAGTAAAAACTAATGATGATTTATGGGAATTATCAAATGAAGTAGATTATTATCAAGGTGAAGGCTATATCATTGATAATATTGATTGTTTTGAGGGAGAAGAATCTATTTCTTTATCTAATGGTGAATCTTTATATATTGGGGAAGCAATTGGAGAAGTTGATGATCAAGTTATAAAAAGAGCACAAATAAGACAGACAATTGAATTGCATTTAAATAAAGAACTTCATTATGTAAAAAAAGGAATTAAAGTGTTAAGTTTGTTCTTTATTGACGAAGTAGCTAAATATCGTAATTATGATAGAGAAGATGAAAAAGGAGATTATGCTATTTGGTTTGAAGAAGAGTATAATCATCTTATCAAGTTACCTAAATATAAGGTATTAAGAGAAAAATATTCAGATAAAATATCTTTAAATGCTGAAGAAGTGCATGACGGATATTTTTCTAAAGATGGTAAAGGAAGAATGAAAAATTCAAATGCATCAGCTTCAAGTAAAGATGATGAGTCTACTTTTCATTTGATAATGAAAAATAAGGAACAATTATTAAATTTTGATGAGCCTATTCGTTTTATTTTCTCGCATTCTGCTTTAAAAGAAGGATGGGATAATCCTAATGTATTTCAAGTCTGTACGTTAATTGAAACTAAAGATACAATGACAAAACGTCAAAAAGTAGGGCGTGGGTTAAGAATTTGTGTTGATCAAGATGGAAATAGAGTACTTGATAACAGATATAATACTTTAAGTGTTGTTGCTAATGAGTCTTATAAAGATTTTGCTTCAACTTTACAAAAAGAATTAGAAACTGATAATTTTAAGTTTGGTATTATAGAACCTATTAGTTTTACTGGTATTTGTGTCACCCAATATGATGGTTCTGTTAAAGAGTTAACACAAGAAGATTCTCAAAAAATATTTGATTATTTAATCAAAAATGAATATATGACAAAACAAGGAAAGATTAGCAATAAATATCATTTTGAGAAACAATATGGTGATTTTATATTACCTAATGAGTTTGAATCTTTTACATCTAAAGTTATTAAACGAATTGATAATCTTTCTAGGGAAATTGAAATTAAAAATCTTAATGAAAAGGTTCCTGTTAGGATTAATAAAGAAGTTCAATTATCTCCTGAATTTGAAGAATTATGGAATAAAATAAAACAGAAGACAGTTTATACAATTAATATGGATATAGATAAACTCAAAAATGAAGCGATAGAACAAATTAAAAATATGCCAAAGATTAAACCTGATAGAATTGATAGTCAATTGACAAAAGTTGATATTAATAAACAGGGAGTTCAAGATATTGGACATCAAGTAAGAGAATTAGGAGAAATTTATGAATTTGGGAAAATGACATATCCTGATTTTATAAGAAGATTACAAGACTCTACTCAATTATTGCGAAAAACAATTATAGAGGTTATAGCTAAATCTGGAAGATTAAAAGATTTTTATAAAAATCCTGAAGAATTTATAAAACGAGTATCTAAAATACTTTTAACGGTAAAGAAAGAAAATTTAACTGAAGGTATTAAGTATCAGAAGATAGACGAATATTATCAACAAGATTTTATATTTAATGATGAAGAACTATACGGATATAGAAATAAAAATTTATTAGAATTAACTGCAAAGAAAAATGTATTTGATCATGTTATTTATGATTCTGAAATTGAAAAAACTTTTGCAATAGATGCTGAAAACGATGATGATGTTATTCTTTATGCGAAATTACCAAGTACTTTTAAAATTGATACACCAATAGGAGGATATAATCCTGATTGGGCTGTTGTATTAAATACTGATGATGGTGAAAAACTTTATTTTGTTGCTGAAACAAAAGGAACAGAAAATATTAATGATTTAAAAGGCTCTGAAAAGAAAAAGATTCTTTGTGGTAGAAAGCATTTTGAAGTTATAGATTCTGATATTAAATACGAAGTAGTAAAAGAGTTGAATTCTTTAAAATTAAGTAATTAATAGTATTAAGAATAAATTTAATTATTATTGAGAAAGGAGAAAAATGAATTTAGTAGATAAGATAAGAGATCAATTTGAAATATATAAACTTTATAAAAATAAAGATGAACTTGTTATTCTTGAGGAAAATGAAAAAACAGATAGATATAAGGATTTAGCACCAAGAGATGAAATAGAAAAGGCTGATGAGTATTTTAAAGCATTAGGATGGTCATTAAATCAACCAAATATATACAATATTGCAATTGCTGGACCTTATGGCTCTGGCAAAAGTAGTATTATTCAATCATTTATAAAAAAGCATAATGAATTAAATTATGTAAATATTTCTTTAGCAAATTTTTTAGAATTGAATTCAAAGAAAAGTCCAGGTAGTAATGATGATAAAAATATTGATGATGAGTTAATGAAGGGAATTTTGAAACAGTTATTTTATTCAGTAGATAAACATAAAATTCCTCAAAGCCGTTATAGAAAGTTACAAGTTGTTAATTTGAAAAAAATATTTGTCTTTTTATTTATGGTCTTTATTCTTATATTTGCTTGCTTGTTATATTTTATAAATAACATTCATGACAAACTAAAACAAGCTATTAATATTGCAAAAGATAACACAGGTTTTTCAAGTTTGATCCTAATTATATTAGGAATTGTACTGATTGTTATGATTTTGATGATATTGACAAAAATAATAGGAACTATTATATCAAAAATGTCTATAAAGGAAATTGGCATTTCAAAAAATATAAATGCAAATTTAGAAGAAGAGAAAGATGAGTCGATATTTGACAAAAATATGGATGAAATAGTATACTTTTTTGAAGCTACAAATATTAATTTAATATTTTTTGAAGATTTAGATCGATATAATAATGCAACTATATTTATTAAATTAAGAGAATTGAATACAATATTAAATCAGTATGAAAATATAAAAAAAAGAATAGTATTTGTATATGCGATAAGGGATGATATGTTTGTAGAAAATGATAGAACAAAATTCTTTGATTTTATATTACCTATAATTCCTGTAATCAACTCAACTAATTCTGAAGAAAAATTATTAAATAGAATAAGAGAGGAAGAAATTAAAGGTTTAAAAATAGATCTTTCAAAAAATTATATTAATCTTATTTCACCATATATAAATGATATGAGAATTTTAGATAATACATATAATGAGTTTATAACATATAAGGAGACATTACAAAAAGCATCTGAATTAAATTTAAAAGATTATGTGATGTTTTCAATTATGTTATTCAAAAATTTGTATCCAAATGATTTTGCAGATATACAAGCTGAGAAAGGTATCATAAAAGATGTATTTATACAAAAAGAATCAAAAATTAAGACTATAGAACAGCAAGCGATGGAAAAAAAACACTTTTTAATAGATTCAATAAATCAGGCTGAAAATGATACTTTAAACAGTATAAAAGAAACTAAAATTGTAATGTTAAGTTTTATGACTGGATATGAAGGGTGCCCTAATTTTATTTGGGTTAATGGAAATAGGTATTATTCTTATCAGATTATGGCTGATGATTTTGATTTAGACAAATTAAGAAATAATTGTAATATAAACTATCATTCTTTTAGAAATAATAATAATTATAGTGTTAACTTTGATGGATTAATGCAATTTGTGGAGAAAAATGATTTTATTGAACGATGTCGTTATATAAAGAATAAATTACCTGAAAATAAAAAAATATTACAAGAAAAAATAGAAAAAATTGATAGGGAAATTATAGAACTTAGAAAATTATCAATAAAAGAATTGATTGATAGATATGGAGTAGAAGATATATTGTCAGATAATGTTCGAAGTAATAAACTATTAGTATTTTTATTAAGAAATGGTTTTATTAATGAAGATTATGCAAATTACATTAATAATTTTTACACAGATTCTATTACAATAGATGATATGAATTTTATTCTAAGTATAAGAAATCATGAAGCCTTTGAATTTGATTATAAATTGAATAAAATTGAGAAGATTGTTGATAAATTACAAAAATTTGAGTTTGATCAAAAAGAAATTTATAATTTTGATTTATTGAATTATTTAATTAGTTCAAAAACTAATATGGATAAAAGAAATACTTTTATAAGACAATTGTGTGATGAAAACAATAAAAGTTGGAAGTTTATAAATGAATATTTTGATATAGCAAACAATCAAGGTGAATTTATTGCATTATTATCTCAAAATTGGAGTAATATGTGGAACTATATCTATTTAAATACTGTTTTAACTGATGAAAGGAAAGATAAGTATTTAGAAAACATATGTAATAGTGTTCCTATTGAAGATATAATTACGTTGAATAAGGATAATAATATTAAGAAATATTTTGAAGAACATGTTGATATATTGCAAAGAATGAATAGAGTGCCTATAAGTAATATGAAATGTATTATTGAAAAGTGTAATATATATTTTTCAGAAATTGATATATATGGGATACAAAGTAATCTGATTGAATGGATTTTTGATAATAAACATTTTGTTTTAAATAGTTCAATTATTCAAACAATATTTGAATTTAAAGATTATAAAGAAATAAGAAAGTTAAATTCTTGTAATTATACTGCCATAAAATCATTAAATTATGCTCCACTTATGGAAATGGTTGAAAATAATTTAGAAAATTATATAAAGGACATTGTATTAGAAATAGAATCAAATATTTATGAAAAATTAGATTATGTTCTTGAAATGATTAATAACTTAAAAAATATTGACTTATCTATGCAACTAATAAAAAAAGAAGAAATTATATTAGATAATTTAGATAAATGTAAATTTGATTATTTATGTGAAAATAAAAATAATTTAAAATTAATTTATGATGAGTGGATTAATTGTAGAAAATTGTATGGTTCATGGCAGAATCTTATTACATACTGGGAAGATTTTGGAATTACTGATTCTCTTTTATATTATTTAGAGCATTCATTAAATCAAATAGTTATAAAAAGATATCCTGAAGATATAGATTTTTCATTAATCAAAGATATTATATATTCAGATTTATCAACAAATAGTTTTGAGCTGTTTATTGATCATGTACCTCTTTTAAATGAGATCGATATTTCAAAAATTAATACAAATCATATGAAAATTCTTTTAGATAAAAAATATTTTAATTTTGATCCTAATTTTGCTAGTGAAGTTAAAGAAAATCATTTAACTTTATATAATTATTCATTAGTAATATATAAGGAAGAGGTTATTGATTCTATAAATGATTATCAGTTAACAATAGAAAATATAGATTATATTATTGATTCTACAGAAATAAGTGAAAATGACAAAGTTTGTATTATTAGTCAAAGTAATATTAATAATTTTTCTAGAAAAATTGCATTATTTTTGCGTAATATTAAAATGGAGTTAGAATTATCAGTATTTGAAAAGACATGGGATCAATTAGAAAACGAAGAAAAATATCAACTTTTATTAAATCAAATTGTGATATTGGATAATAAAAAGATTTCTTACTATTTATCACAATTAGAAAATGGTTATGTAGAATTGTCAGATAGATCAACAAGACATAATGTTAAACTTGATGATAACGATTATAATAAAAAGCTTGTAAATTATTTAAAAAGGACATCATATTTAACAAGTTATAAAATAGAAAATGGATACATTATATGTAGAGTAAAAAAGAATAATTAATTTTGAAATATAAAGTAGAATAAAAAATATTGAATTTTGGTTAATTAAACTTTTTCTAGAATATTCACATTTCAAAGATAAATACCAAGATGAAAAAATATCAAGTATCTATTAGCCCAACATATAGTAATCTTATAGAAGAATCTGTGACTGTTATACAATGTTTACTAGATCTCGCTGGCATGGAACAATTTCATGCATGTAATATGAACCTAATGGGATATATCAAAATGATACTGAATGATAGTGATTATTATGTTTTAATTCTTATTGGGAAATATAGTTCACTTGATTTGGATAGAGTAGGTTTTACAAAAAAAGAATATAATTATGTAATCAAAAACCATATACTTATAATGAGTTTTGCCATGAAAGATATAAGAAAACTAGGGTATGATAAGTGTGAGAAAACAGCTGAAACATGTCAAAATCAAACAATTTTCGCAATAAAGTTTGTGAAAGAAAAATGGTTAATTTTTATACAGATTGTGAGTCACTACGTATTACTGTTTGCAATTTTTCTAGTCGATGTATTCAAAATTTTCCTGCTGTTGGATGGGTACAAGGTGATAGTGATGAAATACCAATAGATATAGAAGCTAAAATTGAAAAGTATATGCAAAAGCATACTGTCTCAAAGGATGATATTGAATCTTTTTTGACAGAAGATACAATTATTCTTGACGGAGATAATTCAAGTTCTCATAGTGTAGATAAATTTTCAGAATTTTCTTTAGATATTATTTCTTTGACTGAAATACGTACTATGTTTGAAGAGTTTGCAAAAAAATTGCCTAAGATTAGATGAATAGAGATATAGTTACTCATATGTAACTTGTTTAAAAAAATTTTAGATAAATATAGCTAAATACAGAATTATATATTCAAACAAGAAAAATATTTGGATTATGATGATTAAAAATAAAAAGCAAATATCACTGGTTTTCAATCATCAACAATTAACAAAATAGTTGTTTGTTGAACAATTATGTAAATTAAGTAATATTTTGTTTTATTTTGTATTGTATAGTGCAAAAAATGAATTAAGACAATAAATCAAGGTGAAAATTAAACTAGCTAAAGTGGTTATTTTTATTTTAATATTATTAATTGCCACTATTAAATATATAAGGTGACCAATTGGTGATCTTAGTGACCAAAAGAATTTTATGAATTATATATTGTGCAAAAAAACATGAAATATGAAATATGAAAATGTCTAAACTTAAAAGAAACTATTGAAAAATTGATACATTTTTGATACACTAAACTTATCGAAAGAGTATATATGTAATAAAATTGAACTTTATTCTTGTTTATTAATATTATATTGAACTTAAAATCGGTCAAATTAATTTTTCCTGCAGAGAATTCGAATAGTATTAGCTGGTTTATAAGTGTCATAGAAAATTTTGAATAATTGGTCCAAAAGTGTCTATAGTGAATAGGCACTTTTTCTTTAGAAGGATAGTTATAACTCAATATTATTATATTTGCTATAATCTAAAACAGAAAATAATAGAATTTTTTATAAAGAATGTGACTTATAATCCGTTGCTATAAAGTCAACATAAAAGTAACCTAATACCAGGTGATAGAAATGGATAATATAGAAGCTATTTTTGGAAAAAGAATTAAGGAATTAAGATTACAAAAAGGATTAAGTCAGGAGAAATTAGCAAATATTGCAGATATTGATAGAACATATGTTGCTCAAGTTGAACATGGTAAAAGAAACATTTCTATAAAAAATATTAAAAAGCTATGTGATGCCTTAGATGTAACTCTGCATCAATTTTTTGATGAAGAGATATTTCCCAAAGGAGATGAAGAATGATGAGTTTTGATCCCCATATGGAAATTGGTGAAGTTGTTTCTAATCAAAAAATTGTAGATACTTTTAAGGTTGATGGACAGCAAGGTATACGAACTTCACAAAAATATAATTATATTGTTATTATCTCAAAAAACATTAATAAGCAGTATGAAGATCAATGGAAAAGTGAAGATGTCATTTATTATACTGGAGCAGGACTGAAAGGTGATCAAGCATTAACAGGTAGAAACAAAACTTTAGCAAATGCTTATACTGATGGCAAAGAAATTTTCTTTTTTGAAAGTGAAGAAAAAGGAAAATATATTTATAGAGGTTTATGTGATTTAATTGGAGAACCTATTGAAAGTACGCAAAAAGATGATGAAGGAAATTTAAGAAAGGTTTATTTATTTCCATTAAAACTTCATCATAAAAGAAAAAACATCTATCTTTCACAAAATGAAAAAACCGTTAATATAAAGGAAGAAGAAAATTATCATTTTATTTTTAGTCAATCAAGAGTTAAAAAAGTTAATTCTCAAAAGAAATTTGAATATGCTTTAAAGCCGAAAAAAAGAAAACATCCTATTACTAAAGATGGTGTTCTTATTTATGAAAGAAGTATTAAAGTTGCTTCAAATGCTTTAGATAAAGCCAAACATCAATGTGAATATGATATCACACATCAATCATTTATTAGAAAAAATATTGATGAAAAATATACAGAACCACATCACTTGGTTCCTATGGCATATTCATATTTGTTTGATGTTTCACTTGATGTAGAAGAAAATATTGTATCACTATGTAGCCATTGCCATAATTGTATTCATTATGGTAGAGATAGATTTATTTTATTAAAAAAACTTTATAATGAAAGAAAAGAAATGTTGAAAAAGGTAGGAATAAATATTACTTTTAATGAATTAAAACAGATGTATGAATAATCCTATAACGAAAAAGTATTGTTAATATTTGTATCTTTAATTATTTGTTATATTTTAAATATAAGGTAAATATAGGTTTTTGTACATATTATAAGAAAAGAGTTTCATTCAACTTATGATTTGCTTTTATCAAAAATATAATTTCATAAATGATTAATAAGTTCATTTTATTTTGAAACTTATGCCTCTTTAACTTTATTGTATTATTTAAGTAAAATATTCATTATCATTGAGAATCCTTATTTGTGGATTCTTTTTTGATTATTTTATTTATATATTTAGCCATTTTATTTCTAAATATCAATATTTTCAAACAAAATAATGTTGTAAAAATATTCATTTATTTTAATCTTTAAAATGAGTTTACATTCAAGTGAAATTGTGATCTAATATGAGAAAGAGGTGTTAATTTATGTCGAATTGGACAACTGAAAAATATAAAGCAAATGATCTTATCAATCAAATCATCAACAAAAATATAAAAGTGCCTCATTATCAAAGAGGACAAGTATGGAAAACAAGTCAGAAAGAAAAACTCATTGATTCTATAAAAAATGGTTTTCCATTTGGAACAATATTATTATATAAGAAAGAAGACAATACATACCAACTCATTGATGGTTTGCAAAGAACATCAACCATTTATGAATATCTTAATACACCAGCAAAATTTTTTAGGGAAAGTGATCTTTCTAAAGAAGCAATTGATAAAATATATAATTTATTAGGTATACGTAGTAGTAACAAGAAAATAGTGAAAGAAAAAATTGTTGGATATATTAAAGAGTGGGTTATTTTAAATCATCATACGATGAATGATGTCAAAAACATCAACTCCTTGAAATGTGCTCAGTATCTTCAAACGAAATTTCCAACTTGTACAACAGAAGCAATATTGAGTATTAGTAATATCCTCCATGAAGAATTTATTGCTTTTAAAGAAGAGTGTGAGGATTTATCCGATGCTGAAATACCAGCCATTGTTTATAGTGGGAATCCTGATAATTTACCAGAAGTATTTAATAGAATTAATTCTAAGGGTACGACATTATCCAAGTATCAGATATTATCTGCCACATGGAGTACTTATGAATATTGTTTATTAAATTCTGAACTAGATGAAATTATTAAATATGTTGATCATTTTTATACTTCTATATTAGATGATAATTTTGAAGTTGATGGTTATGATTCTATCAAGATTCATCAAACAAAAAAATTAAATCTTTATCAAATTTTATTTGGCTTTAGTAAATTATTGTCAAACCGATTTCCATATTTATTTGCAAATGTTAAAAGTGATAAAGATGTGGAAAGTTGCGGATTTAACTTAGTCAATGCTTGTTTAGGAAATAAAAACAGCAAAATCTCTCACTTACCCGTGATATTAAAAGAAACTTTTAGTGATGATCAATCTATTAGCCAATTTTTTGCAAATATTATTAAATCAACAAATAGTGTTTATAAACTTTTAAAACCTTATTTAGAATTCAAATTAAATAAAAGAGAAAGTAAGATCAATATTTATCATACGGAGTTTCAAATTTGTTCAATGATAGCTAATTATTTTAATATGAAATATGCAACATATACTTTTGATGATAATAACAAGATTATTGGTAGAAATATTAAAATTATTGGTTCTAATGAAACATTCCACGAATACAAAAAAGCCTTTAAAAATAATGCCTTTAAAAAGTACCTAATTGACATTATGAATAATCATTGGACTGGTTCTGGTGATACGCGTATGGATGAAGTTTCTGTTAATAGACATTATTATACAGATGAAATATCTATAAAAACAATGGAAGATGAATTAGATCACTGGTTTAATCAAATGAATGCAAATCGTCATGAATCTAAAAATGTAGCAAGTCCCAAATCATCTGAAAAAATTATGTTATGTGTGATTTATTGCCATTCTTTTTCAGCATTTGAGCAAAATGATGATATTAATTATGATATAGAACATTTGGCTCCTAAAGGTCGATTAAAAATTTTATTAAAAAAGCTTCCTCAAAGAGAGAATCAGCAATATGGTTTACCAATTAGTTCTTTTGGAAATATATGTCTTTTACGTGAAGAGATAAATAGAAAGAAAAAAGATAAAACATTATATCAAGATACAAATTATCTAACAGTTTTAAAAACAAAAAATATTTCATTAGAAGAAATTGAATATAAATTTACTTTTACAAATAAAAAAGATTTAGAATGGATTAATGAAGAATATAATGATTTTAATGAATTAAGAAGAGAATACTATAAATTCTTGGAGAAAAGATTTCAATATCAGAAAAATTGTATTCTTAAAAATTTATATAATGATTATGATGAAAAATACTATACGATATTTTTTCAAAATCAAAATCAACATACTAACGTATTTCATCAATTAGAAAAAAATTCATCAATTTCTAAAAATATTCCATTAACTTTAAGCTATAGTGAAGATGAATCTATTGATTTAAAAAATGTTATTTCTCGATTTGATGGTTGGCAAAAAGCCATATTGGATATTATTATGGATTTCGATGAAGATATTTTTTCACTAACTCAAGTATACCAGTTTAATGATAAATTATCTGAGTCTTTTCCAAATAATCATCATATAGATAGTAAAATAAGACAAGTATTACAAACATTACGCGACTATGGATTTATTGAGTTTTTAGGTAATGGACAGTATAAGAAGCTTATAAATGTAAAAAATGAAAAGATATCTTTTAGTTAATTACTAGAAGAAAAAGAAAAGATCTTCTCTCAATAACTAAGAAAAAGATCTTAATGACGAAAATTTTGACTGCAAATAACTAAATTTCTATTCTATTCATGCATTCCTGCT
>Ga0129308_1001792_pt1 | contig 20658 bp, 39 predicted proteins | sample L827metagenome_FD_94440 | JGI IMG/M metagenome (GOLD analysis project Ga0129308, IMG submission 94440) | Ring-tailed lemur group fecal microbial communities from Wisconsin, USA - L827 metagenome | ecosystem: Host-associated > Mammals > Digestive system > Large intestine > Fecal | place: USA... | reverse complement strand
ACCGACATTAACGGTTACAGTGAAGAAACACTATTAGATATTCTCTATGCTGTAACAGGTCTTAATGAATTTGAATAGTCGAAACTATGGAATAACTCCATAGTCTTGCAAAGATTGCCTTTTGCAACTGATGATGACAGGCTGAAAATTTTATGGTAGAATATTGTAAAGGAGTGATAGTTATGGACATAAGAAAGATGGTCTTTGACGGAGTGACTTATAATGTACTTACAGATGAGGAGCTTAAAAACTTTTGTGAGGAATATGCGTTAAAAAAGGAGTTAGAGTCTATCCATGAGCAGGTAGAAAATGGTACTATGGCTTGTGTGGACTTTGATACTTTTGTAAAAGAAAGAAAAGAGAAGTATGGGTTATAAGATAATTGTTACAAGTGAAGTCATCAAAACATTAGACAAAATTGATGACTATTGTATTTCTCATTTTGGCAACTATGAATTCTCGAACAAGGTTTTGAATGAGATTATCATAGCAAAACGAAATATTGAGAAGAATTATAAGCAATACAAGGTCTATCACAAAAACATAAGGAAAGTAGTAATGCCTAGAATTCGTTACAATCTATATTTTTATGTAGACGAGAAAAATAAAGTCATCAGAATATATTCTTTAAAATCATTTAAAGAAAGGCAATAAAGAGAACCAATGTAAAAGTTGGTTCTTTTTTTATTTAAAGGAAAGAAGAGGAAAAGAAAATGAAGATTATTAGAAAGGCTTCATGTGAAGTCAAAACAGTTTATGAAGTACATTTTTGTTACACTCAAGAACCTACACATGGGTTCTTTTTTGGTTGTAATAAAAAAGGTGAATTATTGGAACTATCACCTACATTATTAGAAAACTTTACTAAGTGCATGAAAGGTGTTTATAGCGGTGAAATGCAATTTATAGGAATTGTAGAAAGAACAAAAAAGATATACAAACCTTGTCTTGTTGCTTGTCCTGTTTGTGGTGAACCAATGGAATATGGAAGAGTTTCACAATGTAGAAACTGTTATTCAATTCTTAATAGAGTAGGTGATCTATTATGAAAGGAATAGATTTCTATTATCATAAATCATTATTACAGAAAGGTAAAAATAAAATCTATGTCTGGAATGGGTGTGGTTATAGCCTAAAAACAATTACTACAAATAAAATAGAAATGACTATAGAGGAACTTGCTTATATAGTGATTAAAAGTGGTAAAGGTTATTTCGTTACAGAAAATCAAGCTAGAAAAGAGGCGATCAATTATCTTAAATATAGTAATAAAAATATATTTGAGGAAGACATTTATGAATACGTTGAAGAACAGTATTACAACAATGAATGTTACTGTTACTGTGACCTATCTCAATTTGGATTAAAGAATGGCTATTTGTTAATTGAAAATTTAAAAACTAAAGGGATAGAAGTACATTCATGAAATCGTATTTAAAATATGTCAATCTTGAAAATGATATATGTTATCTATTGATGAATGATGAAGAATGTTATGTGTTGAATACAACAAAATTAACTGTATTTAAACCACGTTTTACTGATGGATTGCATGGTGTATTGTTATTTATTGATGAAAATATCAATTACATAATTGACAACAATGAATTAAAAGAAATTATAGATGACTTTTTTGATAGTAAAGAATATCCCAATTTATATCAAAAATTAAAGAAGATTAAAGAATAAAAATATAAGGAGGCATTATCAAATGGGACAATATTATAAAATCATGAATATTGATAAAAAAGAGCAAATTAGTTATAGTGCAGCAAAGCTTGCTGAATGGAGTTATATGTATGCAGAAAGAATACAAACCTTAATGGGTTTAATGTTAAATGAGTGGAAGGGAGATAGAATTTTTGTTGTTGGTGATTATGCAATAAGTAATAATTTAGAAGGAAACATAAAAGAAGTTACTCTAAACATTGAAAAAGATTTTCGAATATTTGAAAAATTTGATCAAGATGGATATAGAAGAACTATTTATGGTATAGATTATAAAGAAGTTAATGTAATTAAAACCCTTAATAACGCTATAAAAAAAGGGTTTTTTATTAACCATAAAGAGAAAATATATGTTGATTTATCTCATTGTCCTACTGAATGGTACTTTGAAAATAAAGGAAAATATTATAGGAATTGTTTTAGTCCTATTTCTTTATTATTAGCTTTAGGAAATGGACTAGGTGGGGGAGACTATTCTGGACGCAATGAAGGATTAGTAGGTTTATGGGTGAAAGATATGTATGAAAATGGACGTAACATTGAGTTTTCTTTAGAAAAGCCTAATGATTATGAAGAGTTCGTACCTGATTTTACAGAAAGGAAAACGATTATCAAGTGGAATGATGATGTTTCTAATATTAAGCTATTAGAGGAATGTAAAGAATCAATAGCAAGATTTAATGAAGAAGAAAAAAGAAGAAAAGAAACAATTACAATTAATTTTAAAGATAACTACATTTATTGTAATGGTAAGAGTTATATATTAAATGATATGAAAATATTTAAGGAGGAAAAGATAATAAGTGTACCTATTAGAGATTTTAAATCTTTACAATTGATTATTGAAAATAAAGGTGGATTGAAAGTAAAGAGAAAACTTTCTACAAGAGATAATTTATATATTATGAAAAAGGAGAGAGGGTATTATAGCAATTATTATGATTTATATATTTCAGATAAACTAGCTAATTTAAAATTTAAAACAAGTCAAATCAATTTTCAAGGAAATCTTATAACTGTGAGAAATATTTACTCATTAAATATAAATGGAAATGTAGTCACTTATGAAACAATTATATTCAATAAATATTTAGATAATTCTGATGATTATTTGTGCGCAATTAATGAATTAAAATATGTAAAAAATATTGAAGAATATGACAAATATGAAAAAGAAGCTAGAAAATTCATTAAAATAAAAACAAAAATGTTAAACAAATTGGATAACTTTATTCAGAATTTTAATACTGACAAAGAATGGTCTAGCAAAGAAATATTGAAAGAAATGGAGAAGTTAGGTATATGAAAATAGAATTTAGTACAATAAATGCCGCTTTTGATGATTATGGTGATTTAGAAATTGAAAGAATTTTAGAAGAGATAATCAATAAAGTAAAACATGGTTATAGTAGAGGAACTATTATTGATGTGAATGGAAATAAGATAGGATGGTGGAAGCTATAATGAGTAGAGAACTTTTTAAAAGTATGACTTACAAAAATGGTAAAGTTTTTACTAGACAATGCAGTAGTAATGAATATCCTAAAGATTTTTTTAGTACAGAAAATACGACGTTAACAGAACTATATAATAAACTAGGACAGAGGGATTTTGAAAAATGGTTTTTTGTTAATTGCTTAATGCAAGGTTACGTTGAGATAAAAAGAGATTGCAACAAGGTGCTAAAAAGATTAAGCAATCTCGTATTCTTATTGCGTGAGGATAAGAGTTTTCAAAAATTAAAGGATACTAGCTGGAATGCTTTCGCAGGAAGTGTAAATGCTAAAACAGAATCTGAAAAAGAATATGCACGTAAAAAGTATGAGATGACAGAAAAAGATATTGAAGAATATATATCTTCTTTTTATGATGCTCACAATTCAGAATATTGAAAAATATAATAAAACCTTTTATAAAGTTAAATGCATAGGATGGGAAAAAAGATTGTTAAATAATTTAAAAATAAAAAAGGAGAGTATGAAATATGAGTTATTTATTTTTATTCAAAAATTATTCTAATGATGATAGAGATTGTGTTGGTTACGTAGAAGATAAACATAACCGTTTTGAATGCGGACATTATTTTGGAAGTGTAGTTATTACTGGTGCTTGTTGTTGGAGACATGATTTTCCACAATATAAAGATATCAAGACAATTCTAACAAAAGAAGAATTTGAAGAATTAATTGATTTAAGTAACCAACTATATGATTTAAGGTTTGGAATTCGCATAGGTGATGAAAGATATAAAAAGGGAATTAAGATATCATCTAAAATTGATCAAATCTTAGATAAATTAAGAAGTGAAGAAAATCAAAAATTGTTTCAAGAAGTTCAAAAAGAAGAAATTGAATATCTTGTAGATAAATATTCTTTAACAAAAGACGAAGTACAAGATATCTTTGATAATTATAATTTGGATTACAGAGATAGAGGTGTTGTAGGCTATATATTTGAAGATGCTTATGAACTAGGTTATGAAGAATTTTTTTCTTTAGGATATATAGATAATCATAACGAAAACCTTTTTAATAGATATTTTAATTATGAAGCATTTGGTAAAGATCTAGCAAGTGAAGAAAACTATCATCAATTAGATGATGGAAGGATTGCTTGCTTAAATTATTAGTATGGGATTGGAAAAACTTTGTTTGAATAATTAAAGATGTAATGTCTTTGAATATATTGGAGGTGATTAAAATAATAATATATTCAGCAAAAGAGGCAGAAGATATTATGAAATAATATACAGAAAGTGGTGGTGAAATATTTACTATTGAAGAAGGATGATTGGGTTATGGATTAACAATTTTACATGATTATAGTGGATTTCTAAAAACTATTGTTATTACTGAGGTATATTTGAGTCCATGAAGTTCTGGTCATAAGATGAAAATGTATAATACGTATTTTCAGAAATATTTGATGATGATAGAAAGTTTATATTAGGTGTGGAGGAAAAGAATGAAACAAATAAGAGGAATTAAAAGAGATTATGAAATGGAATATGTTTTTGAATTAGATCAACCTGTAAAAGAATTGAAACAATTGCAGGTTTTTATTTATTACAATCAAGGAGGTATGAACTATTTTGCAGGTACACCAGAAAGAAGAGGATATTATATTTCTTTGACACCTTGTGAAGTAGGAGAATATTCAACATTAACTCACCCTACAGACGGGTTAAAGATGTTAGTCAAAGAAGTAGGAAGAAAATCAAAAAAATCTTTCGACAGCTGTCTTAATGAGTTGAACTTTTCAAGATTTCTTTATTTAGTTAGAAGCTTTGATAATAATATTTCAGATAAAGAAACATTATTTATCTATAAAAAATTAAAAGGTGAAAGTTAAATATACAGAAAAATTATTGACAAACATTTGAGAATTATAGATAATTATATTATTCAATCGTTGGAATTGTGATATTAATAAAAGTAATTATTTTGAAGGAGGACTTTATGAACTCAAATATTAAGATTATAGAGATTGTTCCTACTACATATGATGATGGAACTTTCTGGTTGATCTATGAATGTAATTTTGCAAATAAAATTCTAACAGGATATGAATTGATTGATGAAAAAGAAGTTAGTTTAAATGAAAATATAATTTGTGAAATACCACATAAAAAGGAGCTATCAGTATGTAGTGAATATTTACAACAATTAATTAAAGACTGTTTATCTTCTGATAATGAGATGGTGTTTGTTGAATATGATGACGAAGAGTATTTAGAAAAATGCAAAAATAAAGATTTTCTTGTTAATTTAGAAAAAGAAATTAAAAGATTAGGATTAACAGATTTTGTAAGATTTATGGAAGATGATTGTTATATAACAGTTTATGGTGGAATTATAACTCAATTTTTAATTTAAAAGGTGGTGAAATACATATATGAATAAATGTTTGACTTGTGATTGTTATCACGAGGACTATGGGTGTTCTATGCCTAGTATAGATAAGGAATATGCGTGTCCTTATTATGATAACGAATTAATAATTCAAATAGAAAACAGTTGGGATAATAATGAAAAATACTATAAAGAAGTATTTTTGGAAGATGCATTAGACGATATTAAAGAAAGTGCTTATGAAGACGAGGAGGTTGATATATATTTAGAAGATTATCCAACAAAGACAATTCATGATTTTGTTGAACATATTTTATATTGTGCTAAAAAAGATTTAGAAAATGGTTATGTGTTTGAATATGGAGGATATACATATATGCCTATTAAAAAAAAGAAAGATATAGAGGTATTTAAGATGAACAAAGAATTAAAAAAAGAATATTATATTTTACCTGTTGATAATTATGGTCAACCTAATGGCTATGTAGAAGTAACAATGTTAACAGAAAAAGAATATAAAGAATTAAAAAAATCATATGTATATATTTATGACAATATTGAACAAGCTTATAGAAGGGCTTTAGATTAAGGGAGAAAGATATGGAAATTAAATTAGAACATACTAATGGAAATGAATATAAATTGCTTGCTTGTGATGAACACACAAATCTTTATTTATTAGAAAGAGTTGATGAAAAGACAATTGACGATCTTACACCATTTGTTGTAGCAAAGTATTTAGAAAAAGAAGATGATGGTATTTATTGGGAAAAAGGAGGTTATTTTTGTACAGAAAAAAATGCAAGAGCTTATTTTGTATCAGAAATGGCAAAAACTTTAGATCAGAAGAATTATGATGTTCTATTTGAGGAAATGTATGATAATGTATCTTATTTCAATAAATTTAAAATGATTGTTAAAGATGATAGTTATACCACGTTTGAAGATTGCACTGAAGAAGAATGGAGAGAATTATTTGGATATTTCATGTCAAACGACCGTTTAGTAGGGGTTTTAGATCAGGAGTTTGTAACATTTTTAGAAGATAGACTATATGAAATGAGGGAAGAAGATGAATAAATAATGTATGTTGTAGGAATATATTATAGTTTTGAAGCAGAATATCCTATTTATATATTTGAAACATATAGTGAAGCTATATGTTTTATAAAAAAAGACTATGAAAATGAAATGAGAATACAAAAAGAAGAAAATAAAAATTCTTTATGTAAAGGGATATATGAAGGCGAATATGCAAAATTATATCTAAATAATAAAGAGTTCATTGAATGGTATATAGGAGATATTAAAAATGAACTCAAAAAAAATCTTAAAAAATAAAGAAAGAGAGGAAATCTTATGAGTTATCAAACGTGGAGTACAAACGGATATGGATTCTGTGTATCAAATATAAAAACTGATAAAGAGAAAGTATTAAAATTAATTAAAACTGAATTAAAAGACTTTTATAAAAAACATCAACAGGAAATTAATTCAGGTGAGTTGACATTAGATAAATTTTTAATTTTAATTTCGTGTCAATATGGTATCGGAGATGAAGTAGGAGAAGGTTTATCTATTCTACTTCAAAGCTTAATCAAAACACAAGAAAATATCCCAACTTGTGTTGTTAATGATTTCGAAGATAATTGGTTTATATTATATATGCCAACTTATCCTTGGGATATTATTACAGAAAAAGAAAAAAATATTAAATCTAAAGAGGAAATAAAAAATATATTTATAAAGCATATTAAGACACTAACAAACAGTTATGATGAAAATTCGATTGATTTTTGGGATGTTGCGAACGGTGGATAAATAAGTACAACATAAGCAAGAAAGGGAGATAGATATGTGTAAATATTGCAAAAGAAGAAAAGACATTAAATTTGATTGGGAGCAACCCAAACTTCCATATCATGATAATAAAAGAATTGATTATACATTAAGTGGTAACATTCCTCAAATTAATGACTTTGAAGGAGAAATTCGTGATCATAAAAGAACAACTCCTCAACTTATTCTAAGCTGTAGAGGATATTTTGGAGGAGAAGGAATTGGAACAATATATATTCCAATTAAATATTGTCCTGAATGTGGAAGAAAACTTGGAGAAAAAGATATGAAATTTAATAAAGAAAAAATATTAGAAAGAATTACTAACGAGGGAACTGAAAATATATACATATTAGATATGTTAGAAACGTATTTAGAAGAAACAGAAGAAGAGAATGTTAATAAAGAATATATGACATTTGTAAAAGGCATTATTGATAATTCTCAAAGTATTGAAGATATTGTCAACAAAATGGCAATTATCATGAAAACAAAAAAGGGAAAAGAATTATTAGAAGAATCTTATGATTGTGTAATAAAAGAAGAATTATATAAAAACGTTTCAGATATTTTTGAACCCAATTATGAGGATAAGGTTATCGTTGAAACAATTTACCAATGTCAAGATATTTTAAAAGAAGTTTTGATAGAGATGTATTCACAGAAGTCATATACATAACAAATCAAAATTTATGTATATATTGAAGGTTTTAAAGAATTTGATAAAGATTTTAAATGTTGTAATAAACAGTATGAAGAAAATGGAGGATAATTATGAAATTAACTAAAACTGATCATTTGAAAAGAATAGAGATGTTGGAGAATCCACTTTATGATCATGAAAGAGAAGACATTCAATATGGCTATTATCAACTTTTTGAAAATTATTACAATAATCCAGCTCTTAATTCAAATGATTTAAAACATACTGATGTTGTATACGACAAAAAAATACATGAATGGATAATGATAGAAAAAGTAGAGTATGTTAATTCAGAATGTTTAATTACATATTGGCAATTTGGATCTAACAGATTATCTAAGGATAAATATTTAAAAAATAGATTTTATAGAAAGAAGTGTTTAAAATGAATAAGCCTAGTAAGTTATTAAGAATGATGTTTGAAACAGAAAGATGGCAAAGATTGCTAGATAAATCAACTGATAAAGGAATTGATTTAAAAACGATTAAAGACTTATGTATGCCAGAGGAAAGAGAAAAATTGTTTAGTGTAATCATTAATGATGAATATAATATTTTCCCTCCTCATATTGCAAAAATTCCCAAAGATACTTCAGGAGAATTTAGAGAAGTATATGTTAATGAGCCTAGAGATAGAATAGTTTTAACAATTATTAATGACTGTTTATTTGAACTATTTGGATATAAAATACATTCACATTGCGTGTCTTATAAGAAAGGTACAGGAACACAACAGATAATAAAAGAAATATCTAATAAGATTGTGAATTTGAGCTATAGAAAAATTGATGAAATTGGTTATAAAGCTGATTTTAGCAAGTATTTTGATAATGTTAAAATAGCAGCTATTGATAATTTATTTGATGAGATAGAAGAATTGTTGGGTTTTGACAAAGATACGGAACCAGTTATTAATATGTTAAGAAGATATTATCATCAGGATTTGTATTTTGATACGGAAGGAAATCTTTGTAAAAGATATCAGGGATTAAAACAAGGATGTGCTGTTGCATCGTTTCTCGCAGACATTATTTTATATGACTTAGATAAGTTTATGTCAAATAAATATAAAATATATTACAGATATTGTGATGATGTAGTTATCATTGATAGACATACATCAAATGTGATTAATGAAATGAATGAAATTATTTCAAAATATGGTGTTACTTTAAATCCTAAAAAAGTAGAAAAACTATATAAAGATAAGTGGTTTAAATTTTTGGGATTCAACATTAAAGGTAGAATGATTTCTTTATCTTCAAGTCGTATAAAGAAGTTTCAGAAAGAAATCGAGAAAAGAAGTATTAAAAATAAAAATTGTTCTGGAAATCAAGCTAGAAAACAAATTATAAAATACCTTTATGATGGTGATTACTGTTGGGCTAACTCTTGCCTTAGTATCATAAATGTTGAACATGATATTCAAGAACTAAATAAGTTTATTATGGATTGCATTAGAGCTTGTGAAACTAAGAAAAAAAGATTAGGGGGTCTCGGATGTTCTTTTGAACATGGTGATTATACAATCCTTAGAGGAAAAGGAAGAAATGTTAGATCTAACAGAAATAAATGTCCACATATCGAAAATTATAATACATTAATGTGTATGAAAAAACTAATGTATTGCGGGAAACCAGTATTTCAAATGGCTGTAAGAGATATGTTGAGATAAAAAAATAATAGATACGAGATTAACAAATTCAATAATGATCAGCTAATGGAAGGAGAGACTTCCCCTTCTTAGAGATCATTAATATTAGTAAATTATAGGAACATATCAATAATCTAGTATCAAAAAAAATACATTAAAAGATAAATTAATTGCTATTAAAATTTAATTATATTCAATTAGGATTAAAGCTATCTATTAACATAGTTCAGATTTAATCCTACTTAGAATCTAATATTGAAATATTATAGAAATGTATTAAAGCAATAGATTTATCCAAAAAAATACATAACAAAAATTTTAATGTTAGCCTAAAAGCTGGAAGGTTATCCAGCTCTTAAACGCCATCATATTAATACTTTATAGAAACGTATTATGTTATGAATTTAAGGAGATGAAAATATGAGTATTTATACGGATTTGTTTAATTCTATTAATAATGGTAAGAAATTTACTATCAATTTGAAAAGTAAAAATCTTAAGATTGGTGTTAAAGAAATTATCAAAGAAGGCGAGTTGATAACTGATAATGAATTAATTGAAGTAGGAGATTTAAAAAATATTGGATTTGAAGAAAAAGAAAATAGTTGGGATAATTTAAAAACATTATACCATGAATTTAAATACTCTATTCCTAGTGAAAAATATAAAAACAATTCATATTTCAAGGCGTTAAAAGTCGAAGATATGACATTAGCTGAATTATCAATTGCAAAGGATAGATATTTATGTCAAGGAATGTTAGAAGGATACATTCTTTTAGCAAGTATGGGTAATTTATTTGAATGGCAAAACAAAAATGATTGGTTTTGGCAAGATGAAAATGAAAAAGATTTAATAATTTTAAGAGAATGGATTGAAAGGAGATAAAAATGTCACATTTTAGCTTAGCGGTATTTACTGAAAAAGGTCAAACTGTAGATGAATTGTTAGAACCGTTTGATGAAAATCTAGTAGTCGATGAATATATTTCAAAAACAAAAGAACAAATTATAGAAAAAGAGAAACAATGGAAAAAGAAAATTTTAAATAGAATTAAAGAAGATAGAAATTATAAATTAACTTCATGGGAAAAAGAAATTCTTGAATGTATTACCGATGAGGACTTTTATTTATCAGGTGTACATAAGGACTCAAAATATGATGAAAATGGTAATGAATTATCAACATATAATCCAAATTCAAAATGGGACTATTATTTAATAGGGGGAAGATGGAATAATTTATTAAAAAATAAAAGTGGTAAAAACATAAATTCATGTTTAGTAAGTGATCTTGATTTATCTATAAATGAAGAAGAGTACAAAAAGTCTATAAGATTTTGGGAATTAATTGTAGAAGAAAAACCACTTAAAGAAGGAGAAGTAAATCCAAGAAATCCTTTCAAAAAAGAATATTACATAGAAAGATATGAAACAAAAGAAAACTTTGCAATACAATGTAACACATTACCAATATATGCAGTATTAACACCAGATGGAGAATGGTATGAACCTGGACAAATGGGATGGTTTGGATTCAGTAGTGCTGGTTTAGAAGAAGAAAAAAAATGGGATAAAATGCGTAGAAAACTTCTAAAAGAAGCGAATAAAGATTGGACAATTACAATCGTTGATTGTCATATTTAGCATATAAAAAAGGAGTTTTAATATGGAACTATATGTAATTTTTGACTGTGATGCTTATAAAACGTATTCTTCCATGCGTCTTATAATGGTATCAGACAAAGAACAGATAGAACAAAATTTAAATAATATTAAACAAGACCATGGTTATACAGATAAAGAAATGAATACATATATCTATGTTGAAAAATGTTTATTGAACGATTTTTAATTATAGAAAGGAGATAAGAAAATATGAAAAATTTAAAATTAAGCGAAAGAATTCAACTTTTAGAAGAAATGGGGGTTGATACATCTAAATATAATTTATCATTTGATGGTTTGAAATTAGAAGTTAATGATACAAATGTTAAAGATATTGTCGAGGATAAACATATTGATAATAAAAAATTATTCAGACGATGGATTACTGCTCAGACTTTTAGAATGATGAATACAACAGTTTATGATCCTTTGTATCAAGAATACAGAATTAATTGGGATTCATATCTAAGAGTCATGTATCCATATATGTATCAGTTTTCAATGACAGAAAAAGAATTAAAAGATTTAATGAAATTAGAAATTAATGATAAAGAAGAATTAGAAATTAGAAGTCATTTCTTTAATAAAGAAATAGTTGTTGAGTTGTGCAAACATTATCTTTCAATGTTGCATAAATACATTAATAAAAACTCTTTCATTAAAGGAGATAAATTATATGTTAAATTATCAAAATATGGAACAGTGGAAGTAAGTAATGTTCCAGAAATATTTACCAATAAATTGGCATCTATTATAGGAGATATTGCTTTATCAGATACATATGCTGAACTTTATAGCAATTTCAAAAGATTTAGAAAAATGATGAATAAACTTCCTAGTGATACAAATAAATGTTCAGCATGGAAAAATGCATTTAAGGGAGCAGGAGCTTACTATTCTTTAAAAAATATAATCATGTTTCATGATGTGTGTTTATATGAATATAATATTCCTTTATCTAAAGAAGACAGCTTAAGAAAATTAGACTGTTTATTAGAAATATATAAAGGAGAAGAATGGAAGTTTCATCAATTATTAAAAGAAACAGTTGAATTAAATAATTTTAATTTCATTAGAAGCATTTCTAAATAAAAAAATAAATAGTATAGTTAATAATTTTTTTTACAGCTTAATATTTAACATAAACAGATCCGCTATGATCAGAACAGAGTCTAAAGACTCAGTTCATGGTCACGCTCTAACGGTAAATTGATAAGTTTTCATCTTCCAATATTACCGTTAGATCATGTTTATATATTAATATTTTATAGAAATATACAGTAGTTGTTGAAAATTATAAAAATATTAATAACGGAGGGAGAAAGATGGATAAAATATTTGGAATTTTTACGTCTAATGATTTAGGATTTAAACAAATATATTTAAGCGATTTCCTAGAATTCTTTGATTTTAGTTATGTAAAGTACACAAGTGGATTTTTAGGATTAAAAGACAATCTTGGTGCTAATATGGGAGAAATTGATGATGATAGATTTTTTAACAGTCAAGAAGGCATCAAAGCTATTGTCGAAAGATTAGATACATATTATGAAGACTATGTTTTTAATCCAATTGTTGAAACGTTTGAAGATGAATTAAATATTGAACCTGTCAGTACAAATTGGGATGTTTTATGGAAGCAGGCTTTGTTGGGGTCACTTATGTAAAAGTAATTACTAACAACATATATCTAAAAAACGCAATATTAGAGTTAAAAGAGGATTTAAAGGACATTATGAATGGTTAGGTGATGAGTATGAAAAACGTATTTAAGATATTAGATAGCATTGACAGTAAAATTGATTTATTGATTAAACAAAATGAATTCGATAAACGTATGAAAGAATTAGGAATTTTAAGAAAGAAAATGAGCAATGCAAAATCATTAATGAGTATTACAACAATAATTGATCAGAGTCCAGATTTAAAAAGAAGAAAGTATTATTCAAGAAATTTGGATAAGATTCCAGAACCTCAAAAATTATCAACAGTTAAGTCAAGAGTTATTCAAACTATTGATGGTCTTATAGCTTCTGAAGTTATGAAATATTATAAAATAAAAAGATAAATGAATTGTAGAAAGGAGTCAGTATGGTAGAAATCAAAGGTTTTAAAACAAAGAAAGAAGCAGAATATTTTATTAAAAAAAATAGAAAGGGTATCCTTACAAGCAATCAAATTAGAAATTACCTTTATAAGGCTGCTGAAGTCTTGTATGGATTAGATACTAAAAAATACAAATATTGTGTTCAATGGACTAAAGGAGAATAAAATGAGATTACATTTAGGTAAAGCTATAAAAATTATTAGAGAATATTATGGGAATGAAAAAGTAGATGCTGTGTTTAAAACTGACGCAGAACATTATTTAGTAAGGTTCAAGAATGATGATCTTCAAAGATTTCATAGAAATGAAGTCATTGAAATGTTTGACAAGATAAACGCACATAAAATAAATTGATTAGAGAGCATATAAGAGGTGTTTACAAAATATGATAAATTATATCAGATTGTAAACTTCTCTCTTTAGAGGTGAGCTATGCCAAAAATAAAGATAAATAAGAACAAAAATTATACAGTTATGTCAAACATTCATTTAAGAGATAAAAGATTATCATTGAAAGCCAAAGGTTTACTTTCTATGATGTTCAGTTTACCAGATGATTGGGATTATTCAGTTGGTGGATTAGTTAGTATATGTATAGAAGGAAAGAAATCCATACAAGCTACATTAAAGGAACTTGAAGGAAACGGATATCTCATAAGAGAAAGGACAAGAGACAAACAAGGAAAGTTTGAATACATATATAATGTGTTTGAAGAACCGCAACACCATAAAGGGTGCACCGATAACCCGTTAACCGTTAATCCATTCACTGCTAAACCATGCACCGATAATGGCGTTGTATATAAAGTATCTAATAAATCAATTACTAATAAATCAAATAAAGATATATTAAATAATCAATCAATCTGATATATACTTTAGACGATGTAAAACAGCAGATTAATTATGAGATTTTTAATGATAAAAGAGTTGATGAAATTGTAAGAATCATACGAGATGTGCTTAATTCAAATAAGGAAGAAATGCGTATTGCTAGTGATATTAAACCAATGAGTGATATAAAAGATGTATTTAAAATGATTGATCAGTTTCATGTTGAATATGTTTTAACTTGCTTAGATGAAAATTCTACTAAAATCAAAAATATAAAAGCATATATAACAACTTGTTTATATAACTCCGTATTTACTATTGATAATTACTATGATATGAGAGTTAAGAAGGATTTAGGATTACAAAAAAGATATTAATAATAAAAGGAATGATAAAAATGAAAAAAATTGAATTCAATACAAATATGAGTTATGAAGAAGTAAAAGATATTATTGTAGAAAATGATTTATCATTAAAGGACTTTGATTTAATTTTAACAAGACAAGGATATAATAATATTTGGGAATTTTTAGATTTTATTTTTCATAAAAAAGAAATTCAATCTCAAATCGAAGGATTATTTGTAAGTATATTTATTGGCGATAAAAAAGAACTATATAAAAGAATAGAGCAAGCTATTCAAATAGCAAAAAATGATAGTTTTAATGATCCAATATATACCATTAAGTATATTGAATATAATATGAATGGTGACATTGAATCGGAAGGTAAGTTTGATAAAAAAGAATGGTATGAAGAATTAAATGAAGCATTTAATAATGGAGTAGAATATCCATATGTATATAAATTTAATGTTAATGGTTATACCGTTTATGAAGAAAGAAATATAGGTTAAGAAAGAAGGAGATAAAGATGAATAAGATGATAGTGCATAAGAAAAACGAATTAACTGAAGATACAGAAAATGAAATTGAATTAATTAACAAAGATGGAGAGATTTTAGTTAGCAGCAGAGAGGTTGCTGAGCATTTTGGAAAAAGACATGATCATGTAATGAGAGATTTAAATAAGTGTAAAAAAGATATCCCCAATTTTGGGGAGATGTTTTTAGAAACTAAAATGCCTGATAGTTATGGAAGAAATCAAAAAGTATGTTTAATGAATCGTGATGGTTTTACTTTATTAGCCATGGGATTTACTGGAAAGAAGGCATTAGAATGGAAATTAAAGTATATAAATGCATTTAATGAAATGGAGAGACAATTAAACTCTCCTGAACTTCAGATGGCTAGAGCATTGTTAACTGCTCAAGAATTGATTAAATCCAAAGATAATCAAATCAATATGCTAGAAAAACAAACTTTAAGGCTTGAAGAGAAAAACGAAGATCAAGTTAAATTACTAGCTTTAGCTATGGGAAATAATGATAGATATATTGTTAGAGATATTGCTAAGTTTTATGATATGAGTTCAATTACATTTAATAGATTATTAAACGAATTAAAAATACAAAAGAAAGTTAATAAGATTTGGGTATTAAGAAAGAAATATGAAGACAAACCTTATATGGTAGGAACAACAAAGAACTTTTGGGAAAACAATCAGATTGCAAACAAGGTACAATTTAATGCATGGACTAATGAAGAGTTGAAATTCTTATATGAAGTATTGAAAAAGAATGGATATTTACCAAATATTTAAAAACTAGTATAGTTTAGAAGGAAGGTGATGAAGTTGAAAAGAAGGATGGATTTTGGAACGTGGGCTATGTGGGTGTTTCCTATAACAGTAGTTACGGGTCCCGTAGGGTTAATTTTATGGACAATTCTTTGTATATGGTTATATGATGAATATCCAAAAGAACAAAAAAGAAAAAAACAAAACCAAATTGATTATTTGTTACGTCTTAATGATCCAAAGAATATGACTGATGAAGAGAAGGATTACGTTGCTCTTCATCCTGATATGGTAAAGATTAGAAAGGGAAGAAAGGATGAGCCAGCAGAAGGAGAAAAAGTTGATATAGATTCTCCATTCTATCCTAAATGGGTATGTTATCGTTGGGAGCTAGAACATTATCCAAAAATAATAGATAAATATGAATATGAAAAATATCAAGGTGGCGATATTGGTTGGGACAAATTTGAATATATATGTAAAGAATGTGGTGCTACATTGCATAATTACTTTTCATGGAAACTAGGAGAAAGCTGTAACGATGTTAAAAGTACTTTATGGTGTCCTCATTGCCATAAAGATGTTGAGGTATTTTATTTGACTAAGGAAGATGATAAAATCAGAGACGACATACACTATTATTTACGCACCTATAGTTTTATAAAGTCCTTTGATCATACATACTTTGGAAAACTTTTAATTGTTTCATATGGATTTGAAAAAGTAGCCAAAGCTATACAACTAAAAAGAGATTCTATTAATGAAACTTTAAACAAAATGACATCAGAAGAAAAAAAAGAAGTAGACTATTACTATCCTTCTAAATCATGGGGTTTTAAAAGAGAGGAAAAACAACTTATAAAGAGAGAAGACTATTATGATTATCAAAAAATAGACTTATTACTTGCTGAAGATTATATAAAGAAAGAACAGATAATGCTTTTATCAATGAAATTAAGAAAACTAATACATAGCAAAGAAGAGGTATTGAATAATGAGAGCTAATCAATTTAGTATCTCATTTTTTTATTGCCAAGAATGTAATAATAAGTTTCCTTTGCCTAGACCTAAGAATAAATTAAGAAAAAATGGACATATAAAAGATCTTTATTGTCCTTTTTGTAATAAAACTACTAAAATGATTGAGCATAAGAATATGATTTATGACATGAAAGGAAGATTAATTTAATGAAATTATTAGAAGCTATTAATAATGTTAGATTAGATGTGAATAGTTTAGATACTTTAAATGATATATTATCATGTTTGAAAGATAGATTGGAGACTGTTGAATCTCAAGAACCCAATAGTGACTATGAATTTTTTTATGAACAATGGGAAATGAAACATGATGAACTTGAAGATTTGGTTTCAGATTTTGAGGAATTAGTTGAAGAGATTGAAGATACGTTAATGAACTTTAATAATGACTTATCAGATATTCAAAGTAGAATAGAAGATTATCAAATTGAATATGGTGGATTAAAAAGATTGGAATTATAACAGATATGGACAAGCTAGATCTTATTGAAGATTTTGAAGAAATTTTAGATATGATATATAAGAAAGGTGATGCATATGAGTGGTAGAAAAGAAAATGAATTAAGAACAGAAGTAATTATCGAAGATATTTTAGAAGTCAACCCTTATTATGTTAGAGAATTTTATACTTCTTTAACAAATAACAGTTATAATACACAATATGCCTATATAAATCATGTTGTTGATTTTTTGATTTATTTAGAAAGTGAACTTGAATTAGATATTATGAATATGAAAACTTTTGATAATTTAAAACCTATAACTATTGAGGGTTATTTTGACTCATTGAGTAATGTTAAGAGCAGCACAAAGGAAAGAAGATATTATTCTATCAAAAAGTTTTATAAATTCCTTAGAAAAAATAAATATATAATTAACTCTCCGATTGATGATGTTGATGTTCCTAAAGATAATGAAGAGCATAAAGTAACTGCATTAACTTTAGAAGAAATTGAAATTGTAAAAAATAATATAATGAATGGAGTTGGAAATGAAAAAGCAATTGCGAGACAAAAAGCATGGAGAAATAGAGATTATGCTTTGATTATGATGGGAATATCTTTAGGTTTAAGAATTTCTTCATTATTAGAAATTGATCTAGGTGATATAGATTTTAATAATAACTGTATAAAAATTATTGAAAAGGGGAATAAAACAAGGACAATATTAATAAGTAATAAGCTAAAGGAAATAATGAAATGCTATATAGCTGATAGAAATGAATATTTGAAGAATAGAAACTTAGATATCGATGCTTTATTTATTTCTAAGCAAGGTAAAAGATTGAAAAGAGGATCTGCTTATTTAATTATAAAGAAATATACTTACAATCTTAATAAAAATATTTCCCCACATAAATTAAGAAGTACGTGTGCTTGTATTGTATATGAAAAAACAGGCGATATATATCTTACTGCACATAAATTAGGACATAGCAATGTTTCAAGTACCAAAAGATATACAGAGATTTCAAAAGAAAAAGATAAGATGGTGACTAAAATAATGGATGAATTTATTTAAATGAAATTGAAAAAATGTTTTTAAAATGATAAACTAAAAGAGGTTACAAGGTGGTGACAAAATGTATAATGAAGACAGAAAGCAAGAATATATTTCTTCTTTAGATGATTTAAGTAAACTTTATATTAAAAAAAATATAGTTAGTGTTTTAAACAGTATATCTGACTTAGAGAAAAGATTAGACAAAGATTTATGTGATTTTTCTGTTAAGGATATTGAATCATATTTTTATGAGTTAAATACAGTTTCTTATGAAAGAATTGTTAATATACTTAGCATATTTAGACGCTATGTTGATTGGTGTATAAAAAAGAATTATACAGACCATAATTATATAAATGATGTTGATTCATCACATTATAAAAAATATGTAGTGAAAATTGAAAGTAAAATCATTGGTAGAAAGGAATTGCTTGAATTGATAGAACAACTTTACAATCCTAGAGATCAGGTTTTTATCTTAGGTTTATTTGAAGGTGTTGGAGGAAAGTGCTACTCTGATTTTTACGAAATGAAAATAACAGATATTGAAGGAAATATTTTACATCTCTCTGATAGAGATATTAAAATATCTGATACATTAAAACACTATATGGAATTATCGAATTCTACTATGGAATATATTGTATCATCTAATTCATACTATTCAGTGAGACCTTTTTATGATAATGGCTGTATTGTGAAGGCAACAAGTACGATCGATAGTGATGATGAAATTAAAGCGAATCGACTCAGAGTTTCTGTACTAAGATCTTTAAAATTTTTAGGAATTGATAAAATATATACAATAAAAGATATTATCAAATCAGGAAAGATTGATTTTATAAATAATGAAGCAAAAAGATTAAACTTATTCCCTGAAGTTTACTGTATAAAATACAGCAAAAAAATAGAAAATCAGTTTAAAGGAAAATTTAATACAAGAAAATTTATAAATGAATATAAGGACTATCTAAAACAAGGATAGTTCTTTTTTTTATTAAAAAAGCACATATAGACACAATAAATTTAATATAGTAGAATTGTTTTGCGATTAAGACGTTATTAATTAATAATTAAATTTTCGTAAAGCTTTCATGTAAGAGGAGGATACAATAAATGATAGATGAAAGTCAGTTAGTAAAATTGCGAGAAGAATTGTGTAATTCAGATAAAATGGTAAATGTTTTTTATAAGTCAGATGATGTGACTATGAGTTATTACATAGATGGTAGAGATATTATTATTCAAAAAAATGTCATTATTATAGAATCAGGAAATTTCTTTTTTAAAAAATTATTAAATAATTTCGTCTGCACACGATCATTAGAAGATATAAATGAATATTTAATAAAAGATGAAGATGTGACAATTATCTTAACAATCATTTAAAATTTGCTGGCTGTCCCCTTTTGGGGCGGCTTTTTTTATTTTAAAAAAAATTATTTTACTAAAACCTAAATAATATGGTACTTTTAGAATTGTAATTATAATATTAATAGTTGGAATGGTATTGACAAACCACTATTTTATGTTACAGTAATTTTGCGATGAACAAAAATCGCAGCTCAAAATAAAATATGGAGGTATTTATGAAATTAAAAAGATGCATCAAAAATTTAATTTCTGCTGTATTTATTGCTTACTTTGTAGCTAGTTTAGTTTTTTATTTTAGAAGCACAAGTAATATTTCAAATTTAAATAATACAGTAGAAAAACAATCAATCCTCATTAAAGAGCTTACAGAAGAAAATAAAGAAATAAAAGAGCAGTTAAATAATACAAAAAATGATATGAATAAACTTAACAGTGAAATTTATAAAATTAAAAATTGACTGCCAAAAACAGTGAAATTAAGTTTAGCTAGTTCTAGTAACTCATTTAAAAGTTATGAAGATTATAGATGTATTACTGATAAAAGTTCCAAACAATATAAATTAATACACAGCAATGAAATACATATATCCTCTGATGGTTTGCTACGAACAAATGATGGATATATAGGTATTGCATTAGGTTCTTTTTATTCAAAAGATATTGGTGAGAAATTCATTATTACTTTTGATAATGGTAATAAAGTCAAGTTTATTACCATT
>Ga0129308_1001790_pt1 | contig 20674 bp, 9 predicted proteins | sample L827metagenome_FD_94440 | JGI IMG/M metagenome (GOLD analysis project Ga0129308, IMG submission 94440) | Ring-tailed lemur group fecal microbial communities from Wisconsin, USA - L827 metagenome | ecosystem: Host-associated > Mammals > Digestive system > Large intestine > Fecal | place: USA... | reverse complement strand
CGATGCCTACGGCAGAGGAAGAATAATCGGCGACTACCGCAGAGTAGCGCTCTACGGCGTAGATTATCTTATAGAGCAAAAACAGCTTGATAAGAAAAAAGTCGGCGAAAATGTGATGGATGTTGATACAATAAGGCTGTCAGAGGAGCTTTTCCAGCAGATAAACTTCCTTAAAAAGATGAAGGAAATGGCTGCTATGTACGGCTATGATATCAGTATGCCCGCAAGAAACACAAGAGAAGCTATACAGTGGACATATTTTGCATATCTCGCTTCTATCAAGGAGCAGAACGGTGCGGCTATGTCGCTGGGCAGAACTTCTACATTCTTTGATATATATGTATGCCGTGATATGGAGAGGGGCGAGCTTACCGAAGAGCAGGCGCAGGAGCTTATTGACGATTTCGTTATGAAGCTCCGCAGTGCAAGACACCTGCGTACCCCCGAATACAATGAGCTTTTCGGCGGCGACCCGATGTGGATAACCGAGAGCGTCGGCGGCGTAAACAAAAACGGCGTTCCGCTGGTTACAAAGGGAAGCTACAGAATGCTGAACACTCTTTATAATCTCGGTTCTTCGCCCGAGCCCAATCTCACGATACTCTGGTCGGAAAGACTGCCCGAACCCTTCAAGAAGTTCTGTGCAAAGCTGTCTATCGATACCGATTCTATCCAGTATGAAAACGACGACCTTATGAGAATGGAATACGGCGACGACTACGCTATTGCCTGCTGTGTATCCGCTATGAAGGTAGGCAAGCAGATGCAGTTCTTCGGTGCACGCTTTAATCTGCCCAAGCTTCTCCTGCTCGCTATAAACGGCGGCTATGACAATGTTACCGGTATGAAGCTCGGCCCTCAGATGGAGCCTTTACAGGGCGATAAGCTCGACTTCTATGAAGTAAGAGGAAGACTTGAAGTATACCGTGAGTGGCTGTGCAAGCTGTATGTGAACACTATGAATGTTATCCACTATATGCACGATAAATACGCTTACGAAAAGACTCAGATGGCGCTTCACGACACCGATGTTGACAGAATGATGGCGTTTGGTATTGCAGGCCTTTCCGTTATGGCTGACTCGCTCAGTGCGATAAAATACGCAGATGTAAAGCCTATCCGTGACGAGAACGGTTATATTGTGGATTTTGATACAAAGGGCGACTTCCCCAAGTTCGGCAATGACGACAACAGAGTTGACAAGATAGCTCAGAACATAATCCAGGAGGTATCGCAGGAGCTTCGCAAGAATCCTACCTACAGAGGAGCACGCCATACGCTGTCTGCTCTTACCATTACATCAAATGTTGTATATGGCAAGAAGACAGGTTCTACCCCCGACGGCAGAAAGAAGGGCGAGCCGTTTGCACCCGGTGCAAACCCGATGCACAACCGTGAAACAAACGGTGCTATCGCTTCGCTCAACTCCGTTTCAAAGCTTCAGTACGATTATTGCCGTGACGGTATTTCAAATACCTTCTCGATAATCCCCGAAGCACTGGGAAAAACCGACGAGCAGAGAACAGCAAACCTTGTTGCCGTGCTTGACGGATACTTCTCAAACTATGCGCACCACCTCAATGTAAATGTTCTCAACAAGGAAACGCTTATCGCCGCATACGAGAACCCCGACGCATATCCCAACCTTACTATCCGTGTATCGGGTTATGCAGTCAACTTCCATAAGCTCTCAAAAGAGCAGCAGCGTGAGGTTATCAGCAGAACATTCCACACGGTAATGTGATATGACTCAGTGCAGATACAGCGCTATACAGACGCTCGGAACGGTTGACGGTCCGGGAGTGAGATTTGTTCTTTTCCTGCAAGGTTGTCCTTTGCATTGCGGTTATTGCCACAATCCCGAAACAAGAGATATGACGGGCGGCAAAACGGCGACGGTGGGCGAGATAATGCAGAAGGTACTGCGATGCCGCAGTTATTTCGGCAAGGACGGCGGTATAACGGTATCGGGCGGAGAACCGCTTGTTCAGGCAGAATTTGTCACAGAGCTTTTTACCGAGTGCAAAAAGCAGGGAATAAACACCTGCCTTGATACATCGGGATGCATACTGAATGACAGCGTGATAAGACTGCTTGAAGTTACCGATTTGTGTATGCTTGACATAAAGATGACAAACGAAGAGGATTACAAAAAGTATATTGGCTGTTCTATGGCGGCGCCGCTTGCATTTCTTGACAAGCTTAGCGAAATGAAGGTAGAGACATGGATAAGACAGGTCGTAGTCTGCGGCGTTAATGATGACGATATCAATATCGGGCGGCTGAACGATATAGCCAATTCCCACGATAATGTAACGCTGGCAGAGTTGCTTCCTTTCCGCAAGCTGTGCAGTACCAAGTATGACGAGATGGGTATCCCTTTCCCGTTTGACTGTTATGAGCAAACGCCCGAGAGCGTTATAGAAACGCTGAAGGTGAAAGTTGACAAATTCAGCTATTAAAATATACCTGCTGTAAAAATATCCGCTAAGAAGGTCAACCGTTTTCTTAGGCGAATAAAAACAGCAGGTATTCTTTTATTTATCTTGTAAATCTCTTAAAATTTATTGACTTTTTCGGCTTAATATAGTAAAATAAAATTTGTATAGGGAGTGCAGAAATAATAAGCGAAAGGGGGAACCGATATGAGTAAAACAGTGTTATTTGTTGCGTCTGTAACAAAGAAACATATTATTCAGTTCCACCTTCCTTATATGAAATGGCTGCAGGAACACGGATATAAGGTTCATGTATGTTCGGGCGATGATTTTGAGCCCGATGAGCCTAAGACCGTTCCCTATTGTGACGAATATTTTATAGTGCCCTTTTATCGTTCTCCGTTTGCAACCAGTAATTTCCGCTCATACAGAGAGCTTCGCAAGCTGATTGCCGAAAACAAATATGAGCTTGTGCACTGTCATACACCAGTTGCTGCCGCAATCGCACGATATGCGCTGAGAACGGCGAGAAAAAAACAAGGCACTAAGGTTCTGTATACTGCTCATGGATTCCATTTTTACAAAGGTGCGCCTAAGATAAGCAAGCTGTATTATCTTGTGGAAAAGATAATGGCGAGATATACCGATGCGGTAATCACAATAAACCGTGAGGATTATCAGGCGGCAGAGAAGATGTGCCGTAAGCACAGCTGTGAAGTATACGAGATACCCGGAATAGGCGTTGACGTTAAGCGCATTGCAGACTGTCAAAGAACCCGTGAGAGTATCCGTGACGAATTTAAAATACCGCATGACGCTTTTCTTGTTATGTCAAATTCCGAGATAAACGAGAATAAGAATGTAGAATGCTCTATTGAGGCGGTAGCCGCAAACAAGGGCGTATATATGCTTATCTGCGGTACGGGAAAGAGTATGGATAAATGCCGTGAACTTGTCGGAAGACTGGGCTGTGAGGACAGAATAATTTTTGCAGGCTATCGGTACGACGCAAAGGAGCTTTTGCACGGCGCAGACACTTTCATTTTCCCAAGCTACAGAGAGGGTCTCGGACTTGCGGCTATAGAAGCTATGGCGGCAGGACTGCCTCTTATAGTGTCGGATAACAGAGGAACAAGAGAATATGCGGTAAACGGTACCAATGCAATAGTATGCGACGCAGGCAATGTTTCACAGTTTGCAGACGCCGTAAAGCTTCTGAGCTCAGATGCCGGGCTGTGCATTAAGTATGGTGAGAATGGCAGAAAAACCGCCGAAAAATACAGTATAGAAAGTTCTTTGGCTAAGATGGCTGAAATATACGGACGATACATTGAACTACCGGAAAGAAAAAATGAAACGGGAGTGTTATCCGGTGAAAACAGATAAATATCTAAGGCTGCTCGGAAAATATCCCGGGCTTGCCGATGCCGCAGTAACAGCGGCTGACGGAAAAGAAGATACTTTGGCACAGGTCACGGCGAGCGTCACAGCACCTGTGCTGTTTTGCTATGTGAAAAGTGTGCTTGAAAACGCCGCAGACAGCGGTATAAAGAGATTGTATTTTCTTGCCCGTGACGGATATATTATGAAAGCGGCGGCAGATGCAATAATAGAAGCGTCGGGATATGACATTAAGACTTGTTATCTTTATGTATCACGCTATGCGCTGAGAAATGCGCTGTACTTAAAATGCAGTACGGCAGAGGATTTTGAAAAGGCGGGATTTTTCGGTCACTGCGCTGTACAGAGCGCAGAGAATACTCTGAAAAGAGCCGGTATTGACAAAGATGAGCGTAAAGAAGTATATAAAAGAATCGGCTTTGACGGTGACGAAAGCAAGATAATGAGCGACGGAGAATTTGACCGTTTCTGCGATTTGCTGAAAAACGACAGCACGCTTTTTGATGCTATAAGAGAACGCTCGGCGCCAAAATATGAAGCGCTGATTGCGTATCTTGGGCAGAACGGCTTTTTTGATAATAAGCGCTTTGCCGTTGTGGACAGCGGATGGCTCGGCTCGGTTCAGAAAACGCTGGCACAGCTTACCGACGGGATGATAAAGGGAGGCAGCATTGTCGGATATTACTTCGGCTTGTACAGAAAAAAGAACGATAATTACCGTTCGTTTTTATTCGATATATCCGACGCTCACAGATATGTACCGACCTTTTGCAATAATCTGTTTGAATGTTTCTGCTCTGCACCGCATGGAATGACTGTTGGCTATGAAGAAAAAGACGGCGTTGTTGCGCCTGTACTTAAGCAGGAGAACAAAACGGTATCGGAGATGGCAGATAAACAGACCGATATCGTAAGGCGTTTTTCTTATGCCGCCTGCAAGGCAGTATCACAGCTTAGCGTTAAGAGCGCAAGGAAGCTTTGTGCAAAATTGCTTAAAGCGCTTATGTACAAGCCCGACGCCGATGAGGCAAAAGCGCTCGGTGCGTTTCCTTTCTGTGATGACGCTACCGAAACCGAGCTTACCTGCCTTGCGGATGAATGCAAAAACAGCATTGACAACATTCTGTTCTTTAACAGGCTTGACAGGAAAAGAAAAGGTATGAGCATATATCCCGATAAAGGTATGTACTGGCTGTACGGGAGCATTGTGCTGAGCGGCTGCAGACCAAAGGCTGTTTACAGAGTAAGCGTGAGGGCGTGGGAAAAGCTGAGACTTCTCAGGGAAAAGAGGCGCTTATGCCGCTGATATCGGTTATAATGGGCATATACAACAGCGATGAGCAAAAGCTTATAAGTGCCGTAAATTCTGTCCTTAGTCAGTCGGTAAGCGACATTGAGCTTATTATCTGCGACGATGGCTCAACTGAGGATATAAGCGATACGCTGAACAAAATATGCCGTGACAGCAGAGTTAAGCTGATTCGCTTTGATGAGAACAAGGGGCTTGCCGCCGCACTGAACGCCTGCCTTGACGATGCAAATGGTGAATATATAGCAAGACAGGATGACGACGACATCAGCCTTCCCGGAAGATTTGAAAAGCAGATAGATTATCTTTCAAAGCACAGCGATATAGATTTTATCGGTACGGCTTGCGAGCTGTATTCTGACAGCGATGGTGTGTACGGACAAAGAATAATGCCTGCGGATATAGATAAGAACAGCTTTCTTTTCAATTCTCCGTTTATTCACGGCAGTATGATGTTCAGAAGAAAGGTATTTGAAAAGTATCGTTACCGCACGCTCGGCAAAAACAGGAAGTATGAGGATTACGACCTGTTTATGCGGCTTGTTGCAGGAGGTTATAAAGCGGCAAATATGCCGGAAAAGCTGTACAGATTCTTCTATGACACCGATACAAGAGGCGTTTCCTTTTCGATGCGCCGTGACGAGTATAAAGTCAGGATGGACGGTTTTAAACGGCTCGGTCTTATGCCGAAAGGATCCTGGTATGCATTAAAGCCTCTGGCGCTCGGAGTTTTACCCCGTAAGGCCGTTATGAAGCTCAAGAAAAAGACAGGTAATGTGTGACTATATTGATAATACTATGCTCGAACATCAGCGTTATTTGTCATAATTGCATATTGTAATAAGTCGTAAAATGTGATAAAATAACCTTTATGGATATTTATAATCAAATTCACGCAGAATCAGAGGGAGTTGAAATATAGTTGAGCGATAAATTCAGCATTGATGATATTCTTGCCGAATTCTCAGATCAAAACAAACAAAGCAAAAGTAATATTGCAGAGAAGAAAAGTAAAAGCAATGCCGCACCGAAGAACAATGAGCCGAGTGCGACAATGATACTGAATTCTATTGACGAAAAGAAAAAAACCGATAAAAAGCCCGAAGATACAAGAGAAGTAACAGCTCAGAGTATCCGTGAAGCTATGCAAAAGCAAAAAGAGGCGATAGCAAAGGCAAAGGCGGCACAAAAACCGGAAGATAAGGCAAAAGCGGCGCAAAAGCCTGATGCGAAGGCAAAAGCTGAACAAAATCAGGCACAAAAAAAGCCTGCCGAAAAGGTGAGCCTTTCTGCGGATAACGCTGACTCCGACAGCGGATACAAAAGACTGTCGGACTTTGAAGATGAAAAGCCGAAGTCACAAAAAAAGACGGCTGACAACAGGCATACCGAAAAGAAGCTCGCAGAAAAATCTGTTATTGAGAAAAAGCCTGCGGCTAAATCCGAGAATAATAAGCCTGTATTCGCTTTCAAACAAAAGGCAGAAACGGATCCTTCGGTTAAAAGTGTTAGTGAAAAAAAGTCCGAGAACAGCATAAAATATAAGCAATTATCCGAAAAACAAACAAAGCCTGCAAAGGACAAGGCGAGCGTTTCAATAAACACTTCGGCAAATATGACGATTGTCGATATAATAAAGCGTAACCGCTTTCTTTTTGAAGAGCTTACAAAGCGTGACTTCAAGAAGAAGTATAAAAGAACTGCGCTGGGAATATTATGGAGTGTTATTTCTCCGTTCCTGACATTTATGATCCAATATTTCGTGTTCGGCTATATATTCAACCGTCTTGACTCGGGATTTGTGGTATACCTGCTTACCGGTACGCTTATGTATACATTCTTCAGCAATGCAACTACTGCCGGAATGTTCTCAATGTATTCAAACGGAGCGATACTGTCAAAAGTCAAGGTGCCTAAGTCGCTGTTTGTGCTTTCCTCAAACTCAGCGGCAACCTTTAACTTTTTCCTGACGCTTATAGTTTATTTCGGCTTTATGCTGGTGTGCGGAGTAAGTATAGGACCGCATCTTCTTCTTATGGTATATCCGATATTGTGTCTGATAATCTTTAATATCGGAATGAGTTATGTGCTGTCTACTCTGTTTGTATTCTTTAAGGATATACAGTATCTGTATCAGATTTTCACAATGCTGCTGACATATTTGTCCGCTATTTTCTATGATGTAAAATCGTTCCCGGATAATCTGCAGTTCATATTCCAGATAAATCCGATATATCAGTATATTTCTTATATGAGAGAGCTTGTAATGCAGGCGTCTGTACCGAGTTTTGAGCATCATATCGTGTGCCTGGCGTTCTCTCTCGGAATGCTCGGGATCGGCTTGCTCATCCATAAGAAGACAGAGCAGAAGTTCGTATATTACTATTGATGCGGAGTAGCTAATGATTATAGAAGTAAAAAATGTCACTGTAAATTACAACTTAAGCAACTTCAGGGATATAGGTCTTAAGGAATACATCATAAAGAAGGTAAAGCGTGAAATTAAAACCGAGCACTTTACCGCTGTTGATGATGTTTCGTTTTCTCTTGACGAAGGCGATCTGCTCGGAATTATTGGCACTAACGGTGCAGGCAAATCGACATTGCTCAAGGTAATATCGGGTATTATGAAGCCTGCAAAGGGCAGTGTCACGGTAAACGGAAAAATTGCCGCATTGCTGGAGCTGGGCTCCGGCTTTGACGGAGATCTCACGGTAAAGGAAAATATATTCCTGCGTGGTGCAATGCTCGGCTATACCAAAGAATTTGTCACGGATAAATATATGAGCATTCTTCAGTATGCGGAGCTTGCCGATTTTGAAAACAGAGCCTTCAAACAGCTCTCATCCGGTATGAAGACAAGGCTTGCATTTTCGCTTGCCTGCCTTATGGAGCCTGAGATACTGATACTCGACGAGGTGCTTTCGGTAGGAGATGCCGCTTTCAGAGCAAAGAGCGAAGCGACTATGATGAAGATAATAAAAAGCGGTTGTTGTACGCTGTTCGTATCTCATTCCATTCCGCAGGTGCGAAGATTGTGCAACAAGGTGCTGTGGCTTGATAAGGGCAAGCAGATAGCTTTCGGCGATGTCAACACGGTCTGCGATAAATACGAGAGATACATTCAGACGGTAACTAATATGCAGAAGATCGATTAAACGGAGAAGGCATATATGGCAATCTACCTTATTGATTTTGAAAATGTCCATTCCGACGGACTTAAGGGCATAGAACAGCTTTCGGAAAATGATGTGTGCTATGTGTTTTACAGCGAACACGCAGGGGTACTTACCTTTAATATCCATAAAAAGATTATTGAGAGCAGAGCAAAGATATATTATGTCGAGGCACAGGTCGGCATGAAAAACGCACTCGACTTCCAGCTCGTATCGTATCTCGGATATATGATAAGAGAAAACCAGGAAGCCTCTTATTGCGTTATCTCAAATGACAGGGCATTCGCTCTTGTGGCTGACTTCTGGAAAAATAAAGGAGTAGATGTTGCTTCTGCGGTTTCTTTAGCCGCCGCTGTCCGCTTAAAAGAGAATGAAAAGACAGCATCACAGCTCTCTTCTATTATCCCCGATAGAGAAGAGCGTGAATTTGTCGCAAAGTGCATAGAAGAGCTTTCCACAAAGCAGGGCATAAATAACCGCATCGCAAAGAAATACGGCACAACAAGAGCCGGAGAGATATATAAGCTGATAAAGCCGCTTATTGCCGATAAAAAGGGAGGAACGGAGAAAGACGCCTGACAGCGCCGACCGCTTTTCCGTCTGTTCGACAATACGACTTTACACGCCTGCATTCGCAGTTTACGGTTCCTTATTACGACAAAATACATTGACCTGAAAAAGTAAAATTACGGTATAGCCGGTTTTACTTTTTCGGGTTTTTATTTTGCGAAAGGATGTATATATGCTAAGGGCAGTATCAAAGGATAGAATAAAACTGAAAGAACATTCCTTTGTCAGATGTGCGGTGATAATACTTGTGGCGGCATTGATATCAATGAGTACGGTATTCGGCAGGCCGTCGCCGTTTGCGGCGTCGTTTGCGGCGGCAATGAGTGGAGTGGACTGCATATCGGCGTTTGTCGGGAGTGTGGCAGGATTTATACTGGGCGGAAACTACTCAGACGGAGTTACCGTTACTTCGTCGTTGCTTTCTGTAATAGCTATCAGAATGATAGTATCAAGGCGAAAGTCCGCTTTATCGGATATCATATCCGCTATAACTGCGGCTGGTTCGGTATTTGCGGCGAATTTTCTGACTTCGGCTACCGTAAGCGACCTTATGAATTGCATTATACTGTCGGTTATGGCAGGACTGGGAGCAACGGTTGCGCTGAGACTTGTCAAACTGTTTTCAAAGCGTGAGCTTATCCATGCAACATTAAGGAGCGATCCGTTCAGCCTTATATGCGTGATTGCAGGCTGTGCCATTTCGGCAGCGGTACTGTCACATTATAATATCGGAATATTCAGCATAGGGATAATATTTGCCGCAACAGCGTCCTTGCTTACGGCTATGAAATACGGTACGGGCGCAGGAGCCGTGTGTGCGGCTGCGGCGGCTCTGGGAGCGTCGGTCGCTTCGGGGGAGAACGCTTTTCTTGCGGCGGCACTTGCGCCTGCGGCCGCGGCGGCAGGTATTTTTACGGGCGGTAAAAAGATGAATGCCGCATCGGCTTATGTACTTACCGCAACGCTGTGTATTGCGCTGTTTACTATGGATAACGCAAAGCTTGCGGTGGCAGCAAATGTTTTTGCCTCTGCCGCTGTATTTATGCTTGTACCTGCACGATTCACACAGCTTCGTACCGATTCTGTGCGGCTTACGGCAAAGGAGAACAGTATACGCAGGCTGTTTGCAAAGCGGCTGAAATTTGCAGAGGGTGCTATCGGAGAGGTCAGAAGGACGGTAGATATTGCGGCGGACAAGCTTGACGGCAATCCCGGCAGAGATATCAGCTGGGTGTATGACACCGCCTGCGACAGTATATGCAGACGATGCAGATATAATATGCAGTGCTGGGGCAAAGAGTACACAGACAGCATAAAGCAGTTTACTAAGCTTACTATGGCAATTAAGTCGGGCGACACTCCTTCGCCCGAGATGTTTTCCTCTCCGCTGTCGGAACGATGTCCGAAAAAACAGCAGCTATGCGATAAGCTGACAAAGCTGTATGACAGCTACGCATCTGCACAGAGCGAGCGCAGAAGAGTGGCTCGTATGAGAAGCGTACTGACCGCCCAGTTATCCGCTACAGAGCAGATACTCTCACAGCTGTCAAGCGAGATAGAAAACAGCGGAGATATCGATCCGGGATACAACGAGACAGCCGCCAATGTTCTCAGTAAGCTGGGGTGCGAGGACGCACAGGCTGTCAGCGTAGAAACGGGAGAGCAGGGGAGAATGTCGGTAGAGGCATATTCCGACACGGGATTTTTTTCGTCAAAGCAGGAGATATGCGAGGCACTTACGCTTGCTTTCAGGCGGCAGTTTGACCTGCCGGTGATAAGCCGTGTAGGAGGAGGCTGTAAGCTGAGCGTGTTTTCAAAAACAACATACACGCTTGATGTCGAGGTGTGCCAGATAAGCAAGGACGACGGTACTGCCTGCGGCGACTATTACGAGAGCTTTATAGATAAAAGCGGAATTGCTTATGTGGTGCTTTCTGACGGAATGGGAAGCGGCGGCAGAGCAAGAGTCGATTCTTCATTTGCCTGCGGAATGCTTATAAGGCTGTTGCAGGCAGGTATAGGCATAGAGGCGGCAATAAAGATAATCAATACATCTTTGCTGTGCAAGTCTTCCGATGAGAGCTTTGCGACGCTTGAGATATGCGCTGTTGATCTGTACAGCGGCAAAACCGAGCTGTATAAGGCAGGAAGTGCAAATACCTATATTAAGTGCGGAGAACGCTGTGTAAAGCTCGGCTGTAAAGGTCTGCCCATAGGTGTTAAGGAAGAGCCCGTTTACGAGCGGCGGTCGTTTACCATTGGGAGCCGTGATATGATAGTAATAACGAGCGACGGAGCAGAGCTGAACGATAAGTGGCTTTATCGTGAAATGGACAAGCAGACGGATCTGAAGGAATTTTCAAAAGAGGTGGCAAACACGGCAAAATTCTATGCGGGAGACGGGAAGAGCGATGATATTTCCGTAATTGCAATGCGCCTTTGCAAATAAAGGTTGACTTGAAATACCGAAAGTGATAGAATGTGAAACGGAGTCTGCGAAAAAGGCTCCGCTTTCCATCTCACACAAGAAGGTAAATTTATGAAATCAAATATATTGCAGAAAACTCCGGTAGCGGCACTTCTTGCGCTCTTCTGCTCGGCATTGTGGGGAAGCGCTTTCCCCTGCGTAAAAATCGGATATGATCTGTTCGGGATAGATAAGGCTTCTACGCCGTCGATTATACTTTTCGCAGGAGTAAGATTCTTCATCGCCGGAATAATGGTAATAATAATCGGGAGCATTATACAAAAAAAGCCTCTCGTTCCAAAGCCTGCAGAAATTCCGAAAGTGATGTTGCTGAGCCTGTTTCAGACGATATTGCAATACCTGTTTTTCTATATAGGACTTGCCAATACAAGCGGCGTCAAATCTTCCGTCATTGAAGGTATGAGCGTATTTGTCTGCATACTTGTATCTGCGCTTATCTTCCGCCTTGAAAAGCTGACACTTGCGAAGATGGCAGGCTGTATTCTCGGCACGGCAGGCATAATAGCGATAAATCTTGACAGCTCTCTTGTGAGCGATATCAATTTCACCGGCGACGGCTTTATTCTTATTTCTACGGTAGCGTATGCAATTTCATCCGTGCTTATTAAGCGCTTTTCCGCCGATACCGATACAATGATGCTCAGCGGCTGGCAGTTCTTGTTCGGGGGCGCTGTGATGAGCGTGATAGGATTATTGTTAGGCGGCAGATTTGAATACGGCAAAATAGGTGTTGAAGCGGTCCTGATGCTGATGTACCTTGCGTTTATTTCCGCCTGTGCCTATTCTATATGGAGCCTTTTGCTGAAATACAATCCCGTATCCAAGATTGCGGTGTTCGGTTTTATGAATCCCGTATGCGGCGTACTGCTGTCTGCCGTATTGCTCGGCGAAACAGAGCAGGCGTTCCGCCTTGAAGCCGCCGCCGCACTTGTTCTTATCAGCGCAGGTATTTTCATTGTAAACAGATTCAATGAACATACCGAAAACGAAAGCAAAAAACAGGGATAATTATTATACAAATCGTATAAAATATAGCATGAATTACCCTATGTGGAATACGCTAAAGCATAATCTCAATGAAAAGAAAATTTTTTGAAAAATATGCTTGACATTCCGTTTTCGCTGTGATATAATATCTTATGTTGTCACGGTCGTGACGGAAAAATATTGGGGTGTCGCCAAGTGGTAAGGCATCGGACTCTGACTCCGCCATTTCGAGGGTTCAAATCCTTCCACCCCAGCCAAAAAAGAAACAACTTTTGTCTTTCAAAAGTTGTTTCTTTTTTTATCCAAGCCGCAGGCTTGGTATATCATCACACATTTGTGTGTATATCATCGCCGCAGGCGTATATCATCACCGAAGGTGCATACCCTACGGCTTGATGAGATACAACACTTCGTGTTGATGATATACAATGCTTCGCATTAATAATATGCAACGGCATAAGCCGTTGATTCAGCTTGTCGAAATAGTCTATATTTTAATTAATATGTTAAGTTCTATAACCCCATCCCCAAACCCCTTCCCCTCGGGAAGGGGCTTATTATCGGGGGCTGCCGCCCCTGCGACCTTGCTTGGGGCTTCGCCCCAAACCCCATTTTATCTTTACAAAGAGGTTTATCGACAGTCTGATGCAACGGCATAAGCCGTTGATTTTTGTATTCTACATTGATATTGGCCGGATTTTAAACTAAGTGTGCCTGACGGCACGAAAAGCACGCTTCGGCGTGCTTTTTAATTATATCCGTTCCCTGCGGTCACGGGTGATATACCTGTCGGTATGATATCTGCTTCGCAGATGATATACGCTTTGCGTATGAAGTATACTTGCGGTATGTGCGGAAAAGAATTTAATTTTACATTTTGTGCAAACCAAAACACAAAATGGATACCACTTCCATTTTTATATCCGTTCTATCCGCCTTTATGTCATTTCATACCGTTTTGATGTCAATTCGTACCGTTTCTATTGACAAAAGCGATAAAAAGTGATATAAAAGGACTAATAATAGTTATTTTTACCGCTTTAAAAACACTCGGCGTTAATGCCGAATAGTGTGTTCATCGGTATATTAAAACTGCTATATTTTTAATGGAGGAAGAAAATATGACAAAGACAAAAGCACGGCTGATTTCAGCCGGCATTGCGATACTGGTACTCGCGACGGCTCTGTTTGTGTTGTTGTGTTGTTGCCGTCTGTACTGTCTACCACGGCAGGCGGGGCGGCATGGAGCGGTCTGCCTGCTGACGGGATTGAAACCGGCGCAGGCACGGAAAGCAATCCATATCAGATAAAGACCGCAGAAGAGCTTGCTTTTATGGCAAGCAAGGTAAACGAGGGCGACACAAGCTACGCCTCGGCTTACTACCGGCTCACGACAGACATCGTGCTGAACGAGAGCCTTGAAGACACGCCTAATGAGTGGACTGCTATCGGCAATGATGACATGACCCCCTTCACCGGCAAATTTGACGGTGACGGCCACACCATATCGGGTATAGTTATAAATTCAACCTCTGATTATCAGGGTCTGTTCGGCATTTCGACAGGCACTATAATGAATGTCGGCGTGATAAACAGCAGTATCAGCGGCGGCTATTCTGTCGGCGGCGTCTGCGGCAGTAACTACGGCACAATCGAAAACTGCTACAGCACCGGCGCAGTCAGCGGTTCAAGTGGGGTCGGCGGCGTCTGTGGCGATAACTACGGCACAATCACAGACTGCTACAGCACCGGCGCAGTAAGCGCAGCAGGCGATAAAGTCGGCGGCTTCTGCGGCTATAACGACGACACAATCAAAAACTGCTACAACACCGGCACAGTTAGTGGTTCAAGCGAAGTCGGCGGCGTCTGCGGTTATAACAATGGCGGCACAATCACAAACTGCTACAACACCGGCGCAGTCAGCGGAACAGGTGGTTATGTCGGCGGCGTCTGCGGCGTAAAAGACAACGGCACAATCGAATACTGCTACAACACCGGCACGGTCAACGGAACAGATTATGTCGGCGGCGTCTGCGGCCAAAACTTAGGCGGCGGCACAATCACAAACTGCTACAGCATCGGCACAGTCAGCGCAGCACGCGATTATGTCGGCGGCGTCTGCGGCTGGAACACCGGCGCAATCGAAAACTGCTACTACGATGCCGATTTCTACACCGGAAACGCTATAGGCGATGATCAGGGATCAGCTTACAATGTAACCGACAAAACCACCGCCGACCTCTGCGGCAATCTTCTTGAATTAGACTTTAACCCCACAGTATGGATAGAGGGCAGCTATTTGATAGACGGCAAAAAAGCCACCGCTACACTCCCTCAGCTGAACGTATTTGAAAGCACAGGCGCACCCACGACAACGCTTTCGCTCTACAACTTCGGCACGGAAGACGACCCCGACTGGGATACCTACACCGAAATATCCTCAGCCGAAGAGCTTCAGAACATAAACAATAATCGTAGCGGCAACTACGTCCTCACAACCGACATCACCCTCACAGCACCCGCAGAGGACGGCAGCAACTGGACTCCTATCGGTCGCGGTGCAGGCTTCACCGGCAAATTTGACGGTAACGGCCACACCATATCGGGTATAGTTATAAAGTCAACCGACGATTATCAGGGTCTGTTCGGCTACTCGTCAGGCACTATAATGAACGTCGGCGTGATAGACAGCAGTATCAGCGGCGGCTATATTGTCGGCGGCGTCTGCGGCAAAAACAAAGGCACAATCACAAGCTGCTACAACACCGGCACCATCAGTTATTTAGGTGGCGGCAGCGATTCCGAATCCAGCTTCGGCGGCGTCTGCGGCGAAAACCAAGGCACAATCGAAAACTGCTACAACCCCGGTGCAGTCATCGGTTCGAACGTAGAAGGTTCGCACCGTATCGGCGGCGTTTGCGGTTATAACAATAGCGGCACAATCAAAAACTGCTACAGCACCGGCGAAGTCGGCGGAACAGGCAATGTCGGCGGCGTCTGCGGCTGGAACTACTATGGCACAATCACAAACTGCTACAGCACCGGCACCGTCAGCCGTTTAGCTTCGTGCCTATTCAGCTACTTCGGCGGCGTATGCGGCGAAAACTACGGCACAATCACAAACTGCTACTACGATACCGATTTCTACACCGGAAACGCTATAGGCGATGATCAGGGAACAGCTTACAATGTAATCGGCAAAACCACCGCCGCCCTCTGCGGCTTGACCCTCCCCACCGGCTTTGATTCCGCAGTATGGACAGCGGGCTCTGCCGGTAGCGTAACCGTAACAGAAGGCAACTACGGCAAGAAAACCTATACATCCCCCTCGCTCAAAGGAGTAGGCTCTGCATACGCATTTGAAGTAGATGTCTACAACTTCGGCACGAATGGCTCTGACGACTGGAAGCCCTACACCGAAATATCCACAGCCGAAGAGCTTCAGAACATAAACAATAACCTTAGCGGCAATTACGTCCTCACAACCGACATCACCCTCACAGCACCCGCAGAGGACGAAAGCAACTGGACTGCTATCGGCAATGGCATAAACCACTTCACCGGCAAATTCAGCGGTGACGGCCACACCATATCGGGTATAGTTATAAATAAATCCGATGAAAATTATCAGGGTCTGTTCGGCTATTCGGAAGGCACTATAATGAATGTCGGCGTGATAGACAGCAGTATCAGCGGCGGCGAATATGTCGGCGGCGTCTGCGGCTATAACACTGGCACAATCAAAAACTGCTACAGCACCGGCGCAGTCAGCGGCAACGGTAATGTCGGCGGCGTCTTCGGCTATAACTATGGCGGCACAATCGAAAACTGCTACAACACCGGCACAGTCACCGGTTCAGGTGATTATGTCGGCGGCGTCTGCGGCCAAAGCCAAATCGGTACAATCGAAAATTGCTACAGCACCGGAGCAGTCAGCGGAACAAGAGATTATGTCGGCGGCGTCTGCGGCAGGAACAACGGCAGCACAATCAAAAACTGCTACAGCACCGGCACAGACAGCGGTTCATGGTATGTCGGCGGCGTCTGCGGCGATAACACTGGCATAATCGAAAACTGCTACAGCATCGGCGCAGTCAGCGCATCAAGCGGTTGTGTCGGCGGCGTCTGTGGCAGAAACTACAGCACAATCACAAACTGCTACTACGATACCGATTTCTACACCGGAAACGCTATAGGCGATGATCAGGGAACAGCTGACAATGTAACCGGCATATCCACCGCCGAACTCTGCGGCACTCTTAGTGACTTAGGCTTTTACAACGACGTATGGACAGATGGCAGCTATTCGGCAGACGGCAAAAAAGCCACCGCTACACTCCCTCAGCTGAAAGTATTTGAAGACACAAGCGCACCCACGACAACGCTTTCGCTCTACAACTTCGGCACGGACGAAGCCTTCGACTGGAAACCCTACACCGAAATATCCACAGCCGAAGAGCTTAAAGCTCTCTCAAACGACAGCACAAAGTGGAGCGGCAACTACGTCCTCACAGCCAACATCACCCTCACAGCACCCACAGAGGACGGCAGCAACTGGACTGCTATCGGTACTTCTTCAACCCCCTTCACCGGCAAATTCAGCGGTGACGGCCACACCATATCGGGTATAGTTATAAATAAATCCGATAAAGATTATCAGGGTCTGTTCGGCTATTCGACAGGCACTATAATGAACATCGGCGTGATAGACAGCAGTATCAGCGGTGGCAACTCTGTCGGCGGCGTCTGCGGCTGGAACGAAGACGTCGGCACAATCACAAACTGCTACAGCACCGGCGCAGTAAGCGCAGCAGGCGAATGTGTCGGCGGCGTCTGCGGCATTAACAACGGCGGCACAATCGAAAACTGCTACAGCACCGGCGCAGTCAGCGGAACAGGCGAAGTCGGCGGCGTCTGCGGCCAAAACGGCGGCACAATCGAAAACTGCTACAGCACCGGCACAGTCAGCGGTTCAAACAATGTCGGCGGAGTCTGCGGCGTTAACGTTTACGGCACAATCAAAAACTGCTACAGCACCGGCACAGTCAGCGGCAACGATAATGTCGGCGGAGTCTGCGGCGATAACACTGGCACAATCACAAACTGCTACTACGATACCGATTTCTACACCGGAAACGCTATAGGCGATAGTTCGGGAAGCGAAACCAATGCAACCGGCATATCAACCGCCGCTCTCTGCGCCTTGTTCGGTGACTCCGTAGTATGGACAGCGGGCAGCTATTCGGCAGACGGCAAAAAAGCCACCGCAACACTCCCTCAGCTGAAAGTATTTGAAAACACAAGCGCACCCACGACAACGCTTTCGCTCTACAACTTCGGCACGGACGAAGCCTTCGACTGGAAACCCTACACCGAAATATCCACAGCCGAAGCGCTTCAGAACATAAACAATAACCTTAGCGGCAACTACGTCCTCACAGCCGACATCACCCTCACAGCACCCGCAGAGGACGGCAGCAACTGGACTGCTATCGGTACTTCTTCAACCAAATTCACCGGCAAATTCAGCGGTGACGGCCACACCATATCGGGTATAGTTATAAATAAATCCGGTGAAAATTATCAGGGTCTGTTCGGCTGGTCGAAAGGCACTATAATGAATGTCGGTGTGATAGACAGCAGTATCAGCGGTGGCAACTCTGTCGGCGGCGTCTGCGGCTGGAACGAAGACGCCGGCACAATCACAAACTGCTACAGCACCGGCGCAGTAAGCGCAGCAGGCAATTATGTCGGCGGCGTCTGCGGCCAAAACTACGGCACAATCGAAAACTGCTACAGCACCGGCGCAGTCAGCGGTTCATACCCTGTCGGCGGCGTCTGCGGCTGGAACGTTCAAGGCACAATCAAAAACTGCTACAGCACCGGCGCAGTCAGCGGAACAAGCGAAGTCGGCGGCGTCTGCGGCATGAACGTCGGCACAATCGAATACTGCTACAGCACCGGCGCAGTCAGCGGTTCAAGCAATGTCGGCGGCGTCTGCGGCTGGAACAGCTACGGCACAATCACAAACTGCTACTACGATACCGATTTCTACACCGGAAACGCTATAGGCGATAATCAGGGAACAGCTGACAATGCAACCGGCAAAACCACCGCCGCCCTCTGCGGCTCGACCCTCCCCACCGGCTTTGACTCCGCAGTATGGACAGCGGGCTCTGCCGGCGACGTTACCGAAATAGATGGCAACTACGGCAAGAAAACCTATACATCCCCCTCTCTTAACGGAGTAGGCTCGGCAGCTTCATACGAAGAAAAGCTCTACAACTTCGGCACGGCAGAATCACCCGACTGGCGCATATACACCGCAATCACCACAGCTAAACAGCTTCAGGATATTAACAAAAACCTCAGCGGTAACTATGTCCTGATGAATGATATAGATGTGTCCGTACTGACAGCCGATGAAACCGGCACAAACTGGACGCCTATCGGAAATGCTACAGATATGTTCACCGGCAAATTCAGCGGTGACGGTCACACCGTATCGGGTATAAAGATAGATTCAGACGCTGACTATCAGGGCTTGTTCGGTTGCTCGTCAGGCACTATAATGAATGTCGGCGTGATTTACAGCAGTATTGAAACAAGCGGTAATTATGTCGGCGGCGTTTGCGGCAGTAACAATGGTACAGTAAAAGACTGCTACAATAACAGCACAGTTAGCGGCGGAAACGATGTCGGCGGCGTCTGCGGCGTTGTACAATGCGGTACAATCACTAACTGCTACAACACCGGCTCGGTAAGCGGAACAAGCTCTTGTATCGGCGGCGTCTGCGGCGCAAACCATGACGGCGGAAAAATCACAAACTGCTACAACACCGGCGAAGTCAGCGGAACTGATAATGTCGGCGGTGTCTGCGGTTATAATCACTATGCCGCAATGGACAATTGCTACAGCACCGGTACAGTAAGCGGAACTGATAATGTCGGCGGCGTCTGCGGCGGCTGTCTATGGTACAATATCAAAAATTGCTACAACGCCGGCACAGTAAGCGGAACCGGAGATGTCGGTGGCGTCTGCGGATATAGAAGCGAAAACGGCACTATCGCAAACTGCTATTATCTTGAAGGTACAGCTTCAAAGTCTGTCGGCAACGCAAGTGACAGCGATGATGCAAAAAGAATTTCCGCTAAAGAACTCTGCAACTCGACACTCCCCACATTCCTTAGTGAGGATAACTGGACAGCAGGAAGCTTTAACGCTACAACCGGCGACTGCAAGCTTCCTCAGCTGAAAGTGTTTGAGAATGTTTCCGCACAAACCCTTGACCTTTACAACTTCGGCACGGCAGAATCACCCGACTGGCGTATATACACCGAAATCACCACAGCTAAACAGCTTCAGGATATTAACAAAAACCTCAGCGGAAACTATATCCTGATGAATGATATAGATGTGTCCGTACTGACAGCCGATGAAAACGGTACGAACTGGACGCCTATCGGAAATGCTACAGATATGTTCACCGGCATATTTGAAGGAAACGGTCACACCGTATCGGGTATAGTTATTAATTCAACCTCCGATTATCAGGGTCTGTTCGGCTATTCGACAGGCACTATAATGAATGTCGGCGTGATAGATAGCAAAATAACGGGCGGATCTTATGTCGGCGGTATCTGCGGCGAAAACTGCGGCACTATAACAAACTGCTACAACACCGGCGCAGTAAGCGGAACAGATAAAGTCGGCGGCGTTTGCGGCAGAAACAATGCATACTGTGAAATCACAAACTGCTACAGCGCCGGCACAGTCAGCGGAACACAGTATGTAGGCGGCGTGTGCGGCTATAATGATCAAGGCGTATTTGATAACTGCTACTATAACAAGGATTCCTATACCGGTGAAGGTTTAGGCTACTACTATAATGCATTGCCTAAAGATGTTCTCGGTATGACTACAAAGCAGTTTGCAAGCGGCGAGGTAGCATATCTCTTAAACGGCGACCAGAGCGCAATGATCTGGAAGCAGAACATAGGCGAGGATAAATCTCCTGCATTTGTCGGCGGTACGGTTTATCGCAATGAAAGCTACTCAGGCTGTATCCATCAGCCCGGCACAATGAGCTATGTTTATAACAACTCGGATAACGATCCGATTTACGCAGGCTATTATAAGGAAACGGTAGTCGATCCCACTTACACCGAAAAGGGCTACACCCTGTATGAGTGTACCGTATGCGGCGACAGCTACAAGGATAACTACACGGACAGACTTATATTGACGGCAGTAAAGAATCTTGCTGTGGTTGAAAAGACTGAACTCACAGTAACTCTCGGTTGG
>Ga0129308_1001789_pt1 | contig 20699 bp, 18 predicted proteins | sample L827metagenome_FD_94440 | JGI IMG/M metagenome (GOLD analysis project Ga0129308, IMG submission 94440) | Ring-tailed lemur group fecal microbial communities from Wisconsin, USA - L827 metagenome | ecosystem: Host-associated > Mammals > Digestive system > Large intestine > Fecal | place: USA... | reverse complement strand
GTTTTTGTTCGAGCTTACAACCGTTTCGGCTTTGAGAAAACTCGTTTCTTCTCCCGCTATCCCAACTCCTCTCCTCCCTTTTCTCTTTTTGACTTCTTTTAACTCTTTAGTTTGGACAATCCTACAGTTTCAAAGCAAAAAAATTTCCTGATTTCTAAGATTTTCTCAACAAAAAAACATTCTTCACGTTCTTATCTCCTAACTTATCCTATAGTTTAATTATTTTTGTTGCGATCTTTTCACGAAATTTTATGTCATGTTCAACAAACAGCATGGTCGGCTGATATTCGAGCAGCAATTTTTCTATCTGCATTCTGGAAAATACATCTATATAGTTTAAAGGTTCATCCCAAATATAAAGATGGGCAGGAGTCAGCAAACTTGCCGCAAGCAGCACTTTCTTTTTCTGCCCTTCTGAATAATTTTCCATATTCTTAGAAAACTGGTTCCGCTCAAAATCAAGATGCCTGAGTATTGTACAGAACATACTCTTATCCAAATGATGCTCCTCACAAAATTCTGAAATGCCGCCCCTTAGATCTGCTGTATCCTGATTGACATAGGAGATCGCAAGTCCTGAAGCTACTTCACAAATCCCCTCTTCTAAAAAGGCGGTGCCGACGTCACCAAACCCTGATTTTTGTAAAATACTCTTAATAATTGTAGACTTGCCGCACCCATTTTCCCCATGCAGGGCAATCCTCTCTCCTCTTTTTATGGACAAAGTCAGGTCAGTAAAAACAGGTACGATTGCACCGGTGTATTGCAGAGTGTAGTCTGTAATATTTACAAGCGTATTTTTATGATGAATAAGCTGCGTAAGCTTTAGATCCTTAGTACTTTCTAAATCTTGCAAAAGATCTGCTTTTTCTTCTATTTCACGACCTATTCTTTTTTCAATCTGTTTTACTCTGCTTTGCATCTTTTTCGTTTTTGCTCCGATAAATGATCTCGTATCCACGGATCTATCATGCTCTTTTATGGGATCAAACCCGATCTTAGTACGTTCACTTTTGTCTGCCCACTCCGAGGTACGCCTTGCTGCTTGCTTTAGTTTTTTAATTTCCTTCCGATGTTTTTCATCCTCGGCAATGGCAAATTGGTCTTTACGCTGTTTATTTTCCCACCAGCTTGAAAAATTACCACTCTGCACTTCAATAGTCTTCCGGTTTAACACCAGAACATGGTCAATGCAAGAATCAAGCAAATCTCGATCATGTGATACCAGAACAAACCCTTTCTTGGAAGCCAAATACATTTTTACGCTTTCTCTGGCGACATAATCAAGATGACTTGTTGGTTCATCTATCAATAGAAAGTCGTTTTCACCAGAAAATAAAACGGCTAACAAAATTTTTGTGCGTTCTCCGAAGCTTAGTGTATTATAGGTTCTGTAAAGAATCTCTGCACTTTCTCCTAACTGGGATAGTTCACATATGACACGCCATGTTTCACATCCCGCCTTAATTTCCTCAACAAAATCAGCTGCTGATAATTGCATTTGCTGTTCGGTAATTTGATAAGGAAAATACTCAAATTTTACACTTGCGTCTATAGACCCTTTATATGAGTATCGTCCTAATAACAGTTCTAAAAATGTTGTCTTCCCTTTGCCATTGCGTCCTATGAATCCCAGTTTCCAGTCCGTATCAATTGAAAATGTAACATTTTCAAATATGTTGTCATAGCTTTCTTCATAATAAAATGTAAGGTTATTTACTTTGATTTGTGACATATACATTTCTCCTTTTATGGTTCCGTGAATGAATCAAAAATGGGAACCGTTTGTTGCCAAACAGTTCCCGTTACATACTTATAACCTCATAATCGGAGAGATGAAATCACAGTTATTGCTTACAATAAAATTCTGTATATACAAAAAAAGGTTATGAGAACATAATCCACTTTTGGCAACATGATAAAACAGTATGAATATAACCACTCTACTGTCAATAAACTTCATGTAATCAAAAGCAAATTACTTTCTCATCTTTACACCTCTCTTTACTTATAAAAATATAATATCATATCCTTTCGCAAATGTCAAGTGTAGGAGTTACAAAAGGATTGTCCTACATTTTGACAAATTATTTAAGCGTTATAGTTTTGATTTTATTATAATTGAAAATACAAACATAACGTTCTAATAAATCAATATAGTATATACTAAAACATCTCTATACCCTGTAATTTCAAAGGTCATCGTCATTGCAAACGCTAAGATAGTTTTTCATAAATCTTTTGGCAATTTTAAAATTTATTTTATTCTATTCCACCTTTTATTGCTAAAAGAAGGATGAGTTGATCATGAATCCAGGTATTGGAACACGCCAGCAAGAAGGAAAAAGAGTTTAAAAATATAATTGGGAATTATATGCTTCCGTTTTTAATGTTCGTGGGAATCTAAAATATAAAGAATCTTTAAGTAAGAATTCAAAGTTGATTTCTATATAAACTGATACCAATGGGAATTCCACTATATGCTTTTATCCCTGTATTGGCACAAAAACTCCTTCACCTTTCTATTGTGAAATAGGTATTTTATTTTTCAAAGGCATTAAAAAGGCCAGCCATACGTATTTTACGTGAACTTCTCAAAACTACAGAGTACGAATATAATGGGAATTTTGCACTCAAACGACACTATGGAAAGACAGGAATGTGCCAAGAGTCTTATAAGAACCGTATATTAGACCTTGTATTTGAATTTGGAATGTGCCGGGATTTATGGGTGTCGGCCCAAAGATGCCCATGAAAATGAAGCCGGGGAAAAATGACCTTCCACCGACTTGGTTTTTTGTGCCTGTTTTTCTATTTCTCGGGGGTGGCGGCTGTTGATTTGACGGAATTTTGCCCCATAGAGATGTCGGACTCCTATTTCCCAACAACATAATTGACCTTGTGTTGTGATGAGCCCCATGCGCGCCAGTTGCTGCCGGGCGTGGACCGTGCCGCTTTCCACGGTGTAAATGTGTGTGGTGCTGACGCTGGAATGGCCTAAAATATCCGCCAGCCGGGACAGGTCCTTTTCCAAGGAATAATAGTCCAAGCAAACAGGTGGCGCAGGTTGTGGGGAAAGCCCCCCGGCGCTACCCCGGCGGATTGGCACAGCTTTTTCATCTCCCGCCAGATGTTAACGGTCCAGGGGCCTGCCTGTTTTGGTGACAAACACCGGCTCTGCCGTTCTTTTTTTGCACCTTCAGGTAGCTTTGGAGCTTCTGCCGCAGGGCCTCCGGCAGAAAGGCGGCGCGGCACTTGCACTTGTAGTAGACCTGAACCCGGCCGGTACGCACCGCCTCCGCTGTGATGAACCGCAGTTCGCTCACTCGGATGCCGGTGCCGCTGATGGTCTGGTCAGCCCGTTTCTGTTAGCATAGGCTCTGAAGATACATATTGATGATTTCCTGTGTGATGGTCCTTGTGTTTTTCATGTGGTACAACCTCCTGTGATATGAGAATATTGTATCAAATGCTGGGGACCTCACACGGGAACTGGGTGCCGGAGAAAAGAAACCGACAGAAGAAAGGAGATTGACATATTTTTCCTTGCTGCGTATAATATTGGATAACAATACCCCAAAATATGGGGCTGGATCGTGAGATTCAGCCCCATACATATTTCAGGAGGTCACTATGCAGGGACAAACCAATATCCGCATCATTGAGCTGCTTCGCTTCCTTTTACTTAAAACCGATGAAAACCATCCCGCCACCGTATCGGATATCATCGCCTATCTGAAAGAAAAAGGCATCCAGACCGTCCGGCAAACAGTTTATGGGGATTTGAACGCTTTAACCGGCGCCGGATTCGATATCGTCGTGACAAAAAGCACCCAGAACCAGTATTTCATCGGAAATCGCACCTTTGAATTTCCAGAGCTGAAGATGCTGGTTGACGCGGCAGCTTCCTCCAAGGTGATCTCCCCCCGAAAAACAGAGGAGCTGATCCGGAAGCTGTGCCGCCTGGCCAGCACATATCAGGCAGACCAGCTCTGCAGATTGGCTGCCTTGACCAGCCGGGTCAAGCCGCACAACGAGAAAATATACTACATCATTGACGGTATCCAAACCGCTATTTTGGAAAACCGGCAGCTCCAATTCCAGTATTATGAGTACACGCGGGAGAAACAAAAGATCCTAAAGCATGACGGGTATCGGTACATACTGGACCCCTACGCACTGGAATGGAAGAACGACCATTACTATCTGATCGGGTATTCCCATAAGCATCAAAGGATCGCCCACTTCCGGGTGGACCGTATGGCAGGCGCGAAAGCGCTGGAAACCGGATTTGTGCCGCCGGAAGAATTTGACGTCGCAGCATACACCAACAAAATCGTGGATATGTTCGCAACGGGGCGGCTTGTCCGTCTGGAGCTTCTGTGTGAAAACGACCTGATGCGGGTGATCATCGACCGGTACGGAGAGGATGTCCCGACCCGAATCTATGATGCAGAGCATTTTGTGGCGGAAATCGAGGCGGATCTCAGCGGGAGCTTTTTCGGCTGGGTGTTTCAGTTCATGGGGAAAATCAAGATCCTGTCCCCGCAGGAATGCGTGGAGGAGATGCGCCGGATCGCCCAGCTTTTTCTGTGATGATATGGGGCAAGGTGTTATGGTTTTTTAACACCTCACCCCATCTTTCTTTTTTGCTCTTGCTGAGAACGAATGTTCTAGTATATAATAAATACAACAGTTCGCATGACAGCGAACTCCCTTTGGACAGGAGACTGAGAAAAGATGACTTTCGGAGCCTTTATCAGTACCAGAAGAAAAGAACGGAAGGTAAACCTGCGGGAAGCGGCCAAATCTCTCCATATCGCTTACGGATATCTAAGCGACATTGAACAGGGCCGCCGTCCGGCGCCGGAAGGGGATTTTGTGGAACGGGTATCCCGTTTTCTGGAGCTGGACAAGCAGGAATATGAGCTGCTGCTGGATCTGGCCGCCAAGTCCCGGAAAACCGTGTCCGCCGACCTGCCGGAGTACATCATGGAGCACGACGTGGTCCGCGCTGCATTGCGGGTGGCAAAAGAGGTGGACGCCACCGACGAGGAATGGCAGGCATTTATGGAAATTCTGAAAAAGCGTCAGCATTAAGGAGGGGGCGTTTTGTCTTTTCCGTTGATTCGATTGGAAGCAATCGAGGCGATTGGGAGAAAAATCCTTCTGGAATATGACCGGACCCTCTTGGATGGGGAACCGCGCCCGATCCCGATTGAAACGATCATGGAAACCAAGTTTGACCTCATTCTGGAGTACCATGTGCTTCGCAAAAATGGGTGCGTTCTTGGTGAAACGATTTTTGACGACGGGGCTGCCATTCTGTACGACTGGGAACAGCGGCAGTACAAGCTGATCGCGGTCAAGGCCGGTACGGTTTTAATTGACGAACGGCTTTGTGAACCAAACCGGCTCGGCAGGCTCCGCTTCACCTGCGGGCATGAGCTGGGGCATTGGGTGCTGCACAAAAAGCTCTATTCCGGTACAGGCGATGTAGCCGCTTATGACGGGAAGTCTTCCAGCGACGAGAGCATCGGCCTGATCGAGAGGCAGGCCGATGCATTGGCCACCGCCCTGCTCATGCCGATGCCGCAGATCAAAAAATGCTTTTACCGTATCCGTCCCGGACATTCCGATGAACAGATCGTCGCAAAAATGGCGGATACCTTTGAGGTGTCCAGGCAGGCCATGCGCATCCGTCTGGAATCCCGTCATTTGCTTTGAGAGATACAGGGAGAACCCGGCAGAGCCCTCCCTGCAAAACAGAAATCTATACCGTCTGCCAAAAATGTTCGCAATATTGCGAACACAGAGAGGAGGAACACCATGAGAAAGGAAAGCGCCGCACTCCGAAAATGCCGCAGCCAGATGTCCGCCATGGGGATGGACAGCAGCGCTGTTTTTCATAGAAGCAAGCTGATTTTGAAGATCTACCGGGATGTTGTGTGGGTCCTCAATGAACGGACGGAGGAGCTTCATGAATACGCGCGGGAGATGGGCAACCGGGATATGGAAGCTGGCCTGTGCTATTTGGAGAATTTTGCCCCGGATACACAGCTGCAGGCATTTGAGGAAAAGGTTTGCTGCGTGGTCCAAAGCAGAATGCTGGTGGATGTGATCGACAGGGCTCTGCTCCGGCTCAAGCGATATCCCGACCGGGGGGAGCTATATTATGAGATCCTGACCAAGCAGTTTATCTATCGGTTCAACAGCACAGAGAAGGAACTGCTGGAAGAACTGAACATAGAGCGCAGCGTATTCTACGACCGCAAGAAGGAAGCGCTTTTTCTGTTTTCACTCTGCCTGTTTGGATACGCGATCCCGGAGCTTCAGGAGGAGCTCACAATATCTCGACTTTTTCCCGATGAAAAACCGACCTAATCCCTACTCCCAGCCGACTTTGCTTCTGCTATACTCAGTATAGTGGCAGGTATGCGCTAAATTGAATAAAGCAAACTCGGGGCCCGGATGCGCGAAGCATTCGGGCCCTCGGTTTTTCCTGCCGTAATATGGCGGCAGGAACTGGCCGGAAGCGGATAAAACGCTTCCGGCTTTTTTCATGCCCGGCAATGGGAGGATCGGCATGGGCTGGCAGGCTTTCATCGCCAAGTACCCGTAATTCCGAGATTTTGAACCCGACATCAAAATCTTAAAATTACGGAGGAAAAGCAAATGGGATCTAAAAAGTACATACTCACTGTATTTAACACAATGACGCAGCGGAATGAAGAAATTGAGGTGGATGAGGAGGTATATCACCTCTTCCGCAGGACAGGCTGGAATATCCAGGACAGTGACCGGAGCTTCTTTGCGCATGAGATCCAGATGAGTGGCATGATTGGCGCCCAGGATGGAGCGTATGAAAACTTCAAGGAGTTTATCAACACGCAGGATGTTCCGGAGCAAATTGTTCTCAAAGAAATAGAAAATCAGGCCCTGTATCGGGCGCTCTCTGCTTTATCGGAAGCAGACCGGCGCTTGGTGCAGGCCTTGTTTTATGAGGGAAAGACGGAGCAGGAATGCGCGCAGGAGTTGGGCATTTCCCAGCAGACAGTACACAAGAAAAAGGCGCGGATACTCAGGGATCTTAAAAAATTTTTGAAAATTTCATTTTGATGGCTGTTAAACTGCGTACTTCTTTCCCTATACAAGCGAGAAAGAAGATTTTCTCGCCGAAACCTTGAAAACAGAATATCCGAATGTTGAAATACGTTCCCTGACGGGCCTCGAAAACCGGGGCAAGCGACGCCGGAAGATGCGCGATGACTCACCTGCGGCAGTAAAAACGCTGCCGTAAATGACGGCCAAGATAAGGTGACAAGCGGGTCCATCTGTCCGAAAAGCAGCCTGTGGCGGGCTGTTTTGCCAAGACACCGTCAGGAGAGATACACCTGCCCAGCCACAGCCGCAAGCAATGGGGGCAGCTCGCAGAGATCCTGGGAGGGGTGAAAGTCCCGTGAAGCGGTGAAGCCAGCCGCTGTTTCAACCATTCGCCTATGCCCGGGGAAGTAGTGTCGAATACGGGCGATGAAGAGATGAAGATAAATGACAGAATCAGCGGGGACAGTATCCAAACAAAAGGTACAGCCCCCGCTTACATAAAATACGGGAGGAGAACATGGATATACAAACAAAAGCGCGCCAGATCCATCGCGGCGATATCTATTACGCCGATCTGTCACCGGTTGTCGGTTCTGAGCAAGGCGGAAGCCGCCCTGTCCTGATCATCCAAAACAATACCGGCAATCACTTTAGCCCTACGGTGATCGCGGCAGCCATCACCGGATATACCAAGCGGGATAGGCAACCCACCCATGTGCGGATCGATCCCACAACCTGCGGGCTGCCTCAACATTCCACCATCCTGCTGGAGCAGCTCCGCACCTTGGACAAATCCCGGCTGAATGAATATATGGGCAGTGTAGATGAGGAGAAGATGCGGGAAGTGAATGCGGCTCTGGGCGTGAGCGTCGGGCTGTGAAATACATGGGACGCCCCAGCTTCGGCGGCCTTTATCTTGACAAGGAGGAACGACAATGGATCAGACAACCATCAACATTAACTACTGCGGTATTTTGAATCTGCTCCGCACACTGGAGCAGCACGGTTTCAGCAAAACGGAGCTGAAGAAGATCTCCGCCCGAATCGCCGAGCAGATGGGCGCGGACATCATTCTTACAGAGAAGAAAACGGCAGCTTGACCCACCGCTTTGTATGTATGATCTTCCCCGTTTTGAGGGGGGATTTTTGGTGGGTATTTTCTTCCCTTTGACATAGCTATTGCATAGAAAACATGGTATTGTATGTTGCTGACAGGAGGTGAGCACCGTGAGCAGACAAAACACTGAGGGCAGCTTGGCGCTGCAGGAGAGAAAAGTCATCGTCATTGAGGCGGCTGAAAGGCCAGAAACCCAAAAGCTGCGGGTAGCCGCCTACTGCCGGGTCAGCTCCGACTCCAGCGACCAGCTGGGCTCCTTCATAGCGCAGATCCACTATTACACCGACCTGATCACACAAAACCCCAACTGGATCATGGCGGATATCTACGCCGACGAGGGCATCTCAGGCACCACGGCTGGGAGGCGTCCGGAGTTCCAGCGTCTGCTTGCCGACTGCCGCAGAGGGCGGGTCAACCGGATCCTTGTAAAGTCCATCTCCCGCTTTGCCCGCAATACCAAGGAATGCCTGGAAACCATCCGTTCCCTGAAAGCCATCGGGGTTGGGGTCTGGTTTGAGGAGCAGAATATCGACACCTCGCAGATGAGTGGCGAGCTGATGACAGCGGTGTTCGCCGCCATCGCCCAGAAGGAGAGCGAAAGCATCTCCGAAAACCAGCGGTGGAGCTATCAGCACCGGATGCAAAGCGGGACCTTCCTGCCCTCCTCCATGCCCTATGGATATGTGATCCGGGATCGCAAAATCGAGATAGATGAGGAACAGGCAGAGGTGGTACGGGAAATTTTCAGCAGCTATCTCTCTGGCATGAACATGAGGGAAATCGCAAACCGCCTCAATGATGCCGGGATACCGGTCAAGTCCGGAAAAGAGGAATACAGATGGCAGTACACCGCCATCTCATACATCCTCTCCAATGAAAAGTACATCGGGGATTCCCTCTGGCAAAAGACTTACTCCACCGACACCTTCCCGGTGCAGCGGTTCAAAAACAACGGTGAACGGGAACAATATTATGCGTCAGGTACACACCTGCCCATCATCGACAGGGCAACCTTTCAGGCGGTGCAGGAGCTGAAAGCTGTCCGCGAAGAGATGGTCCGCCATCGCGTTAAGCGGGAAAACCCTCTTAACCAGATGATCTACTGCGGCACCTGCGGTACCCTGTTCCGAAAAAAGAGCTGCCGAGGGATAACCTACTGGGAATGCCGGAATCACAATCACGGAAAAGACAACTGCCCCATCACCCAAATCCCCGAACGGGAGATCCACGCCGCGTTCCTGCGGCTCTACCACAAGCTGAAGCTGCATGGCGAACCCATCCTCAAGGAGCTACTCTCCAACCTACGGGCCATTCGGGAGCGCAGGATGCTCTGGAGCGAGGATATCATCGAGCTGAACAAAAGAATCTGCGACCTTACCGATCAGGATCATACACTGTTCCGCATGAACCAATGCGGCCTTGTGGATCCTGATATTTTTATCTCCCAAAGCAACGAACTGGCCCGTCAGCTTACTGCGGCAAAACAGGAGAAGGAACGGCTGCTGGCAGCGGCCGACGACGACAGCATCCCCAAAACAACGGAGCTGCTGGAAACATTGGAATCGGCGCCCGAATACCTGCCCCGGTTCGATGGGGAGATATTCGAAGAACTGATCGAGAAAATCGTGGCGGAGAGCAACGAAAGCCTGCGGTTCATCCTCAAGAACGGGCTGGAGCTGACGGAGAAAATCGAAAGGACGGTGCGGTAATGGCGGCAAGCAGGAAGCTCCCCTTTGGGTACACCATGCAAATGGGGAAAATCTGCATTCAGGAACAGGAGGCCGGGCTGGTCAGGGAAATTTTCTCGGACTACATCTGCGGCGAGTCTTTCCTGCAGATTGCCGGGAAGCTGAACAGCCAGCCGGTGGCATACAACCCGCAAACCCGATGGAACAAGAACATGGTCGCCCGGATTTTGGGCGACAGGCGGTATATAGGCGAAAAGGGATTCCCGCAGGTCATCGACAGTAAGTTGTTCGATGCAGCTTGTGCAAAGAGAATCGTCAAACAAACATACTCCCAGCCAACCGAGCTGCAAAAGGTGCTTCGGCAGCTCAGCGGACAGAAAGCCACCCCGCAGACGGAGCAGGCGGTGCAAGTGATCCTCGACCGGCTGTGCAGGGATCCGGAACAGGTACAAAGACCAGTTTCCGTCTCCACCGAATCAGAGGAAGAACGGCAGATCCGCCAAGAGCTGGACGCCCTCATGGACCGTCAGCCGATGGAGGAGGAAAAGGCCAAAATGACAGCATATGCCCTCGCTGCTGCCCGGCTGAGTGCCATCGGCTCAGAGGACTATGAGACCCTGCGGATCAGAGAGGCTCTCAGCAGTGAGGTGCTACCCCATGACCTGCTGAAAAGCGTCGCGTCCGCCGTCCTCATCCATCCGGATGGGTCGGCAGGATTGAAACTGAAAAACGGACAAATCATGGAAAGGAGCAAAACGCTATGACCACAACAGCCCCAAGTCCAAACATCATTATCATCCCCGCCCAGCCGGAGATGTCCAAAAAGAAAGAAACCCAGCGCCAGCTGCGGGTAGCCGCCTACTGCCGTGTATCCACCAAGGACGAGGAACAGCTCACCAGCTACGAGGCCCAGCAGACCTACTACACCGATATGATCATGAAGAACCCCAACTGGACGATGGCAGGCATTTTTGCCGATGAAGGGATCACTGGTACTTCCGCTGCCAAGCGCCCTGAATTTCTCAAAATGATCCGCAAATGCAAGCAGAAAAAGATCGATCTCATACTGGTCAAGTCTATCTCACGCTTCGCTCGAAACACGGTGGACTGCCTTCACTACATCCGCGCCCTCAAGGAGCTGGGAATTGCAGTAATGTTTGAGAAGGAGAATATCAACACCATGGACTCGGAAAGCGAGATGCTGCTGACCCTGATGGGCGCATTCGCCCAGGCAGAAAGCGAATCGATGAGCGCCAACATCAAATGGGGCCGGCGGCAGGCTATGCGGGAGGGAAAGGTCGCCTTCCGATACAAGCAGCTCTATGCCTACGAGCGTGGCGAGGACGGAAACCCCCGTATTATCCCCGAACAGGCGGAGGTGGTGCGGCAGATGTTCGACCGCTTCCTCATGGGCCACAGCATCCGCATGATCAAAGCCGAGCTGGAGCAGGAGAAGATCCCAACCGCGTCCGGCGGGGAAATCTGGTCGGAATCGGCCATCCGGAATATCCTGAAAAACGAGATCTACTGCGGGGACGTGCTATTACAGAAAACCTATGTGAGCGACTGCATCAGCAAAAAATCCATCAAAAACACCGGGCAGCTTCCCATGTATCTCATCCGAGACCACCATGAGGGAATCATCTGCCGGGACAAATTCAACGCGGTACAGGCGGAGTTCGCCAGAAGGAACGCCGGGCGCACCCCCAACAAGCGGTACACCTCCACCGGCCGGGCCTGCTACAGCGGGAAATATGCCCTCACCGAGCGAATGGTCTGCGGGGAGTGCGGCACCCTCTACCGCCGCTGCGTGTGGAGCAAGCGGGGGCGGAAAACGGCGGTGTGGCGCTGTTCCAGCCGGTTGGACTACGGGACAAAATATTGCAAGCACTCGCCGACCATCTATGAGAAGCCTCTCCAAAGAGCGATCCTTGCCGTCATCAACTCGGTGATGAGCCAGAAGGAGACGCTGACCGGGCAGATCACCGACGCCATGCGGATGGAGCTGCTGGCCCTGCCCGGCGGCACAATGAGTATGGCAGACATCAATCGCAGGCTGGAAGAGTTGGAGCAGGAGTTCCGGGCTGTGTTCCAAAAGTCCAGAGAAAAGCCGGATGGGTTTATGGAATATGCGGAAAGCTTCCAAAGGATCAATGAGGAAGCGGCCAGGTTGAAGGAACAGAAGAAAACCCTGCTGGATCAGCAGCAGAGTGATTCAGCGGCAAACGGACGGATTTCCCGTGCGATGGAACTGCTCAATACCAAAACAGCCGAGATCACCGAGTGGGACGAGAGCATGATCCGCCAGCTTGTGGATACGGTGACGGTACTGTCCGAGGACAGGATCCGTGTCCGGCTGTATGGCGGCATGGAGATAGAGAAAGAACTGGATCAGGAGAGAAACTGATTCTTCCATAACGGAGAAAAGCGCGGCAGCTTTGCCGCTTTTTTCTTTGGGATGGAACTTTGCAAACAGGCTCCAAAGCCGGAAAGGAGGAACCGAATGAACGTCCGGAAAGAAATCGACTACAGCACCATGTATACCGCGCTGGACAGCCTCATGGCACAGGATCTGCCGCAGATGGAGCTCTGCTGCGGGATCGGCAGGATCGTCGGCTGCAGAGCCGAGAAGGGCGCCGCCTTAGCCGCGGCAGAATACCTGCAGGCGAAGTACCCGAATGCGTCCGGTTTCTCCCCACGCAGCCTGCGCCGGATGCGGGAGTTTTACCGCACCTATGAAAACAGCCCCGCCCTGCTGGACAAGGCCATGGAAATCGGTTGGACGCAGAATGTGGTGATTCTGGAATCCGGTCTGGCACTGGAGGAGATGGGCTGGTACATCCGGGTTGTCCGCAGATATGGGTGGACGAAGAAGCAACTGGTCGATGGGATTTCCGCGCAGGAGCACCTTTCGCAGTTCGACAATTTGCCTCCTTCATGCTATACTGAGAGTGAAAATGAAACGACGGGGACCGAGAGATATGATAAAAATACTTTTTATCTGCCGCAGTCCCATGGCGGAGTTTGTGATGAAGGATCTGGTGAAGAAAGCGGGGCTGGAGCAGGACTTCCGGATAGCCTCTGCTGCCACCAGCACCGAGGAGATCGGCAATCCGGTCTATTCCCCTGCACGGCGCAAGCTGGCGGAGCATGGGATACAGTGCAGTGGGTACAAAGCCCGGCAATTGACCAATGGGGATTACGACCGGTACGACCTCTTGATTGGTATGGATGTCCGGAATCTCCAGAATATGCACCGCATCTGTGGCGGGGATCATGCCGACAAGATGCACCTGCTGATGGACTTTACCGACCGCCCCGGCGATGTTGCCGACCCGTGGTACACGGACGATTTCGAGGCAACTTGGCAGGATGTGCTGGAGGGCTGCCAAGGGCTGCTTAGATTTATTGAGGAAACGGAGGTATAGCGTCATGGAACAAAACGATAAGATCCAGCTTTTTGAGGATAAGCGGATTCGCACCGCATGGGACGAGGAAAAAGAAGAATGGTATTTCTCCATCGTCGATGTGGTGGCAGTGTTGACAGATCAACCGACTCAACGCGGTGCCAGCAACTACTGGGCAAAGCTCAAGCAGCGTTTGAAAGAAGAAGGCGCTGAGCAACTGCTGACAAATTGTCAGCAGTTGAAATTGACCGCAGAAGATGGAAAAAGGCGCTTAACCGATGTGGCTGATACCCAGCAGCTCCTCCGCATTATCCAGTCCATCCCGTCACCGAAAGCAGAACCCTTTAAGCTCTGGTTGGCGGAGGTCGGCCGAGAGCGCATCGAAGAAACCATCGACCCGGAATTGACCATTGAACGGGCACTGGAAACCTATCTGCGCAAAGGCTATACCCGCGAGTGGATCAACCAGCGACTGCAAGCGATTCAGGTGCGCAAGGAGCTGACCGATGAGTGGGATGCCCGAGGTGTGCAGAAAGGCGTGGAGTATGCTATCCTCACCGACGAGATCTCCCGTGCATGGTCCGGCATGACCACACGGCAGTACAAGAAACTCAAGGGCTTGACTAAAGAGAACCTCCGGGACAACATGAGCACCTTGGAGCTGGTGCTGAGCATGCTGGCGGAGGCGACAACGACGCAGTTTTCAAAAGAGAGGCAGCCGGCAACATTTCAGGAGAATCTTGAAGTAGCCAGAGCAGGCGGAACTGTTGCCGGTCATGCCAGAGCCGAGATCGACTCCCAATCCAGCACACCAGTTATTACATCGAAAAATGCCGCCCAACTCAATCAGGTCGTGACCAATATGATTGAAGGTGTTGTCGCTGAACAAGATGATGATACGGAACCCGAGAAGTAAGAATTGACGCGGCATCACCAACTATGGTATACTTTTGTTAACGGCTTTTCGGGCTGCAGGTGAGCCACCGGCATCCAAAGTGGGCTGAATGAGTCCCGCTTTTCGAACATTTCTATCGGAAAGCGGGACTTGTCATGTTCGGGAAGCCTTGCAATATGGGGCTTTCCTCTTTTTCATATTAGGACGCTGATTTTCCAAAATGCTCAAAACGCAAAACTAATATTTTTACGCCGAGTGTCTATTTAGACACCACTTTCCGATAAAACAGGCTTGTACGCATCCTCAAACGCCTGTAGTGTCTTGTAGTTCAGCGTCTGGTGGGGGCACACTTCATTGTAGAAGCGAATATACTCTTCCACGCTTCTGCAAAAGTGCTGCTCGGAGGTGTAGTCCTTTTGGTAAGCCTCCTCCCGTTTGAATGTGACAAAGAAAGTCTCAGCCACAGCATTATCCAGTGATCTGGCCGTAGCGGAAAAGGATTGCTTCACACCGTGTTGTTGAAATATCCCAGCCAGCGTTTTTGAAACATACTGGCTGCCCCGGTCGCTGTGAAAGATCAGATTTTGCGGTTTTTCCCCGTTCCTGAAAGGTTGCCTTGAAGGTCGCTGTAACAAGATGTGTACTCATGTGACGGGAGACGCGCCAGCCGACAATCTTGCGGGAATACAAATCAAGGATAATACAGAGATAGACCCAGTAGCTTTTGACCTTGAAGTATGTAATGTCACTGACCCATATCTGATTTGGATGGTCTGCCGAAAACTCTCGTTTCAGCAAATTTTGTTTTGCATATTGTTGTTTCCGCTTGAATTGCTTTTTTGCGTCTGTCCGGACGCTGCACAGTCCCAACTCCTGCATGATGGCGGAAATACGCTTCATGCTCACACGGATACCACTTTTAGCGAGAGTGACACGAATTTTCTCTGCGCCAAAGCGCTGTTCGCTATCATCAAATACTTGCTTGACCTTCAGCATGAGCTGCTCCTGTTCCTCTTGATACTTGCTCCGGTCAGCTCTTCGAAAGATGTGATTGTAGAAAGTTCCCCTTGCCACATCAAGAGTATCGCATAGCTCGTGGACACTGAAGAGATTACCTGCCCGGTTATAGAGTTCTTCAAGGGTAGCAAGCTTTTTCTGCAATGGTACATTGGACAGATACCCGGTCTGGCGAATGATCTCCATGTGATGCTCCAGCTTCTGCAGCCGCCGGGAAATGGTGTCAAATTCTTTGGGTGCGTAGGTGCGGTTGGGTGTTTTGATCAAGCAGTATTCTTTTCTCCATTGATACAGGGTGCTTTGGGAAATGTGCAGTTCTTGACTTAATGACTTGATAGACTCGCCCTTTTCGTAACGGCGAATGGTTTTGACTTTGAGTTCTGTTGGATATGTGATTGGCATAGCCTCAGCTCCTTTTTAGCGTGGTGAGGCTATTGTAGCAATCTTTGCTGCTCTTATTGCGCTATATAAAAATATGAAGTATAATATTCAAGCAAGGAAGTGGCATATCTTGGATATTAGAAAAATTGCAGATCAAATTGACTCGCTTGAGAAGTATGTGCAATCCCATACAAACTCGTATATGTTAGATGCAGATTGCTCCTGTGTTATTGATGCTCAGTTAAACGGCCACATATGTGCAATTAAATCCTACTGCAATCTCAACAATTTGAGTTCTTTCTCTGATAGTATTGGTAGCTTTACGCCGATTGATGATAATGCAATAGAATTCTTTTGCTTTTGGGATGGAATAAAAGCAGATCTTATTGAACATTCAGAGACCTTGCAAGGCAAACAACGGCAATACATAGTTTCTCAGATTGCATGTGAGTTGCAAGAAACTATGACAAGGGATGAAATAAATACTTATTTAGGAGGTTTTGGTGTCCCAATTTCAAGCAAAAATTGTACTGTCAACAGTAAACGCATATATGTAGAAAACACTCTTAAGACTGTTGATGGAATTACAATAATGAATATTGCGAAAGATATGTGTATACTTTCTGCTGATGTAGTAGAAGTGGAAATTGAAAATAAACTCTGTTCTAATTTTGTCGTCCAACAGATTTCAAAATGTAAAAGAAAAATGAATTCATTAGATTATGATGGTGCAATAACAAATGCCAGAACCTTAGTTGAAGAAATACTTCTCAGTATAGAGGAAATTCAAACCGAGACCCGGCAATCATATGATGGGAATCTACTTTTATTGTATAAAAGGGTTGCAAAACAAATTAATATGTATCCAGATGATAAAAATACGGGAAATTCCTTCAATGAAATACTAAGAGGATTTATATCAATAATTAATGGCCTTGCTGGAGTATCAAACAATATTGCAGATAGGCATGCAACAGTTAAACATCCTCAAAAGCACCATGCAAAGATGGCTGTGAATAGTGCAATGGTTATCTCTGAGTTTCTAATTGAAAGTTTCGAGTATCAACAAAGGAGAGCAAATAGATAAAAAGGAATATCCATAGTGTTTCGGTATTACAGGCAAAGACCTGGAGCCATTTCGCGCTCCAAGTCTTTGCCTATGTCTCCCCAAAATGCCCGCGTCTGGAGTGGTTCCAAACCGAGAGAGATGTCACGTCGGAGCAAGCGATACAAAGCTGCTCCTCCTCTTTCGCAAAAAGTCACGCTCGGCTCGCTTGTTCACTTGTAAACGCGCTCACGACGGCTTCCCGGTCGCTACCAACTTTTTTCAAGTTGACCCCCTGCCACCAGCATCCAAAGTGGGCAGGGTTGCCATTCAAGAGCCTCGATACGCAAGTCGCGTTCGGGGCTCTTCCTTTTTGTTATGGTTTTATGCCCGCGCTAAAATGGTATTTGGGGGTAACATAAACTTACATCGGATTAATCGTATATCGCTTGCTTTGATTTTTTGCAAAAATCAAAGGCCACCGCACCGCTGTTCAGTTTTTTCTGTTGGGGATAAAAACATCCTAAAAAAGCCATGATTTCCCGGATGGGGCCATTGAGGCGTTATGAACTTTTTGTTTTATTGGAAGAAAGAAGGGGCCAAATGGAAATTTGCACCAATCTCTTGTATTAGAATTAGAATACAGGAGGACTTAATAAATGGAAAAAATTTTGCTTGATACAGATATTGACGGCGACATTGACGATGCAATTTGCCTTGCATATTTACTAAAAGAGCCGCAGTGTGAATTGCTCGGCATTACAACCGTTTGTGGAGAATCGGAAAAAAGAGCCGCCATTGCAGACGCAATATGCCAGGCGGCTGGAAAAGACATCCCTATCATAGCGGGCTTAGATACAGCATTACAACCTGTCCCCGTATATCCCGCTCCAGACGGTACGAGTGCTTTAGCGCATTGGCCGCATCGTAATTTTGAAAAAGCAGACGCCCCCGCCTTTATGTATCGAAAAATAAAGGAAAATCCGCATGAAATCATACTAATTGGGATCGGCAATATGACAAACATCGCCACCATGCTTCAAAAATATCCCGATGCTTCGGATTTATTAAAAGGGCTTTATGTGATAAATGGCTACTTTGGCGCAGAGGTTTTGCCGGAGCCGTGGTATAACTGGAATTCGTGGGCTGACCCACTGGCTTCAAAAATTGTGTTTGAATCTAAAATTGCAATTCACAGAGCAATTCCGCTTGAAGTTACGGATATGCTTACTGTGAAAACCGAAAAAGCAAGGGCATTTGGGATATCGGACAATCATCTGATGAATGCTGTATTTGATTTTGGAAACGCATGGTTGGAAAGCTCTAAAAAGCTAACCTTACACGATCCTCTGGTTGCTGTTTCTGTTTTTTACCCGGATATATGCCGTTTCCAAAGAGGGAACGGCCGTGTTGAAACGAACCAAAAAAACAATATGGGTGCAACGACATTTTCGCCAAATTGGAATGGAAATGTTGAAGTTGCTGTCTCGGTGGAGGGTGAATCATTCTATCGTATTTTAAAAAAGACATTGCAATTTCATGATTTCATTTTTTCATAATACTTGCTAACAGCAAAGAAGGCATCTTTTTTATTTCTTAAAATATCCATTTACACTGTTTTCTTTGCATGATCAAAATGACAGTGCCTCTTTTACACAGGCTTATTCTTTATCCACCATCTGCTTTCTACCATTGCGTACAAAAAGCAGGCAAAGAGACACCGCCTGATCGGGACGGGAAGGAAAGAAAACGATTAAAAAAGGGACGGCAGCTCTCGCTGCCGTCCCTTTTTTCGAGAAAGCCTGTGCCTTAAAAATCCCTTTTATAAAATAGGTTTTGAAAACGGTCGGGTGCCGGCATTTGCCAAGCAATCCGGTCTTTTTAAAGGATTCCCATATTTTTTGCGATCTCGATATTCACCTTTAAAACATTCACCGTTTCCTCTCCAAAAATACCGAAGAGTTTACCGCTTGTGTTGTTTTTTACAATCTCGCGCAGTTTCTCTTCATCCAGCCCGGAAGCCTTTGCAATTCTGGGGATCTGTATTTCCGCTGACGCCGGGGAAATGTGCGGGTCCAAACCGGAGCCGGAGGCAGTTAAAAGATCGGTAGGAATATTCGCCTTTTTCACATCGGGATTCTTTTTCAAAAAAGCTTCCAGATCCTGTTCAACCCGCTCGGCAAGCGCCGGATTAGAGGGCGCGTAGTTATTCGAACCTGACCCAAGACCGGAAAACGGAGTGCCGTCGGTGTAATACGGTGTTCCATCTTCCCCTTCCACATAACTATTATAATGATAGGCAGAGGGGCGGCTCCACATAAGTCCCTGCATGCCTTTCTCCCGGAATTTTTTATCCCAGCGGCACACTGTTACAACATCAAGACAAAAGTGCATTGCTGTCTGTGTACAGGAGAGATTATGTTCCTGCTTGTATTGTAACACTTTCAGGCGAAATTCGCTATCAAAGCCTTTTTGTCTGCCTACCACATTCCGGCTCAGAAGTCCTTCTGCACCGTGAAGTTTATAAAGATTTACCCATTTTTCAATTGGCGTACAAGAGACGCCAAACTTTTCTGATGTTTCTCTGCGGGTATGTCCGTCCAGCACATATTGAACAACCATCATTTTAAATTCTTCTGTGATAAGTTCTTTTCCCATAAAACTGCACCTCCAATCGTTGGTCTGTGTGTCCAACTTTTGGGGTGCAGTTCAGCCCCGTTGGAAACCCCAGGCAACAAAATAGGCTGAATATCTCGCACTTGATCTGTGCTTGATATCCAGCCTTTATTTGTTGTCAGCAGCCCGTTTCCATGGTCTTGCATGTAGTTTCTTGTAAACTGACATAAATAGGAAGCCGTATACCATAAAAGGAAAAGTACATTGCTTTTTTACAAAGGTCTGACCATTTTGTAAATTCTTGCTTCGCACTGGGGAAATCCATTGCAATCTGTCTGAAAAAAGTCTAGGATAAAAACAGACCAAACCAATAAGGAGGTTTTCTCGTGAAACGATATATTGCTCTTTTCTGCTGTATGATGGTAATGTTCTCTTTTTCCGGATGCGGTCAAAAAAACAGTTCCAGTGTGCCGGAAGTCAGCCTTCCCCCCGCTTCCCTATCCATTCTGGAGGAGCCCAGCGATTCTGCTTCAAACTCAGAAAACGCTGTCGGGCTGTCCGATCCCGCCAGAGCCAGTGCCGAGGATTTGATTGAACCTGCAATGGAGATTTACAGTTGGTTTGCGCTGGGCAGCATGCCTTTGTCCAGTGAAACCCGGACATCTATCAACCCGCTGACCGGTGAGGAAGATACCTTCCAGCGGGTTGACAGCCCTCTCTTCTCCGATTACGAGGGATTAAAAACCTACTTGAGACATTTCTTCTCAGACGAAATTATTCAGCATTTATTAGAAGAATACCCTATCTGTAAGGATATTGACGGGGTGCTTTATATGGTTCCTGCCGGAAGAGGCGCCAATATTTTTATCAAAGACGTCGTCTTCTCCACGGAGGAAGTAAACGACACCTTCGCCAAGCTCTCTGCTTCCATCTCCTATGACCCGGATGCTGGAGAATCTGAAAATCCAAAAAGCTATGAGTTTACCTGTCAGAAGATTGATGGGAAATGGATTTTTACCACTTTTGAATACTATTTATAAAATTATAAAAACAGGGTTTATCCCTGTTTTTTATTTTTCCATTCATTTGGCGCTGCCGGAGATATAAAAATATCGGCTTCTTCGGCGTAAAAAAGCTCTCTTTTTTCCCCTGCTTCAGTTATAAAATCCTGTCAAAAACATCCTTTTTTTGTTTTTTCAATAGAAGTTGTTTTTTTCATTATTCATGTTATAATTTTTATCATATCCTTTTTGAATACTTGTATGTTTTCTGTGTACAAATGAAATTATGCGTAAGGAGTGTGTCAAAAAGCAGCCATGGTAAGAGTGAGGAAAAAGGAAGGTCTGAACGAGACGGTCAGCAAAATGGTGTTAGAAGCGCCGATGATCGCGAAGAAAGCGCAGCCGGGACAGTTTGTGATCGTACGCGC
>Ga0129308_1001788_pt1 | contig 20702 bp, 10 predicted proteins | sample L827metagenome_FD_94440 | JGI IMG/M metagenome (GOLD analysis project Ga0129308, IMG submission 94440) | Ring-tailed lemur group fecal microbial communities from Wisconsin, USA - L827 metagenome | ecosystem: Host-associated > Mammals > Digestive system > Large intestine > Fecal | place: USA... | reverse complement strand
TAAAGGACCTTTCCGTCCACCATGGTCAGCACTACATCGCGCCCGTCCGCCGAGTAGATCACGTTGTTCAGCAGATTGTGGACAGGATGCATGTGAGGCTGAGCGATGTCCAGCACGATGAGATCCGCCCGGAATCCCTGCCGCAGCAGGCCGCAGTCCTCCCGGCCCTGGGTCAGCGCGCCGGCTCTGGTCCCCGCGTAGAGCGCCTGCTTGGGCGTGATCACCGTGGGATCCTGATGGTGTACCTTCTGTACCAGCGCAAAGAGCTTCAGTTCTTCCAAAAAGTTCAAACTGTTGTTGCTGGCCACGCTGTCGGTCCCGATAGCCAAGTTGACCCCTGCGGCCAGCAGCTTCGGAGCGTCGCAGACGCCGCTGGCCAGCTTCATATTGCTGGCAGGACAGCTGGAGACTGTCACGCCCTTTTCCGCCATGATCGCGATGTCCTCATCGTCCACCCACACACAGTGTGCCGCCGTGACCGGCTGGTCCAGCAGTCCCAGACCGTTGAAAAACTGAATGGGCGTCCTGCCGTTCCTCCTTGCCTTGCACTCCTCGTGCTCCGACTTTGTCTCCGATATGTGAACGTGCATCCGCGCGCCGGACTCCCGTGTGAATTCAGCCACCTGACGGGCAGCTTTTTCCTGATTGGTGTATTCCGCGTGCAGCGACATCTCCGCTACGACCCGTCCGCCGCCCGCGCCGTTCCAGTCGCGCAGAAAGTCTCTGGCCTCAAGGAACCGGTCCAGATCCCAGATATCCGTGTCATCGAAGGTGACCAGAGAGCGGCTGATGTTGGCCTTGGCTCCGCACTCCACCACCGCCCGGGCCATATCGCCGCAGAAATAGTACATGTCCGAACTGGAGACAATGCCGAATCGCAGGGATTCCGCCATGCACAGCATGGTTCCCCAGTAGACGGCCTCCCCCGTCAGCTTGTCCTCAAAGGGAAAGATTCTCGTGTTCAGCCAATCCTGCAGCGCCAGATTCTCCCCGTAACCTCGCATGAGCGCCATGGGCGAATGGGCATGGGCATTATAAAATCCGCTCATCAGCAGTTTGCCGTCTCCCGGGTAGATCTCTCCAAAATCCTCCTCCGGCATCTCTGTTCCGATATAGGCGATCCGTTCCGCCTTTGTCCCCACGTACATGTGCTCCCGCACGTCCAGATTTTCATCCAGTATGGTAATGTCCTGAAATAGCATATTTTCTGTGGCTCTCCTTCCGTTTTTCACTCAGGCTTCCGGCCCGTTTGACAGCCCGGCTCTTCTGCCTGGTCTTCGGTCCAATTCTCGGGTCTGGCCTTCCGCCCGGTTTTTCGGCCCGCCCGGACAGCATGCTTCCGTGTCGGACTCCCTTTCGCCTTCAGCCGTACGCCGGTCTTTTCTTTTATTGTATCACAAATTTCCTGCCACAGAGAGGATTTCGGATAATTGTGCCCTTTCGCTGTTTCAGATACTTCGCCTATTTGAGATTCTTCCTGCAGGAGTCATACCGTCAGGCAGCCGTGGCCGCGGAGCGGGCGGTGACGTTTCGCCTGTCCGCCGCCTGCACCCGTATACGGTTTTTTCCGCGCCGGCTGCTCCCTCTCTTACCGGCAGTAAAAACGCCATCCGTCCTTCCGCGCCTGTTTTACGGCGTACATGGCCGCGTCCGCCGCGTGATAGAGCATCCTGAACGTTGTCCCGTCCTCCGGACAGACGGCGACGCCCACGCTGACCGTTACCCTGCCGCATTCGGCCGCCTGAATGTCCCGCGCTCTCCAAACGATCTGCTCCGCCATGTCCGCGGCAGTATTACGGTCGCGGCATCCCGGCGCAAAGGCCACGAACTCGTCGCCGCCTGCCCGCGCCACAATTCCGGCGCCGGCAAACATATCCCTCAGTATGGCGGCCACGTCAACCAGCACCCCATCTCCTGCCACATGACCGTATCGGTCATTGATCTCTTTGAAATCGTCCAGATCCACCATAAAGAGCGTTCCGGTCCCCTCCTTTTCCAGCAGACGGCCGATCATCTCCTCGCCCGTTTTATTGTAAGTGCCCGTCAGCGCGTCGGTCTGCGCCTGATCCCTCAGGCTTTTCTCCCGTCTTCTCTGATCCGTTATATCCTCCAGCTTACCCAGGATCAACCCCGGGCCGCCTTTCCGATCCTCAACGGCCATGTATTTACAGCTGAACAGAATGTATTCCCCCCGGCGGCTTTTCATCCGCAGTTCCATGCATCGGATCTGGCCGTTCTTTTCTTCTATTCCTTTTCCAAAGAGTTTTTTTATTTTTTCTCTGTCATCAGGATGCAGAATATCCAGATCGAATCCGCCGGCCGCCACGCCCTGCAACGTGAGCTGATCCATATTCAGCAGCTTGCGGGCGTTGGGGGTGAATTCCACCGTATCCGCGCCGCAGTCATATTCAAACAATACTGTATCAGAAAAACTTATAAGAGTCTCATAGCGCTTACGTTCTTCTTGTAATTTCCTGCGTTCCCCGGCCGCAGCGCCCCACATTGCCCTGCTGGCGGCGATCGCCACTGCGGCGGCGATCAGGCCTGCAGAGGTCAGGCCGTGCGCCAGACCCTGCGCTGTGCCTCTCCCGCCGCGCCTGCCTGTTGTCTTAACTCGTTTCATCGTTTGGTCCCCACTTACCACACTCTTGGATAAACGTATTAAATCATCAATTAACGCATATAATACTTCTATTTTATTGATATATAGCGAATTATAACACATATAATGTTCATTCTACAATTCTCTTTTTCGCTATCCTTAAACTGAGGTGGTATTTATGGATGAAAATTTTATACGAAACCGTATTACTGAATTACGACTAAAAAAAAATGTTTCAGAGTATCAGATGAGTCTCGATCTGGGTCAAAACCGCAGCTATGTTCAGGCCATATCCTCGGGCAGGGCCCTTCCTTCCATGGCTCAGTTTTTCAGGATCTGCGATTATTTCGACATCACCCCCCTGCAGTTTTTTGACGCGGAATCGGTCAATCCGCAATTGCTGCGCAAAGCCATGGAAGGTCTGCGCAAACTGGACGACGACGACTTGATGATGCTCATTGGACTGATCAACCGTCTGCACACAAAATAAAGAAATCCAGGCGCAGCGCTTCTTGGCATGGTCTCACGGCCTTATTTCTTCAAAGGCTTACGGGCTCATGAGCTCATGATCCCATAGGTTTATGGTATCATATGCCTATGGGATCATGGCTTTCAGCTTTACGACTTTACGATCGTCTCCACGACAGGCTCCCTTCCCCGGCGGCTCGAGATTCTCATAGCCGTCTGAGCGGAGATGCGGCCTGTCCAGCCGGGCCGACGTCGTCTGGAATGGCCGGCAGATCGATCGGATGAAGCGATCAGACAGAACGATCAGACGAAACGATCAGACAGAACGATCGGACGGAAGGATGGGTACGATCCACGTCATCGGCGCTGCCCGGCTGATCTGCCTGTCGCTGCCAAGATGGATAGGCGAGATCTGAGATTTTTCTCTTACTTGACCTAATAATCACACAAAAATAGGTGAAAGATCAATTAAAAAAGATCTTTCACCTATTATGCGGCACAATCTACGCGATTATCACCAATTTTGACAGGAATTTAGGTGATGATCGCTTTTTCTTTCTGTTTTCGCCTATCCAGCCCGGCCGGGCCGGCGCCGGCCGGAAAGACCGGACGGAACGAAGTCTATTCTCTATTCTGCTTCCGGCGCCTGCCGGCGTCTCATTCTCTTCGCCAGCTTCACGACTTCCACCTGCACTACGGTCAGCGCGGAAAGCGCCGCTACGATCAGCCATTGTGCTCCGGAAAGCGTCGTCAGGCGGAATGCGCTCTGCAGCGGAGGCAGAAAGAGGATGCAGGCCATGAGAGCTGCGGAAGCCGCAAAGGACACCCACAGCCAGGGGTTATGACCCTCGGCGCGCACCCACACCGGCTCCGTGTTGGAACGCTGGTTAAAGGACCGCAGCATCTGGGACAGCGCCAGCACGGAGAAGGCCATTGTCTGACCGACCGCGTGTCCGCCGGTCTCCGCGCCGACCCCACCGGCCATACCGCCCACCCCGCCGGCCACACCGCCGATCCAGCTGTCCACGCCGCCGGACCCTGCGCCGATCCAGTAAGCTGTGGTGGTCATGGCCGCCACGAAGACACCCTGAACGATCACCCTGCCCACCAGCGATTTTTCAAAGAGCGTGCCGGATTTTACAGGTCGGTGGCGCATGATATTCCTGCTGGCAGGATCCACACCCAGCGCCAGAGCCGGCAGCGTAGCTGTGGCCAGGTTGACCCAGAGGATGTGGACCGCCAGCAGCGGGGCATCCCAGTTAAACACGGTCGCCACAAACAGCGTGACGATCTCTGCGATGTTGCCCGCCAGAAGGAACTGGATCACCTTCTGAATATTTCTGTAGACGCGGCGTCCTTCTTTTATGGCGTAAGCGATAGTGGTAAAGCTGTCGTCCAGAAGGATCATATCCGCCGCTTCTTTCGCCACGTCGGTGCCTGTTACGCCCATTGCCACGCCGATGTCGGCCGCCTTCAGCGCCGGGGAGTCGTTCACTCCGTCGCCGGTCATGGCCGCCACCTCCCCGGTACGCTTCAGCGACTGGATGATGCGCAGTTTATCCGCCGGCGACACCCGTGCGAACACGGTGACCGTGCCCACTACGCTGTCCAGCTCTCCGTCGCTCATCCGCTCCAGTTCTTCTCCGGACACAGCGGCGTCCCCTTCACGCCAGATCCCCAGTTCGCCGGCGATGGCCGTGGCCGTTACCTTGTGGTCTCCGGTGATCATGACTGTACGGATCCCCGCGTCGCGGCAGACGCGGACCGCTTCCGCCACTTCCTTTCGCGGCGGGTCGATCATCCCGGCGGCGCCGATGAAAGTCAGCTCCTTTTCCACGTCGGCTCCGTCCTCCTCCGGCACGGCTGAAAGCTCTCTCATGGCAAATCCCAGTACCCTCAGCGCCCGAGCCGACATATTCAGGCACAGACTGCGTATCTGCTCCTTATCTTCCTCGGTAATATCCCGCTCGCCCTTCGATGTGAGTATCCGGGTGCACAGCGGCAGCATTTCGTCCACTGCGCCCTTGGTGTACGCCGTTATCTTTCCGTCGATCTCGTGAACAGTGGTCATTCTCTTTCTGTCCGAATCGAAAGGCTGTTCAAACAGCCGGGGGTAACGGTCCTCCAGACTCTCGTGATCGATGCCGAAGGACTGCCCCAGATAGATCAGCGCTCCCTCTGTGGGGTCGCCGATGATCTCTCCTTCCCGGTCGGGATCAAGGCTGGCGTTGTTGCACAGCCCTCCCGCCCAGACCAGCTGGCGGTAGACTTCCCGATGGGTTTCCGAAGCTTCCTGCAGCGGGGTCGTTTTTCCCTCCTCAAAATCGCCGTTGACCGCGATGTCCGTGACCGTCATTTTATTCAGAGTTAGGGTCCCCGTCTTATCGCTGCATATCACCGTGGCGCTTCCCAGCGTCTCCACTGCGGGAAGCCGGCGGATCAGAGCGTTTCGCTTCGCCATTCGCCGGACGCCCAGCGCCATGACGATGGTGGCCGTGGCCGGCAGTCCTTCGGGAATGATGGAGATCGCCAGCGATATGGCGACCAGAAACTGCGGGATCAGCGGCCGCTGATAAAATGCCCCGATGGCAAAGATCAGGATACAGACCACGATGCCCGCCGCCGTCAGCGTCTTTCCCACGGCGGAGAGCTTACGCTTCAGCGGCGTATCCAGGTCGTCCTGTCCCTCCAGCATGCCGGCTATATTTCCCACCTCCGTATCCATTCCGGTGGCGGTGACCACTCCGGTCCCTCTCCCGTATATGACGATGGACGAGGTGTAGAGCATATTGCTTCTGTCGCCCAAAGCGCAGCCTTCAGGGAGCACATCCTCCCAGTCTTTTTCCACGGGCACGGATTCGCCAGTCAGCGACGCCTCCTGCACCTTCAGATTGGCCGAGTCGGTGAGCCGCATATCTGCAGGCACCATGCTTCCGTCTTCCAATACGACGATATCGCCCGTCACCAGCTCTGACGCCGGAACGATGCTCTCCTCGCCTTCCCGGATCACCCGGGCGGTGGGAGCGCTGATGCTCCGCAGCGCTTCCAGGGAAGATTCCGCCTTTTTCTCCTGAACGATACCGATCACCGCATTGATGACCACGATAGCCGCGATGACCGACGCCTCCGTCCACTCGCCCAGCAGAGCGGAAAGAGCCGACGCGCCGATGAGGATCAGCACCATGGGGTCCGTGATCTGCTCCATCAGCATCTGACCGATGGACCTGGCCTTCTTTCTCCGCAGCTCATTTCTTCCGTTTTCCTGCAGCCTTTTTGCCGCCCCGGCATCTGACAGACCGTCCTCCGACGTTCCAAGGGCTTTCAATACCTCATTTGCCGTCATAGAATACCAGGGCTTTCGTTTGTGACTTTCCATATGGAAATAACACTCCTTTCATACGATTAAGATTTATTTTGTTCAGCTTGCGCTGTTTCAAACATCTACTGTTTCTTCCGTTTTTCCGGAATGCTCCGGCCGCCCCGTCCCCGGGCCGCCGCTTCCCCGGAAAAACGCAAAAAGACACAGCCCGGCGCCTGTGGAAACGCCGGATTATGTCTTTTTGCAATCATGAGCTGAGTTATTGAGATATTATCACATTTATTGCACAGAGTTTTGGAATCCCGGCCAGTCCATACAAAGACGGCGGCATTCTTCTCTCTGCCGAAACATGCGTTGTAACTATTTTTGCGATAACTGTAACTGTGGCCGCAACTGTGGCTACTGTCGCTGTCATCCATTTCTTTTCTGCTCCTCCTGACCTCTTCAGATCAACTGTTGTTCTCTTGATAACACGTATTATATCGACGCCCTGTCCTGCCGTCAAGGGGATAAGATTGTCGAAAAAACACGATTTTCAGCGAACCACGCTGTCGCTGTCCCGGCGCTTTCAACGTAATTTCGGAATACTGTGTTCAAAATACGAAAAAAGGGTGGACAGATCTCAAATATCCTGCTATACTTGTCAACAATAAACATTTAAACAGAGTCAAATGCAGTGACGGGGAGGAGTACATACCCATCGAAGTTCCAGAGAGAAGATGGATGGTGCAAATCTTTACGGAGAGAGTATGGAAGTAGCCCCCGAGCAGTGAACCGAACGGAACAGTTTTGGCCCGCCTGCGAAAAGCAGCTGTTCTCAGTAGACTTCAACGTCCTTCCCGCGTTACAGGGAAACGGTATCGATCTGCCGACCGCTGATCCGTACCGAAAGAGCGCGGAGCATTTATGCTCCGAATTTAGGTGGTAACACGGATGTAAGGTTCGCCCTAAGCTGACTGCAGCTTAGGGCTTTTCTGTTTTGCAGATCAACCGCAGCGCCGACGACGGGCCGGCCATCAGGCGGGCGCCTTTTTCGCAGCTCGGTACGGCAGCCGTCGCGTCCCCGCGGCGGCAAAGTTCTCCGATCTACGAAAAAACTTCGCCCCGCAGTGTCAGAATGGAGGAAAAAATATGAAACAGGTAAAAGGAACAGAGTTATTCGTCAAGGCGCTGAAGGAAGAAGGCGTGGATCTCCTTTTCGGCTATCCGGGAGGTCAGGCCATCGATCTCTTCGACGCGCTCTACGATCACAGAGAGATCGAAGTGGTGCTTCCCCGCCATGAACAGGGGCTGATCCACGCCGCCGACGGCTATGCCCGTTCCACCGGCCGCGTAGGCGTCTGTCTGGTCACCAGCGGCCCCGGAGCCACCAATCTGGTCACCGGTATCGCCACAGCCAACTATGACAGCGTACCGCTGGTCTGCTTCACCGGACAGGTCCCCCTTAATTTGATTGGAAACGACGCCTTTCAGGAAGTTGACATCGTAGGCATCACCCGCAGCATCGCCAAGCACACCGTTACAGTCCGCCGCAGAGAAGACCTGGGCCGCATTATCAAAGAGGCTTTTTACATCGCCAGGACCGGCAAGCCCGGACCGGTGGTCGTGGATATTCCCAAGGATATCCAACAGGCCATGGGCAGCGACGAATATCCGGATGAAGTAAGCATCCGCAGCTACAAGCCAAGCACCGGCGTACACGAAGGACAGCTGAAAAAAGCTCTGAAGGTACTGGAAAAGGCCAGACAGCCCATTTTCCTGCTGGGCGGCGGCGTCAATCTTTCCGGTGCGGGCCAGGCCATGGTCAAGCTGGCGGAACTCACCAATGTTCCCGTGGTCACCACCATCATGGGCAAAGGCGCGGTCCCCACGGATCATCCTCTGTACATAGGCAATCTGGGCATCCACGGCAGCTATGCCACCAACACGGCGGTCAACGACTGCGACGTGCTGTTCTCCATCGGCACCAGATTCAACGACCGCATTACGGGAAAGACCAGTGAATTTGCCAAAAAAGCTAAAATCATTCATATTGATATCGACTCTGCCTCTATATCCAGAAATATCGTGGTGGACATTCCCATCGTATCTGACGCGAAAACGGCCATCGACAAGATGCTGGAGCTGGCAAAACCGCTGGATACGGCAGCCTGGCTGGAAAAGATCAGGGCCTGGGATCAGGAGCATCCTCTCATTGCCGACGACGGCGGCGAGGGCGTGACGCCTCAGAAAATCATCGGCAAGATCAACCAGCTGTTCCCCCACGATTCCATCGTGGTGACTGACGTGGGACAGAATCAGCTCTGGACCACGCAGTACCTTGAGCTCTCCAGCAGCCGCCAGATGCTGACCTCCGGCGGTCTGGGCACCATGGGCTACGGTTTTCCCGCAGCCATCGGGGCGAAATTCGGCAACGAAGACAAGACCGTCATCTGCATTTCTGGTGACGGCGGTATGCAGATGAACATTCAGGAGATGGCTACAGCCATGGCTTATGATCTGCCGCTGATCCTCTGTGTGCTGAACAACTCCTATCTGGGCAACGTGCGCCAGTGGCAGGAACTGTTCTACAACAAACGTTACTCCGGCACCTGCCTGCGTTTCCACAAAAGCTGCGGACGCATCTGCGAGCAGGAGGGCGGCGTGTGCCCCAATCCGCCCTACATTCCGGACTTCGTCAAGCTGGCGGAAAGTTATGGAGCCCACGGCATCCGCGTGGAAAAAGAAGAGGATATCGAGAAAGCTTTTGTCGCTGCCAGGGAAAACACGCAGGGACCCACCCTCATCGAATTCATCATCGAACGCGAGGCCGACGTGCTGCCCATCGTCGCCACGGGCAAGCCGCTGAACGAAATGATCATGGACTGCTAATCAGGAGGAGATATTATGGAAACAACTATGAAAAAGAGATGGATTTCAATCTTTGTAGAAAATGAGATCGGTGTTCTGGCCAAGGTCTCCGGCCTGTTTGCCAGCAAGTCTTACAATCTGGATACTCTGACGGTAGGCGAGACCGAGGACCCCACGGTCTCCCGTATGACCATCAGTCTAACTATCGACGACATCACATTTGAGCAGATCAAAAAGCAGCTCAACCGCAGCGTGGACATCATCAAAGTGATGGATTTCACCGACATTCCCATCGTGCTCCGAGAGATCCTGCTCATCAAGGTCCGCGGCTGCTCCGACAGCGAAAAAGCGGAGATCTTCCGCATCGCCCAGGTCTACAACCTGCGGATCACCGATTACGGCAAGAAAAACGTGCTGATCGAATGCGCCCATACCGAGACGAAAAACAACAGCATGATCCAGCTGTTCAACGACATGTTCAGCGGACGGATCGAGATCGTCCGGGGCGGAAGTGTCGGCATAGAGGCCATCAGCGTTCAGGATCGCTGAGATGAATAAGAAAAAGCGGGGCTGTTCACTGAGGTGCAGCTCCGCTTTTTTAGATCTATTATGCGGACTTGCCGTCCGGTTCGCCCTGCTTTCCGCCCGGTTCCCAGGCCGGTCTCTCCCCGGTGGGATTCACGTGGACCATACAGTGCTTTACCTGGGGAAACTGACCCTCGATGGCGTCGTGCACCCGCTCCGCGATCTCGTGGGACGCGCTGAGGGATAGATCGCCGTCGGCGGCGATCTCTATATCCACATACGCTCTTGCTCCGAACATCCTCGTACGGATCTCGTCGATCTTCTCCACGCCCTCCTGCGAAGCGATCAGCCGTTCCATCTCGCCGATCAATTCGCCGTCGCACGCCTTGTCGACCATTTTATCCACAGCGTCTTTGAAAATATCGAAGGCCGCCTTTCCGATGAACAGACAGATCGCCACACTGGCGACGGGATCCAGCACCGGGAAGCCCATGCGCGCTCCCAGAATACCGATGAACGCACCGATCGACGACAATGCGTCCGACCGGTGATGCCAGGCGTCGGCCAGCAGCGCGCCGGAATTGATCTTCTTCGCCGCTCCCCGCGTATACCAGTACATCCATTCCTTCACCGCGACAGAAAGCACCGCCGCCGCCAGCGCCAGCGCACCGGGTATTTCCAAACCCATGTCTGCTCCGCCCACGATCTTTTTTATACCACTGACTCCGATCCCCACTCCCGTGGCAAACAGAATAACCGCCAAAATAATGGAAGCGACGCATTCCATCCGCTCGTGGCCATATGGGTGTTCTTCGTCAGATTTCTTGTTTGATACATTTACTCCGATGATGACAATGATCGTGCTGAACACATCCGAAGCCGAATGAACGGCGTCGGAGATCATTGCCCCTGAATGCGCGATCAGTCCCGCCGCCAGCTTGAACAGCGACAGAGCCACATTGATAAATATGCTCACCGATGAAACACGCATTGCGATTTTTTTACTGTTGACAATTTCATTTTCCATAATAGTTACCTCTATTCCTCTCTACTGAATCAAGATAGCTCTATGGCCCTGCCTTCCACCAGTCCCCCGTTTTGAACCGTTCTCTTTCCGTTCGGCCCTTTTCCCCGGCATGTTCCCGATCGTTCCCGTGCCCTGCGGCTTCCCGCGTCTGGGTAATAAAAAAACATCTGAGGAACAATACGAGTAAACTACTGTCCCACAGATGTTTTGATCATCTGCTGCCGCACGAAGCGGCCCGGCCCCACGAACGGATCTCCGTTCATCGCCTGCTCAGTTTGTACTGTAGATATAATGCAGTGCAAAGAGTATTTTTATATAATATGCGAAAGCACTGGATTTGTCAAGGAATCTTCAAAAAGTCAGCGAATGCAAACTTTTTTCGCCCTCCCCGGCCCTCTACGCGCCGGACCCGGCTTCAGGCGATGGAAAGTCTGCGCTGGTCTCTGTCGTAAAAATACAGATTGTCTGACAGCTTTTCCACGCCGACAAATTCCATGGCGTTAGCCTCCCTCAGCATGTTTGTCAGTACGCCCGGGTCGGCGAAGCGTTCTGAAACGGCGATCACTTCGTGCACCGAGGATGGGATCACGTAAAAACTGGACTTCATCTTATCAGCCACGGCCTGCAGTTCGTCGTCGTACAGCATGCCGGCGGCGCCCTGCAGATGGATGCTGTTGGTGATGAACTGGATGGAATTGACGATCTCGCTCTTTCCTTTCAGCTCTCCACCGGCCTTTCCCCTTGCTCTGATGTCTGAGACCGATCCCTCCCGCGGACAGGGAGCGCCTTCCTCCCAGACCGCCGCTTTTTTCTCATCCATCTCCTCAAGCATTTCCTCCGCGGTGATTCTCATTTCATCCATGGTCTGCGTTACCACGGGAAACATCCTGCGGGTGTTTTCCAGCGCCAGCCGGTGCAGCTCATCTTCTGTCATGCGGATCTCCTCCAGAAGGTGGTGATCCACGCGAACTGTGGCCAGATTGTTCCCGGATTTTCCCATGATAAATCTGTAGATCACAGAAAGATCCAGCAGATCCCTGTGGGGCAGTTCTTTCAAAAGCTCCTCGTTTTCTTCCCTGTTGACCAGATTGATGACGATCTGATCCTTCCATTGCGAAAAATCAATGTTTCCGAAGGACGGCTGCAGCTTCTGATATGTATAGACGATCAATTCCGCCGTCTGCCTCAGCAGTCTGTCCATATCCTGAAACTCCTCAAACTCCTTGTAGATCTCCTCGATATAGATATTGGGCGAGGCGGCGGCGCTGTTATCGGGCGGCATCAGGTTGAGACAGTCCAGCGACTGATTCACCTTTCGCACTCTGCGCAGCTCCACGCGGTAGTCCCCAAATTCCTCCGGCAAAAATTCTTTGATCCTCTCCGATACGATGTCGCGAAACAACTCGTAACTCATCATCTTTTGATCCTCTCTTTCCCCGGCGCCGGGTTCTGCGGCGCCGGTCAACATCTGTGGCGAAAATATCCTTTTCAGTTGATCCGGTGGAGCTGCCAGTACTCCTCGCTGTCGTCCACGATCACCGATACGCTGTGAGTTTTTTCCACATCGCCGCCGTATCTGGCGGTAAACTGGAAGGTCAGTTTTTCCGGAGACGGTCTGCCCCATCTGTGCAGCATATCTCTGTGCCAGATCGTCCCCCCGTAGATCATATCGCCGTCGCCGGTGCGCTCCCCCGTGGCCGTCATCCGGGCGCCGTACGGCTCTCCCGCGATCTGGCAGGATACCGATCTGGGATCTCCCGACACCACCGCCCGAAGCACGAATTCTTCCCCGGACCAGAATACATTTGTCCCTCGTCTGCGGGGCGCCTTCTGCCCTTTGTACTCTGAAAAGTCAACTATTTTGCTGAATTCCGTACCGAAACGATTTAGGTTGTATTTCTTTCGATTCTGCTCCCACTGATCCCTGTGACTGACCGATCCCAGAATATTTCCCTCTGTCACTACAGTGAATCTGCTGCTGTCCAGCCCTGCGCCGCTCCAGTCCCGCACCGTGCACACCACCTCGTAACGGCCCGGCCGCGCCTTCTCCGAAATGATGTCGGTGAGCACTTCCGGATACCTGCCCCCGGCGCCGGCCGTGATCCCGGATCTCCGTTCCGTGTGGATCAGGCGGCCCTCAAAATACACTTCTGTGGTCAGCTGCAGCGGGTCCTTTTCTCTGTCGTCCACGCCGACCCCGATCCGATAGGCGTGGTTTTCTTTCACGCTTCCCGGCACCGTCCTGATGTGCGTGATCCACGGCGCTTCGCCGCCGCCCTGTACGTAAAAGGTCAGACTTGCTGTGTTGCTGGCTTTGTCGTAATTCGGATTTCCCGCCGGATCTCTGCCGCGGGTGGTGTTGTCCTCCTGCCAGTGTTCCACCGTGTATTTCCCGTCCACGTAAAAACGGTCGATGGGCTTGTCCAGCACGGTTCCCGGCGCAGACACCGCGTTTCCATTCCCATCCAGAATGATTGCGGCCTGAGGGTGGGGTCCGTCGTTGAACGGCGTATGCGTATAACGCCAACATTGCTTTTTTGATGGATCCTTTTCATAGTCGAAGTAATTGACATTGTATGCCACCAGCTCTCCTTTCCTGTAGATGAGCCTGATCTGGTCCTCTTCCGCTTTTTCTGCTCTCACCACGGAGAGCTGTCCTTCGTGGGTCTTCCAGCGCATCACCGTGTTGCTTTCCGCCATCGTACTGTCCTCCACGTAGACCTTCACGCCATTCTGGATGCTGTAGATCTTTAGATTCTTCAGCAGATAGTCTCCCGCTGCTCCCGGGACAAAGCGGAACGCCACCTCGCCGGTAAAGCGGTCATTTTCCACAAACAGCCCTCTTTCTCCGTCTGCCTTCCCTGCGATCAGGAAACGATTGGTTCCAGTGAGGGCGTATGCAGACGGTCTTTCGGGCGTCACAATCTCCAGATCCGAAAAGTCTCCGTTACTTGAGGTGTTATAAGTGCTGTGGGAGACTTTTGCTGTTACCGTACCCGACATGTTTCGCCAATTCACCGGATAGTAATCCGGAAGGTACTTGATCTCGTCCCTGTTCTCCTTGCGTTTTCGCGCGGAAAGCGAATAATTTCCGGTTCGGGAATCGATGCGGTAATTGACCGCTTTGTCAATTCTCGACCGCAGGCCAATGTTCAGGTATGCCGCCGTTCCCCCTGCGTCGATGATCAGTTCTTTATTTCCCCGCTCCCGGGAGACCCAGCTGTGATACGGTCCCCATGCGGACAGGTTTCCCAGGTAATAACAGTCGGCAGGGACCGCAGTATACGCAGCCGCCGCGTTGGGCGCCAGAAAACTTCCCCGCACGCGACGCCAACTGTCCCCCGACACATCCGACCAGGAGACGACGGCGTCCGCCACCGGCCCAGCTCCGTTTTCCGCAAGCTCCGTCAGATCCACCCGCAGATCGTCGATGACACACCAGCACAGATGGGATTTTCCATAATCCCCGCACAGTGCGCTGACCGTGTGCGTCCCAGGGTCCAGCAGCTCCGGGTGCGTATAATGGCCGGAAGCCTGATTGGACGCTATAAAGTTTTTCCAAAAGGCTCCGTCTACGTAGTAGCCGGCGTTGTAATCCCCGTTGTTTTCCCGCAGAATATCGTAGTCAAATACCAGAACTCCCTGTTTTCCCTCCGGCACTGTAAATGTGAACGCGCTGCTGTCCCTGCGGTAGCGGTTGGAGCTGGATCTGCCGTCGCAGTAAGCCAGCCTGTATTTCCCGCCGCTGACCCTGCCTGCGCTCAGTGAAAAGAACGGGTTCAGTTCCGTATCGCTGAAATCTTCTGCAAAGCTGTCCGTCACCACATACCGCTGATCGAGAAGATCTCCTTGCGGGATCACGCGCGCATATTGGCCGGAGATCTGCAGAAGATCAGACGCCCCAGGAGCGGCGGCAGCTCCCTTGCTCTGGTAATCGTATTCGTAGAAATACTGCGTTCCAGGCTTCAGCTTATAGCTGCGCTCCATATAGCTGTTCCCGTTCCGGGTGGTCAGCTGCAGCACATCTTCTCCGCCGTCGTCCTTCAACAGGGCCGCCGCGGCGGCCTCAGCCAGCCGTTCCGGAGATGAGACCCGGCCCGCCGCACCCATTGCTCCGGCAATGTGGGCGCCGTACCGCACCGCGCCGTTGGCAGATGCGAACAGAAACGCGCCCACGCGCTTCTCCCGCAGCAGCGACGCCAGATCGGCAGGCGCCTCTGCAGATGCTTCATTGCTGTTGTCAAGCACCACCACAGCGGACAGATCTTTTCCGCCGGACAGTCCGCGATTGAAGTATCTGGTCAGTATCTCATCCATACTCTGTCCCCAGCTCACCAGCTTCGTGGTGTGATTTGCATTCGCATACTGATTATTATCGCCGGTGCTCACCGCAATGTAAGCGTCGCTGCGCGAGGCGTATTCCGCGCTGCTGTTCAGACCGGACCAGACGCCGCTGCCCAGATTGCACTCCGCCGCCGTGCCTTTTTTCACGTCGAACCGAAAAGCTCTGGCGCGCTCCGCCATACCGTGAGCCGCTCCGTTGTATCCCTGATCGGCGATAAAAATGTATTCTCCGCCTACCATGACATAGACATTGCCGTCTCCGTGTTCGATCCCCATGAGTATCCGGTCCGCCTTTGCAGGGTAACCGTTGTCTTTTCGCTCTTCCGCCGCCGTGCTGCCGCTGTAGCCGTTGTTGATCCCCCAGACCTGTACTCTGGTACGTTTATACTTCGAGGCGTTTACATTGGACGTCAGCCCCACATAGTTCGCCACCCCTCCAGAATCGTAGATCGGTACCACATAATCCTGATAGGTATGTTCCAGACCGCTTCCCACTGTCTTCAGCAGCGTATTGTCCTGTCCGTACACACGAATGCGGAGGTCGCCCGCTCCGCCGGTTCTGGGCGTCACGCAGCTGACGATCAGCTTTCCTTCCGTATCAGCCCCCGCCAGCCGATATGCCGTGCGGCTGTCGTCGTCCTCTGTCCCCGGCAGGCGTTCCATGCGCAGCTGCTCCGTGCGCGGATCGAAGATCCCCCGATCGATGCCGCCTGCGCTTCGGACGAGGAAATGATCCTCGCCTCCGATGCGCCTCACATGTTCCGGGGAGATATGGAAACCAAAGATTTTTTTTGCCGTTCCGTCCCCCATGCTGATCCGGTAAATACCGTCTGTCTGGTACGTGTAGATGGACCGTCCGTACACACTGTTGGATCTTCCGATGGCATAGGGCAGCGCCGTCAGGATCGAGCCGCTCTCTTTGTCGATGATCACCGTCTTGCCCGCCACGAAAAAGTATAGATACTTGTTGTCGTTATCCTGTGCGAAATACGCGCCGTAACCCCGGTCCGCCGTACCGACCAGCTCTCTGGTAATGCTGCAGTTCCAGACCGGCGTCATATTCCCTTCCTGCTTTCCGTCATAAGCTGCGATCGTGAAGGGCAGATTGGGATAATCATCATAATTCGATACACCCTGCACCCAGGTCGCCTCCGCCTTATACAGCCGATGGTCGTCCACCGCCCAGGAACCTTCTTCCCAAAACCCGGACCAGCCCCCCTGAAATCCGTAATTGACGCGCGCCTCTGCCCGCGCGCTGTATGTAATGCTGTTCCCTGGCGCAGGCGCCATCTTTTCCACTGTTATCTGCGGGTCGACCGCATTTCCCAAAAGTTCCGCGGCAAGTCCGGCCGCGCTGTCTTTCAAAAACCGGTATTCCTCATCGCCCCCCGCCAGCATGAGGATCTCCGCTGTACGGGACTTGAGCGGTTCCAAACTGACAAGCGGCGCTATGTTCGTCACCTCAGTCACAGCCAGCGCCGAGGCCGTCAGGTAGTCTTCCTCCGCTATATACTCTTCCAGCGTCTCCTCCGTCCACACATCCTTTACATGGAGCTTCAGCTGCAGCTTCCCGACGCCGGTGCGCTCAAACTCAATGGATTTTTTCGTACCGAAACTGTTGTCCCGGTAGCCCGGTTTTTTTTCCGCCGCCGTAAACACCGCGTTTTCGAAAGGGTCCAGGGCCGCCGGCGAGGTAAAGACGTCGCTGATCCCATCGTAGCCCGCGGCATTTGCCACGCTCCACGTGCGTTCCAGCTGATCTCCGTCCGTTTTCGACCCATCCTCAGCTGCGATGACCGCTGTGTTTGTTCCGCTGTTTCTGAGAAATGCGGGTTCTACATTGATGGCCGCCTCCGGCGCGCGGTCCGGAACCACAGTAAAATCTTCCTCCGCCTCGTCCCACAGCCCCCGGCTGTCCCGGGCGTAAACATAGTAACTGAAATCCTCCGTGCGCGCGTTCTTCGTCAAAAACTCCAGACGGCAGTTAGTCCAGTATTGATCGGACGGCTGTGGAACAATGGCTCTGGTCTTGATCGTCTCCGAATTCTGCAGCACGTTTTCCCTGCCGTCCAGATGGTTGACCAGTCTCACCCTCTCCACCTGATCCTCCGCCTGCGATTCCGCCGCCGGATCCTCTGCCCCTTTTCGGCGGATCTCTACATACAGTTCTCTCAGAGGATTATCCGCGTTGGTTGCCACCTTGATATTCAGGACCTGCTTCCGATTCTGCTTCTGCGTTCCTCCCAGGCTTGCGATCACGGTGGGCGTCTTCAGTACTTCCACCGGCTTTGTATCGTAAAGCCTTCCTCCATACCGGGGAGACACACGCAGCTGCACGTGATAACTGCCCTTGTGGGGAAACGTCACATCCGCTTCTGTATCGCTGTTCCTCAGCCTGCTGACCCTCCCTCCCGTATTGCTCTCCACGATCTGAAAACTATTTCTGGCGTAATTCTCCGCATACGCTCTGACCGCGCTGTAGGCAACGCCGCCGATGCTGAATGTGGACCGATCCTCCGCCCTGACCGGATGCGTCTCATAAGTCCGGTTCGGCAGAGACAGCAGCGCCTGACCCTGTATATCAGGCGGCACAAAACATCCGCAGTCCCCCGTCCCGAAATCCGCGCACGTCCTTTCCGTACACACGCCTTCCTCAGTGAGCTCACACTGCCCGCACTTTTGACATATCTTCTTTCCCGGCGCAGGTTCCTCCGGTTCATCGGGCTCTTCCGGTTCAGTGGGCACATGGTCCTCATTGTACACGTAAAACGTGAACTTCACGGGATATTCAAAGCACAGTCCCAGCGCTCCGGCGTTAGAGAACGTTCCTTCCCCGACTGAAAATCCGTCGGAAGGCAGATACCTGCTGTTTATGACCAATTCCTTTCCCCCGGCGATCGTTCCGCTGGTATCGGTGATCATTCCGGGATGGATCCAGCCCCGCGGCATGCCCGAGGTATCCGTCGGGTCGCTTCGGTTCACCCATCCGTTGACCTGTACGGCTTTGTAGCCGTTGCCGAATACGGAATACATATTGTAGCCGTATTTGCGCTCGATCAGCGGAACTGTGACGGGGATGCCTAATTTATAGGTTCTATATGATAACTCTTTTGTCGGTATCAGGTTGAATTTGGGTCTAGCTGAGAATGTCAATGTGGAATCGTTTATGTTGAATGTCCGCTCAGATCCAAATAGTTCAGATAGCTTCGCTCCGGATCCGGACTTGATCACCGGCACAACCTTTTTCCCTGCGGCAATCTTCTCTTTGACTGCTGCAGGAAGGTTTAGCGAGAAATTCGCTTCGTTGGCAGGGATGACCAACTTATCTCCGGCTCCCATTTCCCGATCAGACACCGTGATCGTCTCTGATCCTTGATTCGTCACCTTCCAGTAGCCGCCACTGTAATGCCACAGATCCAGCTTTGTGGTAGTTGACAGATCGGAGCCCCGGATGAGTTCATAACATTCATCTGTAGGCGGACTTTCCAGCAAAACACCGCTGTTGCCGTCTGCCGCCATGATCCGTACGGATGTGAGTCCATAACAGAAAAATAGCGCCAAAACAATTACTGCAAGAAGCCATTTTTTTTGCTTCTTCATCTTTATCGTTCCCCCCTGTCTTAGGAATATGGAAATCATTTAAAACAACGCGGCAGCTTTAACATTTAACAAAAAAATAACCGCCTTTCGTTTAGAACTGCGGTTATTTTCCAAAATTTGTTGCTATAAAATTATCAATGCCAGCCGTAATGCCGATCCAGTGAATAGAAATAATTCTCTGTCGCTTCCGTAGCAGAACCCTGGCGGTTAATGGCAAATGTATCGTAAATCTGCAGATTATCATACGCCCTCTGCATCTGATAGCTTGCTTCTTCACTGCCAAATACTGTTTTATCCAATTTGTTAATGGAAATACCCACTCCAGCAGTATAAACCTGAGATAAAGAATCCATGCCCGTGATCTCGCGGGTTATCGTTCCGCTTGACGGAATTTTGTCTTCTTCAGCTAATGTCCAACCAGTCGTGACACCCCATGGATTTTTCATCAAATCCTGCTTAAAATAAACCTCTGCCCCAAACTGCACCCGATACCCCTCCGGAACCTCCGGCAGTGTCACCGTCATATAATACTTCCCGCCGCTGCCGTAGAACTTCAAACCGGCCAGGATCTGATCCATGTATTCCCGCGCCTTCTCTTCCCTCATCACAGTGCGGCCGTCTACATTTACGGTCTCATCTGCCGCCGGATCAAAACTGATTTTCTGCGGCCCATTCTCCAGAATAGCCCGGATCCGATCTTCCTGTGACAAGTTTTCCCGCTTCTCGCTCTGCTTTTCCGCGATGGCTTTCAACTCAGCCGCATTGGGGACCTTGCGCCGGCTTTCGTCAGCCAGATGCCAGATCACTGACGCCGCCTCGCCGCGGTCCAACGTGGCCGCAGGCCGAAATGTCCCGTCAGGATAGCCGGAGAGGATACCGGCTCCGTAAGATCTGATGATTTCGTATTCATGAGGAGTCGACGCTTCCACGTCGCTGACGCTTTCCTGCAGTAAAGTATAGAATTCACCTGAAACATCGACGGTTTTTCCCAGAATGTTGCTGACGATCACTGCCATGTACTCCCGTGGAATGGGCGCGTCCAAAGCTGTGGGCGGCAAGTCCCGATCAGACAGGTATCCCTTCTCCAGCGCCAGATCATAGTAATTCTTCGACCAGTGCTCCGGCGCTGCCGCCGCCGGGAGCTCCTGTCCGGTGGCCGCCTTCACTGCCATGGTGATAAAGTCTCCAAACGTTACTGTGTCCATCGGACGGAATGTACCATCCGGATCGCCGCTGATGATGTTTTTCTCCGTCATCGCTTTCACCGCGCTGCAAAACCAGTCGCTTTCCGCCACATCGCTGTAGCCGGATGCCGCTGACGCAGGCAAAGGCGCCGCACACATCAGCAGCGCCGCGGCTGCCGCCGCCCATCTTTTCTTTTTCATTCCTACTCCTTTTCGAATCAGACCGCAAAACGATATCCCATTTTCATTCCGTTCTCTCCGGCAAGCCGCAGATCTAGGTGTTACTGTCATAATACCATATTATCCACTATGTTCCAATACATTTTTTTAAAATTCTGGATGTATCCGTATTGCAGATCAGTCTCAAAAAGGAAGGTCTTCGTCATCCAACGCTTCAAAGCCCTCCGGTAGTTCCTCCTCATTTCCGCCGTGGACACCGGCCTGTTCATCTTCTTTTTCCTGCGCGTCACCTTCCGTTTCCCGGCCTTCTGCTCCGGAATGTTTTTCTCCTCCCGGCAAAAAGTCAACTCTTTCTGCCACAATATCAGTAGCATACTTCATCTCTCCTGATTTGGCCTTGTAATTACTGGTCTGCAGCCTCCCCTGTACGCTCACCAGCCGTCCTTTTGCCAGATAGCGCTCGCAATTTTCCGCCTGTCTTCCCCACACCACGACCCGCGGAAAATCCGCGGCTTTTTCCTTTGACAGCGGGCGATTGACAGCCAGCGTGAAAGTCGCCACGGCATGCTGCGTTTCCGATGTATAACGGATCTCCGGATCTTT